>Ga0206937_10018_pt1 | contig 60534 bp, 57 predicted proteins | sample Alteio_BWOrgHeat_11_FD_152923 | JGI IMG/M metagenome (GOLD analysis project Ga0206937, IMG submission 152923) | Enriched cells from forest soil in Barre Woods Harvard Forest LTER site, Petersham, Massachusetts, United States -... | ecosystem: Environmental > Terrestrial > Soil > Temperate forest >... | reverse complement strand
TGAACCATGAACTATGATCCATGAACTATTTGCCGTAAACGGCAAATTAAAACTTCATCAATCTACTAACGGCTTCATCAAGCGTTTCTTGCTTTTTGGCAAAACAAAAACGCAAAACATGGTGATCCGTGCCTTTAGTGTAAAATGCCGAAGTAGGTATTGTCGCCACCCCAAATTCCTTTGTAATACGTATGGCCAGGTCGGCATCCTTCTCATCCGTTAAATGCCCGTAACGAACTGATTGAAAATACGATCCGTAGCTCGGCAGTAACTCAAAACGCGTCTGCTCAAGGCCTTTCCTGAAGTGGTCGCGCTTCTGCTGAAAAAATTCCGGCAGGCCTATATAAACCTGTTCATTTTTCAAGTATTCGGCAATGGCATATTGCATGGGCGAGTTCACGCTGAACACAACATACTGGTGCAGTTTCCTGAATTCATTCATCAGGAAAGCAGGAGCGAGGCAATAGCCGATTTTCCAGCCGGTAGAATGAAATAGCTTGCCGAATGACGCCACGATAAAGCTGCGCTGCTGCAACTCCGGGTAGCGCGCCATGCTGTGGTGTACCTCGCCATCGTAAATGAGGTGCTCGTATACCTCGTCGCTCAGTATCAGTATGTCCTGGTTTTTTACGAGAATGCTGAGTTGGTCGATGTCTTCTTTATGCAGGATAGTAGCTGTTGGGTTATGCGGCGAGTTAAGAATGATCATCCGCGTGCGATTATTGATCAGCCTCTTCACCATTTCCCAGTTAATGCGGTAATCAGGTGGTTCTAACTCCAGCGATTTTACTACGCCGCCCGCCAGTTTAATGGCAGGGGCATAGCAATCATATGCAGGCTCAAAAATGATCACCTCGTCATTAGGCTGAATGACGGCGGTTATAGCTGTAAAAATGCCTTGCGTACCCCCGGCAGTAATGGTTATTTCAGTAGCGGGATCGTATTGTGCACCGTATAATTTCTCTGTTTTGTAGGCGATCTGCTCGCGTAAAGCCATCAGACCGGGCATAGGGGCATACTGGTTATGTCCATCCAGCATAGCTTTGTTAACCAGTTCTATCAGCTGCGGATCGCAGTTATAATCAGGGAAGCCTTGCGACAGGTTTATAGCGCCAAGCTCAACAGCCAGGGCTGACATTACGGTGAATATGGTAGTGCCCGTTTGGGGTAATTTTGATGTTACAGATGCCATGCAGGGGCTAAAAATAGCTAAAATAATATATGTTTGCTTTAAAAGATACAAACCGCATATATGAAAAATATTTTGTTGCTTGTCTCGCTAACCCTTTTTAGCGGCGGGGCTTTTGCACAAAATTGCTACACCAGTAAAAGGGATGAGAGGGTTGAACGTTCCGCACGTATTCAATTTGGAGATACTGTACTGTTAGGCGTTCCCTTCAGGGCTAAGGATAAAGTTGGGATGGAGATGAATTTTAGGGAAGATAATGAAGGGCCTGTAAATCTTTCGGTACAAATCAGGTCAATATCGCCAACGCTTTTAAAAGACTCTATTTTATTGGAGCAGTGGGTGTTTCGTGTTTATTTATCGGATGGTGATACCGTAAACATTTCCCCTGATAATCGATATAAGAATAGCTATAGGCAAGGTGTTATTAAAGCGCTGGGCGCAATAACGATATATTTCAATGCCCATTTAAGCCGCGATCAGCTCTTAAAACTTGGTAAAAGCCGATTGGATAAGGTCTGTTTTTATAAAGACGAGAATACTTCTGAAGACTTACCTGTTACCCGTCATGAAAAGAAAGAATTTCAGTATGCTATGGATTACATGGTTCGGCTATAAATCTTATTTCGTCACACCTTGGTAAAGCAATTGTCCGCGCTTTAAGGTTTCCGCCCAAAAAGCTACCTTCGTGATATGAAGCGTTCAAAATACCTTTTCGCAATTTTATTGCTGTTGCCTTTTTTATCGTGTAAGCAAAAATCAAAAAACAGTATACCTGTAATTGGTTTTGTAGATGCTTTACAGGATGAAACGCTTGCGCAAGCCCGTTTTGGCTTTGTGGCCGCGTTGAAGGATAGCGGATTTGAAGACAAGAAAAACATTACTATACAATACCGAAACGCACAAAACGACCAGCCGACGCTTGGTTTGATCGTAAACTATTTTGTTTCCGAACCGGTCGACCTGCTGGCCACTTGCACCACCTTATCGTCAGTTACCGCAGTACAGAAAACCAAGACCATCCCTATTTTCGAAATGGTCTCGCCAACGCCTGCAAGGATGAATGTGCTGGATGCTAATGGTAAGCCACCGGCAAACCTGTTCGGCGCTGTGGAGGACCTGGCTTATATCGATACTTCATTCGCTATTATACCTAAAGTAGTGAAAGCCAAGAATGGTCACTTAACCATCGGCATGACCTATAACCAATCCGAACCGCAATCGGTTGATGCTTTAGGCAGGATAAAAGACCTGGCGGCAAAAGCAGGCATTACGTTGATCGCTTTGCCATTGAATAACTCTGCCGATGCACAGTTGGTTACACAGTCGTTATTGAGCAAAAATATCGATGTGTTTTTCGCCCTGCCTGACAATACGGTATTTGCCGCTTTCGAAACCATCAAAAAAAATTGCGATCAGCATAATGTGCCCGTATTTACCAGCGAAGCAGGTTTGGTAAAATTAGGAGCAGTTGCTGCCTTTGGCGCCGATATGTACCAATGGGGCTACCAGGCAGGCGAACAGGCTGTGCATTATTTAAAAACGCACAGCACGGCAGGATTAAAGCCTGAAATGGTAAAAATCCGCAAACGTGTGTACAATCCAGAAGTTGCCAAGAAATTTGGCCTAACCATACCGTCAGATTTTGAACCTGTAAAATAATGGATTTCTACCTCGCTACCCTGGTGCAGGGATTATGTTTTTCGGGTGTCGCATTAGGTATCTTCATATCCATGAAGATCTTTAACATTCCCGACATTACTACAGGGGGCAGCTATACGCTTGGCGGTGCTGTTACGGGGATGATGCTGACTCATAATCATTCCGCGTACACTGTATTATTGGTAGTGATTGTTGCCGGTGCAATTTCAGGCGCTATAACCGGCGTTATCCATACAAAGCTTAAAATAAATGCCTTGTTGGCCGGTATTATTGTTATGACGGGGCTTTATTCTATCAATCTTACGGTTATGGGCCGTTCCAATATCCCGTTAAATAATATACCGACCCTTTTCTCACTCATCAACATCTCCTCTAATCCCAATCAGAACACTTTTTTGGTATTGCTGCTATTTGTTTTGCTATTGACACTCATTATTGGCTACCTGCTTAAAACTGATTTTGGTATCAGTATGCGGGCAACGGGTAGTAGTGAAACTATGATACGCGCCCTCGGCGTAAATACCGATGCGATGAAGATCATCGGCCTTGCTATTGCCAATGCGCTTACTGCAGTAAGCGGTTACCTGATCACACAATCTCAGGGCTATGCCGATATCAACATGGGAGTAAGCATTGTGATAGTAGGGCTGGGGTCGGTAGTTATTGCAGAGGTTTTTATCAATTGGCTGCATATCACGTCAATTTGGCTTAGTTTGTCATTAGCGCTATTGGGCGCTATCGCTTTTGAATTTGCTGTGGCTGTAACACTTGATCTGGGTGTGGATGCCACGTTACTGCAACTGGTTACCGCCATATTTGTATTGCTTATTGTGGGTTTGCCCCGTTTATCATTCAAAACCTCATCATGATCGATATTAAGCAGGCACATAAAATATTCAATAAAGGTAAAGCGAACCAGGTAAATGCCATAAACGGCGTCGATCTGCACATCGATTCAAAGGAGTTTGTGGTGATCGTTGGCTCGAATGGCTCAGGCAAAACTACTTTGCTCAATTTGGTGGCGGGAAGTGTATTGCCTTCATCGGGCTCGATAAGTATTGATGGAAATGATGTAACCAAATTGCCTGATTATAAACGCAGTGAATGGATAGCCCGCGTATTCCAAAACCCGCTAAGCGGTACGGCTTCCGACCTGAGTATATTGGATAATTTCCGGCTAGCCGCTATCCGTACCAAAGTAAAAGGCCTGTCTGTTGGTATAAACGAACAGTTTAAAAAACAGGTGAAGGATAAAATAGCCACCCTGGGCATGGGTTTGGAAAACAAGCTCGAGCAGCCAATGGGCACATTATCCGGCGGTCAACGGCAGGCGCTTACGTTGCTCATGAGCGTAATGGATACCTGCCAGGTTTTGCTGCTGGACGAACCTACTGCCGCTCTTGATCCGCATTCGGCTAAAGTGGTAATGGAAACTGCTGATAAGCTCATCAAAGATTTTAACCTCACCGCCATACTCATCACCCATAACTTAAAGGATGCCTTCACCTACGGCACCCGCATCATCCAGATGGGCGAGGGGAAAATATTGAAAGATATGCCTTCCGAAAAAGAAGCCGCTTTAAAACAGAATGATCTGTTTGATTGGTTTGGCTAATTATATCCGCACGAATTATACATCAAGAAAATCTGTTTAATCCGCTTAATCCTGGTTCAGACATTTTTGGCAAAGTAATTGTATTCCATCAATCACTATGAAAAACAACTTCGAAATGATCACCGATGCCTACCAGTTGGTAGAAGGTGCAAAGATAAAAGGCAAAAAGCAGGAAGAGATATTTGAGCTGGGTAATTATGACCCGATGAAACGCGGATATGTGGTTTACCCGTTTGAGGAAGGCGTAAAGTTTGATGATTTCAGTGTGCTGATGTCGGAAAAAGAATTGATGACCAATTACCTGATCGAGAATGTGAAGGTGAAACTTGCTGCTTAAAACAGCCTCACTCTATTCAAGCCGAGACGTTCATTATTAGCTGAGAAGGGCTTACGGTGACTCAAACCATCGTAAGCCTTTGTTATTTATGCCTTATTCTTTACCACCTCCATTGCTTTAGCAGGCAGATCAGCATTCCCGCTTTGTTTTACATTGCTGATCTTGTGACTGTTTATCCTCCAGCCATCGGCAGTTTTGATAAGGCCGGTGTCGTAATTTGCCTCGACCGTCCAATTATCTTCACCTAAAAAATGGTCAGCTTTTGCAAAATAGTGTACAGTTGCCTCGTCGCCATTTTGCTTTATAGTAAAACCTGCAGGCTGATGATGTGTCATATCGAAACCCGGCAGCAGGCCTTTCCAGGCAGTGATGATGTCCTCTGGGGTTAACAGGGAAGAAGGGCTTCCTGATAAAGCGCTGTAATCAAGAAGTACCTGGTCGGCAAAAGTATTTTTTACTTTTTCCCAGTCCCGCTCATCTGCCCCGCTGAAAAGATTTTTTACGGTGTTGGTTATTTCTGTTTCCATGTTGTTGATGTAGCTGTATTCAAATATAATTCATCCTTGTACACTGACTGTTAACGGATTGGTTTTTACATTCCTGTTACCTGTAGTGTTGCAAAAACTCTTCGAAATTGATATATTTGTACAAAATTGAAAAAATGCTACGTCTGAGTTTCATCTGCATACCATATAAACGGCCCACGGCGGCTGTGCAGGCGGATCATGCTTTTTTTCAGCAGGTCTCCAACCCTGTTTAGTGTACAGTACACTCCGCAGCGAAAACTCACAATTTATTTTAAAGCAAATAGCCTGCTAAGGAGCGGGCAAGTTATATTTAAGTTATGGACACTTATTTTACTATTGAAGAGAAATACCTGCAGGCAGTTGACGAGCTCTCATACGGCGAAACCCCAAAAGGTTTGCGTTTGCTGAATGAGATCATCAACGCCGACCCAACTTATGCGCGTGCGCATTACCAGCTGGGCAGGATATTTTTTTATGATATAAAGGATTACCAGGCGGCAGGCTATCATTTCCAAACCTGCGCAGAGCTGGAGCCTTCATTCCCTGATCTGTATGAGCCTTATTTGGAACTGCTTGTTTTTTTAAACATGGAGCGCAGAACGCCCGACGTTGCAGCAAAAGCTTTGGATGTTGCCGGTGTAAATGCGGCGGCAGTTTACAAGCAATTAGGCCTGCTGCACGAAAAGCGTAAAAGCTGGAAGGAAGCGTTGCAGGCTTACCGCAATGCTTTTATGGAGGTAACCGATAAGGAGGAAAAGCACGAGATTGAAGATAACATATCGCGTGTAAAGCAAAAGATACAGCGAAGCGCATCGTATCAATATCATATCTCAGAATAATGAAAGGCCCGGAAACGGGCCTTTTTTGTGGACTATAAATTCTAACTATTTAATTAAAACAGGTGTTAATCGCTTTGTTATAATAAGTGTGTATCTTTCTTAAATTAAGTACATTACCTTAAACAAATGCCAGGAACAGTAGCGCTTAAAAGCCCTGAAGGAAAATGGATAATGGTTTCGGCCATTTTAGCTTCGTCCATGGCGTTTATCGATTCTACTGCATTGAACGTGGTGCTGCCCGCCCTTCAAAAAAGCCTCAACGCGTCCGGTGCCGACCTGTTTTGGATATTAAACGCCTACCTGCTGATGCTGGCCTCGCTGATCTTGATTGGCGGTTCGCTGGGGGACAAGCTGGGTCGCAAGAAGATCTTTATGGCCGGTATTTTAATATTCATCGCCGGTTCTACAGCCTGCGGATTGTCGCCCGGTGTGATTTATCTTATTGTCTTTAGGATGGTACAGGGCGTGGGCGGGGCCATGATGATACCCGGCAGTCTCTCGCTTATTTCATCATCCATAAACGAAAAAGAACGCGGTACGGCTATTGGCATCTGGTCGGCTTGTACAACTATTGTTACCATGGGCGGCCCCGTTTTAGGCGGCGCACTGGCCGATGCCGGCTTATGGCGCTATATATTTTTTATTAATGTGCCGATAGGCGTTGTTGCGCTACTGATCCTTTGGTTCAGGGTAAAAGAAACGAGCGACAAAGACATTGATAAAGGCATTGATTATTTAGGGGCAACATTGATAGCCCTCGGATTGGCGCTGCTCACATTTGGCTTTTTACGGATGCCTGCCATTGGTTTTGCGCCGCAGGTTTATATGTCCTTAGCTGCTGGTTTGCTATTGCTTATTGCTTTTGTGGTTGTAGAAAGTAAAAGCAGGCACCCCATTATGCCGCTGCAATTATTTACCAATCGGACTTTTAGCGGTACAAATTTACTTACATTTTTCCTGTATGCGGGGCTGGGGGCAGGGATGTTGTTTTTATCACTTGACCTTGTGCAGGTGCAGGGATACAGCCAATTACAGTCTGGATTAACCTTTTTACCATTTACAGTATTGATGGTTGGCTTTGCGTGGCTTGCGGGGAATCTGGCGGATAAATTTGGGGCGAAGCTATTTTTGATCATTGGCCCTGTAACTGCCGGTATCGGACTTTTGATATTGTCGTTTGTTAAACAAACTAATGGCCCTGCCGATTATTGGACGGCTTTTTTACCTGGTGTGCTGGTTTTTGGTTTAGGAATGTCCTTTACAGTGGCACCGCTTACTTCAACGGTAATGGGTTCGGTGAGCAATCATTTTTCGGGTACAGCCTCGGGTATTAACAATGCCATGACGCGTATTTCGGGGGTGTTTGCCAACGCCATATTTGGTGCGCTTGCCGTTTTGTTTTACGCAGGGGCTTTACAGCAGCAGTTGCAGCACATCAATCTAAATCCAAAACAAAAGCAGGAGATTGTTGCGCAGGCGGCTGACCTCGGTAATGCTAAAGTTCCTGCCGATGCAAATAAATTACTCAAGCCTGAAATAGTGAAAGCTTACCACCAGGGCTTTATACACGCCTATGCCAACATATTAAGAATATCTTCAGGATTGGCATTTTTAGGTGCTTTTATGACTTTATTGTTTGTCCGAAGCAACCCTCGCAATAAATAAAAAGTTATATATTTAGTCGGAATTAACAAGAAAAAGCTGTGGTTCTAACAATTATCACCTCAGCACAACCAATTTTTTAATACTAAGTATATCTAAATCGTGTTAGCAAAAAACCAGAAGTTTTGCCTGTATTTAATGGCAATTGTATTAATTGTAACCACATCGTGTAAACAATCGCCCCATAAGCAGATGGAGGCTTTGCTACAAGATCTCGATCAGCGCAATACCAATCCCAAAAACCAGTTCGCATCTGAATCTAAACTGGCTTCGGTCGACACAGCGTTGCACCTGGATTCACCTGCGGTTGATCTGCCGATGCTGTCGAAAAAAGCGGCGCTTGAATTACAGGTGGGGCAGGAGCAGCAGGCTGTAAACATCTATTCGCAGATGGAAAAGCAGCGTGAATACATGACGGTGGATAATTATTTGAGCGACAAGGCGATTGCCTATATGCGCCTTGGCGAACGTACCAACTGCATGCTTAATCATAACGGCTCATCCTGCATATTCCCGATAAAGGATGGCGGAGTGCACAAGATAAAAACCGGATCCACAAAGGCCATTGAAATATATGAGCAGATACTAAAAAAAGACCCGAACGACCTGCAATCCCGCTGGTTATTGAATGTGGCCTTTATGACCTTGGGCGGATATCCGCAGCAAGTTCCGCCTGAATATCTTATTCCTAATTTAAATGGCGACGATGGCCCGCACAAGGTTAAGCCTTTTACCGACGTTGCTGCGGCAGTTGGCATCAACCTGAACAGCCGTGCAGGCGGCGCTATAGTAGATGATTTTGATGGTGATGGCTACCTGGATGTGATCACATCGGGTATGGATTTGAAAGATCATATGCACTATTATCACAATAACGGTGATGGCACATTCAGCGATCGCACCGCCCATAGCGGCCTGGAAAATATGGTAGGTGGCCTGAATATACAACAGACCGACTATAACAACGACGGCAAACCAGATATTTTCGTGCTGCGAGGCGGCTGGCTGCGTGGTGGTTTTGGCGATGAGCCGAGTTCGTTGCTCAAAAATAATGGCAATGGCACTTTTACAGATGTGACCATTTCCGCGGGGCTTAAATTTATGCATCCTACGCAAACAGCAGTTTGGGCAGATTTTAATAACGATGGCTGGCTGGATGTTTTTGTGGGGATGGAAAGCCTTACACGCACAGGAAAAGTAAACAATCATACCAGTGCGCTTTACATCAATAACCACGATGGTACTTTTACCGAGATGGCGGCTAAAGCGCATTGTGATATTAACGATTTTGTAAAAGGCGTTACGGCTGCGGACTATAACAATGATGGCTGGCCTGATATATTCGTTTCAACCATGAGCGGGCACAAATACCTGCTGAAAAACAAATGTAAAGGCGGCAAAAATGTAGAGTTTGAAAATGTGACACAACGGGCAGGCATCACTAATCCGCTCGCATCCTTTACTACCTGGTTTTATGATTATAACAATGACGGATGGCCGGATATACTGGTGAGCGGTTATAACTTCGACAGGGCACTGGGCTACTACGCGGCGGCTGAAGCTTTGGGCAAGCCGATATATAACGCAGGATATGTATTCCTGTACCGAAATAATCACGATGGCACCTTTACCGATGTTACCAAAGAAGCCGGTTTGGATAAGGTTGTATACAGCATGGGCGGCAATTTTGGCGATATTGATAACGATGGTTACCCGGACATGTATTTTGGCACGGGCAATCCTGATTTTGGCTCATTGGTGCCGAATAAAATGTTCCGCAACATTGGCGGGAAAACATTTGCCGACGTTACCACGTCATCCCGTACGGGTAACCTGCAAAAAGGCCACGGCGTAGCTTTCGCCGACCTGCGGAATGTGGGGGTACAGGATATTTTTGAAGAGATTGGCGGCGCGTATATAGGCGATGCTTATACCAGCGCTTTGTACATGAATCCAGGCCAATCAAACAATAACTGGATAAGCCTGAAGTTGGTAGGGGTGAAAGCGAACAAATCAGCCGTAGGTTCCCGTATTAAGCTTACGTTTACTGAGAATGGCCTTCAACGAAGCGTTTATAAAGATGTAAATTCGGGCGGCAGCTTTGGCTCGTCGCCTTTCCGGCAGGAGTTGGGTATAGGACAGGCTAAGATGATTGATGATATCGAGATCCGCTGGGCCGGTAGCGGCACTGTTCAGCATTTTCATAATGTTTCGCCTAACCAGTTTCTTGAACTAACCGAGAATAACGATAAGTTAATGGTGATGCACCTTAAGGCTTTGAAATTTAAAACTGACATGCCACCGATGGCTATGCCCATGCCAACAATGACCGCAATGAAATAGCATTATTTCTTGACAATTAATTTATTATCTAATAAGATAAATTTAATGTAACAAACCTGTTGTTTTTGCGTTTAATGATTGTTTTTGACCCTGATTGGAAACTATTAATTAAACGATGAAAAAAACATTTTTAGTATTGCTGTGTGCGGTCGCGGCAATTTCTTCTGTAAAGGCGCAGGATATGAGCAAGTTGCAAAGTCCTGTTTTGCACCAGGAATCATTCCAGGTAACTGCGGGCACGCAAGGTATAGGCGGTGAGTTTATTTACGAGCTCTCACAGAAAGTGGCAATACGCAGCGGTTTGAGCTTTATTCCGCTTAGCATGAACAACGCCTTCCCGATTTCGGGCCTGAATTCAGACAATAAGCTTACTGCAAATTTTTCCAACATTCATTTCCTTGCCGACTTCACGCCATTTAAAGGGGCTTCGTTCCTGCGTTTGGTAGGCGGCGCGGCCTATTTTATGCAGGCAAAAGGCGATTTCGCGGTACAGCCAACCGGCAATTACAACTATGGCGATATTGCGCTTACTCCCGCCGAAACCGGTAACCTGAGCTTGAATGCCAACTGGAGCGGTGTAGCGCCATATTTAGGTTTAGGATTTGCGCATCTTTTCCCACGTCATTTTTTTAATGTAAATCTCGACCTGGGCAGTTATTACCTACCTGCGCCGCAAACTTCTGTTGTTGGTACCGGCTTGCTGGACGGTAACTCATCACAAAATGCCCAGTTCCGTAAGAATATGAGCGGATACCGCTTTTTACCTGTGGCGCAATTAAACTTCAATTTCAAACTCTAATAAAATTTAAACAGGATGATATTTTTGAAAAAAGGCGCATTTGTCTTCACTATAATCGCTTTATTCTTTTGGGGTTGTACAAAGCCTACCAACAACATAAAAGTTGTGGTTGATGCCAATGTGATCAAATATTCGGCTATGATCAACGTCACCGATGTTGCCAACAGCAGCGTGGTTCCGGCAGGCTTAACAATAAATGTAAGCGGGCAGGATGCCGATGCTATTTATGAGATATCGGGTAAAAAAGACTTTGAGTTTGCCGGTGGTATCATTTCATTAGGGCCTTCACCAACACGTGTACCTACCGAAAGCAGCCCGGTGAAATTTACGGTTACTATTTCAGCGCCGGGTTATACGGCCATTACGCAGGATATCCAGATCAATGCTAATGAAATACAACAGGTTGTGAGTGTAAGCCTTGCAAAAACCAGTACAAAAAGCACAGGCAGTGTTACCATAACATCAACGCCGCCTAATACGCAAACTTCAGAAACTTCGGCCGTCACGCTGAACTTTACCGGCACATGCTCAAACAAAAGCGATTTTGAATTTAAGCCGAGTAATTACATTTTTTATAAAGAGCATAACTCAGCAGAAGCTTACCAATATATCGGTTATATGAATAAGGGTGCTATTACCGTGCAGCTGCAGTTTGGCAAAACGTATGATTTTAAGTTTGCTTATGGTGGCCAAACCTACGTGGTGACACAGGAGATCAACCAGGCAGATTATACAGAAACTGTTGACTTAGGCGATACGCTTTGCGATACTTTCTGATATGATATATCGATATTTCGTAAAAGGTCATCGATTTACGGTGGCCTTTTTTGTTGCTATGCTAAAAGCCTTGCAAGCCCTGTTATAAAATTAGTTAATGCCGATTGACTCGGTCTTTTGGCAGATGAGGCGAACCTGCTCGTCCAGTTCGAGGGCGGATGTTTGGATATGCTCAAGTAACAGGTCCTTTTCCGGGTCTTCGTCCGGCGCTGTTTTGAGCAATTCAACAAGACTAAGGATACGCGCGAGGGGAGACCTTACAACATGTGCCTGTACCCAGGCTATTTCGTGCAGCCTGTCGTTTTGCAATTCAATGGCTTTTTGTTGTTTAACGCTTTCGGTAATATCCAGGCACGCGCCTATCATTTCCAGCGGATTGCCCTGAGCGTCTTTTTTTAGTTTCGCCCACGAGCGTAAATATCTTACTTCGCCTGTGGGGCGTATGATCCGTTCTTCAAATGAAGCATCTTCACCTGAAAGCAGCACGTTGGCAATGACCTTGTATATGGGTTCACGGTCTTCAGGGTGTAACCGTTCCTGGTAACCCGCAAACGTTGCTTTAAAATTTTGAGGATCAAGCCCATAAATAGTATACAGGGCGGGCGACCATGTAACCAGGTCGTGCGGCACATCCCACCGCCAGTTGCCGAAGCGCGCCAATTCCTGGCTTTGCAGCATCAGCATGTTACTTTCATTAATTACTTCGGTGTTGTGGCGGTTTTCCAATATCACCTGCAGCAGGGCGGTCGACCTGTCCATTACTTTTATTTCCTCTTCTGTCGGTTTTTTGGGCTCATGGTAATACATAGCAAGTACTGCCATCACATCGCCATCCGAATTCAATACCGGGTTTGACCAACAAGCGCGCAATTGATATTTATCGGCCAAATGCCTGAATTTTTCCCAGATGGGGGCGGTATTAATATCCTCAACAATAACCCTTTTCTTTGTGGCAGCCGCTGCCCCGCACGATCCTTCATTTTTGCCTATTACAAGGCCCGATATAGTGTTCAGGTAATCGGGCGATATGGATGGTGACAGCCCATCCGTTAAGCGCCAGTTCCTGAACCGATGAATGGCACAATGCATTTTAGGAAATAACGCTTCCAATCCCCCAAGATAAGTTATCAATATCCGGTCAAGCGGAACAGACGGATCAATGTTCATTCGCAGCATATCGCTTTCAAGGCGTTCCAGCACCTGTAACCGTTCAGTAACGGTATAATCTATCATGATACCGCTCAGTGATGCCGGTTCGCCATCATTGTAAATAACCCCGGCATTATCCCTTATCCATACCATCTCGCCATCAGCCTTTAGCATACGGTATTCGAAAACGTGATTGCTGGTTTTACCTGTGATCAGATCATGATAACCGTCAATAACGCCCTTATCGTCCGGATGGATACGCGATTCCCAAAAGCCGGGCGTGCTGAGGCAATATTCGGTTGAAAAGCCTAATATTTCTTTAACCCGGTCGCTGATAAAGGTAAATTGCATCATGCGGATATCGGCTTCCCACAAAATCCCTTCAATTGATTGCAACAGGTTGTGCAAATGTTCAACGCTTTTTTTCATTCGATACCTTTAGATAACAGGACCGAAGGTTAAATATCCGCCGGATGAATGATGAAATTAGGTATAATAAGGTCCCGGCCGCAATATTTACCCTGCAATCCATACGAATTATGATGCTAATGGGTTTATCAAATATCAGTTATATTTTGTTATGATGTATATTATTACTGGATTTTTTATGGAGAAGAGGGATTGGGTAACCAACTTTGTACACCCTGTTAAAACATTGAGCTAAATTTTTATATTTGCAGCCCATTTTATACGGAGAGGTGTCAGAGTGATCGAATGTGCCTGATTCGAAATCAGGTGTACTGTAACAGGTACCGGGGGTTTGAATCCCTCCCTCTCCGCCTTCGCTCGCTGAAGCGAGCTACGGCGGACGAAGTCCGCTGTGCTTGCGAAAGAGAGCTTCGCCCGCTGAAGCGGGCTACTGCGGATGAAGTCCGCTGTGCTTGCGAAAGAGAGCTTCGCCCGCTGAAGCGGGCTACTGCGGATGAAGTCCGCTGTGTTTGCGAAAGAGGGCTTCGCCCGCTGAAGCGGGCTACTGCGGATGAAGTCCGCTGTGCTTGCGAAAGAGAGTTTCGCCCGCTGAAGCGGGCTACGGCGGATGAAATCCGCCAGTAGACTGCGTAGGAGGGCTTCGCTCGCAGTAGTAAGTTTATTTGCTGTAGCGAGCATTGAAATTTAAAAGTTCTGTAAACTAACAATTGCAGGACTTTTTTTATTTTGCACCTACAAACCTTTTCCAATGTGGTACTACGTCTACATTCTTAAACTTAATAATGGAAAACATTACGTAGGTTGCACAGTAAACCTGAAAGAAAGGTATACGCGGCACAAAAAGGGTTATGTTCCAGCTACCAAACCATATCTTCCTTTAAAATTAGTTTGGTGCTGCTCTTTTCCGGATAGATATAAAGCTTATGATTTTGAGCGGTATTTAAAGTCCGGGTCAGGTCGGGCGTTTGCGGCAAAACATTTATTTTAATATTTGTGCATTGCCCGCTGTAGCTTTAGCGAAAGTGGTTTCATTTCCAGACAGATATAAGGCTTATGATTTTGAACGATATCTGAAATCTGGCTCGGGAAGAGCTTTTGCATCAAAACACTTTTTTTGATAAAAAAGTTGATGATAACACCAATAAAGGCAAAAAAAACGGATTCAAGTATCTCTAACGTTGCCTGCAATAAGAGAGTATTTTTATCTATGCTCGTTTATTACATCTTGCAAGAATTTACGACACCTAATGTGCTGTCTTTCAATTTCATGGCTTGTAGCAGGGTCGTAATCTAAAATTTGTAATCTATGATTGTCCAAGGTCATCCATTACGCGCTTTAACTCGTCTATATATTTACCGTATTGCTGCCTCACGTGCAGGTTAATAAAGTAATAGATAATTATAAAACTGATAATGATCACTGAAAACACCCAAAGCATTTGTCCGGAAAACAAGGTGTGTGAGGATAGGAGCGTTCCCAGGTAGCTAAAAGCGTTTTTACCGCCAAATAATACCGCAGTCACCATTACAGCAACAGGGGTAACGCAAAAGCTGTAGGTTTTATAGATCTCGGTATTCAGCTCCAGCTCATAGGCTATTTTGCGTATACTGTTGGTGATGCTGAGATCGTACCGGCTGATGGAGCGGTAAAAAATATAGAAGCGTGTAAAAAAGTAGCCGTTGAGGATCAGCATTACGAAGAGCAAAATGCATACGGTATTAAGGAAAAACACGGTGCCGGTTAAAGGGTTGAATTTACCGCGCATAAATGCCACATACGTGAAAATGACGACGTATGAAATAAGCGTAGCAATAAATTCTATTTTCATTTTCCTGCGGATCCGGCTTACAACCGAAGTTGTTTTGCCGAGTATGGCGGTATTGTCGGGTAATTGCATGCCTGTGGGTTCATTCTTGCCCCAGGTATCTTTCAAATCATCAATATTCATTGTTCAGTTTTTTTATTATCTCTTTCAATTTGTTCTTTATCCTGTTTAGCCGCACCCTTGCGTTCACTTCTGTTATGCCAAGTGTTTTGGCTATCTCTTCGTAGGGCTGATCTTCCATGTATAAGTAGATCAATGCTTTCTCTATCTTATCTAATTGCTTTATAGCTTTGTAAAACAGCGCCAGCTGCTCTTCCTTTTCGTTTATCGTATCGTCCGGCTGGTCGAAATTTACCGGGATCGGCTCACTGTCCGGCCGGCGCTTTTGTTTTTTAAAATAGGTGATAGCCGTATTTAATGCCACACGGTATATCCACGAACTGATCTTACTCTCGCCACGATACGTATCAAAAACATGCCATAGCTGTAGGGTGATCTCCTGCAGCAGGTCCTCGCGGTCTTGCGGGTCGTCCTGGTAAATGCGGCAGATCTTAAACAGCATACCCTTGTTTTGTTGTATCAATTTCAGAAAAAGGGATTCTTTCATGTTTGCTAAGCAGCTATCGTATTCAAACTTAATACACAATAAGTATTTGAAATTTTTATTTGTTACAAGCAGGATAAGATTTTTTGATAAACGGCTGTTAATGCAACAGGTAGAGTTGGAAGTTATTTCAGAATGGTGAATAGGGAAGGTAGTAATGCAGACTGTTCGGTCATACCGAATTTATTTCGGCACCATATAAGCAGATAGATATTTGCAGGTATGCATATATAGCTTGCAGACCTATCGGCGTGAATATCCTGTGAGATGCCGAAATAAATTCGTCATGAAGGGTATTTTCTTTTAATGCGTGTTGGTGATCAACCCTGGCTCGTCGTATTCTATCATCAGCTGGCGTTGCGGTTTTGGGATCGGCACTGATTTATTCGCCCCATAATCATAACTGATGCAAACGGTTTTGCCGGTTGTGCAGATCTCTTCGCCGTTTGGTGTGATCTTCACCAATACGTGCATTACATCAAAGCTACTGTTGCCAATGCGTGTAGTACGTACGTAGCAAGCAATCTCATCATTCAGCGTAAGCGGTTTCAGGTAATTGATCTCCGAACGGCCCAGGATGATGCCATTTTCGTTCCAGTTCCATTTAACAATATCGCGCCAGTAGTTGGAGCGGGCAATTTCAAAGTAGGTAAGGTATACCGCATTGTTCACGTGCCCGTAAGCATCCATATCAGAAAAGCGGATGGAGATAGGGGTTTTGTATTTGTAATTTGAAAGATTTTCAGCCATAAGTGTCAAAAAGTCACCATAAAATAGATTGTGCCTGTCTTTCTGTCGTGTAAAATGCAGTTTTAAGGCATTGGTACAACAGTTGAACAGTATGCTGCGAAGTTAATTAATAAAAAACTTTGGAGGATATAAAAATGACTTTAGTAAAATTTAACAACGGACAAAAGAACTACAATGTTAATCCATTTTTTAATGATGTGTTTGACACTATATTGAACGACAGGTTTTTAGGCGGCAGGCAGGTAGCACAAACACCGGCTGTAAACATAGCTGAAACCGAAAATGAATTTCATATTGAATTAGCCGTTCCCGGCTTAAAAAAGGAAGATTTCAAGATCAACCTTGAAAAGAACGTATTGAGCGTTTCTGCTGAAAAGAAAAGTGAGAATGTTGAAGAAGGCAAAAAATTCAGCAAACGCGAGTATAACTACACTTCATTCACCAGGTCATTTAACCTGCCTGAAAGTGTTGACCACTCAAAGATCGATGCCGAATATATTGACGGTATTTTGAAACTGAGTGTTGCTAAAAGAGAAGAAGCTAAGATCCAGACAAGGGAAATAGCTGTTAAATAATACAAAAGTTTGTTTTCATAATAAGTGGTTTAGTTTGATGAAGGGCCGCTCCGAAAGGGGCGGTCTTTTTTTTGTAACTAATATGTTACGTGTTTAGCACGTTTTAGCTTTGTATTAAATTGATTTAGCGTTTAACTTTACTATCAGTTAATCCAATTATTAACGTAAACCTAAATTTTTTATGAAAACACTCCACAAATTAGGTATGGGCGTGCTGGCGCTTGCCTTATCCTCAACTGCGCTTATCCGCGGCAATGCAAAACCTCTTCACAATTCTGTTCATCACAAATTACCCACAACCACCTACATTTTGCACGCAGCGATGCGCGATGATGGCCCCGGTACCGGCGGAACTGAAAACTACACCATTATCAGTTTTATTACAAACACCACCGATACTACCTACGCCGACCGCCTTACGATAGACCAAACCGTAGATGTGTGGTGGGACCGAGTAGGCGATGGTTTTCATGCTGATATTATCCACGGAACCAACCAGGGAACGTATACGCTTGATAACTACCTGCCGCCGCATTCTACTTTCCCGATATTGTTCAGCAATATCAGCTATAGTCCCGGTACTTTAGATGGCGAAACCATTACTTTGGATGAGACCCATGTAACTTATTTATAAGTAAGTATATGTGATATTGAAGGGCTGCTCCGAAAGGGGCGGTCTTTTTTGTTATTGGGTAATTCCCAATATTTATGATAATCTGATCAGATGAAAACCATGTACAAAGATATACGCATAAACCTATATAATACAGAATAAATACAATGAATAATATGAGTGCTTTATTCATCGGTTGGTTTGTTAACCCTTTCGCAACTCTAATTCCTCATATTAATATACTGCAATGGCTGGCCGAAGTCGCCGGTGCGGCATAATGCGATAACGGCCTGCAGGTCGTCTATCTTTTTGGCTTGTACGCGAACCTGGTCGTCCATAATGGATGCTTGTACTTTGAGGCCGCTGTCCTTTATCTTTTTAACTATCTTTTTGGCGGCGTCCTGCTCAATGCCTTCTTTTACCTTAATCTCTACGCGGAGCATATTGCCGGATGCGGATTGCGGTACGCCATCTAAGTCAAGCGCTTTGGGATCGAGCTGCTGTTTTACCATGCGGCTGATAATGGAATCTTGTATGGCTTTCAGGCGCATGTCGTTCTCAGTAACAATGGTGATGATGTTGGTTTTCTTGTCCAGCTCGACTGTGCTTTTCGAGTCGTTAAAATCATAACGGTTCAGGATCTCTTTTTTGGCGGTATTGATGGCGTTATCGAGCGTTTGCCCGTCTATTTTGCTTACTATATCAAATGATGGCATGAGGTAGTGGTTTATTATTGGTTTTTGGGTAAAGAGTAAAAGGTATTTGACTGTTATCTGTCACCTTTTAGCCTTTCTGCTTTTACCTTAATTATTAACTGTTAGCGTGCAAAGATAATTGTTTTATCGATAGGGAGTAATGCATGGTGTTAGCGGTTTAAGACCGGTGATCATTAAATCAGGAAACCCCGAATTCTTACTTTATAAGCTTTGTTTGCCGAAAACATAGTAGCCGTACGTGCTACGTAATGCTACACTTTATATGGCAAAGCGCTACGGAAATGCTACACTTTGCTACACCTTGTGTAAAATTAACTAACTGATATTCAATAAATTAAAATCACGTAAACGTTAATTATCATGCACTTATTTACTACAGAAAATGGCGCATTTTTGGTCTTTTTCAGATCCTTTTGTGTGCAGTGCATGACCAGTGGGGCAGCGTGGATTTAAAATACGGGTCAAATGCAGGCAAACAAAACGTAGTTAATATAGTAATCAGTTAATATTAACTTAACAATAAAATAAGCAGCTTTGTGGAATCCGCTGCGAGGCGCGTATATATGGATACCAAAAACATACCACTAATTAACCGCGAAATAAGCTGGCTGTACTTCAACGACAGGGTGTTGCAGGAGGCCGGCGACCCAACAGTCCCGTTAATTGAGCGGGTTCGTTTTTTAGCCATTTTTTCATCCAACCTCGACGAGTTTTATCGTGTGCGTGTTGCTACTTTAAGCCGTTTAACCAATTTGAACGAGAAGGCTAAAGAGATTTTAGGCTATAACCCTAAGAAACTGCTCAACCAGATCAAAACTATTGTAGTAAAACAGGAGCGTAAGTTTAATAACCTTTACGAGAATATTATTGTAAAGCAACTGGCTGAAGAGAAAATATTCATCCTGAACGACAAACAGCTGAATGTTACCCGCGGCGAGTTTGTGAAAAGCTATTTCCGCGAGAAACTGCTGGCCACGCTGGTGCCTATTATGCTGGATGAAGCTTTGCAAATGCCCGAAATGCGTGACAGGGCCATTTATTTCTTTGTAAGGCTTACGCAAAATAAAAAAACACGCCTTGCGCTGATAGAGATCCCGGATGGCTTGTCGCGTTTCCTGGTACTGCCGGAGACCAATAACCTGAAGTTTATCATCCTGCTGGATGACATTATACGCTATAGCCTGGAAGATATTTTCTTTATTTTCGAGCATGATAGCATTGAGGCTTACTCCATACAGCTTACCCGCGACGCGGAGCTTGACCTGGATAAGGAAGTGAGCGAAAAATTCATCGATGCGGTAGCAAAAAGCCTTACCAAGCGCAAAAAGGGTAAACCAATGCGTTTGCTGTATGATGCCGATATGCCGCAGGATATGCTTAAATACCTGGTAAACAAAATGGGGTTACATGGAGAGAGCCTTATCCCGGGCAATCGTTACCATAACTTTAAAAATTTTATATCATTTCCTAACGTTGGCCGGCCTGAACTGGAAAACGTGCGATATCCCGCATTGCCGGTTGACGGCCTTTCATTTGGTCGTAGCTTGCTGAGCTTTATAGCTAAAAAGGACTATTTGATCAGCACACCATACCAGTCATACGACTATATAATCCACCTGCTGCGTGAGGCGGCTATTGACCCCAGGGTTGAGGAGATTAGTATAGCGGTGTATCGTGTGGCTGATAATTCGAGAATAATGCATGCGCTGGTAAATGCAGCCAAAAATGGTAAGAAGATAAATTGCCTTGTTGAACTGCGCGCGCGTTTCGACGAACAAAATAATATTACCTGGAGCCGCAGACTGGAAGAAGAAGGTGTGAATGTGCTGTACGGCATCGAAGGATATAAGGTCCATTCAAAAATATGCCTGATAAAGCGGAAGGAAAAAGAGAAATCGGCCTATTATGCGATCTTCTCTACCGGTAACTTTAACGAAAAAACAGCGTCGATATATGCCGACCATACGCTGTTTACTGCCGACAAACGCCTTACCGGCGACCTGGTAAAAGTATTTAAAGCATTGGTAAAAAACCAGCTTCCGAAAGACATTGAGCATCTAATAGTTTCGCCCATAGACAGCCGCCCTAAAATATATAAGCTGATAGATACCGAGATAAAGAACGCAAAGGCGGGCAAGCAGGCTTATATGATATTGAAAATGAACAGCCTTGCGGATGAGCATGTGATAGCTAAATTATACGAGGCCAGCAATGCGGGTGTTCGCATACAACTCATCATTCGCGGCATGTGCTGTTTGATACCGGGTGTGAAGGGCTATAGTGAAAATATTACTGCCATCAGCATTGTAGATAAATATCTTGAGCACTCGCGCGTGCATGTTTACTGCAATGGCGGTAATGAGTTGGTGTACCTTACTTCGGCCGATTTTATGACGCGTAATATTGATAACCGTGTTGAAGTTGGTTTCCCGATATATGATGAAAAGCTGAAGAAAGAGATAAGGGATATCATCAATATACAACTGGAAGATAATACCAAGGCGCGCGAAATAAATATCCAAAATAACAATAAATACCACAAAACGCACGCAGACGGACTCGTTCGCGCGCAGATCGATATATATAATTACCTTAAGACTAAGCCCTGATCACATTGAGATACGCTGCTATAGACATCGGCTCGAACGCCGTAAGACTTTTAATTGCGGATATTATTGAAAATAACGCATCGGTTTCCTTTAAAAAAAATACTCTGGTGCGCGTACCGCTGCGTCTTGGCGATGATGCTTTCCTGAACCAACATATTTCAGATAAAAAATGCGAATACCTGGTAAAAGCCATGATCGCTTTCCGAAACCTGATGGACGTTTATAAAGTACAGGATTATATGGCGTTTGCTACTTCGGCTATGCGCGAAGCAAAAAATGGGGCGGAGGTTGTAGCGAAAGTTAAGGAAGCAGCGGATATCGATATCGAAATAGTCCAGGGCCAGAAAGAGGCTAAGATCATTTATGCCAGCCATATTGAAGAGGTGATAGATAAAACCAAAAACTACCTGTATATAGACGTGGGTGGCGGTAGTACTGAATTGTCACTTTTTGCAAACGGCGACCTATTAGCGTCACGCTCGTTCAATATCGGCACTATCCGCATGCTGGATAACCAGGATAAGGAAGAAACCTGGAACGAGATGCATGACTTTATCCGGGAGCATACACGTACTTTTAAAGGATTATCGGGAATTGGTACCGGTGGCAATATTAACAAATTGTACCGCCTTTCGGAGGAAAAGAATGACGCGCCTATGGGCTTTAATAAACTGAAATCACTTTACAACTACCTCAATTCATTCTCGCTGAAAGACCGTATCAACGTGCTTGGACTTAACCAGGACAGGGCCGATGTGATCATCCCGGCTTGCGAGATCTATATTACCGTTATGAAGTGGGCCAGCATCAAAAATATCTACGTTCCGAGTGTAGGAATGGTGGATGGCATTATCCAAACCCTTATAGAAAAGAACTTCAAAAGGGTAAGTTAATTTTTTTTCAATTTATTATTAAAATATTAAGAAACTGTTATTAACTTTGTGTTGCCCTTATTGGGCATGTTTTTCATAGGTAGATGTAGGGTCGAGTAGTAATATTCGACCCTTTTTTGTGCCTGTAACTTTTTTCAGGTAGGTTTGTTGTTGAAGAATATGTCGAAAAAGAAGATCGTAGTAGCTATTACCGGCGCCAGCGGGGCCATTTATGCCAAACTTTTCCTCGAAAAATTACAGCAACTGAAAGACCAGATAGCTGAAGTTGGCATCGTGATGTCTGACAATGCCAGGCAGGTTTGGCAATTTGAGCTGGATAACCAGGATTACGATAAAATCCCGTTCCGCTTTTATGACAAGCACGATTTTATGGCGCCATTTGCTTCCGGCTCGGCAAAATTTGATACGATGGTTATTATTCCATGTTCCATGGGTACTTTGGGCAGGATAGCTTCCGGTGTATCCGACGACCTCGTAACCCGCGCTGCAGACGTAATATTAAAAGAACGCCGTAAGCTGATACTCGTGGCCCGCGATATGCCGCTCAATCTCATCCATATCCGCAATATGCAAACGGTTACTGAGGCAGGAGGGATTATATGCCCGGCCAGCCCATCGTATTATAGCAAGCCTCAAAGTATTGAAGACGTGGCCATGACCGTTGTAAGCCGGGTTATCGATTTGACCGGGTTGGAAAATGAAAGTTTCCGTTGGAGCGAATAATTATGATACAAAACGCAACGCCGCGGTGTTATTTTGAAGCGCCAAAGCTATCTTCTCGATCAGGTCTTTCTCTCTGAACGGTTTCAGCACCACATCGCTCATCCCCGAATTAAGATAGAGATCGCGGTCCTCCTTCATTACATTTGCAGTAAGCGCCAGTATCGGAACATTGGATTTGTATGGATTTTTTGAATTACGAATGATCTGGGTTACCTCTAAGCCGCTCAACTCAGGCATTTGAATATCAGTTAAAACGAGATCATACTTATTCTGCTCAAAAAGCATCACCGCATCATGGCCATTTATCGCCACATCGTAATTGATCTTCCACTTTTTAAGTATCGTAGTACCAAGCAGTACATTTAAATGATTGTCTTCAGCAAAAAGCACATGCCTGCCATTAACCAGTTCTGCCATTACTTCATCCGTCATGGTTTGGGCTATTACACGCTCGTCAATTTCGCAGCGTTTAAGCGGCAATTCAAAGCTGAATGCAGAACCTTCGCCCACTGTACTGGTAACATGAATATGCCCGCCCTGTAGCTCAACTATTTTTTTACAAATGGCAAGCCCAAGCCCGGTACCTTTATGGCGTGTAGCCTTTTGTGCGCCGGCAACCTGCGAAAACTCCTCGAATATGTGCGGCAGATCATTTTTGTCTATACCCAAACCGGTATCCGTAACCGCAACTTTCAGCAGCAAGTCGTCATCGTCTTTATGCTGCTCAATACGCGCGCTCAGCGTAACTTTACCTTTAATAGTGAATTTTATAGCATTACCTAAAAGGTTCATGATCACCTGTTTCAATCGCATCTTGTCGCCTTCGCAGCAAATTGCGTCGTCAAGATGTATATCATTTTCCAGGAACAGTTTTTTCTTGTGTGCATGGATATTCATACTGGTAAACACATCATCAAACGCATGCGCCAGCATAAATGGTGCGCTGTCAAAGCCCATTTTGCCTGTTTCGTATTTGGAAAAATCGAGGATCTCATTTACCAGTTCCAGCAGCATTTCGGATGAATTTCGGATGGCGTCTATCTGCTCGCGTTGAACAGGCTCCAAATGTCCCTGCCCCAATTGTTCCGAAAAACCGATCACCGAGTTTAGCGGGGTACGTATCTCATGGCTCATCCCGGCAAGGAAACGGCTTTTTGAGTCGGCATATTGTTCGGCTTTATCACTATAATATATAATATCTTTCTCGTTCCGGTAGATCTTCCAGATGTTATAAAATACCAACGTAAGCAGCGTGATCAGGAAAATAAAGCTCATCGTTGATACTTCTTTAAATTCTGCATACACGTTTGAGAGGTTTCCCTGCAATTCCTGCTTGCTTTTTTTTACGTACAGTTGTTCAACGGATTTATACAAACGCAAGCTCGAAATAATTTCTTCTATCAGGTTGTTGTTGATGATGAGTATCTGGCGCTCATTAGTACGCAAACGGTTATTTACATCGTACAGCTTTTTGTAATAGTTATCTATAGCATATCTATTTGAACCGGTTCCGGCATTTGTTGTAGTGGTTGATTGCGTGATGGTATCCTTTACCAGCAATGGTTTTGTTTGCTGCTCTTTTTTAGAAAATGCCGCAAAAATACGACCCAACAACTTTTTCTTTGTCTTTACGTCTGTGTTTTTGATCGTGTCTACAGTTACTTTATGCTCAATTTTTACAACGGTTTTCGAAGGTTTTTGGTTTATCTGGGCTAAAGATCTGTTGATGGTCATTGACGATTTAATGAGGCTATCAATCAATAAACGAAGCTTAATATAATTGCCGGTCTTCTCCGCCTTTTCTTTCATCAGGTTTTTGAATTTATCAGGGGCGGTATCAGCGATATTTTTGCTGTTAAACTTTATCTTGGTAATGACATCTGATATTTTACCGATATCCTTTGAGAATTTTGTGAGATAAGCCTTATTGCCTGTAATAGTATACAAACGGCTATTATTATCGGCACTATACAGGCTAATAATACAACTGTCTATCAGCGAGGAATTTTCTCTTTCCGTGATCAGGCTCTCTATACTTGAGCGCAGTGCCTTTGCTTTTTTGTAATGAAGGTACAAATAAAGGGAACAGATAAATAAACCGCTAAATAGCGAGATGATCAGGAAATAGCGTAATACGGGAATTTTTCTTGCAACCTTAATCATAATAACGTTTGGTTGAAAAGCGTAGTAACACGCACTTTCATAGGTATTTAAACTTTCTAACAGCTTTCCTGAATAAAAAGTTCAGAAAAAGCCATTCGTAATAGTTGTAATTGAAAACTGATTTAGCCTTTGATGGAGGAAATGCGACAAATTACGAACAGTACTTAGCCAAAACAATGCCAAAGCCAATGTTGTAACAATTTGGTTATAAGGTATGATAAGGTGAATTTATGATGAACTGCCAAGGGGGGATCTGCTAAAAACGGAAAAAATAGTATCTTTGCTGGCTGTAATGAACAGGAAGGTTGCATTTTATACGTTAGGTTGTAAACTGAATTATTCGGAGACCTCATCTATTGGCCGTCTCTTTAATAATGCAGGTTTTGATACGGTTGATTTTACCGACAAGCCAGATGTTTTTGTGATAAATACCTGCTCCGTAACCGAGAATGCCGATAAAAAATGCAGGAAGGTAGTAAAGGAAGCGCTTAAAATATCCCCCGGGGCATATGTAACTATTGTTGGATGCTACGCCCAGCTTAAGCCAAAGGAAATTGCCGAAATACCCGGCGTTGATATGGTTTTGGGTGCTGCCGAGAAATTCCAGCTCGTCGATTACATCACCGATCTAACTAAAAATCCCAAAGCATTAATATACAACCAGCCGGTAAGCGAAGCCAATCAATTTGTTTCGGCATGGTCGATAGGTGACCGTACCCGTACCTTTTTGAAGGTGCAGGATGGCTGCGATTATTCATGCTCATTTTGCACTATACCATTGGCCCGTGGCGCCAGCAGGAGCGATACTATTGAGAATGCGGTTAAGCAAGCCGAAGCCATCGCTGCTTCAGGTGTGAAGGAAATCGTATTGACAGGTGTAAACCTGGGCGATTTCGGAATCAGGAATGGCGAGCGGGAAGATAAGTTTTTTGACCTGGTAAAAGCTTTAGATAAGGTTGAAGGCATTGAGCGCATCCGTATTTCGTCTATCGAACCCAATCTTTTGACAGACGAGATCATTGAGTTTGTTGCTACATCTAATCGTTTTGTGCCGCATTTCCATATCCCGTTGCAGTCGGGTTCAAATAAGATTTTAGGCCTGATGCGCCGCAGGTATAAAAGGGAATTGTATGCAGACCGCGTAGCGAAAATAAAATCGCTGATGCCGGATTGCTGTATAGGGGTGGATGTGATCGTCGGCTTCCCGGGTGAGACGCGCGAGGATTTTATTGATACCTATAACTTTTTGAACGGACTGGATATTTCGTACCTGCACGTATTCACCTATTCTGAAAGAGAAAATACCCTTGCTGCAGAAATGAAAGGCGTTGTGCCGGGATCAACACGAGCCGAGCGTAGTAAGATGCTGCACATATTGTCTGATAAGAAACGCCGGGCTTTCTACGAAAATCAGTTAGGTAAAACTGACGAAGTTTTGTTTGAAGGTGATATAAAAGACGGCTTTATGCATGGCTTCACCCGTAACTATGTGAAGGTGAAGACGAAGTACGACCCGGTGCTGGTAAATGAATTAAAAGCAGTTTGCTTAACCAATATTTCACAGGATGGTGATGTTGAAATAACAGAGCCCGAAGAAGTTTTAGTGCATTAAACCGCTATATTCGCAGCAAAAAACAAACATGTTCCCAACCATAAGCTTCCTTTTACATTACCTTTTCGGGATAAACCTTCAGCTGCCAATACAAACTTTTGGCTTTTTTGTGGCGATAGCTTTCATAGCTGCGTACTGGGCTTTTGTACAGGAATTTAAGCGAAAAGAAAAGTTAGGATATGTGCATTCCTTTGAAAAAGAGGTGATGGTTGGCGAGCGTATCACGCCGCTCGCATTGATAACTAACGCGGTCTTCGGGTTTATTATAGGCTTTAAACTTATATATATCATATTTAATTACTCAGAACTTAATGCTGACCCACAGGGGACGCTGCTTTCAGGAAAAGGTAACTGGCTCGGCGGTATAATAGGTGCTGCTGCAATAGCTTACTGGGCTTACTATGAAAATAAGAAAACGGTATTACCCGAGCCTAAAAAACAAAAAGTAAAAGTACATCCTGCCGACCTGATGGGCCAGATATTGCTTTGGGCCGCGATATGTGGCTTTGCGGGCGCCAAAATATTCAATGCTCTTGAGAACTGGGAAGAATTTTTAAAAGATCCGGTTGGCATGCTGATCGGCTTTAGCGGTTTAACTTTTTATGGTGGTTTGATTTGCGGCGGCGCTGCGGTGTTATATATAGCGCATAAGCATGGTATAAAACCATTGACCATGCTGGATATCGGCGGCCCGGGTATGATGCTGGCTTATGGTATTGGCCGTATAGGCTGCGAAATGAGTGGTGATGGCGACTGGGGGAAAATGAATATATCACATAGGCCAGGATGGCTTAACTGGCTACCTGATTGGGCATGGCAGTTTAATTTCCCGCATAACGTGAATGACGAAGGCAATTTGATACCGGGCTGTACAGGCAAATTTTGCCACGTACTGCCTGAACCGGTTTGGCCGACATCATTATACGAGGCAGTTGTTTGTATATTATTGTTTTTCTTTTTGTGGAGTATCAGGGACAAGATCAAAGCGCCCGGTATTATGTTTGGCATCTACCTGGTATTGAATGCCGTTGAGCGTTTTTTAATAGAGTTTATCCGTGTAAATACACGTTACCAGGTTGGCAGCATATCCTTCCCGCAGGCACAATTAATTGCGATTTTACTTTTTGTATTAGGTGTAGTCTTAATAGTGCATGGTTTAAATCATGGTAAAAAACCTGCACCATCGCATGGCTAACAAACTATTACAAAAAATACTTAATAACGAAGTAGCCAAATTTGTGCTATCGGCGGGTGCTGGGTTTTTGGTTGACATTTCTTCATTTTACTTGTTTTACCGCAACCTCCTCACGCAAAAACACTATTACATATTCAACCTGAAATTTGCTAACTCTACTATATCACTTGCTATATCATTTTTCCTTGGTGTAATTGTAAATTTTATTATTACAAGGTATGTAGTGTTTTCACAATCAAAACTTGCGCCTCACAAACAATTTATTCGTTTTATTTCGGTTGCAATTATTGGCTACTTTGCTAATCTTGCCGTTATTTCATTCCTGATAAAAACACTTGGCATGTACCCGCCTGTTGCCCGGCCTGTAGCTGCATTAAGTTTGTTTTTTGCAAGCTTTTTTATCCACAAGGTATTTTCTTTCAGCCTATCTTTGCGGCATCATGCAATACAGTCAAATAACAAATAAAGTTGTTGAGATAGCCAGGCAAGCCGGGGCTTTTATACGCGAGCAACGCAAAGTTTTCGATCCATCCAAAATAGAATACAAAGGCCTTAATGATCTTGTATCGTACGTAGATAAAACCGCCGAGGAAATGATCGTTGCCGGCCTGGAAAAAGTATTGCCCGAAGCTGGCTTCATCACCGAAGAAAAAACAACGAACAGGGTAGGCGAGCGCTTCAACTGGATCATCGACCCGCTGGATGGCACCACGAATTTTATACACGGCCTGCCAACGTTTGCTGTAAGCATTGCTTTGCAGGAAGGGGACGAATTGGTAAGCGGCGTAGTTTACGAAGTAAATTTGGATGAATGCTTCTATGCGAGCAAAGGTACGCCGGCCTATCTCAATGGCGCAGAAATAAAAGTAAGCCAAACCGATACCGTTGCAGCCAGTCTTTTGGCGACAGGTTTCCCGTATTACGATTTCACTAAACAAGCCATTTACATAGAGCTTTTTACCGAACTAATGCGCAACACGCATGGCTTACGCCGCGTTGGTTCTGCAGCGGTTGATCTGGCCTGGACTGCCGCAGGTCGTTTTGAAGGTTTTTATGAATATAACCTGAACGCCTGGGACGTGGCAGCGGGCATACTCATTGTAAAACAAGCTGGTGGCGAAGTGGTGAACTTTAAAGGCGGGGAGGAGGTGATCGTGACGAGGGAATTATTGGCGACGAATGGAAAGATCACAAAAGAACTTCTTAGTTATATTCAGAAGTATTTCAAAGATTAAATTGAAAGGGTGTCATACCGAGGTTCCCGAAGTATATGGGCAATGGCCCACGCAAACCCTTCGAGTGCCTCAGGGTGACACCCAGTGCACTTAATGCTTTTATTTACAAGGCTTCGGATACTACCTCGGTAACCTCAGGCACCATTCTCTTTAACAGGTTCTCAATACCGGCCTTCAAAGTAACGGTTGATGATGGGCAGCCGCTGCATGAACCGCGAAGCTCAACAGTTACCTTACCTTCGTCGAATGATTTATAGGTGATGGCGCCCCCGTCTGATTCAACTGCCGGGCGAACGTAATCATGTAATATTTGCTGGATCTTTACTTCGATGTCGCTGCCTTCAAAATCGGTATTTTCGATATGCTCTTCTTCCTTAACCGCCAGCTCAGCTTCCACAGCGCCTTTTACAAACTCTTTCAGGATAGGTAACAGATCATCCCAGTCACTGCCTTCGGTTTTTGTAACAGTAACAAAGTTGCTGGCGAAGAATACACCGTTGACAAATGAAAATTTGAACAATTCCTTTGCAAATGGCGATTTTTCAGCAGCTTCTTTTGTGGCGAAATCGGCACTGCCGTTTATCAGCAACTTGTTTACAATAAACTTCTGGGTTGCCGGGTTCGGGGTCGATTCGGTATATACGTTGATATTCATCTCGCTTCTTTTATCTTAAATTCAATAACAAATTTAAACAGGTTTTTCGGTTAAATGCAATAGGGCGATAGTTATGACAGGAAAATGATGTGCAGATGTGCAAATGAGAAGATGTGCAAATATGCAAGTGTCAAAATTTTAATTTCTTTACCTGCATATTTGCACATCTCCGCATCTGCACATCAAATGCCTGTATAATTCGACGGCGTAATCCTTTTCAACTCCGCTTTTATCTCATCACTTACATCTAAAGCATCTACAAACGTTGCAATTGTACCGGCGTTTACCCCGGTATTGGTACGAGTAAGCTCCTTTAAGGCCTCATATGGATTTGGATAGCCCTCACGACGGAGAATAGTTTGCAATGCCTCGGCAACAACCGCCCAATTTGCTTCCAGGTCGGCGTTGATCTTAGCTTCGTTAAGGAGCAGTTTATTCAAGCCTTTTATGGTGGATTTAATGGCGATCATGCTATGCCCAACCGGTACACCTATGTTGCGCAGTACAGTGGAATCCGTCAGATCGCGCTGTAAACGCGAGATCGGCAGTTTAGCCGCCAAATGCTCAAATATCGCATTTGCTATACCCAGGTTACCTTCCGAGTTTTCAAAATCTATCGGGTTTACCTTATGCGGCATTGCTGATGAGCCAATTTCTCCAGCTTTTATTTTTTGCTTGAAATAGTTCATGGATATATAGGTCCATATATCGCGGTCAAGATCAATCAAAATATTGTTGATCCTTTTCAGCGCATCGCATTGTGCTGCGAAGTTATCATAGTGCTCAATTTGAGTGGTGAATTGCGAGCGGTTAAGCAGCAGTACGTTGTTTACGAAACGGTTGCCGAAAGCTGTCCAGTCGATATTGCCGTAAGCCACATGGTGCGCATTGAAGTTACCTGTTGCGCCACCAAATTTTGCCGAGAAAGGAATGTGTTTCAACAATACTACCTGCGCTTCCAAACGTTCAACAAAAACCATCAGTTCCTTGCCCAAACGGGTAGGCGATGCCGGTTGCCCATGGGTATGCGCCAGTAATGGGATATTTGCCCAGTCTTCAGCATAAACTTTCAAAATGCTGATCAGTTCGGTTAACGCAGGATAATAAACATCCTGCAACGCCAGCTTAAAAGAGAAAGGGATGGCCGTGTTATTAATATCCTGCGAAGTAAGCCCGAAGTGGATAAACTCCTTAAATTCGCTGATGCCGAGCTTATCAAATTCCTGTTTTATAAAGTATTCAACCGCTTTAACATCGTGGTTGGTAGTCTTTTCTATCTCTTTAACGTTCTGAGCATCAGCCTCGCTAAAATTTTGATAAATGGCGCGTAACTTTTGGGTAATACCTGGATCAAACTTACGTAACTGCGGCAGCGGGATTTCGCTCAGTGCAATAAAGTATTCAATTTCAACAAGTACACGGTATTTGATGAGCGCATACTCCGAAAAATAGCCGGCAAGATTGGCGGTTGTGTTATGATAGCGGCCATCGATAGGCGAAATTGCTGAGAGCGGGGAAAGTGTCATTGTAGGATAATATTTTTTCGCAAAGATAGAAATTTTGGGGGTAGTGATCGGTGTTCTGTGATTAGTGATTAGGTAATGTAGAGTATTGGTAATTAAATGTGAAGAATCCGTGTTTTCTTTTGGAAACTTTGAAATCTAAAAATGTTTCCATAGTTTTGTGCCGGAGTTTAAAAATGATACCAATAGAAAGAATTATTGAAGGTGGTGAAGACCTTTTTTTAAAGGCTGGCATAAAAAGCGTGACGATGGACGATATCGCCAAACATTTAGGCATATCAAAGAAAACCATCTACCACTTTTTTAAAGACAAGAACGAACTGGTGATCGCTCTTGTAAAAAAGAAGCTGAAGGACGATGAAGACCAGATGAGCGAGATCATCAGCAGATCGGAAAATGTGATAGAGGAGATGATCAACATGATGAAATGCTCAGAAGAGATTTTTTCACGCATCAACCCGATAGTGATACACGATATGCAGAAATATCACCCTGATGCATGGAAACAGTTCCAGAATTTCAAGGCTGATGTCCTAATTCGCACACTTGAAGAGTTATTGATAAAAGGAATAAAACAAGGCTACATAAGGCCCGGGCTTAATGTTAAAATAATTGCCCGTATGCGGGTAGCACAGGTAGAGTGGGGCTTTGATACCGGTCAGTTCCCGATAGCTGAATTTAGCCCATGGGAGGTGCAATACCAGCTGCTTGAGCATTTTAATTACGGCATCTGTACGCTGGAAGGCTATAAGCTGCTTGACCAGTACAGAAAATTGCATATGAATAAAGCTGCTGACATAGGGTTGTCAATGCAGCAATGAAATTTGAAAACAACAAAACCAACTATGTATAGCGTACATATGAGAACAATGAAGTATATATACCTGATAGCAGCCATTTGGTGCGGCGCGACGCTCACGAGCCATGCGCAACAGTCGCCACGTGACAGCGTTTACCATTTTACCTTGCAGGATTGCGTTAATTACGCATATCAGCACCAGCACGATGTTACTAACGCCGCGTTGGATGTTCAGGGTGCAAATTACCATGTTAAAGAAATCATAGGGCAGGGCTATCCGCAGGTAAGCGGTGCGGCCGGTTTCCAGGATTACTTTAAGATACCCACTACGCTTATCCCGGGCGAATTTTTTAATGAGCCGGGCACCTTCATCCCGTTAAAGTTTGGTGTTACCTATCAATCCAACCTTACGTTAAATGCCAGCCAGATCATATTCGACCCAAGCTACATTGTAGGCTTGCAGGGCAGCAAAACTTACAAACAGCTTTATGAGCGCAGCTATACCCGTACCAAAATAGACGCGAATGTAAATGTTACCAAAGCCTATTACCAGGTGCTGGTTAGCGTGGAAAGTTTGAGGTTATTGGATTCGGACATAACACAGCTTAAAAAAGAGGTTGATGAGACCGTTGCCCGTAATAAACAGGGGTTTGTTGAGAAAGTGGATGTTGACCGTATAACCGTGCAGTATAATTCGCTGGTTACTTCGTATCAAAACTCGCGTCGTTCGCAGGCTATAAATTATGAGTTGTTGAAATTTCAGATGGGTATGCCGATAGAGGCTGTCTTGTTGCTCAATGATAACCTGGATAATATCAAGCTCGACGCTAACTTAGCCGATACATCATCAGATACCAGCGCTTATCATAACCGTATAGAATATAATTTACTGGAAACGCAGAAACGGTTGAATGAATACGATGTGAAACTTAAAAGAGGCGCATACCTGCCAAAGTTAACCGCTAATGCAAGTTATTCGGCCAGTTACCAGGATAACAGTTTCGGTAATCTTTATAGCACTAATTACCCTTCGGGCTATATCGGGCTGACGCTTAACGTACCCATCTTTACCGGTTTTCAGCATAAATATCAATTAAAGCAGTCGCAGATAAATGTGCTTAAATCCGAGAACGATATGGATAATATGCGAAAGACTGTCAACCTCCAGATCAGCGAAGCGCGGGTATCATACATAAACGGCCTGCAAACGTTAAACGATCAAAAGAAAAACATGGCATTGGCCGAAGAGGTATTGCGTGTATCTAAAATAAAGTATGAGCAGGGTGTAGGCTCGAGCCTTGAGGTTACACAGGCACAAACAGCCTTGCAGGATGCAGATAATACATATATACAAGGTCTTTATGATGCCCTTGTAGCAAAAGTACAGCTCGAACAGGCATACGGCCGCATTAAGTAAACTCAAACCAACAACAACATAAATAAGGACGAAAATGAAAAAATTAATATACATACCGGTGATTTTGTTTTTGGCGGCATGCGGCCCCAAAGCGGATAACAAGGATCCTAAAGCAGTACTGAAAGCAAAGCTTGAAGATCTGAAAAAGCAGCAAGCAGATATTAATGCACAAATCACCAAGCTGCAGGCACAGGTAGGCGATCAGGACTCAACAAAAGGTATAGATGTAAGCGCTGTAACTATTAAACAAGGCCAATTTACCAATTATGTACAGATACAGGGCCGTATTGATGCGCAGGATAATGTTACTGCCTATCCGCAGGCAACTGCTGTTATTACCGGCATCTATGTAAAAGTGGGCGACCATGTAAACAAAGGACAGACCCTGGTGCAGTTGGATAACAGTGTGCTGCAGCAAAACATAGCACAGGCACAAACACAGGTTAGCCTGATGGGTGAGCTTTATCAAAGGCAAAAAAACCTGTGGGATCAGAAGATTGGTACCGAGGTGCAGTTTTTACAGGCGCAGACCAATTACCAATCGGCACAGAAGCAGTTGTCTATTGCAAAGCAACAATCCGATCTGTATCGCATTATATCGCCTATATCAGGTATTGTTGATCAGATGGAACTTAAATTGGGCCAGTTAGCAACAAATCAAGGTACTCCAACAGGCATACGTATAGTAAATGCGGATGTTTTAAAGGTTAAAGCAGATGTGCCTGAGTCATACTCAAGCTCGATTAACCAGGGCGATAGCGTAAAAATATTGTTCCCGGATATTGCCGATTCTATTATCACCCGCGTAACATTTGCAGGTAAAGTGATAGATCCGTCATCACGCAGCTTTGGTGTAGAGATAAAACTGCCGCACAATAAGGAGTACCGCCCGAATATGACAGCAGTACTGAAAATAGCCGATTATGCCAATCATGATGCCATCTCGGTTCCGGTAAAAGCTATACAGCGTTCAGCGAATGGTGATTACGTGTTTGTAAATGTTAATGGTTATGCCAAGCAGCACAATGTAACTGAAGGCAATACTTCGGGTGGCTTTACCGAAATAAAATCTGGCGTTAAAGCCGGCGACCAGGTAATAACTGAAGGCGCCAGCGAGCTGGAAGACGGCAACAAGATCACCATATTAACCTCTGGTAACTAACCTAATCCATTTTAAAAGATGAAAGACCAGGAAAAAGAATTTGGCCCGAGTAGTTGGGCCATCAATAATAAAACAGCCGTTTATGCGATCATCATCATGATCACACTGATGGGATTGATCTCCTATAACCGGCTGCCAAAGGAAAACTTTCCGGATATTACCATATCCAAAATATACGTTACCACACAGTTTTTGGGCCAGTCGCCGCAAAACATTGAGACGCTGGTAACAAGGCAGCTCGAAAAGCAAATGAAATCGCTTAAAGGGCTTAAAAAGGTTTCTTCTAATACCCAACAAAACGTTTCGGTGATCACCTGCGAGTTTAATGCGGACGTTGACATTGATAAAGCGAAACAGGAAGTTAAAGACGCGGTGGATAAAGCCAAACCAGACCTGCCAACGCCTGATGCGCAATATAAGGAACCAGATGTATCAGATATCAACGTATCCGACCTCCCGATTCTCTATATTAACTTGTCAGGTAACTATGACTTGAAGAAATTGAAGGAGTATGCCGATAACCTGAAGGATGACATCGAGTCGATGAAGGAAATATCCAAAGTTGATGAAGTGGGCGCTTTGAAACCGAACATCCAGATCAATGTGGATATTAATAAAATGGCCGCTGCACAAATCAGCTTTGGCGACATTATACAGGCGATAGGTAATGAAAATATTATATCATCGGCTGGCTATGTTGTGCAGGATGGCGTGCAAAGGGCCATCGACTTAAAAGAGGATTTTAAAAGTGCAGATGAAGTTTCTGCCATGGTGATCAGGAACCCGCAAGGCAAAGCAGTTTACCTGCGCGATATTGCCGAGGTAAAAGACGGTTTCAAAGACCAGGAAAGCTACGCGCGTTTGAAAACACCGGATCAAGCTGATTTTAAAAACGTTATCAGCCTTAACGTAAGTAAAAGGGCAGGTGAAAACCTGATAGAGGTTTCGCAGAAGATCTATGATCTTATTCAGCAAAAGCAAAAAACCATATTTCCTAAAGGATTAAACATAACCGTTACCGGCGACCAGTCTGACAAGACGAAATCGACATTGAACGACCTGATCAATACCATTATTATCGGGTTTGTTTTGGTAACCATTATTCTGATGTTCTTTATGGGCAGCACCAACGCCATATTTGTGGCCTTATCGGTGCCGTTGTCGTGCTTTATTGCCTTTATGATAATGCCGGCCATTGGGTTTACGTTGAACATGATCGTGCTATTCTCCTTCCTGCTTGCATTGGGTATTGTGGTGGATGATGCGATCGTGGTGATAGAGAATACCCACCGTATTTTCGCCAATGGTAAGGTGCCGATAGTAAAGGCGGCCAAAATAGCCGCAGGTGAGGTGTTCATGCCGGTGTTTTCAGGTACCATGACTACATTGGCGCCATTCATCCCGCTGGCATTCTGGAACAGTTTGATTGGGCACTTTATGTTCTTCCTGCCGATCACGCTCATCATTACCTTGCTGGCGTCGCTGGTTGTGGCTTATATAATGAACCCTGTTTTTGCGGTTGACTTTATGAAGCCGCACCATGATGGCGAACATGACAATCCAAAATTTGATAAGAAAGTACGTCGCGCTATGCTTTGGCTGGCTGCGTTTACTGTACTTGGTTACCTTATAAATGTAGGTGTCGGTAATTTTATGGTACTGGTGATCTTCCTCTACCTGTTCAATCATTTTATCTTATTGAAAGTAATTGATAGGTTCCAGAAGAATGGATGGCCTAAATTCCAGTCGTGGTATGCACGCTGGCTGGAGCGCGCGGTTAAAGTGCCGTGGTGGATACTTGGTGGTACAATGGTATTATTTGTGTTTACCATGTTGTTCACTTTCGGTGTACGCAAACCTAAGGTAGAATTCTTCCCGTCATCCGATCCTAACTTTGTGTATGTGTATGCAACCATGCCTATCGGTACCGACCAGGCCTATACCAATACTGTAGTTGAACAGTTGGAAAAACGTGTGGCGCAGGTCGTTGAACCGGATAAGGACGTTGTTACTTCCATTATTTCCAACGTATCTGTAGGCGTTACCGACCCATCTGACGAAGACCAGGGAACTTACTATAATAAGGGTAAGATCACCGTAGCCTTTGTTGAATACGGAAAACGTAACGGCAAGGATACCAAGGCGATAATGGAGAAGATACGCAGGTCGGTGCAAGGTGTACCGGGTGCTAAGATTGCCGTTGCACAGGAGCAAAGCGGGCCGCCGCAGCAAAAAGATGTGAGTATCGAGATCATTGGCGATAATATTGATACGCTGGTGCATACTGCAGACAGGTTAAAGAATTATTTAAATAAGCAGAACATTGCGGGTATTGAAGAATTGGTGCCCGACGTACAGGCAGACAAGCCGGAGATCGTATTTGACGTAGACCGCGAACGTGCTAACCGTGAAGGTGTAACCACATCGCAGATCAACCAGGCTTTAGGTACATCCATCTATGGTGCAAAGGCTGCCGATTTCCGTAATACCAAAGAAGATAATTACGAAATTAACGTACGCGCCAATGAAGCGCAGCGAAATGATATCGACGCATTAAAGAACCTGAAGATTACCTTTAGGGATATAGCAATGGGCGGGCAGATCAGGCAGGTGCCAATATCGGCTTTCACCGACATAAGATATACCAGTACTTATGCTAACATCAAGCACAAGCAATCGCGTCGCGTAATTACGCTCGGATCGAACGTGCTTAAAGCCTATAATGCAAACGATGTTAACGTGGCCATAAAGCAGGCCATTAAGGGCTTCCGCCTGCCTGATAATGTAAGCATTAACATGGGTGGTGGCCAGGAAGACCAGGCAGAAGCTGCTACCTTCCTGCTTACAGCCCTGGGCGTATCGTTTGGGCTTATCCTCATCATATTAATGGCATTGTTCAACTCAGTTGGTAAAACGCTCATCATACTCAGCGAGATATTCTTTAGTATCATCGGTGTGTTCCTGGGTATTGGTATATTTAAAATGACCATAACCATAGTGATGACGGGCGTAGGTATCATAGCCCTCGCAGGCGTCGTCGTACGAAATGGTATCCTGCTGGTAGAGTTCAGCGATATGTTGTTGGAGCAGGGACAGAGCATACATGATGCAGTTGTAGAAGCCGCCCGTACGCGTATGACGCCGGTATTGTTGACCGCAACCGCAGCGATATTAGGTTTGATACCACTGGCAGTTGGCTTTAATATTGACTTTGCCGGGTTGTTCACACACTTTAAGCCGCACATATATTTCGGTGGGGATAACGTAGCCTTCTGGGGCCCGCTGTCATGGACGATGATATTTGGTTTAGGCTTCGCAACCATTATCACACTGATACTGGTGCCATGTATGTACCTTATCCGTTTTAACATAAAAAAGGGAATCAGCGATCGCAGGCAAAAACGCCTTGATCGCGAAGCTCGTGAACAAGAAGTAGCATCCGCTTAATTAAAGTTATATATAAGTGTTAAAGCCGCCCCGGTCAACCCGGAGCGGCTTTTTTTGTATACAGATTGTTACTATGCTTGAATAACAATCACTTATAAATTGCATATATCAATTTCTGCTATGAAAAAGATCGGAATTATACTATTTGTATTGATCAATATCACTATAGCCGCAAAAGCGCAAAGTGATAAGAAATTACGCGACGAAGCCCGGGTAGTGGTCGATTCAAGCGGGACGCAATATCCATATGCGGTATGGAGAAAGCTCGTTTTGACACATGAATACCGTCTGAAAAAGATAGACAAGAAAAGCGACAGCAGCGCATACCTGTTGGTGAAGCTCGACTCGGCGCAACTCGATGAGCGGATGAGCCGCATACCAATGCCAAAGATGAGTGAGAATTTCCCGGTAGGGAAGAAGATGAGCTACGTTAGCTTCACAGATATTGAAGGCAACAAAATAAAAGTTGAAGACCTGAAAGGAAAAGTAGTAGTGCTCAATTTTTGGTTTATAGGATGTCCGCCCTGCCGAAAAGAACTACCGGATCTAAATAAACTCGCGCTGGAATATACCAATCAACCCGATGTTATATTCATAGCCATAGCACTTGATAAAGGCTGGGACCTGCAACAGTTTATCAAAACCAATCCGCTGGCTTATCATATCATTGATGAGGGGCAATATTATTCCCGGTATTATGGTGTGCATCTATATCCTACAAATGTTGTATTGGATAGAGGAGGCAATGTGCTTTTTAGTGATGTAGGTTATTCCAATACTACTCAATATTGGCTGAGAAAGAATATTGAAGACGCTAAAAAGAGTAATTTATAGTGAGCTTTTAAACAAAATATTTAATGTATAATTTGTTTATAACAAAGTACTTGTATGTCTTATCTTAATTTAAACTTTACCTATTATTTTTTACAATGTATGGCCATATCCAGGCAAAATAAAAAGCATAAAAAAAGTTAGTTTACACCGTCCACTCTGCACTTTCCTTTCTCCTGGGTAAACTAACTTAAAACGTTTATTGATAATTAACCGCGTAAACCGGCAGCTAATTTATCTACATATTCCGACGCTACATCTTTTGCTTTTCCGGCGATATCATTTGCAGTGTCTGCAAGATCATCGAACATAGCATTACCTTTTTTATTATTCAGGAAGTAATATATGCCTCCGGCGACAGCTGCGCCAAGCAGGGCAAATCTCATTAGTTTCATAAGTTATTAATTTATATATAACATTAAGCAAGTATGGTGCCAGTAAAACTATTTTACCGCTTTACCAGGTTATTAATTGCCGGAACCGTTTGCAGGTAGGCATAAATAGCGTCTACCTCTTCAGGTTTTAGCTGATCAAATTTTGGCATTGGTGGTTTAAGCCTATGGCCGGGCGCGTCGCCTTTTACCATTGCCGCCCTGAACTCTTCGATAGTATAGCTCCCGATACCTGTTTGCTTATCAGGTGTGATGTTTGAGGCATGCATTTCTGCTCCATTTATGCCTTTTAGTTTTATCCCGCCGGCGAGATAACCCGGCGTTTGATCAGGGTATTGAAAATTGAGCTTTTGCAAACTCCCCGAATGGCAATGAAAACAGCCGAGGTTATCCACTAAATAATAACCAAGCTTTACCTTGTCTGCAGGCGGCTCTTTAATATTATCTGAATAAGCTACAGGGTTGGCATGCATTCCCATATAGATCTTTCCTATAAAAGTAAAATGCGTAAGACCGATAGTAGTATCCGCCGCGCTCAACGATGGATCATCCGAACGCAGGAAAGCGATGATGGCGTCGATATCAGAATCTGCCATGTTAGGGCGAAGCATATAATTGAGATAGCGGCCATCCCGTGCTACGCCTGTTTTGAACAGATATTTCAACTCGGCATCGGTATAGCGGGTAGGGATACCGTGCGTACGGGAATGGGTAAGGTTGGCCGAATACACCTTACCTGCTATGCCGGGAATATCTTCCAGCGGCCTGCCGATGAATTTATTTACCGTATGATCGTAATGGCAGCCGGCGCAAATGCTCATTGCCAGTTCACGACCGCGCACGAGTTTTTGAGGGGATGGTGTAACCGTATAATTATTGGCCTGTGTAGTTGCGAACCTTGTTTTGCAACCAATAAAAATGCCGCCGATAACCGCTATAACGGTTACCAGCAGCACATGCTTTTTTGTTATTTTCATTGATATGGTTATTTGGAGTATCTGTGCATAAATTGGAACTATAAGCCAAATGCATAAGCCAGGCGTACGCCTAACAGGCCATAATGGTCGCCGCCAGGGCTCGAGAAGTTGTCGTAGTGCACGCCAAAGTCCCAATGCCTGGTCGCATAACCTAGGGCCGGTGTTAGCATCAGCCTATTAGGCCCATAACCCGAATCGGTAGCCTCTCTGCCAATACCTGCCTGGCCGCTGACATATATATTCGGTACAAAAAACCACTTAACACCCGCTTCTACAGGTATAACACCATAACTGTCATAACGTTTGTTGGTTCCGGGTATAATAGTTGGGAAGAAGTGGTATGCGCCTGAAGTGGCTATAACAGCAAAGCTATTGCTCAAGCCATATTGCAGCATCACTGTTCCGCCGAGCGAGAAATGGGAGCCTATTCGTGCATTACCTGTTGGATCATTAATTTCAAGGCCGACGCTCCCTTGCAGTTTACCCGCCCCGGCGATTTGTGCCCTGGCCTTTCCGATTAGCAGCCCCGCCAGTAATATACTGACGATAGCTATAATTTTACATTTGTTTTTCATGGGATGGTAGTTTTGTTAATTTTTAATTAATCATTATTAGTACCGGGAAACCGACAGAAGGGTTGCCTGCAACAGGAGATAAGAATTTTTTACCCGACAGAATGAAAAAATACGGAAGGTAAAATTTGCGGAATAATCGCATGTCATCAACAAAATTTCCCAACTTCGTTTTATTAATAAATGGAGCAACATGACTATCATTAATCCTGAAAATAAGTATCTCACACTTATCAATATTTTTACTGTGACGCCTGAAAATCAACAGCAATTGATTGACCTTTTGATCAAGGCCACAGAAACTACAGTGAAGAATGTACCGGGCTTTATTTCATCCAGTCTGCATAAAAGCATTGATGGTACAAAGGTTACCATGTACGCCCAATGGAAAAGCATGGAAGATTACCAGGCTATGCGAAAAAACCCGACGGCATCTCCATACCTTGAACAAGCGCTTAAGATCGCCAAATTCGAACCCGGAATGTATGAGGTAGTAAAATCGTTTGAGGCCGGCGCGTAGTTCAAAAATCGAACACAATCGTTTTGTTCTTGTGAACAAACACACGCTCATTAAACACCAGCGACATGGCTTTTGCCAACACGGAGGTCTCAATCTCTTTACCGGCAGTGATCATGTCACCTGCGGTTAGGGAATGGCTTACGGGTATGGTGGATTGCGTGATGATAGGGCCCTGGTCGAGGTCATCTGTAACAAAATGAGCTGTTGCGCCTATTAGCTTTACACCTCGTTCAAAGGCTTGTCGATAGGGGTTTGCACCGATAAAGGCAGGTAAAAAGGAGTGATGGATATTGATTATCTTTTTGGGGAAACGACTTATAAACGCAGGCGACAGGATGCGCATGAATTTGGCAAGGATAATATAATCCGCCGTGAATGGGCTAAGTACTTCCAGTACTTGCTGCTCAAACTCCTGTTTTGATTTTTGCTCATGTGATACGAGGTGAAAGGGGATCTCAAAGCGGGAGCATATATTTTTAAGGTCAGGATGGTTACCTATTACTGCCAATACAGCGGCATCAAGCGTGTTGAAAAAGTTTTTGATGAGGATGTCAGCTAAGCAATGATAATCTTTAGTTACCATTACCACTATTTGTTTTTTTGCCCCGGTACTAATGGTTAGCAAAGCGTCGGCAGGTAAAACTTGTTTAAGCGCAGCGGAAAGTTTATCTACATCCGGATGCAGGGCCGTTTCAAGCCGCAGGAAGAAGCGGTTCTCCGCCTGATCTACATGCTCACGCAGCGAAGTGATATTTAGACCCTCGTTGGCTAAAACACCCGAAATTGCAGCTACCAGACCGATCCGGTCGGTACATTGAATTAATATGATCATACCCGACCGGAAAAATAGATATTTCTTTCAGGATTCGGATGGATTTGTTTGTTTTTTGTGGCGTGACAAAATAAAAAAGCCCGCTTCGAGCAGGCTTTGACTAGATCACTCTACTTTTTTAAGCAGCCCTTTTAAGTGTAATTTTCATTTCTATCATTTGCGAAATTGTGATAGCAGCCGTAGCGGCAAGGCCGGCTATTAAGCCTTTTCCTATTACGCTGCCTAATTCGCCCACGGCATTTTCTGTAGGTAATTTCATAGTCAGGAGTACTTATTTGATGTATAACAAATATTACAATTTGCGTACCACTCGCTTTGGGAATGATTATTGTTTATAAATGAAAAACATTACCTATGAAACGCAAATTAACCATAACACACCCCTTCTGGCAGGTGATCGGCATCGGCGCGCTGGCGGGTTTACGCAGCGCATCGGCCCCGGCAATAGCCAGTCATATATTAAACGAACACCATTCAAAACGCCTGGAAGGGACACCGCTTAATTTTATGCAGTCCGACGCTACAGCAACAACATTAAAAATATTAGCCGCAGGCGAGCTGATAATGGATAAAATGCCGTTTACCCCAAACCGCATTAAACCGGCTGGGTTGGCTTTCCGTTGTTTATCAGGTGCTTTGGCAGGTGCAAGTATCAGTAAAGCTACAGGTGGTAAAGCAGGAGCAGGGGCGTTGTTTGGCGCAGCTGCTGCATTGGCTGCTACTTATGCAGGTTTTTTACTGCGCAAGGCAACCGTTAAAGCTACCGGTATCGTTGATCCTATTATAGGTGCGCTTGAAGATGCGCTGGTATTGGGCGCAGGCGCTAAATTCATCAGTATTGATGAGTAGCTAAAACGCATTGCTTCAGAATTTTTACAGTTTTGTAGGGTACATTCAGCTTTATAAATGTATAAATTACATACATTTGTTATAGTGTCAGACCATTTGACGGAATAGTTTAAAAATTTAAATACATTAGTAAAGATGAGTCTTTCGATGACAGCGGCTGTTACCGACCAGCAGGATATTAAACGTGAGAAGATATTGGAGGCAGCCCATGAGCGTTTTTTGCATTATGGATACTCAAAAACCACGATGAACGAGATCGCGGGTGATATATCCATGTCGAAGGCGCTGCTTTACTATTACTTTCCTGATAAAAGCGAATTGTACGTTGCTGTTATGCGTAAGCTGGCCGCCGACTATATTGAATCGCTTGAGGAGCATGGATTTACTAACCTTGAAGAGGTGTTTATTTTCCAGGTAAATACACACCATGCTTTTATGGTAACGAATTATAATTTCTTTGACTATTTCCGGCTGAATGAACAAAACCTGCCGGATGCAATATGGGAAATTGTAGCACGGGTTAAACAGGGAGAAACAAAACTACTTATAAGCGCCATAAAAACCGAAGTGGAGCGTGGCAACATTAAACCGGTTGATAATCCTGAAGAAATAGTTCAACTAATGCTGGATGCCCTGCATGGCGTAAGGGTAGGTGCGTTAACCCAGAAAAAAGCAAGTTTCCCACGTAAGGAGCATCTTGAAGAGATACATTTAAAGCGCCTTTTGCTTGCAGACATCTTTATAAAAGGCCTCAAATATTAACCTAACAAGGTTTTTACTCATCATTGTCAGTCAGCTGTAAAAAGCGGGCTTCTATAGTATTAAACTGCAATTAGTTAGTAAATTTGACCATCTTATTTAATTAGTCAAATAGTTTTTGTTTTCAATAAATATTATTTGAAAAAATACTTCCTTGATTGAGGTGGTTGTTTTAGAGTGATTGGACAGGCCGGGAATATTATTTCCGGCCTGTTTTATTTTAAGGCCGTTTCAATCACCATACTTTTTGCAAGTATCTTGTGAATAGGGCAGGCATCTGCTATCTGCACAAGCCGTAGCTGTTGTTCGGCAGAAAGATCGCCGGTGTAGCTGATGAGACATTTAATATTTTTGATAAATCCGATGTTTAGAAGCTCCACATCTACATTTATTTCATGAATTGGCCACTGCTTTCTGTCAATATACATACGGAGGGTAATAGCAGTACAACTGCCAAGGCTGGCCAGTAATAATGCCTGCGGATCCATACCGGCATCTGCGCCGCCATTGCTTTCGGGTTCATCAACTATTATACTGTGACTACCGCTGGTTATGATGGTTTGATACTTGGCAAGCCCTGCTTTTGCTTTTACAGTCGTTATCAACCTTTCCTGTGCTTCCAAAAATGATGTGGTTAAATTGATGGGTTAATCTTCGTTCAGGTTCAGTACTTCCCAGTTACGCTGGTCGTTCTTAGCGCCGCCATGAAACCTCAGCGTTATTTGAAAATTTGTGCGCTGCCCGCCGCCAAGGTCAACATGCGATTTTATAACATAAACCGAATCCTGTTCTTTTCCAAATTCATACTCCGAATCTGAAAAACTGGCATCAGCTGATTTAAGCGTGGGTTTTACGTATTCTTTGGCTATCGTATAAACATCGTCATGGGACGGCGCTCCTGAGAAAGTGTCCTCCACATTATTGGTAAGCGCGAATTTGGCTATGATGAAAACAAATATAAACGCCAAAATAACGAGCACCACCACACCGCCCATCGCCGACTTTTTCTTTTTCTTTTTCTCAGCTAAGTACTTCTTTCCCATCTCAAGGTAATTGTTTTATTCGTTATACGGATTTAATCAAATAGATGTTAGTAAAAATCGTAGCATCGCCGTGCGCCTTCAAATCTGTGGTAATCATCGTCCCGGTAGGGGTTAACGGTCTGATAATTAATGCTTCCCTCACTTGTTCCACTTGTATTGCTATAGTTAAGCCCTGAAACAGGTACATCATGGCTTACACCCAGTTTAAATTTCTCGCCGGTATCCTTATTCACAAAAATGTCGAACACTAATGACACCACCACGGCGCTCGGCCCATCCGAACCGCCGGTTCGATACCATAGGCCTGCGCTTACCGCCTTGCGTTTATATTCCATACCAAACGAAGCTGATTGTGCACCTGCCTGCTTGTAATAAACGGCTGAAGGTATGAGGTACGATTTCTGGTCGTCGTCGATGTTGTCGTCGTAATTCAGGTCTATCCTGTAGCTGAGATAGCTGGTAGCACGTACCGGTATTTTGGATGGAACGCCGGTGAGCGATGTATTTGGCTGATTAAGATGCTGTGCTGCAGCGCCGATCATGAAATCGCCAACTACCAGGTTAAGCCCTGCGCCCGCATCAAAATAATAATGACTATTGAACGGGATAGATCCAGCCGCCGAAACCGATCCCGGTATGATACCGAAACGCGGATCGATCTGGTCGTCAAAAACTAGTTTGCTGTAGTCGATACTTTGGTTACTCACTCCTGCCTGAAGGCCGAATGAAAGTACATACCTGTCTGATCCTACACTGTATGAATATATACCGGCGAAGTTATTGGTATTGAGAAATGCGTTGCCCTCGCTGCTGTGGGTATACAGCAAACCTACGCCACCTCCAAATTTTGGGATGTTATAATCCACCGACGCGGTCTCATAATTGGAATTATTACCCGACGAGGTGTATTGGTTTCGGTAAATTAGGTTCATACGGAAGTCACCTTCAAATTGGCCGTTCAACGCCGGGTTTAAATAAACCGGCGAGTTATAAAATTGTGAATAAAGATGGTCTTGCCCGTTTACACGCAGTGCAAAAGGCAGTACTAATGTATAAAATAAAATACAAATCCTAATAAATTTGATTGTTGTTGTAACATATTTTTTTGCCATCAGATCAGCGTATTAAATTTACAGTACCCGTCCGTCGTGGCAACCCGTTATTGTATGACATTCCTTTCCATTGTGTGCCGTTTATAAATGTTGCAGATACCTGCCATGTATATGCCCCCTGCGGCGCCGGAACGCCTTTATAAGTACCATCCCAGCCGTCGACGGGCTCGCCTTTTTGGCTTAGCCGCGTAGTTTCCCAAACTAATTGCCCGTAGTTATTATATATCTGCATAAGCCACGTTTTTATACCCGACCCTTTCGCCATAAAGGTGCGCAACTCGGTTACGGCGCCTGTTGGAACAAACGCATTGGGCAAAAACAGTTGGCCCGGCGTGCCCGTTATCCGCACATAATGTGTTACAGTACTGGTACAACTGTTTTTGTTGGTTATTATAAGCTGTACTGCATATAAACCCGTATCTGCATAGGTATATTCCGGGTCCTGTGCCGTAGATGAACGCCCATCGCCAAACGTCCATACCCAGGATATTGGTGAGCCTGTAGAGCGGTCGGTAAAGGAAAAATGATAATTCGGGATGCTGGTAATACTGTCCGGCTGTTCAGTAAATTCTGCAATAAGCAGCGGATCGACCTTTAACACCTGTGTAATGGTGTTTGGACAATTCGAAGCCGGATCGGTAGCCGTAAGTGTTACCGTAAATGGCGATTTTGCATAGTTATAGCTATGTGGCTGCGGTATATAAGTATATTCAGGATTGCTGCCGTCGCCGAAATCCCATACATAGCTTAGGGATGAAGCCGGCGTTGTGCCATTATCGGGCGTAGTATTGCTGAAGGTTACCTTGTTATTGCAATCGGCAGTTGTAGTAAACGATGGCTGTGGGATAGGGTAGACAGTGATCTGCGTTTTTGACGATTCGATACCTGTAGCGGTACAACTATTAGCTGCCGTAATGGATACATAATAAGTACCTGCTGTATTAAAAGTGTAAGGGAAATCAGTTGTCCCGGCAACCGGTTGCGCGATGACGTTGTTGTTACTGTCGTAGATATTATAATGATAACTACTACCACCTTGTGAATTATTTACAAATTCGGTACTTAAAGGTGCGCAACCCGATGCAGAAAAACCATCTTTTATAAACATTTGCGGCGTAACTGTTGGGGGCGAAAGAGTTATTGGGATGATATCGGTAGTATTGGTAGCGCCGCAATGCCCGGTAGCGATCATATACAATTTAAATATGGTTGGCGATGTTACCGTAACCGGGTTGAAGGAAACATCGCTTTTATCGGTTTTATCCACTTCCTGCAATTGGGTTGTGCCATTGTACAGGAAGAATTTATACCCCAGGTCATTACCCGGCGAAGTGTTTTGTACGGTTATGGTAAATGGCGTACAGCCGGTAGTTTGCAGCGGCAGGATAGAAGCAATAGGTGTTGAAGGCCTTACGGTTATCGTATCATAAACAGGTCCGCGCTGCTGGCAATTGTTCAATACGCGCAGGGAAACGACATAAGTGGTATCGTGCCCGTTTACAGTTTGCTGAAATTGGTGCTGCGGGCTTGCTGCGCTTGATGTGGCGCCATCGCCAAAATCCCACGCGAAAGCACCGCTGCTAAGGTTGTTTGACGTATTGGTGAATGTTACTGTTTGGGATCCGCAGAAATCGCTTTTATCCGCAGTAAAGCTCGCCACCACATCGGCTGCATCATTGATCACAACCTGCGATTGGCTGTCCGAGCATGGCGATGCAGCTTTTATTACCCATGTAAACTGGTAAACGTTTCCACCCTGCAAATTACTTATTGCAGTATTATATAAAGTAGGATCGGCAAAAGTTACCGGCGGGCCTGCTGTTTGCAGCCATGTCGCTGAAAATGTGCCCGGGTCATTGCCCTGCAATGTATAGGTGGCGGCATTACACAAGGTTACATCGTTACCTGCATTTGCCGTAATAGCCGGCTGATTTACGGTGATAGTTGTGGCATTGGACGTAGCGATAGCACATGCGCCATTTTGCACCACAGCCTCGTAAAGGGTGGTTTGTGTAAGATTGGTAAACAGGAGGGAAGCGCTTGTATTGGCCGGAGTTACCGGCGTGAAAGTAACCCCATTGTCAACGGACTGCTCCCACCTCAAAACATTACCTGTTTGCCCGGTGAGATCAATACGGCCGTTATTTGTTCCGGCGCAGATGGTAGATGCGCCCACTGCTGCAGTAGTACCTGCTACTGATGGCGTATTTACGGTAATAGTTACTACGCTCTCCGATTGGCAGCCGGGCGCTGAGGTGATCATCCACTGGAACTGGTAAATATTGCCGGGTACAAGGCCGTTTACGGTTGTATTAGGGTTGGTATCGTCAGTGAAAGTTACACCGCTACCGGTAACTACTGTCCATTTGCCGGTTCCGGGTGATGGATCATTACCCTGTAATGTGAAATTTGTGACATTACAAATAGATGCGTCGCTGCCTGCATTTGATTGTACAGGTAACGGCTGCACATTAATGGTAGCCGTTACAGGCGTTCCGGCACAACCGGTACTGCTGTACGGCGTAATGGTATAGGTAACTTTGGCGGGCTGTGTACCGGTATTCACCAAAATATCCTGGATGCCCGCAATGCTCTCCGGCGTGGCTTGCTGGCTGTTGCCGCTGACTCCGCCTGTCGTAGTGCTCGTCCACGTAAATGAGCTGCCCGAAAGCTTTGTTGTTAACCCGATATTGGCAGGTTGCTGGCTGCAGATAACAGGGTTAGGAACTGTTGCTGTTAGAATTGGTAAAGGCGTTACCGTTACGTTTAGCGTGAAAGGTGTCCCGGGGCACCCGTTGCTGCTGTAGGGCGTAATGGTATAAGCTACAACGGCATTAGTTGTTGAAGTGGGGTCGGTGTTGACCAGCACATCACTGATCGCACTGCCGCTCCCGGTGGCGCTAAAGCCGGTTGCGGTGCCTGATGCCAGTTGCGATGTCCATGTAAAAGTGCTGCCCGCAGCTAAGCCGGTGATCAGATAATTCATCTGCTTATTGCTGCAAACGCTTATTGCTGGTGCACTGGTAACTTTATCATAAGGTGTTATATTGATGGTAACATTGCTGCGGATGATATCGCATGGCGCTGCAACTGTGGTAGTTGCTTCCAATGTGAGTGTTACGTGCCCGGTATTTATTTCGGCTGCTGAAGGCTGGTATTGTGCCTGCAAAGAATTTGCCGAAGGCGTAAACGTGCCGCTTCCGCCTGTCCACGTGTAGCTGGTCACACCTGTGCCGGTTATTGTGCCGTTAAGGCTTGCCTGCGTACCTGCGCAAATGGTCATATCATTACCTGCAACCACTGTAGGCGCCTGCTGGAAGGTAATATTCTGTGTCGAGCTGATGGTTCCGCAGTTGTTTTGCTGGGTTACTGTAACAGTATAGGTGGCATAATCATTAAATGTTATGCCTGGATATTGACTATGCGCATCACCTGATGCAAAAGTGTAGCTACCGCCCGCGATACTCCAGGTATAAGTGTTTGGCTGCTGCTGGCCGGTGCCTGAAATAATAGTATAGGTGGGGTTATTGGTTTGGACGGAGTTGAAATTAAAGGTCTCGCCCTTGCCGCATATGGAAAAATCTTTTGACAGCGTTGCAACAGGCGTTGCATTCACTACAACAGTCTGCGTCACCGGGTCGGTGATGGTACCGCAAGAAGTGGTGACCACCCCAAGGCTGATAGTGTATACGCCTGTATTTGTAAAATTAAATTGTGGTTGAGCGTCGGAAGGGTTGTAGCTTACGCCTGTTGAAGGTGAAACAGACCACGAATAAGTACCGGGGCTGTTACAACCGGCATCGATTACCGAAGTATTAACCGGTACAAGCGGGCCTGAACCCAGGCATATAGTGTTTTGCGGCAATGTAAAAGACGGCTTCGGCGCGTCCTGGATGCAGATAGTTGAAGAATAATCAGTCGGTGCACATGCACCCGGGTTTTGCAAATGAAGGGTGACAGTATGCGTGCCTCTTGTAAACGTGGTAGTGAAAATTTGGCTCAGATGATAGCCTGTCGCTATAACGGCGCCATCAACCAGCCAATTGTAAACTGCTTTTGGGTTATCGCTGCAGCTGCTTACTGTGGCATTTGGATCCGGGCCGGGCGATGACAAATTTTGAAAAACTACCGTACTGCCCGTACAGGCAATAGCAGGGGCCCTGAAAAGGTTTTGAGGTATGGCGAATACTTTGGCATAATTACTTGGTGCAGAACCGATCTTTCCGCAATAATTATTTTGCGATTTAAAGTCGATCTCAAACGAGTTGGCGTTACTGTTCGCCGTCTCACCGCAGGATGAACGTGTATAATTATGCGTGATCTGTCCGTTTAAGGCTTTTATCTGGCAAAGGGTATATACGCTGCTCGACCCATCGCCCCAGGTAAAAGTGTAGGTATTGCCGGGATAGTTGTACTGGATACCCGTAGCCGAAGAGATATCGATATTATAGGTTAAAGGAGCCGCGCCGCCGCTTAAGCAAACGGAGGGATTTCCGGTAGCGCCGATGGACGTGTTTACTACGTTATTAATCAGTTGGTAAGCCTGCGTACTCACAATGCCGCTACCGTTTGTCGACCTTACTATTACTGTATAATTTACCGCATGTGCTGTAAAGTTATAGTTTGACGTGAAGGGTACATTAGCAATTTCCTTTACCTGTGACGACTCGTTAATAATGCTGATGTCAGTACTTAGCCCGGGTGTTGAACTACTGTTGAATGAATAAGTCGTATTATCTGCGCCGCTGCATGATCCAAATACTTCCGGATAAGTTGGGTTGTCGATAGATGATGACGGACAGGTTATAGCCTGGTTATTACCAGCGGCACTGCCTACTGTTAGGGTATTTGATGGGGCGCTGGCTATTGCGGGACTTGAGCCTTTTATGATGAATGTATACGTTCCGGCTGTAAACCCGGCGGGGATGGAATAATTGAAATAGGTACCGTAGAAACTGCTAATAGAAGCGAGCGGTGTCGACTTTATAATAGTGCCGGCCGCATCGCATAGATAAAGGCTAAACACATTGTTTTGCTGGATACAGCCGCCTGAATCGTTTATATGGAAAGGTATAGCGATGGTAGAACCGGGGCCATAGGGGCCGGGATCGATCGTTCCAATAGTCAGCGTTTGCCCGAAAACATTGGATAACGAAAAAAATGTAATTATTGCTGAAAAAAATAAACTTTTTGTAAAGAATTTATCCATTCAATTAATCAGTTCTGTGCGGGCTTAACAGTTGCGAATCAATCAATTAGGGTCGCCTAAAGGTATACAAAGGGCATAATATTACCTAATAAATTGTAAAGGTTTTTTACGGTATCGCAGAACAATAGGTTTTATAAGAAAAAAGATATTGCTTGAGGAAAGGCGATTTAAACATGTGTTAAATACACATCATCCAAAGAAAAGATAGGACACCAGTATTGCTGTTGTAATGCCCGCAACATCGGCAATGAGCATAGCCGGAACCGTATAGCGTGTTTTTTTAATGTTCACAACACCAAAGTATAAAGCCACTATGTAGAAAGTGGTATCGGCAGTACCATACAAAACGCTAGACATATGCCCGATAAAGCTATCCGGCCCGAACGTCTTCAAATTGTCGAGCATTAACGCCCTTGCGCCGGAACCGCTTAATGGGCGCACAAACGCTATCGGCAAAACGTCAGTAAAACGCGTGTCGATATTGAAATGTCCGAAAAACCACTTAAATCCTTCACTAAGGTAAGTGAGCGCCCCGCAGGTGCGGAATAAGCTGACAGCAACCAGTAATCCTACCAGGTAGGGTATGATCTTTATCGATACCTCAAATCCTTCCTTGGCGCCGTCGATAAACGCATCAAACACATTGATTTTTTTGCGTATTCCTCCTAAAATAAAAAGCACAGGTATGCCAAGATAGATAAGGTTACTGAACACGCCGGAAAAAGCGCTTATTTGCGACCTGTTCAAATACTCAGTAAAGTACCATATCAGCAATACAATAAACCCGGTTATTCCTCCCAGCCATGCCATAACCACACGGTCAAACAAGTTTATTTTTTGCTTGATGGAGACTACGATCAGTCCGGCAAGCGTAGCGGCATAGGTTGCTACAATGCAGGGAATAAAAATGTCTGTAGGGTCTTTTGAATGATAGATGGCCCGTTGTGCTATGATAGCGATGGGCAATATCGTCAACCCGGACGCATGTAATACCAGGAACATGATCTGCGCGTTCGATGCGGTATCTTTATCCTCATTTAGTTCCTGTAAGCCTTTCATCGCTTTCAGCCCCAGCGGAGTGGCCGCATTATCAAGTCCCAATAAGTTCGCCGAAAAATTAAGCACCATTTGCCCAACAGCGGGATGATTTTCAGGTACATCCGGGAATAACCGCCTGAAGAAAGGCCCGACGATACGCGAAAGAAAATTGATAGCGCCCGCCTTTTCGCCTATGCGCATAATGCCCAGCCATAACGACATAATGCCAACCAGCGGCAGCGCAATGTCCATTACCGACGATTTGGCCGAATCAAATGTACCCTCGGCCATCAACCTGAATATATCCGTATCGCCAAAAAAGATCAGCCGGATAAGCCCGATGATAAACGCGGCAATAAAGAAAATGATCCAGATATAATTAAGCGCCATTTTACTTACTTAAACGCTTTGAAGATAGTGTTTTTCTCTAAAAAATAGCAAAGCGCATATGTAAACACCAATTACACAGCAGATATTTTTAAATTGCATGCCTATATTTAAGCCATGGAAGAAACCGTAAACCAACTGATCGCCACGATTGACGAATTTCTGAAAAATGAAACCGATACCATTGACTGGGAAACCAAACCATCGCCCGATAAATGGTCGAAGAAGGAAATATTGGGGCATTTGATCGATAGCGCCCAGATCAACCTGGAGCGCTTTATACGCTGCACTTACGAGGAGAATTTCAAGCTGGTTTACTGGCAAAACGAATGGGTTGCCGCCAAACATTACCAGGACACAGACATTAAGGAAATACTCGATCTATGGATACTCATCAACCGCCAGATCGTACGCGTTTTAGCCGGTTATCCACCCGAAAAGTTGCAAAATAAGTGCGATAATAGCCGAAATAATGTAGAATTAAACACAGTCGAATTCATAGCCGCGGATTACGTATCGCACATGCAACATCATCTAAATCAGGTAATTAAAAAATAAGTTGTTGTAGCAAAGTGTAGCAAAAGTGTAGCATTTTTTATGCTAAATGCTTGATAAATTGATAGTTGGAAAATGCGGGCGCTACACCTGCTACACCTGCCGGCAGGCAAGGCTGGCAAAATAGTGTCAGCACATTTATGAGCAACACTATTTATATTTGAAATGTACCGCCACATTCAATTTAGTTTTTTTGTTTTTCAGGATCCCTGGAGGTGTTAAAGAGACATTGCAGGAAGTGATTTTTATAGATTTCATTTTGCAGCATTGCGGAAAAACAAATTATTATCATCCATGTTTAAATGTCTGTGATATTTTTAAAATCATGACTAAGCCAGCCGATAATTCCAATTCAACTGCTCAAACGGTCGCCACAAATGACGAACGCTTCAGGGCGTTGATCACCGCTACAAATGATGTGATCTATAGTTTAAGCGCTGACTGGAGCGTGATGCGCGAATTGGACGGCCGCGGATTTTTAAAAGATACACATGAGCCGATAACCGGTTGGAAAGCACAAAATGTTTATCCGGCCGACATGGAAAAAGTAAATGCCGCTATTGACGAAGCCATAAGGGAGAAGAAAATATTTCAGCTGGAACACCGGGTTTTGCGGGCTGATGGCACTCCGGGATGGACTTTTTCGCGCGCGGTACCTATTTTGAACGACAAAGGAGATATCATCGAATGGTTTGGATCAGCCAGCGACATTACAGAGCGTAAACAGGCGGAAGAGGCCCTGCAGGAAGCACGCGAGCGATCCGAGCAGCAAAAGAGGGTGTATGAAACCATCACCTCAAATACGCCCGACCTGATGTATGTGTTCGGGCTGGACTATACATTTACTTATGCCAACAAAGCCCTGCTTACCATGTGGGGTAAAACCTGGGACAATGCTGTTGGCAAAGGTCTCCGTGAAAACGGCTACGAAGAATGGCACGCCGCAATGCACGAGCGGGAAATAGACCAGGTAAGGGCGACCAAAGGACCTGTTCGCGGGGAGGTGTCTTTTCCGCACGCCACTTTAGGCAGGCGGGTTTACGATTATATTTTAACGCCAGTGCTTAATGAGCAAGGTGAGGTAGAAGCCGTGGCCGGTACTACCCGCGATATTACAGAACGGAAACAATGGGAAGAAAAGCTGGCGCAAAGCTCAGAAGAGTTACAGGCTATTAACGAGGAGATGGCGGCCACCAACGAGGAAATGGCAGCCACTAATGAAGAGCAGGCTGCCTCCAACGAAGAATTGATCGTGACTAACGAAGAGCTTGCTTTTGTTAATCAGCAACTGCGGGCGGCACAGCAAAAGATAGAAGAAAGCGAAACAGCGCTACGGCTCGCTATCGAAGCCGCCAATTTCGGTACCTGGTTTATCCATTCGGTTACCCGTGAATTTATTACCGATGCCCGCCTGAAAGAACTGTTCGGTTATTATCCTGATGAAGAGATCTCTATTGAGCAGGCGCTCGCCCAGATCCCGGAAGAATATCGTGGTTTTGTAGCGACCAAGCTTGAAAATGCCATCTATCGCAACGGCGATTATGATGTTACTTATCCGGTCATCGGCTTGCACGACAATCGGCTGCGTTGGCTGCGCGCCATAGGGAACCTGAAGGCTGATCCTTCAGGCGCATTCTCTGCTTTTACCGGGGTGGTGATGGACATAACGGAGCAAACACTGGCCGCCCAGGCGATTAGTCACGCCGAAGAAAGCCTGCGTATGGCGATTGATGCCGCCGGCCTAGGGACTTATCATATCAATGCCACCGACCGCATTTTTGTATCCTCGCCACGTTTGAAAGAATTTTTCGGTTTCCGGCCGGATGAAGAAGTTCCTTACGATGCCGCTATCAACCAGATCCACCCGGATTACCGCCAACAGGCAGCCGATCTGGTGGAAGCAGCCTTTACCATGGGCACCCGGTTTGATATGGAATACCCGATCATTGGCCATCATGACAATAAGATCCGTTGGGTACGCGGCATTGGCGAAATGCAGCACAGCGATGGCAAGGATTATTTTACCGGCGTACTTCACGAGATCACCGAGCAAAAACAGGACGAGTTGCGAAAGAACGATTTCATCGGCATGGTGAGTCATGAGCTTAAAACACCTCTAACTTCACTGTCAGCGATCTTACAGGTATTAAATTTAAAACTAAAAAAAGCTGAAGATGCTTTTGTGCCCGGCGCATTGGAAAAAGCAAACATACAGGTGAGAAAGATGAGCAATATGATCAACGGGTTCCTGAATATCTCAAGACTGGAATCGGGTAAGATCCTTATCGATAAGCAGCCTTTTATTATCGGCGACCTTGTGAAAGAAATCATAGAAGAAAACAACCTTACGGGCCTCACGCATATTATTGAGCTGCAGCCGTGCGATAAAATGGTAACCAATGCAGATCGCGATAAAATAGGCTCCGTACTATCCAACCTGCTAAGCAATGCCGTAAAATATTCTCCAAAAGGCTCACACATCAAAGTGAACTGCCAAAAGCAAGAAGGCCAGGCCGTGATCAGCGTTTCCGACGAAGGCCTGGGCATCCGGCCGGAAGATCAGCCCAACATATTCAACCGTTATTACCGCGTCCAAAACAATTACACCAAGCACATAGCCGGCTTCGGCATCGGCCTCTACCTAAGCGCCGAGATCATCCAGCGCCATAACGGCAAGATCTGGCTCAAAAGCGAACCCGGCAAAGGCTCCACGTTTTACTTTAGCCTGCCGATTTAAGGCGATGTTGTTTAGTAAGGTATTAAGTCAAATAATAATACTGTCATTCTGAACGAAGTGAAGAACCTATGAACTGTGCTTGTGCGCTATGCATAGTTAGCGATGTATGAAGCAAAGTTTCTTCACTCCGTTCAGAATGACAAGCTTATCAAAAATGTCATTTCGACGAACCAAGGCTGGGTTGTGCGATGGCGTGAGGAGAACTTTCTCTTGAGCGGGTTAAATGCATAGACCGTGGGAGCGAAAAAATCTTTGCGCGGGACAGTCCGTCAGGCATGGCGCAAAAGATTTCTCACCTGCCCACTTTCACTGGCCCTGCGCATGCAGGTTCGAAATGACATCTTTTTTTATTTGTCATTTTACCTTCTCTATAGGAGTCCTTCGGACAGAGCTGTCCCAATTTTATATCTCAGAATGACAATTTTTAAGTGAAAGCTTTATATCACAAATGGCTCAATAGTTTTCTGTGCGGTTGTCATCCTGAGCTTGTCGAAGGACGTGCGCAAAGGCCTTAAGACGATGCTTTTAAAGATCCCCTCTTGAGAGGGGGCGCGAAAGACAGTGCGGTGGCAGGGGTGTGTTATCAAACCTTGCAACCCCGCGCTGTTCGTAGTTTCCAACTAACTAACCCGCCCGGTTAAGCGTCCACGCTTAACCGAAAGAAGTTTGCAAGTGTCCACACTTGCGCAAGGTGCTATTTCGCCACAATCTTAAACTCCGTCCTTCTATTCTTCGCCCTGTTCTCATCGGTAGTATTCGGTACTCTTGGCTGCGTCTCTCCGTAACCTTTGAATACTAGTCGCTGCGCATTAACGCCGGCAGCTATCAAATAATTATAAACAGCCTTGGCACGGTTTTCCGATAGCACCTGGTTAGCCTGCGCATTGCCCACATCATCGGTATGGCCTGAAACTTCTATGTGTATCGCCGGGTTTTGCGCCAGGAATTCCAATAGCTTTTCCAGTTCGGCCTTCGAGTCAGGCTTCAGGTCGAATTTGTTGGTGTCAAAGAAAATATTGTTCAGCACCACCTTGTTACCCACTTCAATCGGCGAAAGCTCGATGGTAAGGTTATACGGCTCTTTGGCCTTCAGGCCCATTAGCGAGAAGTTGGCAGAGTAGAAGAGGTAGCCACTTTTCGAAACGTTCAGACCGTAATTTTTACCCGTTGTAAGTGTAGCAAGGAAATCGCCTTTATCCGGAGCGCTATAATCCTGGTAAACCGGGGCGTTCTTCTCCAAATCGAGGATCTCCACAGCGGCTTCAAGCGGCTCGTGCGTTTTGGCATCGGTAACAATACCTTTTACATAGGTTACCAAATGCGGACGGTCGCTTTCAGGCAGCTCGAAAGTATAAATATCATAGCCGCCACTGCCGTTGAGTTTATTGGACGCAAAGAAAGCATATTGCCCGCTGGCGGTCACGGTAAGCCCGTTTTCATCACCGCTCGAATTGATCGGGTAACCAACGTTCACGGGCTTACCCCATTCGCCATTTTTACCAAGGTGACTCACAAACAGGTCTTTACCACCCATCCCCGGCCAGCCGTCCGAACAGAAGTACAAAGTGCTATCATCGGCATGAATGAACGGCGATTGCTCGTCAAAAGCGGTGTTAATATTCGGCCCAAGGTTTACCGGTTCGCCCCAGCCTTTGTCAGTCACGGTCGATTTCCAGATGTCGTAACCGCCATAACCGCCTTTGCGGTTGCTTACAAAATACAAAGTCCGCCCATCCGAGCTGAGCGATGGCTGCGATTCCCATCCCGATGTGTTCACTGGCGGTTGCAGATCGTAAGGTTTGCCCCAGTCGTCGCCTTGTTTTTTGGCCACATAAATATCACAGCGGCCTAAGCCGTCCGGACGATTACATCCTGTAAAGAACAGGTATTTACCATCCTGCGAAATAGATTGCGCACCCTCGTTATACTGCGGCGTATTAATGTTTGCGCTTAAATAAGTGGCAGTTTGCCATTTACCGTCGACCTTTTTACTGGTATAAAAATCCTCGTTATTATTTATTTTTCGGGTGAAGATCAGCTCGCTCTCATCAGCTGTGGCAACCGGCAGGTACTCATCATCGGCTGTGTTGATCTCCGGCCCCATGTTGATAGGCTTAAACTGTACCGGGTGCTTCAGTGCCTCAATGGCAAATTCGCAGTCCTTCAGTAATTTTTTTGCATGGAAGGCATCCTGGTCGCTGATGTTGGGATAGGTGAGGTATTTATTAAGGTGCGTTTGCGCCGGCTCATATTGCGCTTCGCGGATCTCGGCATCGCTCATACGCATATAAAGCGCACGGCTAAAATCGGGGTTCAGGCCGATTACCACTTTGTATTGTTCTATTGCTTCGTTGTAACGTTGTAGTACACGGTAAAGGTCGCCTAATTGCGCATGCGCTTCAACAAATTTCGAGTCGTTACCAATTGCTTGCTTCAGCTCGTTTACTGCCACATCAAACTCCTGCTCGTCGATAGCTTCATTAGCCAGCGCGAAATGTTTGATAGCCTGGTTATTAGTGGTAGAATACCGGCTTTCCTGCGCATACACAGCAACCGACAGGAAAAATAAAAGAAACGAGAGGATTACAGCCTTCATGCGTGCTGATACGATATTTAATATCCGAAGTTACACTTATCAGGGGATATTTAAATATTTATGTGTTTGCAGCGAAATTTCCCAATGCGGGTTGTTCATCACATAATCCACAATAAGCGGCGTCATTTCCTTATTGCGCGACCACTCAGGCTGCAGATACAGCTTGCATTTTGCCGAAACCAGCTTAGCATGCTGCTCGGCCCATTCGAAATCGGATTTATTGAACACGATCACCTTTAGCTCATCAGCCTCCTGTGCAACGCTCACCTGCGGCCCTTTAAATTTTTTTGGCGAAAGGCATATCCAATCCCAGCTACCCGAAAGGGGGTAAGCGCCGGATGTTTCAATAAAAGTCTTAATGCCCCGCTGCTGTAATTGCGCGGTCAAATAATCCAGGTTATATATTAATGGCTCGCCACCGGTAACCACTACGGCTTTTGCAGGATATTTGGATGCATTTTCAACTATCGTATCGGCAGCCGTAAGCGGGTGCAGCTCGGCATCCCAGCTTTCTTTTACGTCGCACCAGTGGCAACCTACGTCGCAACCGCCAAGCCGGATAAAATAAGCTGCTTTGCCGGTATTAAAACCTTCTCCCTGGATGGTGTAAAATTCCTCCATCAAAGGTAAAAGTGTGCCGTCGTCTGGTATTTGGTGTGCCATAAATCAGGGCGCAAAGGTACAATTTTGTTAGGTACTATAGATTGGAGTTTAGAGATTAAGAAAAATATGAAGTATTTATGGCAATACAAAAACATGCCCCTGATCTTTTGATCTCTGATTAACTAATCTCTAAACAGGCGTTTCCGTCGATTGCCAGTCTGGGCTATTAAATTATTGAATATCTATTTGAAACTGGCACAGTTTTTTCATTACTCCAGCATTATTAATTAATACATCTGTTATGAGATCATTATTGTATATAATCGCAGTCATCCTGATAATAGGGTGGGCGATCGGCGTTTTCGCTTATTCAGCAGGCGGTTTAATCTATGCCTTGCTTGTTTTGGCCGTAATTGCGTTCCTGCTTGGCGTTATCCGCAGGGGAACCACGGGCATCGATACATACTAAAGTAAAATTGAAGGGCAGCTAAATAAGCTGCCCTTTTTTATATCCACATCTGATTGAAATTCAAATAAAATTTCAATTTTTGTACTGAAAACCCAAATAGTATGGATGACGTAACATTTGCAAAAGCATTCGCCGAAGAACTCGAGGCAGAAACCCCCGCAACCCTTAAATGCCTTGAAAGGATCCCACCCGAGCTATTCGGATGGAAACCGCATGAAAAGTCGATGTCTTTTGGTTACCTGGCCACTTTAATAGCCGAAATTCCGTTTTGGGTTACCACCATTCTTACCAAAAACGAGATAGATTTTGTCGAAATGAAGCATTTGCGTGCGCAAACCACGATGGATATTGTAACACATTTCGACGATAACGTGGCCCATGCCAGCGAGCTGCTGCTGCAGGTGCATGACGGTGCTTTATCGGTGCCTTTCACCCTCAAACGCAACGGACAGGTTGTACTGGCCTCAACCAAGCGCGAAAGCATCGAATCTACCATCAACCACCTGGTGCACCACCGCGGCCAGCTGACGGTTTATATGCGCCTTAACGATATCCCGGTGCCATCCATCTACGGCCCATCGGCAGACGATAAGCATTTTTAATAAGTTGTGGGCGTTGCCCCGATGATATCGGGGCCGGGCTATCCGCTCATACTGCACCGGCCTTAACCACGGCTTGTCACACTGAGGCCCTCGAAGTGCCGGTATCCGCTGCTATCCCTAACGCATTGCGTGTGAGCGGATTATTTAGATCCCCTCTCGAGAGGCTGCAGGGGTGTGTTTTTCGATGTACCACTCATTACATAACTCCTTCCCCCAAAACAATTTCCCACCCTCACAGGTTAAATCACTACACACAAACACGAAACAACCATGACAACCTACAATAATTTAGTGGAAGCCACTAACGACCTGATGAAACGGGGCTATACCGAAAACCTTAGTCTCGAGGGAAATACTATTGACGATAAAGACAAAAATATCCACATGACGGCGGATGATTTCGAAATAGATGAATTTTACCGCTTTGAAGGCCCGAGCAATCCTTCGGACATGTCGATCGTATATGCAGTCAACTCAAAGAAATTTGGCATTAAAGGCGTATTGGTGAATGCATTCGGCACTTATGCCAACAGCAGCTCATCGGCCATACAAGCCAAACTTAACCACGATCAGGTAAGCGATAACCTGCACCGCGAAGACAAGCCCGAA
>Ga0206937_10016_pt1 | contig 62408 bp, 59 predicted proteins | sample Alteio_BWOrgHeat_11_FD_152923 | JGI IMG/M metagenome (GOLD analysis project Ga0206937, IMG submission 152923) | Enriched cells from forest soil in Barre Woods Harvard Forest LTER site, Petersham, Massachusetts, United States -... | ecosystem: Environmental > Terrestrial > Soil > Temperate forest >... | reverse complement strand
ATCCACAGCAGCCAGTTCTCCAGAATTTTTCGCGCCAGCAGTATTTGCGCCACAAAGCTGCATGAGGTTAAAAAGCTATCGATGTACGGATAAGCCGGCGGGTTATATTTTAGCTTCGCCGCAAATGTAATCAGTGTATAGCCTAAAACGGGTGTAACTACAGCAATGGCAATAGCCGAAATAATGATCTGCTTTTTTGTGATCCGTAAAACCGGCGACTTATCTTCTGTTTGGGGATGCCGGCTCCATTGGTACCAGCCGTACATGCTGGTAATGCACAGGTAAATGTATTGCAGCATATCGGCATAAAAACCGGTAATGGCAAACACATAAACGTACAGCGCGGTGCTTACAATGGCTATGGGCCAGTTCCATATGGTGTTTGCCGCGGCCAGCCATACGCAGGTAAGCCCGGTAATAGCGCCTACCAGTTCTTCCCATGACTGTTGTGCCCACCATTGCTGCAGCGCGTGTATAATTTGCATGGGACTAAGTTAGTTAATTAGAGATTGGAGAACAGAGATTAGTTGTTTTTTCCTAATCTCCAGTCTCTAATCTCTATCACCAAATCTTCACCCTCTTATCCGGATCGATCCACATCTTGTCTCCTTTTTTGATGTGGAAGGCTTCATAGAACTCCGGCACATCAGAAAATGGGCCGTTAACACGCAGAAACGGCGGTGAATGCACGTCAGTGAGCAGGCCGCTGCGGGTGGCTTCTTTGCGTTCCTCATATAGCCATCCTAACGCATAGCCCAGGAAAAAGCGCTGCATAGGCGTAAGGCCGTTTATGGTCTTATTTTCCTTGTACTGGTCGGTCTTTTTAAATGCGTCAAGGCCGATGGCAATACCGCCGAGGTCGGCAATGTTTTCGCCTTGCGTGGCTTTACCGTTTACATGCAGGCCGTAAACTTCGTACCCGTTAAACTGGTCGATGAGCATCTGTGCGCGTTTTGTAAATTTTACCGAATCCTCAGGCATCCACCATTCCTTTAAATTTCCTTTATAATCGTACTGGCGGCCCTGGTCGTCAAAACCATGTGTCATTTCATGGCCTATGGTTGATGCAGCCACATAGCCATAAGCCACGGCATCGTCTACATCCTCATCCTTGATCCCCGGGATAGTGAACTGCGCAGCTGGCAGCACGATCTCGTTATTTGACGGATTATAGTAAGCATTATAGGTTTGCGGCGTTATGCCCCACTCATCGCGGTCGACAGGTTTGCCCATTTTGTTGGCCTCAAACCGGTGCCAGAAATTATTAGCGCTGATGACGTTGAGCGCATACGGCTGGCGACTGATAACCATGGTTGAGAAATCCTTCCATTTATCAGGGTAGCCAACTTTAGGCCTTACTTTCGATAGTTTAAAGATGGCCTTTTCCTTGGTTGATGCGCTCATCCAGTCGAGCTTTTCAATATGCTCTTTAAAGCTTTGGCGCATTGCAGCAACCATATCCACGTAACGCTGCTTGGCTTTTTCGGAGAAGAATTCTTTAACGAACAATTTGCCCAATACCTCGCCCATCAGGCCGTTTTCGTTATCTATCACCTGTTTCCAGCGTGGCAGCTGCGTTTTTTTGCCATACATTACCGTGCCATAGAAACGGAAGTTCTCATCAACAAAAGGCTTGCTCAACTCATCGCTGAATGCGGTCACCACGTTCTTCAGCATGTAATTTTTCCAATCGGCTACGCTATAATACTGTAGCGCGTTGTTCAGTGCGCGGTAGTACTCCGGCTGACCAACGATCACCGTATCTACGTTATGGTAATCCATTTCGTCAAACGCCGACTTCCAGTCTACCACCGGGCAGAGTTTGGTTAAACCGGCCAGCGGCATTTTATTGTAGTTGTGATACGGATCGCGCAGGTCTTCAATTTTGCGTGAACTGTCCGCGAGCGATTTTTCCAACGCATAAATATTTTTGGTAGCCGCAGCTGCATCCGCATCACTTAGTCCCGCCAGCTTAAATACGGCGGGTAAATGTTTTTGCTGATAGTCGTTACGGATGGTAACGCTGTGCTCATCGGTATTATAATAATAATCGCGGATGGGCAGGCCGATGCCATCCTGGTTAAGGTACAGCATGTTTTTATCGCTGTTTTTGGCATCCTGGCCCACGCCTGCGCCAAGCGGTGTTTCCACGCCGATATCATGCAGATGCGCAAATTCAACAACAATGCCTTTTACATCCTTTATAGCGGCAATGCGGTCAAGCTCAGGTTTTAAAGGGGCGATGCCCTGTTTGGCAATATCCACTGTATCCATTCCCGAAAAATAAAAGTCGCCTATCTTTTGCGCGTCCGAACCTTTAGGCGCATCCGCCTTTAGCGCATCAGTATTTAATTTTTTCAGGCGGTCCCTTAGCTCTTCATCCACCAGGTAGCCGATGCCCCAACCGGAGTAGGCGGAAGGAATAGGATTTTTCTTTAGCCAGCCACCGTTGGCATATTTAAAGAAGTCGGCGCCGGGTTTCACGGTGGTATCCAGGTCGTTATAAACCGGGTCATTGGCAACCTTAGTGTCCGAGTTATGATTACATGAGCACAGCAACGCCAAACTGCACACAGCGATGGCAGAAATGTGGGTGAATAGTATCTTGTTCATTTTTATGATCAACGTATCAAATTAAATACACAGGTGTATGGAAAAAAGGAAAGTGTATGGTTTTTTTACAGCCTAAATATAGGTCAATTATAGAAATTACCATTTACCGGGAACGATACAGCAGCATTTTCGGATGATTATTTGATATTTTTCTACAACCTGAGGTTCTAATTGAAAATTTCTTATGGATTCTGGCATTTATGGCTTCGTGTTTGTATAAAGATTTACGGTCCTACATGTGCCTATGAAAACATAAAAGGGTCTACCTATAAAAATGAATTCTCAGACACCCAAGCTGAGTGATTTTTGTTCTTTGTTTTGGGTTTAATCAATAGTTTAAATTAATTAGGGGAAAGGGAGCTTCAAAAGAGCTCTCTTTTTTTTGTGTGCAGTTTTTTTTCACCAGCCATGCGTCCCAATGGAGCGCTTATAAATTTGGCCAGACATAATTTACACCTCCCAACAAATCGATAACACTATCCTTTTTATTATGCATGCATAATATTATTTTTGACCTGACTAATAAATAAACCCAATGCATTTCGAACTTTCAGAAGAACAACAGATGATACGCCAGGCCGCGCGCGATTTTGCCCAAACCGAGCTGAAACCCGGTGTAATTGAGCGCGACGAGCACCAGAAATTCCCGGCGGAGCAGATCAAAAAACTCGGCGAGCTGGGCTTTTTAGGGATGATGGTAGCGCCGGAATATGGCGGCAGCGGGCTTGATGCGGTATCATATGTGTTGGTGATGGAGGAGCTGTCGAAGATCGATGCATCGGCTTCGGTGGTGGTCTCGGTGAATAATTCGCTGGTATGTTACGGGCTGGAAAAATATGGCAGCGAGGAGCAAAAGCAAAAATACCTGGTGGCTTTAGCTAAAGGCGAAGTGATCGGTGCATTTTGCCTGTCGGAGCCGGAAGCGGGATCAGATGCTACCTCGCAGCGCACCACGGCTATCGATATGGGTGATCACTACCTGCTTAACGGCACCAAAAATTGGATCACTAACGGCAATTCGGCATCCACCTATATCGTCATCGCGCAAACCGATGCCAGCAAAAAGCACCACGGTATAAACGCGTTTATTGTTGAGAAGGGATTGGATGGTTTTACTATTGGCCCGAAGGAAAATAAAATGGGCATCCGCGGATCTGATACGCATTCGCTGATGTTTAACGATGTAAAAGTGCCTAAAGAAAATCGCATTGGTGAGGATGGTTTCGGGTTTAAGTTCGCCATGAACGTACTGGAAGGCGGTCGTATAGGTATTGCCGCCCAGGCTTTGGGCATAGCAGCCGGCGCGCACGAGCTGGCTGTTGATTACGCTAAGCAACGTACTGCTTTTGGTAAACCGATCTCCAACCTGCAGGCCATACAATTTAAACTGGCCGATATGGCTACCGAAATTGAAGCTGCGCGACTGCTTTGTTACCGCGCCGCATGGTTGAAGGACACTCACCAGCCGTATGGTAAAGCCAGCGCAATGGCCAAACTGTTTGCCTCGAAAGTGGCGATGGATACTACTATTGAAGCGGTGCAGGTGCACGGTGGCTACGGCTTTGTAAAGGAGTACCATGTAGAGCGCCTCATGCGCGATGCCAAGATCACACAGATATATGAAGGTACTTCGGAAATTCAGAAGATTGTCATATCGCGCGAGGTATTGAAATAGCAGTAAGGTTTTGTTTAGATTTGAATTTCACAGGGCTGTCACCCTGGGGCACTCGAAGGGTGTGCGTAGGGCCTTTACGCTTATGCTTCGAGTGCCTCAGCATGACAGCCGCACATTTTAAGTATCCAAATGAAAAAGTTACTTCTCCTGCTCATACTACCACTATTTTCCATCACCACTTTTGCGCAAAGCAAGCTGCAAACCGGCACATGGCGTGGTAAACTAAAAACCTCATCAGGCAATATACTGCCCTTTAATTTTGTGGTGAGCGATACGGCAGGCAAACAGCAAATTGCCGTAATTAATGGCGCGGAGAGGTTAAAAGTGACAGACGTTAAGACCGCTGGCGATTCCGTTTTCATTCACATGCCTTTGTTTGATTCTGAATTTAAACTGGAAAAAGACAATGCAGGGCTACACGGCAAATGGATAAAACATGTAGGTACAAAAGATGCCACAATGGATTTTACAGCCAAACCCAACGAAACCTGGCGGTTTTTTAAACTTGCTTCGCCGCCGGCCTACAATGTTTCGGGTAGGTGGACCGCCATTTTTGGCGAGGGTGATAGTCGCGATACCACTGTTGGTGAGTTTAAGCAGGATGGCGCGCACCTGACTGGAACCTTCCTGACCACAACCGGCGATTACCGTTACCTTGAGGGAACTGTTGCAGGCGATAGCCTGTTCTTGTCATGCTTTGACGGCGGGCATGCCTTTATCTTTAGAGCAAAGATCAACTCGAATGATAGCATGAGCGCCGGCAAAATGTACTCAGGCTATAGCGGCATGGATAGCTGGACGGCAGTGCGCAACGAAAATGCCAAATTGCCCGATGCTTATTCGCTCACTTTCTTAAAGCCGGGTTATAAGAAGATAGATTTTACATTTAAGGATATTAACGGCAACACGGTTTCGCTGAACGACGCACGCTTTAAAAACAAAGTGGTGATCGTGCAGATATTGGGCTCGTGGTGCCCGAATTGTATGGACGAGACCAATTATATGGTGAGCAATTACTACCCAAAATACCATGATAAAGGTGTTGAGGTGATCGGGCTGGCTTATGAACGGACTACAGATTTCGCCATGTCGCAACGTACTTTAAAGCAACTGAAAGATCATTTTAATATTCCATACCCGCTGCTTATCACCGGCTATACCCCCGGCAGGGGCGACCCGCAAAAAAGCCTGCCCATGCTGGCAGATTTTAAAGGTTTCCCTACAACCATTATTATTGACAAAAAAGGCGATGTGCGCAAGATCCACACCGGCTTCAGCGGCCCGGGAACTGGTGAGTATTATACCCAGTTTATCGACGAGTTTGAGAAGCTGACGGATGATTTATTGGCGGAGTGATTGTAAGGGTGGATCCTTACAATTATACGCGGTCAAGCGTGGACGCTTGACCGGGCGGTGGGATGTAATACATCCGGACTAACGCGGAGGCCGGTTGGTGTAATTAACCAAAATGGTCTTTTTGGAGTCAAAATCACTTCCTTCCGAATACCAACTATCCGTGATATAGCAATATTTATCATCTCCTAATTTGATCACAGGAAAGACTCCGCTCAGTTGTCGTTCTTTTTTAGGATCATCGTTATAAACGTAACCTTTTACCATCTCGTGCGAAGTATAAAACACATTTAATGTATTATCATATTTGAGTGTATAAGAATGGTGATGATTGAAACTTTTTGATTTTTTATCATCATCGCGCATGTCCTGATTTTTTAAGGTGAGCTGATAGTTTTGAGGGGCCTTGCCTATCAGCGTCAAATGCGTTTCGTTAAGGCCGACAAAGCCCGGGCCGTCATAATCATGCATGGTTTGTATTTCCATTGCTATTCGAAATTTGCCATTTTTCACCGCTAATAAAAGCACATTCTCATAACCATCATCCGACCCGCCGCGTGGACTGTAAACAATTTCGAATAAATCCTTTCTTAAGAAATGAAGACGTGCTTCACCTCTAAAATCATTTATTTTTAAACTGTCTGTTTCGCATTTTATACTGTATTCCCGCGAAAATGGAATATACATTAAGTGCAAATAGCAAATAGTTGAATCTAACGACTGCATTCTATAGATCATTTCATCGTAGGGAAATTTGTCTGCATCATAGTGGGTAATTACCTTGTATGCTTCTTTTTTCAGACGCTTTTCAAAGGCTTTTTCTTTGGCGGGTGTCCAGCCTATATAACTCGACAGTTGTGCATTTGCATTTTTGCAGCAAAAGGCACCTGCCAACAATAACAGGAGTAAAATCAATTTTCGGGACAACACGTCTGGGAGTGGAAATGATGTATAAATTTATCGATTTTATTGGTTGATAATGTATCCGGAGAAAATATTTTCCCGCAGGGTGAAGTATTTTGATAACGTTATTGCGTTAGCAACTGCTTATTAACAAACTCGATATACCGCTCACGCTTATGTGCAAACCATTGCTCCCTTAAATTGGGATAATAACTCAGCAGATTATTAAAGTTTGAATAAGATTTTTTGCGGGATATTGCATCAAGAAATTTACTACGCGTACGCATATCGTTTATATTGTCAACAAAGTCCGCCATCACCCTAAATCCTTCCAAACTGCTCATGCCTTCAAACGGGATATAATTTTTTCGGTTTTTCTTTACCTTCTTTATCGTATCCTTCCATAGCTCGTCATCAAAACCCGGATCACGCAACTCATCGGGGTAAAATTCTAATTCGCCTGTAGTTTTGTCATAAAAACAAAGCATTCCCATTTCCAGCCATTCAGCTATCTCCTTTATTATTTGCGGTGGTATTTCAATTGCCATACATCGTAAATTATAACACGAAATTATAGCCTTTTTAATAAATTGCAATAACTCAATCAATTGAACAATTTAAATGACGCCAGATTCTTATACATTAACACTCGATAATTTTGACCGGTTAGTTAATAAAACTATTTTAAACCGGGGGAACGGTTATTATTTGGATGGGACTGTTTCAGATATCGAAGAAATTAATGGTATATGGACAGCTGAAGTGGCCGGGACGGAGTTTTACACGGTTACGGTATCCCTGGAAAATGACCAAACAATAAATGAGTGCTTTTGCGATTGCCCTTATGATGGCGATGTATGCAAACATATTGTCGCGGTATTTTTTTATTTACGCGAGGAGTTAAAAAACAATAAGACTAAACCGAAGAATAAGGTAAATAAAAAGGGCCGGTTTGAAGATGTGCTTTCAAAAATTAACACCGGGGAGTTTAAGACATTTATAAGTTATTACGCTGCTAAAAATAAAGACTTTAAGACCGCCTTTGAGATCTATTTCGCAGATAAAGATGAAAGCATTGATATTGGAGAGAAATATAGCAGCCTTATTAAAAAGCTGATAAAACAATATTCAAGCCGGGGTTTTCTCGATTATCGCTCGTCATCTGGGTTAGCAAGAGAAATAGATAAGTTTATTGGGGATGCTCAGCATTTATTTAATAAAAATAACTATGCAGATGCATTTGCTGTTGCGTGTGTACTATTAAAAGAAATGATGGAAGTAATAACTTATTGTGATGATTCAAGCGGGGCAATAGGTGATACGTTATGTAACATCATTGAATTGATAGGCGAAATAGCAGGGTCTGCGGTAGCTGACATGAAGGAAACGATTTTTAACATTTTACAAAATGAATTGAAGAACGATATTTATTTTGGTTATGGTGATTTTGGTTATGAATTATTTTACACTTACAAATTACTTGCCATTGAACTTGGTAAGCATAAAGAATTTTTAGTATTTACAGACGCAAAACTGACAAGGCTTACCGGGAAATACGATGATTATAGCCGGCGTTTTTTTAATACGGAAAAGATCGATTTTCTGGAGAAAACCGGCAATTCAGATGAAGCAGCGCTACTAATTATCCGTAATTTGGACATTGCATCGGTAAGGCAGGGAGAAGTGGATAAGCTGATGGCAAAGAAAGATTTTGCAAATGCCAAATTAATGATTGCCGGCGGTATGGAAATAGCCGAGAAAAACAAGGAGTTTGGTACGGTAGCAAAATGGGAGAAAGAGCTGTTACATATTGCCGAACTGGAAAATGATCTGGAACTTGTACGCCGATACAACAAAAAATTTGCGCTGGAACACTCTTTTGACAGACAGCATTATTCCAAATGGAAAAAAACCTATACCCGGGCCGAATGGAATGATGTAATTGAGCAGGAGATTAATGTTATTATTGAAAAAATAAACCGGGAATACGGTAATAAAAAATGGGGAAGTGTTAATACGCAATTAATATATGCCCTGGCGCCTGTTTATATTGAGGAACAATATTTGGACCGCCTTTTAGACTTGGTTAAAAAAGAAGAAAAGTTGGATACAATAATGCTTTACAGCAACTATCTCCTCGAACAATATCCGGAAGAATTATTGCAAATGTATTTGCCTGCGCTTGAACAAGATGGCGATGATAGCAGTAACCGCGATCATTACGCCGCACTGGTTGCTAAGATGAAGCAAATTATTAAAGATATTCCGTCTGGCCGGGAACAAGTTCTTACAGTGGCGAAAAAACTAAAATTGAAATATCCGCGCAGACCTGCAATGATTGATGAGTTAAACGGTTTGCCGGATAAATGAAATATTATGCTGATACCATTTTGCCAGCCTTGCGGCAGGCAGGTGTAGCAGGATGTAGACGTTACCGCTACGGTTTACACACAAAAACGCTACGCTTTTGCTACACTTTGCTACAGTAAGTAAATATATAAATAACTGATATTCAGCAATTAAGAAATTTTAGCACTGCTGATTTCGCGCAAATTAACGCTAAACTTTTTTGATTAAAACTGATTAAAAAGTATAAATTTGCGGCAAAACAGCGTAAGTCTTTAACTCCTTTCTTCCCAAACCTCGCACAAATTCAAGATCACTTCCACCGCTTTATTCATGTCCTGTATACTCACCCATTCCTGCTTACCATGGAAGGCATGTTCTCCGGCAAAGATATTGGGGCAAGGCAAACCCATAAACGATAGCCGGGAGCCATCGGTACCGCCGCGGATACTTTCCAGTTTGGCATTGAGACCTGCGCGGCGGATAGCTTCCATACCATATTCCACTATCTGCGGGTGCTCGTCCAACACTACCCTCATGTTGCGGTATTGGGGTTTGATGTGCAGCTCGTAGCTTGAATTGGGGTAGCTTTTTAAAATGATCTCGGTAATGCGGCGAATGGAATCGGCGTGGTGGTGCAGGTTGGCTTCGTCGAAATCGCGGATGATGAAATCGATCGTGGCCTGCTCCACGTGGCCGCTTATGCTTACCGGGTGCACAAAGCCTTGTTTCAACTCAGTGCCTTCCGGCGATAGGTCAAGCGGCAATGAAGCGATGATCTGCCCGGCAATTTTTATGGCGCTCTCCATTTTATCCTTTGCAAAACCCGGATGTGCACTGATGCCGTTGATCACCAGCTTGGCGCCGTCGGCGCTGAAAGTCTCATTTTCCAAATGACCGGCGCTTTCACCATCTATAGTATAACCCGCGTATGCACCAAGTTTCTTGATGTCTACTTTATCTACGCCGCGGCCTATTTCCTCATCGGGCGTAAAAAGGATACGGATATCGCCGTGTTTAATATCCGGGTTATTGACCAATTGATAGCAGGCATCCATAATTTCGGCAACGCCGGCTTTATTATCGGCCCCTAATAAGGTTGTACCGCTAGCGGTGATGATGTCATTACCAATTTGATTTTTCAAATCGGGATGCTCATGCATGCGCAGTACCTGCGAATTATCATCAGGCAATACGATATCTTCTCCCTGGTAATTATAATGGATGATAGGTTTTACACCTTCGCCGCTGCAATCCGGCGAGGTATCCATATGTGAGCAGAAGCAGATCACCGGCACATTTTTATCCGTATTGGAAGGCATGGTAGCATACACATAACAGAAATCATCCATATGTGCATCGTTTATGCCCATGGCCAGTAATTCTTCAACCAGCAGGCGGCCAAGATTTTTTTGCTTTTCGGTAGATGGATAGGTCGGAGATTCGGGATCAGACTGTGTATCGATTTTCACATAGCGCAAAAAACGCTCAGCTGCAGTTAAATTTACTAACTTATTCTGTATCATAATTCATTATATTGGAACAAGTGTTATTTTTGGTACGTATAAAACCCTGCTCAGTACTATTTTTGGTAAAATTCGAATAATAACAGGCTTTTGAAAAGAATATTTTTACTTTTTATTTTCATTCTTTCCGCAATTATCTCAAAGGCCCAGGGTGATTATAATTTCATGCCTTCCGGTGTTGGATTTGATATCAGCACTATTCGCGGTTTTACCAACGTTGCCAAACAAAATAACACTTTAGCAGTAGGCGTTTATTATACGTACTATCCAAGTCCTTATTTCCCGGTTACTTTCGAGATCCAGCGTGGCCGTTTATGGGGAGGCAGCCGTGTTACAGATCCGTACTCGAGGGAATATGTGAACAATTATACTGCTGTATTGATACATGCAGACCTGCAATTGGGACAGGTGGTGGATTACGAGGACAACGACTTCATGAACGTACTTAAAAATGCCTACCTGGGTATTGGCGGAGGAATGGTAAAGGATAATGTACAGAACCAGCGATATGACCTGTTTTCACAGGGCTATCCGGCCGGCACATACAAATTTCCGGGTACTGACAGCAGCACCGACCCGGATGTAAACTTCAGAGTGGGTTATGAATTTAAGTTTTATAACGAGTATGACGAGCCCTATCTACGGCTCCATATAGAATATGTGCACCATGTTGTTTTTGGTGAAGGGCTTGACGGATATAATGACCCGATCCAAAAATTCAAAAATAACTTTCCCGACCAATACCGCCAGATAAGCATTGGGCTGGTATACAACTTCGGCCTCATCCGTGCGTTTACCAAACGTATAAGGAACGAATACTAAGTTATGAATATCGAAGAACTACGCGATCATTGCCTGCACCTGAAAGGCGTAACGGAAGATTTTCCTTTTGGCGAAGAAACGCTTGTTTTCAGGGTTGGCGGAAAGATATTTCTGCTGATAGGCCTTACCGAAGCAAACCGTTTTAATGTAAAATGCGACCCTGAACTGGCCGCCGAACTGCGCGAACGCTATAGCGAGGTTAAGCCCGGCTACCACATGAACAAGAAGCATTGGAACACGGTGTACATGGATGGACAGCTAACCCATAAGCAGCTTTGCGAAATGATGGATCACTCATACGATCTCGTTTTGAAAAGCCTGCCTAAGAAAACGCAGGAAGAAATTCAAAAGCCTTAATCGTACCGGTGCCTGCCCAGGTCATATTCCGATTGGCCGGAGATCAACTTTTTCTTTTTCTCAATATCTGTATCCAGGCTATGGTCATAAACATTGTCTGTAACTTCTATTTCCCGTTCCTTATCACGCTCGGCGGTGTGGATGTTGGCTTCGGCCAGTTTACCTACTGCCACATCATAAGGCCCTTTGGGCGACATCAGCTTTACAAATACCGGTAAACATTCAAACAGGATAAACAGCCAGCTGATAAACGTTTCGGCCAGGAAAGTATCCAGATTACGACTGCCGTCATCGTTATAGCCTAACTGGCCGAGCGCCCAGTTACGGTCGGCAAAGCCTGCTATGTTGGCCAGGCTATCCAGTTGATGATCTGAAAACAGCCTGGTATCGTTAAGCCCTTCATAATCTTTTCGCCGGGCGAGGTAGCCATCCAGCTTATCCTCGTTATCCATTACGTTTTTTAGCCTGTCCTCTTTTTCCTGTAAAACAGCCTGCTTTTGTTTGGCATACGTACCATAACCTACTATGCCTGAAGTCTGATTGGTTTTATCCCCAAAAACTTCCTGGTTAAGCTGGTAGCGCGATTGGTTGATGTCTTTTTCAAGCGAATCCCGCTGCTTCTTCAGATCGGAATTTTTGCCCATCTCCATGGCATATTTCTGGTTGTAGGTCTTTTCCAGCGTGTCAATTTTCCGGTGCTGTCCTTTTAGGTAAGCGTTTTTTAATTTATTGCGGATCTCTTTGTCAAATATCTTCAGCTCAAGCGGCCGGGATATAACGATGCCTATCATTATCGCCAGCAAAATACGCGGCGAGGCCTGCAATATTTGTTGATTGGTGCTGCCTTCCTTATTAATACTGGATACGATATAACGGTCCATATTAAAAATGGCTGTGCCCCAAATCAATCCAAATAAGATGGCGAAAATAACGGCAAAGGGAGTCCCGTTGAACACAAAATACATGGCGTAACCGCCTGAAAGCGTGGCAAAAAGCGCGGTAAAAAATATGGTAGCACCGATGCCTACGTATTTATTATGTTCGAGGGGGTATTTCTTTAAGGTATCTATATGCGCTCCTGAACAAAACCAGAAGAAGCGTGTAACTTTATTCATTAATTATTAACTAAAATTGCAATTCAATATATGAAACGCTGTTAGCAGGTGAATGTTACAGCTAACCGACTAATATTTAATACATAAAACCTAACTTTGGTTTTTATTTTACAACAACATGAAAGAAATAAGCGTACAGGAACTAAAAGAAATGATGGACAAGGGCGAAGATTTTCAGCTCATTGATGTGCGGGAAGATTTTGAATATGAAGTATCAAACCTTGGCGGCACGTTGATCCCGTTAGGTGGTATTTTGATAGAAGCCGACAAAGTGGCTAAAGATAAACCTGTTGTGGTGCAATGCCGCAGTGGCAAACGCAGCGCAGCAGCCATTATGCAACTGGAGCAGTTGGGCTATACCAACCTGTATAATCTTAATGGCGGTATCCTGGCCTGGGCCAGCGAGATCGATCCAGGCATGAACGTTTATTAAGCCATGTATAAAAAAGCATTGCTTAATGTGTTTTACAACATAGGCATTTTTGCCGCTGTAATGGGCGGCATTTATGCTTTCGACAGACGGAGCTATATACTGATCATCATATGCATTGTTGCGCTGGTATTCTTCGTGATGCAGAAATATAAGATCATGAAGGAGATAAAAAATATGCCGCCCCCACCGCGCAAAACCAAATAGCACTAATCACACGAATTATTATTAAAAAATTAGTGTGATTAGTGTCAATAAATTCCTGACATTAGTGTACTATTGATCCACTAATCCATTTCAAATATGTTTATCGCAATTTTAGGTGTCATCGCGCTCATCGTGGGTATGGTGATGAAACGCTCTCCGGAACCAACTAACAAGTTTGCCCGTATAGTTAGCACAGTTGGTATAGTTATCATTGTGCTGGGTATTCTAACCTCCAGTTACAAACAAATAGAACCGGGCCAGGTAGGCGTACAAACGCTGTTTGGCAAAGTACAAACCGATGTGCTGGAAAGCGGTCCGCACATTATCAATCCATTGGTTAACGTAATCACTTTTAGCGTGCAAACGCAAAATTATACTATGAGCGCTAAAAGTAATGAAGGACAGGTTGAGGGCGACGACGCTATTCGTGTACTCTCAAGCGATGGACTGGAAGTGACCATTGACCTTTCCATACTTTATAGGGTGAACCCATCAAAAGCACCGTATATTTATCAAAATATAGGGCAGGATTACCAGGACAAAATAGTGCGCCCGGAAACGCGCACCGCAATACGCGATAATGCCGTAGCTTATGCAGCCGTGGACCTATACTCGACAAAACGCCAGGAATTTCAATTTAAGATCAATAAAACCATCAGTGAGTCTTTTGAGAAAAATGGCTTAGAGGTACAGCAAATACTGGTACGTAACATCACGCTGCCCGAAAGCGTACGCCAGAGTATCGAATCAAAAATACAGGCTGAGCAGGATGCCCAGAAAATGCAGTTTGTGCTCCAAAAGGAACGCCAGGAAGCCGACCGTAAACGTGTAGAAGCACAAGGTATTGCAGATTATCAAAAGATCATCTCAACCGGCCTTACTCAGCAGCAATTGGAATATCAAAGCATTTTGGCGCAGAAGGAGATTGCTACTTCAGCAAATGCAAAGGTTATAATTATTGGTGGAGGGAAGGGGACCCCGATTATGTTGAGTGATAAATAGTGCTTGAATTTAACGCAACTATGTAACAATTTTTTTATTTTTGAATAAAAGAGGAAACTATATGGTTTATAAACAAATTTTAATACCTGACAAAAAAAATCACAGTATTGAAATGCCTGAAAAGTTTTTTGGTAAAAAGGTTGAGGTAACCGTAACTGAGATAAGAAGTACAGAAAATAGGAAAAATCATGTTCCGCCAGTTGGTAAAAATGTTGACATAAGCGAGTTGTTCGAAAACTTTGGGCAGGCACCCGATTTCCCGGCTACAGAAATCATCAGACAGCAAACATGGCCATCTAAATGGTAATTTTCGACACCAATATACTTATTGAACTTTACCGGGGAAATACTGATGTAAAAGAAGCAGTTCAACAAATTAAATCAAATGTCTTTTACATCAGTAGTATTACAATTGCTGAGTTTGTTGCAGGGGCAAGGGATAAAACAGACTTCATAAGAATTGAAAAGCAATTAAATAAATACACACCTATCCCCATCAATACGGAAATAAATGACATTTTTATTGATTTGTTTAAAACGTTAACATTAAGTCATCGCCCGGAAATACCTGATATGCTTATTGGTGCTACGGCAATCTATTACCATTTACCGCTATACACACTCAATAAAAAACATTTCCAATATATACCTGGCTTGGAACTGTTATAAATTAAGAATTATTTATTGATCTAAAGATCTTACCCCTAATCCCGCCTCATCACCCAACACCCATTTCCCATCCACAAATTCCGGCAGTTTAAACGGGTTATTGCTGGTTAAAAACGGCCCGTCCAGATCGGCGAAATCACATTGTGGCGCTAACGCCGCACCCGCCAATGCCGCGCAACTGGTTTCCGTCATGCAGCCGATCATAATTTGAAGATCGAGTTGCTGCGCTTTGGCTATCATTTTGGCAGCCTCGTGCATACCTGTGCATTTCATCAGTTTAATGTTGATGCCGTGATAAGCGCCCTTGGCTTTTTCCACATCGGGCAGGCGCTGTACGGCCTCATCGGCAATGATAGGCAACGGGCTGCGCTCGGTAAGCCAGGCATTCCCGTCATAATCGGTTTTGAGCATGGGCTGCTCTATTAGCAGCACATTTTGCTCCTGCAGCCAATATACCAGGTCGAGGCTTTTTTTACGATCGTTCCAACCCTGGTTGGCATCCACATACAGCGGCGCACCGGTTACGGAACGAATGTTTTGGATGATCTCCTTATCATTATCGCGTCCCAGCTTTACTTTTATCACTTTAAAATCATTGGCGGCTTCCAATACTTTTTGCCGCATGATCTCGGGCGTATCTATGCCAATGGTAAAACTGGTTACAGGCATTTGTGCAGGGTCGCTGCCCAGTATTTTCCAGCAGGATTCACCTTTTAATTTGCCGTCGAGGTCATGCAATGCAATGTCTATTCCTGCTTTAATCGCTGTATTTCCGGGGGCGATACTATCGAGATAATCGCCTATCTCATCAAAATCAAATGGATATGTAAACTGACCGGCATCAACCTTTTTCAAAAATTCCGTAGCGGTATCCCATGTTTCGCCCATGTAGGGCACCATGGATGCTTCGCCATAGCCTGTTTCGCCTTCATGCTTAATTTGCAGCAGCATAACCGGGGTTGATGTGCGCGAGAATTTGGCAATAGTAAAGGTGTGCTTGAGCTGCAGCTCGAAGGGTTTATACGTCAGTTCCATGTTAAAATTCAAAGCTAAAATTTTATGGGCGAATTTGATGCCTATCTTTGCCCGCATGCCGGCACAAATTTATTCCCCGTTCCAGAAATTCAACTTCGGTAACCGTTATTGCTTTTTAACAGGCGAGCGGCTGCAAAGCGAAGAGGAACGCATACAGGTTTTCCCGCAATGGCTGATGAGCCGTTATGGTTTGGAAGACCAGCCCTTTAAAATGCTCGACGAAAGCATGGCCACCTATAAAGACCTGAAAATACCATGCGCCGCACAGGTAAACGAGCAATGGCTGGAGCCGCTCGAAGCTGAAATTGCACAGGCTTTTGATGCAGGCTACGAGGCTGTAAAGCAACTGGATGAGCTGAAGCTTTTTCAATGGGCAGGCAAACTGTTATATGGTATCGTGTTTAACGAGATCCAGGCGGGCATTAAACAGCAGCATGCACAAGGCGAGGGCTTCAACATGTCGGAGGCCATGAAACACAAGTTCAGCCAGTTGCATTTGATGTTGCAGACCATCAATCTACCCATACAGTTGGAAGATTTTAAGCCTTATAGTCTGTTTTTATTTAAAGTAGCTAACCGCGAAGATGAATTCAGTTACCGCGACGAGATCAATACGTTGACCTTCTCGCTTCGTGTAAAAGATTTCGGACTGATCATTTGCCTGCAGGATAATGGCGCTAACCAGGTTTATCACCGTGAAGTTTTGGAAAAGATAGAAGGCAATACGCTGCATCCTATCCAGTTTGAGGAATTCTCCGGCCGCGTGTTTTATTCAGCTTATCTCTTTAACCGCTTGCCTGAGTACAATGTGATGCCCGTTGGCGATGATATTTATATAGAAGCCATGCCCCTGCGCGGAATGAGCGGCAAGCCATTGTTTGACGAATGGACGGAAAAGACCTACGGCCAGGTGTTGGAAAACTTCTGGAAACCCTGGGGCTTCCTGTTGTTCGAGATCATCAAAGATCCTGAAAACCCGATGAGCTTCCTGTTCGACCGTGACGGTAAATTTATCAGTGAAAGTGCGATTGAATTGCCGCGCTGATCGTATTAACAAATGTACCCAGTATGCCCGGGTGCAAAATTGCAGTGATTACAATACCGGTTATCGCACCGAATAAGTGCGCATCATGGTTAACATGATCGCGGGCATGCCTTGATGCGAAATGGCAATAAACCAAATACAAAATGCCAAAAATGTAAGCCGGCATTGGTATAGGTAATATCATCAGCTGCATTGTATTTGTCGGGAAAAACAATATATAACTAAAAACCACGGCACTCACAGCCCCTGACGCGCCCAGGCAACGATAACCCGGATTGTTTTTGTGTTTGATAACCGTTGGGATGTCGCTCAGCACCATACTTGCAACATATAACAAACCGAATTGCCAGTGCCCTATTGCAGTTTCAAGTATGAATGCAAAAAAGAAATACGAGAACATATTGAATATCAAGTGCATCCAATCTGCATGTATCAGTGCGCTGGTAAAATAGGTGTAAATGTCCTCGCCCTTAGCTACATAGTAGGGATGCAGCATCCACTTGTTATAATATTTTTCGTTGTAGAAGGCAAACAGCGAAGCCCCGATGGTAATGGCCATGATGAGCGACGCTACAGGGGCCTGTATCAAATATTCTTGCATTAGTTTAAGTCGAGTTTAGTGTTGGCCATTAAGCGGCCTACCGGGTAGCGAAGATATGTTTTTTCGAAATACGGCGAATTGCGATATACAAAATTCAATTGCGCTGATGTACTGCCGGCAAGCTTTGGATCTTTTGCTTTGGCGTCATCCAGTTTTTTGCGCAGGTCGGGGTTATCTTTCAATAATTTGGCGGCGATATCCTCAAACACATAATCGGAGTAATATTCTTTTTCACCCAATACCGAATCAAAAAAGTTCCATGCAAAAAACGAGTCCACGCCCTGCGGTTCCAGCGTTTCCACAATATAGCGGTTCAGGGACTGATCGGGATAAACCACGTAATCGCCTTCATAAAACTTCACCGGCATATTTACCGGGGTGAGGTGCACATCGCTGTGCAGGTAATTGCCCTCATATGGCCGCGGGGCAGTTTTAAAATCGCCGATATAATACATCTGCATATCCAAAGTAGTGTCATGCGTTAAACGGTGCATGGTAACCTTGTTCAGTTTAAACAGATCAATGACTTTACCCCAGGCCTGCGGGATGATATAGGCTATCGGCTTATCGGCAGAAGCGGTAACTTTATAATTGTCGTAATATTTTATCGGTTTGGTGTATGGCTTGCTTTCGTCATAATACAAACGCTTTAACCCGCTTACTTCGCTGGTTTTATAACCGGCGGTATATCCTTTAAACAGTAACGTATCTACCCGCGACATATCTACATCCCAATTCAAAGCAAACGTTTTTTGGTGCGCTACCTGTTCGTCCGCCTTATGTTTCAACTCGCCTATCAGTTCATGATCGCGCTGGCAAATGTCCATCAGGTCCACCATAAAATCATAAGTGGAGTACAGGCGTTTATCAAACGATTTCAGCATATGCGTTTCGGTAATATAGCTGATGATATTATGCTGCGAAGTGTAACCGGTAGCAAATCGCGGTGTCTCTAAAAACGCAACGATGCCCGAGTCCGGCGATGTTTCTTCGCTTTCTACATAAGGCGTCATTTCGTAACCGTCCTTTTTCATCCGGCGGTATAATTCCAGCGATAAGGTTTTGGAAGTGTAATTCGCCAGTATAGGGTTTTGCTTATCCTTTTGCGTTTCTATCAGCGTCATCACGTACTGGTAATCGGCGCCGTCGCTGGTGTGGTTATCCAAAAAGACTTCCGGCTGCCAGGTATTCAGTATTTGCATAAAAGCTAAGGCGTTGCGGCTATCGGCCTTAATGAAATCGCGGTTAAGGTCGAGGTTACGGTAATTGCCCCTGAAACCATATGCCCGCGGGCCATTTTGATTTGGCCGCGACACGCCACGGTTAAGGCTGCCATCGATATTGTAAAGCGCTATAAAACAGAGTACCACATCTTTTGGCAGTTTGTTGCCCTTAAGCAAATCGCGGCAAAGCATCATGCTGGCATCAATACCTTCCGGCTCGCCGGGATGGATACCGTTGTTGATGAGCAGTACCCGCTTGTTTTGCTTTTTGATGAGTGCCGGGTCAAAAACCTTATCGCGCGATAACACTATCAGCGTAAGCGGTTTGCCAACATCCGTCATGCCATAATTGAACAGGTGCATTTGCTGCGGGTAAAGCTTGTTCAGCTTTTGGTAATAACTGATCACCTCGGCATAGGTGGCCGTATAGTTTTTGTCCTTACTTAATTCGAACGGTGTAAGCTGGGCTTTAGCCTGTGCGGAAATGCAGAATGCAAGGAATGCGATTAGGAGCTTTTTGATGGTCAGCATAGATCAAATATAAATTATTACTTGTCAATGTAATTGCTTTATATCTGAACTACCCATGACATAATCCGTAAAGGCCATTGCGCACGACACTTCGAGGGCTTCAGTGTGACAACACTCTTTGTCATTTCACTTTGAGAGTTTCGCGAAATTTTACAACTCAACAGGCAATCGCTTTTAAAGCGAGTTGTTTAAAGATCCCCTCTCTCAAGTTTAAGTTAACCCATAAAATTGTATGGCTGGTATAGTTGACTATTTCACCAGGTGTTCCTACGGAACACAATTGTAAATATTAATCGTTTTTCTACCCACCAGACGTCCCTACGGGACGTATAACCTGCAAGCCACGCCCCGTAGGGACGTCTGGTGGGTAGAAATGCGTATGAAATGAGTCCTACGTTCCGTAGGAACGTTTCATGGATTATAAATTAACAACCGGCCGCTTGGATTTTATCATTAACCGTTAGATGACATTACGATTTTTTTTATTTTATGGTTTAACTTAAACTCGAGAGAGGGGGTGTGTAAGCCTTGCGCGATGGCAGGGGTGTGTTTATGAACTATGCAATCCTAACTGCTTTGCTATAACACACCCCTGCAGCCGCACATTTTCCAACGCACCCCCTCTGCGCCACCGCTAAAGCTAAGGCGGCACGCGGTCGAGAGGGGAACTAAAACCAGCTATATTACAGCAAATTTTTAAAAGCGATTGCTGCTGAACTCAAAGATCAATCGATAACGCATTTTAATTTATTATTTTTGTTTATCATGCAGCTAACAGCCAGTGACATACAAATCATAAAGCAATATTTTACCAACCAACCGGTAATAAAGGCTTATTTGTTTGGTTCATACTCAAGAAATGAGGCTGTGCAAGATAGTGATGTAGACATACTCGTTGATCTTGATTATACAAAACATATCGGGCTTGGATTTATATCTATGCAGCAAGCCCTTCAGGATATTCTTCATAAGAAGGTCGATCTTATCTCATCCCGTGCGATATCTAATCACATTAAACCATTCATAGAAACTGATAAAGTTTTGATTTATGAAAGGTAAGATAGGTGATCGTCAACGACTGATTCATATACTTGAAGCAATTACTGAGATCGAAAAATATATCTCCGATACAGATTTAAAGGATTTTTTATCAAATTCCATGATGCGTTTCGCAAGCATCAAACAATTAGAAATAATTGGAGAAGCTGCCAATTATATAACAGCCGAAACGAAATCAAAATTTACCTTGTTCACGAATATTTTGGAGTAGATTTTGAATTGGTTTGGCAGGTAATTATCGACGATCTTCCGATATTGAAAGAAAAAGTATCAGCCGTATTACAATCCATCCAATAACATTCTCCCATTTTTATAGTATTTTTCGCTGCTGAAACTCATTATTTATGAAAAGACCCGCCCTTTTGTTTACTGCAATAGTATTTGCGCTCAATTGCTTTGCGCAAACGCCCGATAAGTCATTGTTTTATACCCTGTCATTCCCCAATGCCGCACATCACGAGGCGGAGGTGTTGTTTACTATACCACAGGCGCCCGGCGGCGAATTTAAGGTGCGTATGAGCCGCTCATCAGCCGGCCGCTATGCCACGCATGAGTTTGGCAAGAACGTATATAATGTAAAGGCGACCGATGTCGACGGTAATCCGATCCCTCTTACCCAGGTAGAAGGCGATGTGTGGCTGGTAGATGCAAACCACCCCGCGACGGTAAAAATAAGCTATACCTTATTTGCTAATTATACAGATGGCACTTACGCTGCAATAGATGAAAGCCACGCACACTTAAATATGCCGGCGGCATTTATGTGGATCGTAAACCAGCAGGACAGGGCGATAAAAGTTGAGTTCGACGATCTTGATAAATACAACTGGAAGGTTGCAACGCAATTGCATCATGACGGAGATAATGTATATAGCGCCCCAAACCTTCAATACCTGATGGACAGCCCAACCGAGCTATCTAACTTTAAAGAAAGCAGCTGGAAAGTGGTGAATACCGATGGCAAAACAGAAATCATTAACCTTGTGGCGCATTCAGACGATAGCCAGGCAGCAATTGACAATTTTGCCAAATCGGTGCAGAAGGTAGTGCTGGAAGAAAAAGCGGTTTACGGCGAATTACCAAGCTATGATTATGGCGAATATACTTTTATAGATGATATCTATCCAACCAACTCGGGAGATGGCATGGAGCATCGCAATTCGACTTGCATCGTTCAAACTTTTGATAAGATAGAGGGCAACGAAACAAGGGCGCTGAGCACATTTGCGCATGAATATTTTCATAGCTGGAATGTAAAACGCATCAGGCCGAAATCATTAGAACCCTTCAATTTTGAACATGCTGATATGACCAGCGAGCTTTGGTTTGCCGAAGGCTTTACCCAATATTATGGTGAATTGCTGCTGGAGCGTGCCGGTTTCCATACAGTTGATGAATATTGCCAAACCATCAGCGGCCAGCTGATCAACCAAATTTTAAATACACCGGGCGCGGCCAAATATCCTGAAACACAGATGAGCCGCTATGCTGTATTTGCCGATGCAGGCATATTTAACGACCAAACAAACATGGAAAACATGTTCACCAGCTACTATACTTATGGCGGTGCAACAGCCCTGGCGCTCGATTTGCGCCTGCGCAGCGATTACAACCTTACGCTGGACGATTATATGCGCGCCGTATGGCTGGCATTGGGCAAAGTGCAGCACCCGTATGTTATTGCCGACCTGCAAAAAGTATTGGCCAAACTCACCAACAACCCCAAGTTTGCCGACGACTTCTTTAGAAAATACATTTACGGTACCGACAAGAATGATTATGCCGCGTTGCTGGCAAAAGCAGGGTTGGTGATGCAAAAAGCTGCGCCGGGCAAAGCCTGGGCAGGGCCGCTGTACGGCGGGCGCAGAGGTCGCGGAGGAATGGGTGCTACAAATAACGATGGCTGGTTGATACAAGGTGGTACTATGATCGGTACGCCGTTGTATAAAGCCGGGCTTGATGCAGGCGACCTCGTAACTAAAGCCGATGGAAAAGATATCAAATCGATACAGGATCTGTCTGCGATAGTAGCAGCTAAAAATATCGGCGATAAGATGGTTGTAAGTTACAAAAACCGCACAGGCATACATGAAACAACTCTTACACTGGAAGAATCGCCCGAACTGGAAGTGGTGACGCTTGAGAAAACCGGCAAACAGCCCAGCCAGGAACAAATGGATTTCAGGAATAAATGGCTATCATCAAAAGTTAAATAAGTATGAAAAAGATAGTATTGGCATCTGCCTTTATACTTGCCGCCTGCAGCGCGTTTAGCCAGGACGTTAATAAACTGATCAAGCGGAAGTATGTTTATAAAGTCATTAAAACGCTTTCGTCTGACAAAATGGAGGGGCGCGGCACATTTACGCCGGGTATTGAAAGGGCAGCGCAGTTTATCGAAAAGCAATACAAAAAGATAGGACTGGTGCCCATGAGCGGCAATGATGGTTACCGGCAAAATCTTACCCTTTTCCGTAGCAAAACAACAAGTCTGAGCTGCAGCATTAACGGTCAGCCAATTGCTGCTGAAAGCGTTTGCGCCATTTCGGGCGAATCCTTTAACTGGACGCAGGACAGCGGCGTGGAGGTTAACGTGATCAGTAAAGATGCAAACTTCCGCGTTGTGTACCGCGGTTTTGTTTCCGACCATAAAAAGCATTTGATTTTGATGGACAATTCATTTGCAGAGTATTTCGGGCATCTTCATGCCAATGCCATCATGGGCAAAGTTACCGTGAAGCCAAGCCTCGGAAACCCGCCGATAGTGATTGTGATGGGTAAATTTGATGATGTAAAAACTTTTAAGGTAGATGGCATTGCCGAAACTAAAGAATTGCCCGCTTTTAATATCGTGGGAATGATCCCCGGCAAAACGCGCGCCGATGAATACGTAGTTTATGGCGGCCATTATGATCATTTAGGCATATTGCCGGCAGTTAAAGGTGATAGCATTGCTAATGGGGCGGATGATGATGCATCAGGCACAACAGCGGTTATTACATTAGCTAAATACTTCAAAAAGATAAATAACAATGCCCGTACGCTGGTATTTGTGGCTTTCACCGGGGAAGAAATTGGCGAATTAGGCTCACAGCATTTTGCAACAACCGTTAACCCGGATAAAGTGGTGGCGATGTTCAATATTGAAATGATAGGCAAACCATCAAAATTTGGGCAGAACAGCGCCTTTATTACGGGTTTCAACCGTTCTGATTTTGGCCCGATATTGCAGAGGAATTTGGAAGGCACGCCATTTAAATTCTATCCCGATCCATACCCGGCACAGGATCTTTTCTATCGGAGTGATAACGCATCGCTTGCCAAAGTGGGCGTACCGGCACATACCATTTCCACCGACCAGATCGACATAGATTCCCTTTATCACACCGTAGGCGATGAATTGCAGACGCTGGATGTAGATAACATTGTGGCAACCATCCGTGCGATAGCATTGAGCTCAGGCTCGATCATTTCGGGTAAAGATACGCCCACACGTGTTCCAAAACTGGAAAGATGACAGCAGATCACATCATTAAAATAGCCATAGTCGGGCCTGAATCGACGGGTAAATCCACCATGTCGGCTTATTTAGCGGAGCATTATCATACCGTTTGGGTGCCCGAATTTGCGCGCAGCTATTGCGAAAAGCTTACCGAGCCCTGCACCTGGCAGGACGAGATCAATATGTTTTACGGTCAACTGGAGCTGGAAGAAGAATATTTGCCCAAAGCCAATAAGCTGCTTATTTGCGATACCACCTTCATCACCGTAAAGATCTGGAGCGATTATACTTTTGGAAGCTCACCGCAGGAGGTTTTGGACGAGTTGCCCAAACACCCCTACGACCTGTACCTGCTGCTGAATATCGACCTGCCATGGGAAGAGGATCCGCTGCGCGATTTTCCGCACATGCGCGAGCATTTTATGGACGTTTGGCATAAAGAGCTGAAGGCGCTGAATGCAAATTATGTGGTGATATCGGGTTCGGAACAGGGGAGGTATGATGAAGCGGTGGAAGTGATAGATGAATTCCTGGCTACGTGTTAGTTTGACCAGTAGGCATCACGGAAATCCTTAAATCAGTTTAATCATGGTTCAGATAATTTGCGTTAGGGATGGCAGCGGATACCTGCCTTGTGGCTAAGGCCTGCGCAGTATGAGCGAACAGCCCGGCCGCTTCGAGGGCCTCAGCGCAGGCTGCGGCAACGCCCTTATTTTGCACCTATAATTTGAAGATTTTCCACCTTATATAACCTTACCCGTTGTTTGTGTCTCACAAACAACTTCTTAACCATGGCTGTGAGGACACAGCCATGGGTTGGAAAGTAAAAAAATCCTACCTTCATGCAACGTCCCGAAAAACGCTGTGTCTTATTACCTGAAAGCTGCAAAAATTGGAAACCGTATACATCGATAAACACTACGATCTGGTAGTTGCTTGCAAACAGGGCAGCAAAAAGGCCTGTTACGAGCTCTACAAGTTATATTCAAAGGCGATGCTAAATGTTGCCTTCAGGATAGTGGGCGATATTGCCGAGGCGGAAGATGTTTTGCAGGAAGCGTTTTTGGATGCTTTTAATAAGGTAAAGGATTTCAGGCAGGAGACCACATTCGGGCTTTGGCTGAAACAGATTGTTGTTAACCGCTCTATTAATCTATTGCGCAAACGCAAAATGGATATGGTAGCGCTGGAGCACGATCAGTTGGAAAACATACCTGACGAAGAGGCTGAAGACGACGAGGAAGTAACACTAAAAGTGGCGCAGGTAAAGGACGCTATGAAGCTGCTGCCCGAAGGTTACCGCGTGGTGCTTTCGCTGTATTTGCTGGAAGGTTACGACCATGAGGAGATCGGGCAGATATTGGATATATCAGAAAACACCTCGAGAACGCAGTTTTTGAGGGCAAAAAGGAAATTAATGGACATTTTAAAAGGAAGAGGGATAGCATAATGAGCAAGAGATTGGAAGATTTCATTAAAGCAAACAGGGAAGAATTTGACGACCTGGAACCACGGGCCGGCCTGTGGGGCAAAATAGAAATGCAACTGCCCGATGAGGAGCCGGCGCCAAAAAAGCGTGAGGCCAAAACCTTTTCATTAGGTTTTGTGCTGCGGGTTGCCGCATCTATAGTGGTATTTATGGGATTGGGGTTTGTAATATTTTTCAGAAGCGTTGAACACCGGCAGGTTGATCTTGCTGCAATCAACCCCGAATATGCAAAACAGCAGATGCAATATGCCTCATTGGTAGAAAGCAAACGTGTTGAGCTGAAAAAAGTGGCCCAAACCGATCCTGAACTGTATAAAGAATTCAGCGGTGAAATATCCAAAATGGATTCGACCTATAAAAAACTAAACGCCGAGCTGGCAAACAGCCCTAACCAGGAGCTTGTACTGCGCGAAATGATCCGGACTTTGCAGGTACAACTGGATGTGCTGAACCGCCAGCTGAGCGTAATAGAGCGATTTAACGAAGTAAAAAGCGACCAGACAAATGAAAGTAAAAATATATAAACCGGTAGCAACAGTATTAACCTTGTGCCTCATAGCGGGGACGGTATGCTCGGCGCAGGTACAGCCTGTTCAACCCGTGCAGCCGGCACAACCTGCGCAGCCGGTAGAGGCGGCCCAACCAGTCAACGTAAGTGTTTCGGCTAATGACGAAGTGGTATCGGTAAAAGTTGACGGTAACTGGCTGTCATCGCAGGTGAATAACCTGAAAAACGTTATTGCATCTGCAGGCGACCAGGTAAGCGATGCCTTGAAGGATGCAAATATTGAAGTCGACGGGAAAATACCGCACATCGCCATAAAAAAATCGCATAACCATGCGAACAATCAAGAGATACAGGATAGCCCTTCATCCAAAAGCTATAGCAAAACTTACCCTGCTGATGGAGATGATAAGCTGGTGATCGATAATAGCTATGGTTCCATCGTGGTAAATACATGGGACAAGAACTACTTTAAAGTAGATGTGCAGATACGTGCATCAGCAAGAAGTGAAAGCCAACAAAAAGATATGCTGGACGATGTGAGCATAAGCGATGCAAAAGACGGCTCGTCCGTAGCATTCAGGACAGATATAGACAAAGCCAAAAGCATCTGGAAAACGATATTCGGCGGCGGCAATTGGGGCGATCATAGCATCAGCATAAATTATACCGTATATATGCCTTCGCGTAATGAGCTGGTGATCCGCAACCGCTATGGAAATATTGAACTGCCTGACCTGAGCGGTCGCATAACTGTTGAATGTTCCTATGGGTCGTTACATGGCAAATCGTTAAGTGGTGAAAGTACCATAAGGGAACGCTATGGCAATATCGACCTGGCTAATCTGGGTTCAACCTGGATCGACCTGTCATATGGCAACCTTTCCATTGGCACAGTAAACAGGATACAGTCTAATGCCAGCTACAGCGGCATCAATATCAATAAACTACGAGAGTCCGGCGCTTTTAATATACGCTATGGCGGCGGATTGAAAATTGAGGATATGGACAGAAATGTGGACCGCCTTGCAGTAAACACCTCCTATTCAAGCGTAAACGTAGGCCTTAGCGGTGATGAAAATATCGACTTTGACATAAACGTTCATTACGGTGACTTTAACTATAATAATAATAGTCATGCGGTTACCATCACCAGCAAAACACCCGGCGATAATGACAAGGGCCCCCATACTACGAAAAATTACAAAGGTTACATAGGCAAAGGCGGTTCAGGCAAAAGCATCAGCATAAATGCCAGCTACGGCAGCGTGCAGTTCGATTAAGGTTAGTTGATTAGGTGAATGGTTAAGAAATTAGAGAATGGTGAGCGGTTGATTGGGTGAATAGTTAGGTATATAACAACCATTCACTTAATCAACTCAATCAACCACTCACTACGCGACACAACAATCCCTTCAAATATTCCCCTTCCGGGAAGGACGACCTTACCGGGTGATCTTCCGGCTGGCAGAACTGGTAGATGAACTGTACTTGTTTACCGGCGTCGAGCGCGGCCCAGGCGAGTACCTGTTTAAAGGTTTCCATATCCATTGCGCCGGAGCAGGAGAAAGTGGCCAATAATCCGCCGTCATTCAGCAATAACATTCCCAAACGGTTCAAATCCTTATAAGCACGTGAAGCCCTGTCGAGCGCGGAGCGGGATGGTGCGTATTTTGGCGGGTCGAGTACGATGATGTCGAATTTCTCTTCCTGCTCGCGAAATACCCGCAATTGCTTGTTTACGTCGGATTGGATAGCAGTATGTTTTGCGCCATCCAAATTATTGAGTTTGATGTTTTCCTTTAAAGTCTCTATAGCTAAAGCCGAGCTATCCACACTGGTAACGCTTGCTGCGCCATTTTGCAGGGCGTTAAGCGTAAAGCCGCCGGTATACGAAAAGCAGTCCAGTACTTTTTTACCTTTGGCATGTGCAGCAAGTATTTTACGGTTATCGCGCTGGTCGCAGTAAAAGCCGGATTTCTGGCCTTCGGCGATGTTGATATTGTAAAGGATGTTATTCTCCCTCACCAGCACATTTTCAGGCGGCTGCGAGGTAGTAAGTGCGATATTTTGCGTTTGTAAACCCTCATGCTCACGCGATGAGGCATCACTTTTATCGAAGATGCTTTTTGGGTTCAGCAGGCGCTGCAGTTCGTCTATGATCACCGGCATTACATTTTCAATGCCTGACGTAAGTACTTGCACGGCCAGATGGTCGGCGTATTTATCAACGATCAACCCCGGCAGGTAATCCGCTTCGCTGAAGATCAGTCGGCAAGTATTGGTTTTGCCATCTGCCAGTAATTCACTTCTCCCGGCAACCGCTCCGGCTACTTTGTTACGGAACCAATCATCATTTACGGCTATATTTTCATCCCATTCCAACAAACGAATGGCCACGCGTGATTGATCATTATAAAACCCGTAAGCCATAAAGCCGCCTTTGGCATCGGTAAGGCGAACGATATCGCCATTGGCCGGTTTGCCCTTTACATGTTCTATAGCACCTGAGAAAACCCAGGGATGGCGATGCAATACCGCTTTTTCTTTTCCTTTTTTGAGGATGACTTCAATCATGTGGCAAAGGTAAGAAAGTTGCAAACTTTCTTTATCTGCAGGCTTCAGTTATAAACTGAAGCCTGTGGGGGGTGATTAGAGATTAGAGATTAGTGGATTAGAGATTAGGTGTATACTGCTTCCTCATATCAAACTTATGAAGTTTTGTAAACGGCGCAACTCTCCGCTCCCGCAAGCGTCCTCGCTTGTGGTAAATTTGAAGTTTCGGACTGATTCGTTGATATTCCAATCCCTCGTTTTTGCAATAATATTGTTCATGTATCTTTGATACCTACATAATGTCCACAAGCGAGGACGCTTGCGGGAGCGGGGACTTGCTCTAATTAAATTATCTAAAATTCAGTCCCCAATCTGGCGACTATGACAGGTTGGCCAAAACGCTGAGTATTCGTACCTATCTACAAGTTGGCAAAATTTGGTATTGTCAAGAGTAGCCTTTTCGCGCAACTCTACCCTTCATACTCACTCCAGAGTTGGGCGTAGGCTGCATAGTCCGCTGTTTTTGTTAGAATTACTGACAACTTAGGTAGATAATATCTTTATTAATGATTCTTTAAGATTGATTGTATATTAGTGCTAAATAATAAAATATGTACAAACCTAAATTCTTAATTACTTACACCTATCGATAATGAAAGATACAAATGGCTTAGAAAGCACAGAAGATCGTATGGGCCTTGAAATACCTAAAGAAAAACGGTATTTAAATACATCTTCATATGATTATTCAATCGATTTTTTAGTTGATTTAATGAGTGGAAAAATTCCTAAAATCATATTGGAAGTACCATTTCAAAGAAACTTTATTTGGAAAACAGATAGGTCTTCACAACTAATTGAGAGTGTGATAATGAATGTACCTATTCCACCCTTGTATTTTGCAGAAGAAGAAGATGGGAGATGGCTTGTTCTAGATGGGCTGCAAAGGCTAAATACACTTGTAAGATTTTATCAAAATGAGTATGCTCTCAAAAGCTTAGAAATTATTACAGAGCTAGATGGGTTAAAGTATAAAGATTTGCCCCCCAAAGCCAAATCATTGCTTAATGATGGATTAATGCGCATTAATGTCATCAAAAAAGATAGTCATGACGATATAAAGTACGACATATTTATGCGCTTGAACAAAGGAGCCGTATCTCTCAATTATCAAGAATTGCGTAATTGCCTTTATAGAGGTCCATTGAATGATGCTGTGAAGTTGTTTGTTAATCAAAACAAACCATTTCAGCGTATATTAAAACTTAAGAAAGCGCAAGAACGCTTTTTAGATGTTGAATTCATTATACGGATACTAGCCCTGCAAGAAAAATTAGAATTGAATGAGGCTGGAAAATATGTTATAAAAGGATACTCTGGCAGGATGGTAAATTTCATTAATGATTATATGAAGCGGACTACCACTATGAATTCAGAACAAGCTAATTCTATAATAAATCGCTTTAATGAGAATATTAATAAAGTCATTGCTGTATTCGGTGAGCAAAAAGCTTTTAAAGATCCGCTCACGGACTATATTAAATTCAATAAATCAATAGGTGAAATCATAAGTATTAGCTTTAATTTATTCAATTTAAAAGAGTTAGTAGCAAAGAAAAAAGAAATAATTAAAGCGCTTGAGAGATTACTTAAATCTAATGAGAATTTTAGAAATTCCATTTCTTTAAGAACCACTGATAGCGACGTAGTAAATTTTCGAATCAATCTTTGGATTAAAGAATTAGAAAATGTCCTATCGGTTTGAAGCTACAAACGACTATTTCAAGTCTGAAACTAGAATTACAATTCTTATGACATTCGCCAAGCAGGAAGGCGTTTGGGGGCATGATGAAAATAGAAATTTGTTTTTGAAACTGGGTGTGGTTTTAATTGTGACACAATTTCAGGTATTCGTTGAAAAAATATTGGACGAATATCACTACGAAATCAAACAATCTAATAAACAGAATCGTCAGCTTCCCTTATATCTCCGGTTACAATCACTAAAATTACTTATCGATCAAAATAGGATACATCAATCACTTGAAAATCCAACAACTTATAGTGAAAAAAAGTTGAATGAAATTAAATCGATCGTCGAAAATTTGCATAGCATGTGTAACGACGATGAGATTATCCCATCGTCGATGGAAATTATCAAAAAATATCCATTAGGTAAACAAGGACTCACTGAGTTAAAACAATTATTCCGACAAATTGAAGGTAAAGATATATTTGAAAATGTAAGTTTTGATATTCTGAAACTCAATGAGATATTAAATCGAAGACACAATATAATCCATGAAGATTCCAATGATCAACTTACTGAAGTAACAGTCAAAAGTTATAAAGATTTTATTGGCAAAGTCGTTAAACATATCAACAAATATCTTGACACTACTTTAAAAAAGCTTTAATGCAAAATTATTGTCAATAAGAAAAATTTCTATACTATTAATGGATGTTTAGACAATGGCGCATACCTGTAAACGCAGAGATTGCTTTGTCGTTGTGCTCGCACTGGCCTGCTCACTCCGCGCAATGACGTGGCGGGGGAATCATAGTAATTCTCCTCACTGGTTTAAGAGTTAGCACAGCGCTCTTAAATCTAACTTAGAAAGTTAAGGACTCCGTCCGGCTCAATTAATCTAATTTTAAAATGGCAACGTGCTTTTTCCTTCGTGACTGGCTCTATTCTCAAACATTCCGGACGGAGTCCTGCATTTCATTATGGATTTAAGAGCGCTGTGCTAACTCTTAAACCAGAAGTGCAATGACGTGGGAGGGGTGCATCAAGGTAATCTTTTAATCCTATAAATCATGGTTCAGACAATTTGCGTCAGGCCTTTGCGCTTATGTTTCGAGTACCTCAACATGACAACGCTCATTTCCTTCCGAACCAATCCGCGTTAGCGATAGTAGTGGATACCGGCCATCGTGGCTAAGGCCTCGCGCAGTATGAACGGATAGCGCGGGCCGCAGGCAACGCCATGTAACTCGTGCTTCCTCATATCAAACTTCCGAAGTTTGTAACTTCGGAAGTTAATATCCGCTATATTAACACTTCTGCCCATTCTCCTTACATTCTGATAATTCCCTAAATTCTTACAATTCGAGTTCAGATATTTTTTATTTGATTTTCTTAACTTTGCTTTATGAGTGAGAAAGCAACCGTAACGCCTACCGGGCATAATATATCCGATTTGAAATTAAAAGGGTTTAAGGTTTACCCTGTAGACCCTAACCTGGGCGGTGCGCCAAACTACAGCCGTCGCGATTTTTATAAGGTTTGTATGATAAAGGGGGAAAACCTGATTCATTATGCGGATAAGAGCATTAGCATGGATGGCTGTTTTATGTTTTTTTCAAACCCGCGTGTGCCGTATTCTATAGAAAGGCTGGAGCCGGTACAGACCGGTTATGTATGCCTGTTTACCGAAAGCTTTTTAAATGCCGGCCACCGGTCTGAAAGTTTGCAGGAGTCGCCATTGTTTAAGCTCGGTACAAAGCCGGTGTTTAATTTGAATGAAAACCAGGAGGAGTTTGTGGTTACGATTTTTAAAAAGATGCTTGCCGAACAGGAGACGGACTATGTTTATAAAAATGAAGTAGTACGCAATTACATTGACCTTATTATTCACGAAGCCCTGCGCATGCGGCCTACTGAGAATTTTATTAAGCATCATAATGCTTCGGAACGTATTACCTCCTTGTTTTTAGAATTGCTTGAACGGCAATTCCCTATTGAAACACCTGAACAGCCGCTGAAGCTGAAGACCGCGCAGAGCTATGCCGACCAGCTTTCGGTACACGTGAATCACCTTAACCGCTCGGTGAAGGAGGTAACCGGCAAACCCACAACGGCACATATTTCGGAGCGGATCATCGGCGAAGCCAAAGCGCTTTTGCAGCATACCGACTGGAATGTTGCCGAAATTGCTTACGGACTGGGCTTTGAGTATCCCACCTATTTTAACAATTACTTTAAACGCCTGACGGGGGCGATACCGAGATCGCTGCGGGTGTGATGGGGGTGAATGTGGTTCGAAGATGCTGTTTTTAAATTCCCTCCTTGGGGAGGGGTGTGATGGGCTTCGCGCGAAGGCAGGGAGGGGTTTATGCGTTATACATGGTGACTAAACCCCTCCCTGCCACTGCTCCATCCAGCGCGCCCCTCCCCTGGGAGGGAATTTAAAACACTAATCCCCTTATGGCATTTTCACCATCACAATTATTTGAAATCCTTATTTTATTGTTTGATAATTGTTAACTGCCGCCCTGCGCTTGGCGGTACTTTTGCATGGTAAACAAAAATTAAATCGACTATGCAAAAACGAAAATTAGGAAACAGCGGGCTTGAGGTTTCGGCATTAGGCCTGGGCTGCATGGGGTTGAGCTTTGGCTTAGGCCCGGCAACCGACAAACAGGAAGCAATAAAGCTGCTGCGCGCAGCATTTGAAAAAGGGATCACTTTTTTTGACAGCGCCGAGGCATACGGTCCTTACTTAAATGAAGAATTATTAGGCGAGGCGCTTGCCCCATTCAGGGACGAGGTAGTTATAGCCACTAAATTTGGCTTTTTAAACGGCGTACCGGCGCAGGGCATGGACAGCCGTCCGGAAAATATCAGGAAGGTAGCTGAGGAATCGTTACAGCGGTTGAAAACCGACCGGATAGATCTGTTCTACCAGCACCGCGTCGATCCGAAAATACCTATCGAGGATGTAGCAGGCACGGTTAAGGAGCTGATATGGGAAGGGAAGGTGAAGTACTTCGGCATGTCGGAAGCAGGTGTGCAGAACATCAGGAAGGCACACGCTATACAGCCGCTGGCGGCACTGCAAAGCGAATACTCGATGTGGTGGCGCGAACCGGAGGAAGCGATATTGCCTGTGTTGGAAGAATTGGGGATAGGCTTTGTGCCGTTCAGTCCGCTGGGTAAAGGTTTTCTTACCGGCGCGATCAATGAAAACACACAGTTTGCAGATAACGATTTCCGCAAGATAGTGCCACGTTTTGCTAATGATGCCTTGAAAGCCAACCTGGTGCTGATAGAGGAGATCACCGCTATCGCCAAAGAAAAAGAGGCAACTCCGGCACAAATCGCCCTCGCCTGGCTGCTGGCGCAAAAGCCATGGATAGTACCAATACCGGGCACTACCAAACTGCACCGGTTGGAAGAAAACATCGGCGCGGTAGCTATCGAGCTAACCGGCGATGATAAAGCCAAGATTGAAAAAGCGTTGACGGGGATCACCATACACGGGCAGCGTTACCCGGCGCAGTTTCAGCAGGCGGTTGACAGGTAATGACCTGCTGTAGCAAAAGCGCAACAAACTGCTACGCTTTACACAGGGAAACGCTACGCTTTTGCTACACTTTGCTACACCTTAAAGCTGTTTGATTAATATTTAAATAATTGATTTACAGATATTTATTAAATATTAAAACAGCTTAAATAACGAAAGTGGTAATTACAAAAAACGCTGCATTTATCTACGAAAAACAACAAAAACCGGCATAAAAACCGGTTTTTTTTATGTAATTATAACACCTAAACGTGCTCAGCATAAGATATTTTGCGCCAAAATGATACCTTTGTAGCCTCAAAACAGCAATATAATGTTTGAAAATCTTTCGGATAAACTCGACAGGGCGTTTAAGGTACTGAAGGGCCAGGGAACCATTACTGAAATAAACGTGGCTGAAACCATGAAGGAGATACGCAAAGCCCTTCTGGATGCCGACGTAAACTATAAAACCGCCAAAGCTTTTACGGATGATGTGCGCCAGAAAGCCTTGGGCCAGAATGTATTAACTGCCGTTTCGCCGGGCCAGTTGCTCACCAAGATCATGAACGATGAGCTGGCCGAGCTGATGGGCGGAACCACTGCCGAGCTCAATTTCCCGGCTACGCCAACTGTTATCCTGATAGCAGGCTTGAACGGTGCAGGTAAAACCACTTTCACCGGCAAACTGGCTAATTTCCTTAAAACACAAAAAGGCAAACGCCCACTATTGGTTGCAGACGATATCTACCGCCCTGCGGCCATCGACCAGCTGGAAGTTTTAGGCGGCCAGATCGGCGTACCGGTTTACGCCAACCGCGAATCGAAAGACCCTATCGCGATAGCAAAAGAAGGCATCGCGCTGGCTAAGCAGAACAACCATAACGTGGTGATCATCGATACCGCCGGCCGTTTGTCGGTGGATGAAGCGATGATGCGCGAGATAGAGCAGGTGAAAGCAGCCGTGAATCCGCACGAGATCTTGTTCGTGGTGGATGCCATGACCGGTCAGGATGCGGTAAATACAGCCAAAGTGTTCAATGACCGCCTCGACTTTACCGGCGTGGTGTTAACCAAGCTGGATGGCGATACAAGAGGTGGTGCGGCGCTATCGATCAAATCGGTGGTGAACAAGCCGATCAAGTTCATTGGTACCGGCGAGAAGATGGAAGCGCTTGACGTTTTCCACCCGGACCGTATGGCATCGCGGATCCTGGGCATGGGTGACGTGGTTTCGCTGGTGGAACGTGCACAACAGCAGTTCGACGAGAAGGAAGCTGCCGAGCTGCAAAAGAAGATCCGCAAAAACAAGTTCGACTTTAACGATTTCTACAGCCAGATCCAGCAGATCAAGAAAATGGGTAACATGAAGGACCTGATGGGCATGATACCCGGTGTTGGCAAAATGATGAAGGACGTAGAGGTTGATGATGATGCGTTTAAATCTATCGAAGCCATCATCCAATCCATGACGCCTCATGAAAAGGAAAATCCGGATACCATTAATCAAAGCCGCCGTACCCGTATAGCTAAAGGCTCGGGCACGCAACTGGCCGAGGTGAACCGCCTGATCAAACAGTTTGAAGATATGCGTAAGGTGATGAAGCAGATGAGTAATCCTGCTGCTATGGCGAGTATGATGAGAAGAATGCCAAAGATGTAAAGCCCCCCAGCCCCTGAAGAGGGAGTTAAAGTATAGATAGCGATGAGTTTTGAACTCATCGCTATTTTTTTTGGAATCTATTTTGCTAATATCCGGTAAAAAAGTTAGTGCCATTGTAATAAATCTTCAATAATCCGTAACCGGAATTGATGACCTTACTTGCTGCGCCGTCTATCGTCTTCCCGGCTGGTGCATTTATCGTGATGTTAAAGGTTCCGGCATTGCCTGATTCATCTTTTACCTCTTGGAATTTTGGCAGCGCGGCAGTTGCGCCTGTGAGCGCAATTAGCGTAACGGTACGGGCAGCCGTAAGTGAAGTATAGCTGATCAGGTAGTCAGTCTGTGCGGCGGTATAATTTACATCAGCCACGGTGGTGCGTGCAAATGCGGCAACATAATTTGTGGCGTCTATAGAGCCGTCTGCATACAAATGTCCCTGTGCGGTTGTGTTATATCCCTGGTTCAGATAATATTTATTGCCGGTAGAGGTGCTTACGTTGATGCCATTGGTAATATTTCCCGCAAGGTTATTATTAGCGAAAATGCCTCCTGTTGTACCGGCAACCAACTGTATGCCATAAGTGTAATTTGTGAAGGTGTTATCATGCACATATCCTGCGGTCGTTCCGGTGATGTTTAAACCTACTGATGATCCGGGGCCTTTGCTGTAATTCCCGGCGATCTCCATTGGTGTACCTCCGGATACCGTCATAAATGTGCCTGTCGTGTTGGTATTAAACTGCCTGCAATTTATTACCCGGTAAGTGCCTGCGCTTAATAACAGGTTAGCATCGAAGAAAGAACAATCCTTTATTAACGTATTGGTTTGATAGCTGTTCTGCCAGTCGAACGAATTAGCGCGCTGATTATAGAATTTACAGTTGTTAAACTGCGTATTATCAACCACAATAGCCATCGACGGATTGCCGCCGTATACTGCATTCCATCCACCTATCACATTCACATTATTAATGCTGAAATTGCGGTATTGTGTGTTGTTGCCAATATTACCGCCCATAAAATTGATCATAGCATTTTGCGTTTCCTGTGTATTGGAAAAGAATGAGCCATTACTGATCGTGTTATTCATAAAGATGGTTCCATTTGTGGTGGCGCCAGGTTCTTCGCCGATCGAGAGGCCGCCGGTTGCACAGGTGATGGAGAAATTTTGGAAATTAATCCCTTGTGTGCCATCCTTTATAAAAAGACCAAGACCGGTATTTACAGATACGATATGCGAAATTTGGCCCCCGTAAGTGAATACGGATACGTTGCCCACCGCAGATTGCGCATTTATCAAAGAGCGGTAAACGCTACCGTTCAGAATAATGCCGTCAATGATCGGTTCAAAGCAATTGTATACCTCCCAGCCATTGTTATAGTGGTCTTCAAGATCTAAGTCTTTAAAACGTATTCCCCATGCCTGGGCAACGTTCCTTTGTATGTTATTAATAATAACACTACGGGTTATATTCCTGAAATAACAATCCTTGATGGTGATATTATTAATTGAGAAATATGGCGACACGATTGGTGCGGCAGACTTCACCATAAATGTAACACCATCGGTAATATTTGAGCTATGCGCCTGTTCATATACGTTTTGCTGCCCGTCGATACCAATATTTTCTATTTGTACATGATAGCATCCGTTTGTAGTATCGAGATTGGAAATGACCGCCCCGCGGGTATAAACTATTGCTACGCCCGTACTATCCATCAGCGCATTAGGCATGGCGGAATATGGTATCCATTGTATCCTGTCGGCGTATTTGCTGTAGCCTGTCAATTTTAGGTTCGAGCGCACCAGTATCTGCATGCCGGTGTTATGAAATCCCCGGGGGATGACCACTGTGCCCCCTCCGTAGCTGTAATTTACGGTGTATGCTGTGCCGGAGGTGTAAATGCTGCTTGTTGCATCAAAACGGATCTTTGCTGATGGAAAATCTACATAATAGCCGGTAGCATAATTATTGCCTGCAACATTAAATCCGTAGGTATCTACCAGGTTCTTGGATAGAGGAAGCCATGCTGATCCGCGTAAGATCTTTACATTAACCTTCCAGCCGGATATTTTAGTTTCGAACGCAAGCGAAACAGACTTGACCTGGGTATAGTCCATTTTGCCGGTGCCACCCGAATAGGCAGATATGTAGCGCTTATCAAAAGATAATATCACATATTTATTATAAAACCTGGTTGGGCAAAGCGTGCGCAGGTAAACAATTGTGCCATCATTATCGGTTAGTTTCAATATTGCATTGATCTGGTAATTAGGCGTCACCGATCCCATTTTAATATTTATATCAAAAACGCTGTCTGCTGATACATCTACAGGTGTTGTGAACGTCCATTTAACGCCACCGAAACCGGCATCTGAGGCGGATGCCCCTCTTGTGTACAAAATTGAACTGTCCGCCGCCGCTGCAACTGTGCTGCCTGTCGATTCGTAGGTTGTTATGGTTGAATTTGCACCAGTGAGACTTTGCGTATTATCAATGACAGCCATTTTTGCAGTTACGCTTTCTGAAAATGATGCGTAAAGGCTATTTATAGCGGCATTGATCGTGCTATCGGATGTAGCGTATACCGGGTAATTGGTTGTATCCAACCGGGCTGCATTTATCGATGGATGAACTTTTGATTTGCGGTTTAATGGCTTTCCTTGTGCGGCAAACAGGGTTGCTGCAACAATTAATAGTGAAAGGTTGATCAGTTGTTTCATGTGCAGGGGTTTTAATAAATAAGGCATATATTATTATACCGTAATATATATTGTTTATAAGGTTGTTATAAAAATAAGAAATAGCTAACCAGTATTTGCAGATGAGAAATAAAAAGCCAGTAAGCAGGAATAAAAACTATGATTAGGTAGAAGGTGCCCCACCCCAAAATTACATTCCCCCGACAATTGAAAATTGCCAAACGTATTTTTCCACGCTAACTTCGCCGTAATTCACTATTAAATTTTTAAAACTACACTATGATACCAGTAAAAGGCTATGCGGCACAATCGCCGGAAACTGATCTTGCGCCATGGGATTTCCAGCGCAGGGAAGTTGGTCCGCATGATGTGCAATTCGACATTTTATATTGCGGAGTTTGTCACTCCGATCTTCACCAGATCAAAAACGATTGGTTCCCGGGGATATTTCCAATGGTACCGGGCCACGAAATTGTTGGCCGCGTTGTAAAGGTAGGCGACCACGTTAAAAACTTTAAAGTAGGCGATCTTGCAGGTACAGGTTGTTTGGTAGATTCATGCATGCATTGCGAAAATTGCGCACAGGATCTTGAGCAATACTGCCTTGAAGGCAATACCCAAACTTACAATGGCATGGAGCGCGATGGCTCGAGCCCTACTTACGGCGGCTATTCAACCAGCATTGTGGTTAAAGAACATTTCGTACTTAAAATTTCTGATAAGCTTGACCTGGCTGCCACCGCTCCGTTATTGTGCGCAGGTATCACTACCTGGTCGCCGTTAAAACATTGGGGTGTAGGCAAAGGTCATAAACTGGCGGTATTGGGCCTTGGTGGCCTTGGCCACATGGGCGTGAAATTTGGCGTTGCACTTGGCGCTGAAGTAACTGTACTAAGTACTTCGCCAAAGAAAGAAGAAGACGCTAAGAAATTAGGTGCGCACCATTTTGTGGTAACTACAGATGCTGAGCAAGTAAAAGCGGCACACGGTACTTTTGATTTTATATTGGATACCGTATCGGCGCCGCATGATTTTAATATGTACCTGGGATTGCTGCGTACCAATGGCGTAATGATGTGCGTTGGCGTTCCGCCGGAACCTGCACAGGTTGCAGCTTTCAGCCTGCTGGGCGGTCGTAAGAGCCTTGCCGGTTCGGGCATAGGCGGCATAAAAGAAACCCAGGAAATGCTGGATTTCTGCGCCGAGAACGGCATTGTTTCAGATATCGAAATGATCAATATCCAGGATATCACCCCTGCTTACGAGCGTATGGTAAAAGGTGATGTTCGTTATCGGTTTGTGATCGATATTGCATCGCTGAAGTAGTGGTGAATGGTTGATTAGGTTGATTGGGTGAGTAGTTAGAAAACAGTAACCATTCACTTAATCAACCACTCACTCAATCAACTAACATTTGCTTCTTTCCCTGTAACTCCCTAAGTTTGCGCCTCAATAAATTATTATGGCTAAGGCATCTGATATAAAAAATGGCAGTATACTTCGCTTCAACGGCGAATTGATACAGGTAGAGGAATTTATACATCGTACTCCGGGCAACCTGCGCGCATTTTACCAGGCGCGTATGCGCAACGTTAAAACCGGCAAACTGGTTGAATACCGTTTCCGTACAGACGAGGAGGTTGATATTGCCCGTGTTGAAACCAGTGATTACCAATATCTTTACGAGGATGGCGATGACCTGGTGGTAATGGATAACACCACTTTTGAGCAGCACAACGTGCCCAAATTTTTATTTGGCGATGGTGTGAAATTCCTGAAAGAAGGCCTGAATGTGATCGTAGCATTTGAAAGCGACGAGCCGATCACCGCCAAACTGCCATCATCAGTTGAGCTGGAGATCACTTATACCGAGCCGGCAGTTGCAGGCAATACCTCAACCAATGCCCTTAAGAATGCTACCGTTGAAACCGGCGCCGAAATAAAAGTGCCGTTGTTCATTAATATCGGCGATAGGGTTAAAGTTGATACCACTACAGGTTCTTACTCTGAAAGGGTGAAATCGTAAGTTCTTAAAGAAAGATAATATAGAAGCCTCCATTATTGGGGGCTTTTTTGTTTGCAGCTATTAAATAATAGTATTGCGGGAAAATGATTATAAAATGAATGGCTTAGGTAAAGTAACGCTTGTGTGAAAAGCATTAAATACTACCTTTGAAATAGTAATTATCTTACTACCAATCTTAAACCTTATGGGGGCACATATAGACTCGCTCAGGCTGTATCAGCATCAAATTGATTCTCTTAAGAAGATCACAAATCAACCAAACAATTTATTGCATATCAAATGGTTAGAACCAAGCGTTCAAGCAGCAGCAATAATTGCAACAACAACAATTATTACAGTTATTGTAGGCTTTATATTCAAAGATTACTTAATTCCCCGTTGGCTGGAAAAGCGCACGAAAAGGATAGAGGGACAGGAATTATTTATTTTTTATAAAACCAATTTATTCAGGGCGGCATTATCTCTGAACTATAGATTACACGAAATTTACCACACTCGTTCTCATTACCTATGGAAAAATGCGCCAGTAAATACATTTTATGATTACAAATACAAAAGTTCTGTATATAGGCTTTGTGTATTATTAGCTTGGATTAGGGCATATCGTTTATCAGAAGCTAAGCTAAAAATCAATAATAAGGACGAAAGCCTGCATAGAATTTCATCTTGCTTACAAAATGTTGAGTCAACTTTCGCTGACGGACAGCGTGTAGAAATGAGTATGACCCAAAAATTCTGTGACATTATTAAAGTGGATAAAGAACATATCGATCCTGATATAATTAAAAAATTATCTATTGAGATTGATCATCTCATTACCAAATACCTTAAGGAAACTATAAATGAATCAATCGCCGAATTAGGTGAATCTCAAAAAATAACTTTTATTACTGATTTAAATGAGATTTTAAGCAAACTCTCAATAGATAAGCAAATTAATACTGAACAGCACAGCGATGTAATTAAAGCACTTTCTGTAAAGTTGGCTTTGATTTATAGAGATTGGCAGCAAGGAATTGGTGATTTAATGCTGGAAAAGGAAGGAGATAATTATACCGTAAAAAGTTTTCAGAAATTTGAGCAAATATGGGACAAGCCTGCAGAGGATTCTGAGAAAAAGTGGCTAAAGCGCATGGAAGTCATTTTTACACACTTGGATTTGCGTGCAGATCATCAAGCAGATTCCAGAATTGAACAGCTTAAGCTAATTTATACTAATATCTATCAACTACTTAAAACGCTTTATTTTATTGAAGTAGGACCAAGACCAATAAGTGAGAATAATTTTAATGAATTATCTGTAACGATTAATTAACCGTGCTAAATTTGGATCCGAAAGCTGAAATAGCTGCTTACATTCCCCCTTCAGGTGGTTAGGGGACAAACTCCAATTCCACCAAAACTGGGCAATGATCTGAATGCTTTGCCTCGGGCAAAATAGCTGCGCGTTTAATGTTATCTCTAAGCGGCTCGGTCACCATTGCATAATCGATGCGCCAGCCCAGGTTCTTATTACGCGAATTGGCCCGGAAGCTCCACCACGTATAATTATGCGGTTCCTGGTTATGATGGCGGAAGGTGTCTACAAAGCCGGATTGGACAAAGTTTTCCATCCATTCACGCTCCTCGGGCAAAAAGCCGGATGAATTAGCGTTTGATTTTGGATTATGTATGTCGATAGGCTTATGACAGATGTTGTAATCGCCGCAAACTACCAGGTTGGGGCATTTGGTTTTGATGAGATCGGCAAGGTAAGCGCCAAACTCATCCAAAAAACGGTATTTGAATACCTGCCGCTCATCGCCGCTGGAGCCTGACGGGAAATACACGCTCATTACCGAAACGTGGTCGAAATCGATACGGATACAGCGGCCTTCCCTATCAAAATCAGGTATACCGCAGCCATATTCGATATGGTTAGGCAGCATTTTAGTAAATATGGCGGTACCACTATAGCCCTTCTTTTCCGCCGGAAACCAGTAATGCTGGTAACCCAACTGATCTACAAGGCCAAGTTCTTTAATATCTTCTTTATTCGCTTTTATTTCTTGCAAACACACCACATCGGCATCGGTAGCCTGCAGCCAGGCAAACCAGTTTTTATTAATGGCCGAGCGGATGCCGTTTACGTTATAGGAAACTATTTTCATTTCGGATGTCGAATTTTCGATTTCGGATTTATAAAAATGCTTGTCATTCTGAGCGATAGCGAAGAATCTTTGAACTGTGCTTACCTGCTATGCATAGTTCGAGATGCATAAGCAAAGGTTCTTCGCTATCGCTCAGGATGACAAGATGGGTTACAGGCTCAGTAAAGCGTCCATCTCCTTGCACTCTTTCTTACTCAGCACTTCCACCGTCATCGGCACATCCGCCAGCGGGCGGTCATTCCCATCTTTTTTTACCGCAGCGATCAGGTCGACCATATCTATACCCGCCACTACTTCACCGTAAACGGTATAATTATTATCCAAATGCGGCGTGCCGCCAACGGTGCGGTAATAGGCCCGTTTAAACTCGGGGATCTTCTGGCCTTTCATGCGGGTTTTTTCCAGTGTATCCATTTTTGCATCGGTAAAGCGCTTGCCTTCTACAATGTAAAACTGGCAGCCGCTGGAGGCCTTTGCCGGGTTATCATCACGAGCTGCAGCCAAAACGCCGCGTTTATGGAACAGGCTGTCGCGGAATTCTGACGGGATGGTATAGCCCACATCCCCATTGCCCAGCTCAGCGCCCGGCTTGGCATTTTTTGAATCCGGGTCGCCGCCCTGGATCATAAAATCCTGTATCACCCGGTGAAAGAGCGTGCCATTGTAAAATCCCTTTTTAGCCAGCTTGATAAAGTTATCGCGGTGCTGCGGTGTTTCGTTATACAGGCGGATGATGCATTCGCCATAGCTGGTTTTAATGCGCACATACTGGTTCTTCGGCGGTTTTGCGAAGGCAGCTACGCTGATGAAAAGTAAGGCTAGTGTTAGGAGTTTTTTCATTTTTATGATTAATGTCTAATTGTATTGTTTAGTTCCCCTCTTGAGAGGGGCGCGTAAGCTTGTGCGGCTGCAGGGGTGTGTCTAAACGCTATGCAAAGCTGATAACACACCCCTGCCTTTGCGCTCTTTTCCAACCGCACCCCCTCTCAAGAGGGGATCCGCGCGATCACATCTCGCTTTATATCACGCCATCTCCTCAAAATAATCAATGATCAACGATTTCAAAACCATTTCCTGCTCAAGAATGGTATAGTTTGGTATCACGCCAACCCGTTTCCAGTGCGGCCATCCGTCCTGGTCTAATCCTTCCAGCTCATAAAAGCCCATGGAGCTAAATAATCGACAGTTGGCAATATGCATCAGCTCTTCCTTTTGCCTTTTGCTGAATTTCCTCGGCCCTTGCCCCAGTTCCTGCACGCCGATGAGGAACAGCATTACTTTAATATCAGGCTTTTCGTTATCAAATTCTTCGGCTATCCGCTCCTGCAGCGCACTCCATTTCTGGTTAATTTCAGCGGGTTTCATGGCGGTAAATATACCAATCTGTAACAATTTAATGTCAATAGTTGTCTTAATTGCAATTAAGTTGCAATTGGTATATAATTTATAGTATAAATGTTTAATTTTGCACCCGGTTTACGGATCGACTGACTTTTGAAAACAAACAGGAAACATATCGTCCTCACATGGATATTGTTGTTTTGCTTCGCGGCAGGGCAATGGGTGGTATGGTCACACCAGCATAGTTTTCCGCAAAGTCTGGCCGGTAATCATAGCCAGAATATCCCACACAAAACTGTTATATCCGAAAATTGCCAATTGTGCGATGCCATGCATCACAACACAATGGCTGTTTTTAACATAGTATATTTTGCGCCAGTAACCGTAAGCAATTATTATTATAAAGATGCTCAATACGCGTTTACCAACATCGCGCTTATCCTTTCTGCAGGGCGTTCGCCGCCAATGGCATAATTACTGCTTAGCTAAACCAAAACAGGTTTTGCCCCTCTTATTATTCAACACGGCGATGGGATGTTAGCTTAAATGTACACCTCCGCCAAATTTGTAAACTTGTTTTCTGAATGATTTATGAAGATCAAAAAGAGATTATCCAAAATATTACTCCTCATCATATGCTGCACGGCAGCTTTAAATGCTGTCGCGAAAAGCGGCCCCGGTCCAACCGCCGGCAACCAAACCCTTACCGGTATTGTGACCGATAAGGCCGATTCAACCGCCCTTCCCGGCGTAACCGTTTCCATTCCCGACCTGCGTATCGGTACAGCTACCGATAACCGCGGGCATTATACAATAAACCGTGTGCCCAAAGGCGCTTACCTCGTTTCTTTCAGCTATGTTGGCTATAAAACCTACACGGTAAAGGTTGATTTTGCTAAAACAAGCCGTTTGGACGTGAAGATGATGTCGTCATCTATCGAGACCAGCGAAGTGGTGATCACCGGGGTAACCCGCGCTACCGAGATCAAGCGCGACCCGGTACCGATGGTGGCCGTAAATAAAAACTATATCGACCAGCACTCCGCCTCCGGTAACGTGATCGACGAGATCGCCAACCTGCCGGGTGTAAGCGCCGTAACTACCGGCCCGAACATTTCCAAACCATTTATCCATGGCCTGGGATATAACCGCGTGGTGACCGCCGAAGACGGTATCCGCCAGGAAGGCCAGCAATGGGGCGATGAGCATGGTATCGAAGTCGACCAGAATTCTATCGACCGGGTGGAGGTGATCAAAGGCCCGGCCAGCTTAAGCTATGGTTCAGATGCCATTGGCGGTGTGGTGAACTTAATTACATCGCCGCCTGTGCCGGAAGGAAAGATTTTAGGTGATGTGCAGGGCGTTTATGGTACAAATAATGGCCTGGTAAATGGCTCGTTCAAATTACAAGGCAACAACAACGGCTTTGTATGGGGAACTGTCATCTCAGAAAAAGCAGCAAAGGATTACCAGGATCAGCATGACGGCCGTGTATATGGCACTAATTTCAGGGAAAAAGATGCCCGCGTAATGCTGGGATTAAACAAAAGCTGGGGATATTCTTATTTAAATGCCTCGGTATTTGACGACGAACAGGCCATACCCGATGGCAGCCGCGACCCGGTTACGCGCCAGTTTACTTATCAGAATACGGAGGCCGATACATTGCCTCGCCCTATTGTGCCGCAATCGGCATTAAATACCTATTCTATCCCAACGTTGCACCAACATGTACAGCTATACCGCATTTATGATAACAGCGATTTTATCATCGGCAATGGGAATCACCTGATTGTGAACCTGGGTTACCAGTATAGCCATCGCCGGGAGTTTACCCACCCTGAGGACGCGGACGTACCGGGACTTAACCTGCAATTGGCAACCTGGACTTACGATACCAGGTATAATTTCAATATCGGAAAGGATTATGAAACATCGGTTGGGGTGAATGGTATGTACCAGAACAACTCACTTGGCTACAGTACTGATTTCCCGATCCCGGCTTATCACCAGTTTGATTTCGGTCCGTTCTTCGTGATCAAGAAAAGCTTTGGCAAGCTCGACCTGTCAGGCGGTGCTCGATATGATACCCGGTCCTTCAGCGGCCAGGCAGCATACATTGATAACTCAGGAGAATTCCCTGCCCTGTACACGGGCCCTAACCCAACTACAACGCCAAACGTGACACAGCAGTTCAGCGCGCTAAGTAAAACATTCTCCGGCGTTTCAGGTAGCTTCGGGGCGACTTACAATTTCTCCGATAAGTTTTTGATCAAGGGAAATATCGCGCGTGGTTTCCGTGCGCCAAGTATTGCCGAGTTGTCGGCCAATGGCCCTGACCCAGGCTCGCAGATCTATCACGTAGGTAACCCTGATTTTAAACCTGAATTTGACGTGCAGGAAGACGTTGGCGCATTCCTTTCACTGGAAAATGTTTCCGCCAGTATAGAGTTGTTTAATAACAACATTCAGAACTACATTTTCCAGGAACAACTACTGGATGCCAATGGCCAGCCTGAACGTGTTGATCCTAATGGTACGCCTGATCAAAAGGGGCAATATAGTGAATTCAAGTATGTGCAGTCGAGGGCACGCATCAATGGCGGCGAGTTTTCGCTGGATATCCACCCGGTTAACTGGCTGCATTTTGAAAACCAGCTAACACTTACGTATGGCGATAATTTAGGCAACGGTGGTAAAGTTCCGGATAGTTTGAAATACCTGCCATTCATTCCGCCGGTACATACGCATTCTGAATTGCGCGGAACGCTGAATAAAGGCTTCGGCAGCTTTAAGAATGCTTATGCTTTTGTAGGATTTGACCATTACGACGCGCAGAACCGTTTCTTTTCGGCTTATGGTACCGAAACCTATACGGCCGGTTATAACCTGCTGAGCGCCGGGATAGGCGGCAATATCGTAAACTCAAAAGGCGAAAAGGTATTCGAGTTGTTTATTGAAGGCACCAACCTGGCCAATGTAAATTACCAGAGCAATATGAGCCGCCTGAAATATTTCGATAATGCTGTTGTGCCGGCTGGTGTAACACCCGGTATATTCAATATGGGTCGTGATGTGAGCTTTAAGGTAATAGTACCTTTCAATTTCTCGCCGAAAGAAAAATCCATGTAAAAACGTAGAGACGCATACTTTGCGTCTCTATCTAAATAGTAATTTCAAAAGAGACGCAAGTATGCGTCTCTACATAAAAAGCCTTACGGAGATTAAACTTCGTAAGGCTTTTATTTGGAACTATTCCGCCGGAACGATCTTAATACAAACCGGGTTGCCGAGTTGTATGTTGGAGATCACCCCGTTAAGGCTTCCGGTTTCCTGATTAATGCGGTAAATGACCACACTATCAGAGTTTTGGTTGGCTACCAGCAGGTATTTTCCCTGCGGATCGATCATAAAATCGCGCGGGCCTTTGCCTAACGATGGGTGGCGGGACACAAATTTAAGCTGTCCGGTAGCTTCGTCTATCGAAAATACATTGATGTCGTTATCATCGCCGCGGTCAGAAGCATACAGGTATTTGCCATTTGGCGATAGGTGGATGGCGGCTGCGCCAACCTGGCCTTTAAAATTATCTGCCAGCATGCTGATGGTTTGCACCTGGTTCAGCTTGCCATTATCATAGCTGTAAACGTTGATGGCTGCGCCCATTTCCTGTAGCAGGTACAGGTATTTGCCATCTGCTGAGAAGGTTGCATGCCTTGGCCCGTTACCCGGCTTTACACTTACAAAAGGCTGATCGGCCGGGGTAAGCGGTGGTGTTTTTGACGCATGGTAACGATTGATGTTGATCTTATCGGTTCCCAGATCATTATAAAACAAATATTTTTCATTTGGCGATAAAATGGACATATGCACATGCGGCCCTGCCTGCCTGTCTTTATTAACACCCGTGCCGGCATCCTGTATATTTTGCGATATGGCGCCGATAGAACCATCCTTGCCCAATGGATACACCGTAAGGTTACCACTGCTGTAATTAGCAACAAATATGTTTTTCTGATCTTTATCTACGGTAATATGGCAAGGATCTGCCCCGTGCGATGGCTGCGAATTGATAAACTTCATTTTACCGGTAGTCGGCGTAAAAGAAAGCGCTGTTACACCGCCAACCTTGTTTTCGTTAACTACATATACAAAACGGTTATTGTCTGACACGGTGAGGTATGACGGATTGGTGAAATCAGCATCATCCACAGTTGTAAACTCGTTAAGATAGGCGAGCCTGCCATTTCGCTCGTACAGGCGGTAAACGTAAACACCTTTGCTGGTTCCGGTGGTATAAGTGCCGATAAGTACATCGTAAGTACTCGGCAACACAACCTTTTTTTGTGCATGTACAAGTAAGGGAAGCAGTGCCGCAGCAACAAGCAATAATTTTTTCATGGCAATGTATTGGTTTTGAGCGCAAGTTAATACGAAAAAGCCAAAAGTTAGTAAAGCAGGCAGAATTTGTGGTCGCCTCATTAAAAACAAAAATTTCGCTATCGCCAATTGTCATCAAATGACCTTGTAATGACGCTTTAAAGTATAACTAAAACGGTTAACTGACTAAATAAAATAAAAGGTCAGAAATTATCTTACTGTTAATCAATCGATTGAATAATCGTGACATTTGGATGAAACTATCTTCAGAAATCTGCTTTTACTTTGCCTCGTCTTTTATAAAGAGACACACAACAATTAATATTTATAGTCATGAAAAATGTATTTAAAATTTCTGCAATCGCATTAGCATTCGCAGTATCTGCAATCGCAGCAAAAGCACAAACTACTACCCCTGCATCTACCTCAACTTCATCATCCGATGGTGTAAAATTCAGCATCGGTGTCGACGCCGGTATTCCTACAGGCAATTTCTCAAACAATTATAACTGGAACATTGGTGGTTCGGTACAAGCTGACATCCCTGTTATTTCAAAACAATTGTATGTAACTGTTAATGCCGGTTATGACAATTTCTTTGGCAAAAAGGATCTTACAGCTACTGTTGTTACACCTAACGGCGCTACCACTACAACTTTTGATGCTCCAAACATCCAGTTATTGCCAGTTAAAGCCGGTTTGAAATTCTTCGTTGCAGATGGTTTCTACATCCAGGGTGAAGCCGGTGCAGCATTTGCATTAAACAAATCAAATGTTGGTTTTGATAAATCAGCAGCTTTCATTTATGCTCCGCAAGTTGGTTACCAGTTCAATATTGGCGGTAACAACTTTATCGATGCCGGCGTACGCTACCAGGGCAGCACAGATTTTGTAAGCAACGACAGCAACAGCAAACTAAACTTTGTGGGCCTGCGCGTAGCTTATGGTTTCTAATAAGTTCTACTCACAACAATAAAAGAGGCGCTCATACGGGCGCCTTTTTTTATTGATAGCGGTTTAATTAACTTTTATTAACATTTTGAATGCTAAATATTTTACAAATTTACCGCTGCAAACTGCCGGGAAATGAAAAGGGATGTTAGCTTTGCACAAAATTATTACACATAAATTTAATACGGTGTATACGTTGCGGTAACGCGGTGCGTTTAAACACCATTAATTCAAACAAAAGCAAAATGAGGCCAACTTTTACAAAGTTTCTATACCTGGTAATATTTTTAGGTTTATCATACGGCGCCAAAGCACAGCAATCGGCCGTGCCCGATACTACACGTTATAGTGTCGGCCTTGATGCCGCCTTCCCTACAGGCAAGCTGAATAACGGTTACCTGTATGGTACAGGCATTTCGGCACAGATAGATATCCCGCTAACCACCAAGTGGTATTTAACCGGTAATGTTGGCTACAATACCTTTTTTACACAAAAAAGCCAAACCGATAACGGATATGCCATAGCAGGCGTAAAAGAGCCTGCATTAGATCTGGTGCCGATTAAAATCGGTTTCAAATACTTCCTGATCCGTACTTTTTACCTGCAGGTAGAAGGCGGTGAAAGCCTAATCCTTAATAAGTCATCGTTATATGCTTACCAAAGCACCGCTATCACTTTCGCGCCACAGGCAGGTTTGCTATTTAAGCTAAACCACAAACAATACATTGATTTTGGTGTGCGGTTCCAGTGGTTCCAGGACTTTTATGGTAACGACGAATCATACAATGCCTATAACAGGTTTTGGGGATTACGTTTTGCTTACGGGTTTAACCTGAAATAATCCATCAGCAATAAATTTTCGTCAGGATTGCGGAAAGTCTGAAAGTATTAGCAAATTTGTGTAATTTAACAGCTTAAACATTTACCTGTTAACATTATTGCTGATATGAAGAAGATCCTCATCATAGATGATGAAGTTAACGTTGCATTGTTGCTCTCAAAGTTTCTTACCCGCAACGGGTTCGATGTGCAGACGGCAACAACCGGTAACAACGCGCTTGAGCAACTCAAAAGCGGGGATTACAGTTTGGTATTATGTGATTTCAGGCTGGAGGATACCGATGGCCGCGAAATGCTGAAAAGTATAAAAACGCAATATCCCAGTACAGGCGTTATCATCATCACCGGTTATTCTGATATTAAAATGGCGGTCGAGCTCATCAAAATGGGCGCTTACGACTATATCACCAAGCCATTATATCCTGACGAGATCTTAAATACCGTAAATAAGGCTATTGAAACCCAATATGCGCTGCTTGAAGCTGCACAGGTAAGCGAGCCGATCATCATCAATCCAAAATCAAAGGAGAAAAAGGCCAATGCGCCCGGTGAGTTTGTTTATGGTACCAGCAGGGCATCAAAAGAGATCATCCGCCAGATAGACCTTGTTGCCCCAACCGGCTACAGCGTGATCATCATCGGCGAAAGCGGTACCGGTAAGGAAGCCGTAGCCAAAAGCATCCATATGAGCAGCCCGCGCCGTAACCAGCCATTTATTGCGATGGACTGCGGCTCACTGACCAAAGAGCTCGCCGCCAGCGAGTTTTTCGGGCACGAAAAAGGTTCATTTACAGGTGCGCTTTACACCAAAATAGGTCACTTTGAAATGGCCAATGGCGGTACGCTGTTTTTGGACGAAGTGGGTAACCTCTCGTATGATATACAGGCAGCCCTGCTCCGTACCGTGCAGGAACGCAAAGTAAAAAGGATAGGCAGCACCAAGGAAATTGACCTTGACGTGCGCATTATAGTAGCTACCAACGAAAACCTGCAGGAGGCCATACAAAAAGGCCGTTTCCGGGAAGACCTGTACCATCGCTTTAACGAATTCAGCATTTACATGCCGCCGTTGCGCGAACGCGGACACGATATTGTTTTACTGGCAGATCACTTTTTAATGGTGGCCAACCAGGAGCTTAGCCGCAGCGTTACTTCATTCTCAACCGAGGTAATGGAGTGTTTTATGCGTTACCGCTGGCCGGGCAATATTCGTGAGCTGAAGAATGTGGTACGCCGGGCTACCCTGCTTACCGAAGGCAATGAGATACAAATGAAGGCCTTGCCGCTGGAGATCTCAAACCCAATGCTGACCTATGATTTCAACGGCACAAACGGCAACCCTGCTACAAATAATCATGTTACCACCGAGGTACCCGAGATAAAAGAAAATAAACACGACCTGAAAAACGCCGCCCTCGAAGCGGAATATGAAACCATACTGCGGGTTTTAAAGGAAGTGAATTTTAATAAAACAAGGGCTGCCGAAATACTAAAGATTGACCGGAAGACGCTTTACAATAAAATGAAGGCTATTAACTTGAAGTAACATGAACAGGCTGGTACAGGACGAAGAGCCGGATAGGTTGAAAGAGGTTAGGCATGATATCCGTAACCAGCTTTCAAATATCCAGCTGGCTGCCGAACAACTCCGTTACGAAGTACCCTCAGATGCCTCGGAAGACTACATGCTTTACATCAACCTGATTGCCGAAAGCTGCGGCAAGATCAATGATTTCCTGAAAGAGTTCGTTTAATAATTTGTTATCCATATTATAATATCCGCGCTAAAAACATTTTGGTGCTTTTTTGTTATTGGATAAGTATTTGAGCCGCCTTGCATGTCAATTTTCAACTATAAACAGCGTAACAATATCATATTGGTCAGTATCATCTTACTGGGCTGTTTTTTGTTGTATGCGCTGAGCGGATTGTTCAGCGCCATATTGGGCGCCATAGTGCTGTTTACCATCTTCAGGCCGGTGTTTCTTTACCTGCATGTACGAAAGAAATGGAACAAGTCGCTGGTGGCGTTGCTCATTATTTTCAGTTCGCTTATCATTATCGTTATCCCGTTCCTGTCGCTTAGTTTCATGATCATTGGCAAAATTGCCAGCTTAACCCATTCCGCTTTCCATTTCCAGGTATGGGAAGCTAAAATAGATACCTTCGCATTATCCAATTTCAAGCAGCAGCATTTTGCCGAGAACACGCTGCAAAAATTAAGCGCATATGCTGCAGACCTGTTTCCATCCATACTCAGCAGTGCGGCAAACATTATATTAACGCTGCTGGTACTGTATTTCCTGCTGTATTTTATGCTGGTGCAGATGAATGAGTTTGAGAATGGATTGCTAAAATACGCACCTTTCCGCGAGCAGCATGCCTTAAAGTTTGCAGTGGCGCTGCGAAATTCAACATACTCCAATGTGCTGGGGCAAGGCATTATCGCTGTTACACAGGGCACGTTGCTAGCCAATGGCTTTTGGATATTCGGCATACCCGACCCCGTTTTTTGGGGGGTGATCGGCTCTTTTATTTCGTTTTTACCCGTAGTAGGCGCGCCTACGTTATGTATCCCTGCAAGTATTATTCTTTTTGCCGATGGGCACACTGTTAAAGGTATATTGCTGCTTGCCTATGGCCTGTTGTTTATTGGCAACGTAGATAATGTTTTGCGTATGATGATCAACAAACGCATCGGCAATACGCACCCTATCATCACGGTGATCGGCGTGTTTATCGGTATCCCGCTTTTTGGTATATTGGGGCTGGTGTTCGGGCCGGTGCTATTGTCGTATTTCCTGCTGCTGCTGGAGATCTATGAAACCAACCGGATGGCCGCCGACCGGCTGGAACGTATGCGGGTAGGGCAGGATTAGCGAAAAATAAAAGCTGTGTTTTGTGTATGAAGTAATACTTGATGAATATATTTGGGCGTTACAAAAACAATTAGTCAACTTAAAAATTATAGTAGTATGAATGATAACTCAAAAGTAGTGATCGCTTTGCTGGCAGGATTAGCAGCAGGCGCAGCGTTAGGTTTGCTTTTCGCCCCTGAAAAAGGCAGCGAGACACGCGACAAGCTTAGCGAATCGTTAAAAAACCTTGGCGAGTCTATCAAAGAAACTGCCGCCAGCGAGATCGATAACCTGGTAGGTTTGAAAGACAAGATAATTGATAATATAAAAACCAAGATTCAAAGCGCACAAGACGAATTTCAGGACGACCTGGAGCACGCATAAATTTTAATGGCTCCCCATTGCAGGTTTATTTGCGATGGGGAGCATTAATAACCACACATGGAAGAGAAAAAAGATACGCCGCCACAAACCCCTCCGCCGCCGCCGTTATTCGATCAGCTGAGGGAATATGCTGAGACCAAGGTAAAGCTTGTTAAATACCAGGCTATTGAGGGTGGCTCGTCGATCGCTGCCAGCATTATTGCCGATGTGGTGGTGGTGATCTGCAGTGCTATGGCATTCATTTTTGCCAGTGTTACTTTGGCTTTCTACCTGGCATATTTATTCAATTCGCTGTGGGAAGGCTTTGCTTGTGTAGGCGGCTTGTACCTGCTGATAGCCATAGCGGTGAAATACAACAAGAAACGCCTTGAAAGGCCTATCGTCAACACGCTTATACAAAAAATATTAAAATAAGGAAATGGATAAGCCTATAAGAAACAGCTGGGAATTGCGAGAAGAGATCATTCGTTTGCGTGCGCTTGAAAAAGGGCAGGGAATTGCGATCAAACAGCGCTTCAGCAGCCCGGCAGCTATATTTTCAACGGTATATTCACTATTCCCAAAACCGGCGGCCGGCGAACGGCATACCAATATCTTCAACCAGGATTTTGTAAGCATCCTTTCGCGGTTTTTGATCCCGCTTACGCTTAATAAAACATTATTTAGAAACTCCGGCTTTATTGTAAAAACGCTGGTGGGCCTGGTATCGCAGAAAGCATCCGGCTATATCAATGAAGATTCGGTTGTAAGCGTTTGGGATAAAGTAAAGGGCCTGTTCCACAAAAAAGGCGAATCGGTTAAGAAGAATTATCCTTACGGGTTGTAACTACATAGTCGATTCTTTAACCACAAAGAACGCAGAGAAAAGAAAACACAGAGATCACGGAGTTAAAAAACCGCTGTGTCCTCTGTGTAAATCTCAGTGTTCTCCGTGGTTAAATCGGATACAACCTTTTCACACTACCTTTTTGAATATCCTAAATTCCCCTATTTTTGCAGCTTAATTTTTTTAAGTGGGAAAAGACAAATTGAGGCGTTTTGCCGAAATAGATACCTTTAGCAATGTTTTGCAGCTGGATGCCGGTAAGGAGCTGAAAGGCCAGTGGGCAAACGGATTTTTTAAGAATGATAACCTGGTAGTACTGGAACTGGCCTGCGGTAAAGGCGAGTACTCGGTAAACCTTGCACGCATGTTCCCGCAAAAGAATTTTATCGGTATCGATTATAAAGGCAATCGCATATGGCGCGGCGCTAAAACTGCCCTTGAAGAAAATGTAAACAACGTAGCCTTCCTTCGCATACAGATCGAAAACATCCTCGATTACTTTGCTCCAGGCGAAGTGGACGAAATATGGATCACCTTTCCCGACCCACAGCCGCAACTGAGCCGCGAAAAGAAACGCCTCACCTCGCCGCGCTTTCTCGAAAAATATATGGGGATATTAAAACCTGGTGGCTTTATCAATCTTAAAACTGATAATGATGGTTTGCATGCTTATACCGCCGAAAAGATAGGCGAATTAGATATGAGAGTACATGTAAAGACCGAAGATCTTTACCATTCACCCTATGCCGATGAGGTGTTATCGATCAAAACTTACTACGAAAAAAAATACCTCACCGATAACAAGAACATTAATTACCTTAGGTTTTCGTTTGAATAAAATGAATGCTGTAGAGACGCATACTTGCGTCTCCTAAATAAACCATCAGGAGACGCAAATATGCGTCTCTACAGGAAGCCAATGGACGATATCAATTTTTTCGAAAAAGTTTACCAGGTTGCCAGGCTCATTCCGCCGGGCAGGGTAACCTCGTATGGGGCTATTGCAAACTATTTGGGTACTAAAGGCTCCGCGCGAATGGTGGGCTGGGCAATGCAGGCCTGTGAAAAGGCTAAACCGCCTGTTCCGGCGCATCGTGTGGTAAACCGACAGGGACTGCTCACCGCAAAGTTCCATTTCGGTGGCGAACGTATGGCGCAGATGCTGGAAAACGAAGGTGTAAAGGTAGTGGACGATAAAGTGAAGGACTTTAAAACCGTGTACTGGGATCCTTCAGTAGAATTGGCGTTATGATAGCGCCCTGCGCGGCGTTTTAACTTTAGGCTTCTCGTAATTGGTGAATAACCACATTACCAGCATTGCGCCGCCCAGCCAAACATAATATACATGTGCAAATGGGTCGGTATTAAAATAGCTGTACCCCCAAATGATCAGGCCTACGCCAAGTACCAGGTCAATAACTCCATGCATTGAAAAAGGTAACACACGGGCGATCCCCGGTTTATAGTCGGTCGCAACCGCGAGAATGAAGTAAGCTATTGCTAAAGCATAGGTGAAATTTGTAGCCTTCGGTTCCATTTCCAGCAATTTTGGCGAAGCGAGCAGGAAAACCACCAACAGATAATCCAGTATCCCATGATTTTTAGGTGTGATAAATCTCATAATTGGTTCATTGGTTGAGGCTTTGATACGATCCGCGCAACAAAAAGGTTATACTATTTGCCCAGGTATTGCAGCAGTTCTATCCGGTTACCAAACGGGTCGTGAAAAGCAAAGCGTACCCTGCCGGGGATCTCTGGCTCGTCCAATATTTCTACCTTATCTTTCAGATATTCCAAAGCCGTCACAACGTCTTCTACTTCAAATGCAGTATGCCTTGTTGAAACCGGCATGGGGGGCTCAACCCCGATGTGCAGCTGCACGTCGGCTATGTTAAACCAGTAGCCTATCGAGCTGAAGAGATGATCGGGCCTTTCAGTTAGTTCGAGGCCAATAATGTTGGTGTAAAAATCTTTTGCTTCCTCAAGCTTTTCGGGCGGTACGGCTATGTGGATATGATCTACCTGTTTAAATTTTATCATGCAATGTCTTCGGCAAAAGTGAGCACGTAATTGTTGTTATCGAGGATGGAAAACTCCGTCGCGCCGTAGAATGTTTTTTCAAGCCCTTTCAAAACAGTCACTTTATCTTTTACCGACTCGAAGAACTCAATAATATGCGTTAAACGGATATACAACAGCAGCGAACCACCATCTTTACGACTGATCTCCGGCAGCTCATCGGCCAAACTCTCATATGTCTGAAACATTACGGTCACGTTACCATTCATCATCATGGCCCAAACCAGGTCAGTGCCCTCTTCGGGTACCGACATGATCAAATGAAACCCTAAATGCTTGTAAAATGCAATGGTTTCGTTAATATCCTTTACAAAAATATTAGGCGATAAACTCTCCATAATACAACTGGTTTTGATAAAATCTTTAGCAATTTATGTACAAAGATCGAATATTCCTACTTTAGTAATCAGAAAATTAACTCACTCAATCACTCATTCAATAATTCACTAATTAAATCTCCCATGGGAAAACTGATAGACGATTTTGAGGCATGCCGCACCAAAATGAACGACCGTATAATGGAAACAGCCAACACCAACATCAAGCGCTTTTTTGCGCTGGATACCACCACTTATGCCGATGGCGCGCTGGATGTTAAAACAAAAGAGATGCTCGGCCTGGTAGCTTCGATGGTGCTGCGCTGTGATGACTGCATCAAATATCACCTCGGCAAATGCCACGAAGCAGGAGTAAATCACGACGAAATGAACGAGGTTTTCATGGTCGCTAACCTGGTGGGCGGCTCTATCGTAATCCCGCATTACCGCCGTGCCGTTGAGTACTGGGATGAGTTGAACAAGGCCGGAAAATAATTTATTTCTAACAAAACTTTTTGTGTCATTAACCATTGATTAAAGTATATTTAAGCGTTGGTTATGAAAAAACACTATCACAAATTGCCCGGCAGCTACCATGCACGGGCATTAGCCGGCACAACTCAAAACAGTAACGATTCCGAAACCCTTACTATTACCATCCGCCTGCGGCGAAAAAAAGAATTGCCGACTGAAGCAATACAAGGCGAACACCTATCCCGGGAGGAATATGAACAGGAATATGCAGCTTCCCAGGATGATGTGAACGCGGTTGAGCAATTTTTGCAACAGCATAATATCAGCATAGTAGAAAGTAACCTTGCGCGCCGAAGCGTAATTGCAAAAGGAAGCGTAAGCGATATTGAAGCAGCTTTCGACGTAACCCTGAAGGCGCATACTCAGGACAAGCATAAATTTCACACACTGCATGAAGACATCGGCATCCCCAGCGAACTACAGGATATTATAACTGGTGTTTTTGGTTTGGATACCCGGCCTATCGCCCGCCCGATGTTCCAGGTCGCGAAGAAGGATGGCAAATTTATCTCGCATGCTGAATCGCCAAAGTCGTTTACTCCAAATCAGTTGATCGATATCTACGCCTTCCCAACGGGCGTTAGCGGTGCGGGTCAGTGTATTGCACTGATTGAATTAGGAGGAGGTTTTAAACAGGACGATATCACCAACTATTTTAATGGATTAGGCATAAATGCGCCTGATGTTACCGCAATTTCGGTTGACGGCGGCGAAAACAGCCCATCCACACCTGACGGTGCCGATGGCGAAGTAATGCTGGATATAGAAGTGGCGGGCGCTATAGCACCCGGCGCAAAAATTGCCGTTTATTTTGCCGCCAATACCGACCAGGGTTTTCTTGACGCCGTAACGCAGGCGCTGCATGATACGGATAATAAGCCGTCTGTTATTTCCATCAGCTGGGGTTCTGCCGAAGTGAACTGGACGCAGCAGGCGATGGATAACTTTAATGAATCTTTTAAAACTGCGGCGGCAATAGGTGTAAGCATCTGTGTGGCCGCAGGCGACAGCGGATCGAGCGATGGCGAAACGGATGGTAAGGTGCATGTGGATTTCCCGGCGTCCAGTCCCTACGCTTTGGCCTGCGGCGGAACAAAGCTGGATACCAATGGCAACAACATTACCTCAGAAACCGTGTGGCATGAATCATCCAGCTCCGCAACCGGCGGAGGTGTAAGCACCTATTTTGCATTGCCAGATTACCAGCAGAATGCCAATGTGCCCGAAGAGTTGGATACCAAATTTAAAGGCCGCGGCGTACCCGATGTTGCCGGCAATGCCGACCCGGATACGGGCTACAATGTACTGGTTGACGGGCAGCAGATGGTTATCGGCGGTACAAGCGCGGTAGCTCCGCTGATGGCCGGTTTGATCGCTTTGCTTAATGAGCAATCTGGTAAAGTGGCGGGATATATTCATCCAACTATCTACGCTAATCCTTCTTTGTGCAGGGATATTACAAGCGGAAATAATAAGACCACATCAAAAAATACCGGTTACACTGCCGGCCCGGGATGGGATGCCTGTACCGGTTTGGGTGTGCTTTCGAAACTGAATTAATCGCCCGGTGTTGCATAATCGAAATTAAGTTGCTTATATTTAGGTGGTTCAAGAGTTTAACCGGCTCTGGCATCACCTAAATTTCTCAACAACATGAATAATAGCACCTGGGCCTCCATTGGCAAAGTGTTTTTTGCTTTAGCCATTTTATGCATTGGCATAGTCCACCTCGTTACCCGCAATTTTCCAATAGGCCTGTTACCGGTTCCTGCCGATGTACCGCAGCGACTGATCCTGGTTTATGTAAGCGGCGCGGTCCTCATTATTTCGGGCCTGCTTATTTTAAGCAATAAATTTACAGCTATTGGCGCGTGGATTGCCTTTGTGATCTGGCTTATTGTACTGCTGGCAGTGCATCTGCCTATCGTTATCGCCAACTATAAAAACGGCGGCGAATGGGCGGGATTTTTTGAAGTAGTTATGCTGATCGCCGGTAGTATGTTGCTGATAGATTCCCCGCGCACAGCAAAAAAGAATAAGCATACACTTACCATTATAGCGCGTTACCTCTTTGCATTAGCCATGATCGTTTTCGCGGTACAGCATTATATGTACGCTGAGTATATCGCCATGCTCATTACACCGTGGATACCGTTTAAATTATTCTGGAGCTATCTTGTGGGTGTTGCTTTCCTTGCTGTGGGCATCAGCATCATCATCAACAGGCTTGTGCAACCGGCAACCATTGCTTTGGGTGTTATGTTCCTGTTGTGGTTCTTTGTCCTGCACCTGCCGCGTGTGCTCGCCCATCAGCATATAGAGCCCGAATGGACAAGCATGTTCGTAGTACTGGCATCCAGCGGTGAGGCCTTCCTTATTGCAGGCTCGGTATTAAAAAGAGGGAAACGTTAAAACTAAAATTTAACCTACCGGATAAGGGTAACATACCCGCTTAGTTTTGGCGTATTATTGCCAAGGTTTATCATGTAGTAATATGTTCCCGGCGGCAATTTGCTGCCTTTAAAGGTGCCATCCCATGGCTGACTGTATCCTTTTGAGTGGAAGATCATGCTCCCGTAGCGGGTGAATACGTCAACCAGGCAATTCGGATAACCTAAAAGCGCCCCGATGTTCCATTGATCGTTTACACCGTCATCGTTTGGCGTAAAAGTATTGGGGATAATAATGACAGGCTGCGGCAACACGGTCATGGTTATGGTGTTGCTGGTGAGCGGGGCGGTACAGCCATTGCTGGTGAGCACACAGGTAACTACATCGCCATTCTTTAATGAATTGGTAAAGTAAGTTGAACTGTTTGTGCCTGTATTGTTATTATTTACTTTCCATTGAAATACCGGCGAACTGCCTGCGCTTACCGCAGTTGCAGAAAATGTAACAGACTGGCCGGCATACACAGTGGTTGATGAGGTGCTAATAGTAATGGTTTGAGGGCTTGATGTGACGTTTACCGCTACACTGTTTGATGTAGCCGTTAAAGCTGTGAGGCAGGCACCACCCTGGTTAGTGAGCGTACAGGTAACCACATCGCCATCATTAAAACAGCTGTTTGAATAAGTTGGGCTGCTTGTTCCTACATTTGTGCCATTTACCTGCCATTGATAGAGCGGATTGGTACCTCCATTAGTTGGGGTAGCAGTAAATGTAATGGTAGTACCCGCTGCTACCGGCCCCGTAACCGAAGGTTGTATTGTAACCGATGGCGTTGTGTACGGAGTCGAGATAAGCGTTGCATTGCCTGATGTAACAGCCCCTGTTGTACAATCCGTCGTATTGGTAACAGTGCATGTGATAATGTCGCCGCTATTTAGCGTGTTGCTGGTAAAGGTATAGCTGTTAGTACCGGCAGGTTGCCCGTTTACCTGCCATTGATAAGTAGGGTTTGTACCGGCATTGGTAACATTTGCCGTGTAAGTGTACGACGCGCCATCGCAGCCGCTATATGTTGCCGGATCTATGCTGATGGTTGGCGTAACGGGCCCGTTGATCGTAAGCGGCCAGCTTTGTGTAGTGACGCCATCTGTGGCAGTAATTGTTGTAGTACCCGGCCCTGCAATATGGATCATACCATTGAGAATTGTAGCTACGTTGGTATTACTGCTGGTAATGGTATAGGAACCTGTACCGCCGGTAATGCCCGGCTCAAAGTCTGGGGTACAAACATTATCGTCGCCGGAAAACTGCGTAAAACTAATAGTTGACACAACCCTGATATTAACTACAAAGGAACTGCTGCCACCTAAATTATAGGCCGTTACGGTATAATTTGTGGCCGGTGACGTAACGGTTGGTGTGCCGCTTATTGTACCGCTTAGGGGGTCGAAGGTGAGGCCTGCAGGCAATGTTTTATCGATTGTAAAGCCTGTTACCTGTATTATTTTTACTTTATTGTTATCAAGGTCGGTAACGAACAATGAGCCATCAGGATCGAGCATAGCGCCATAAGTATGGCCAAATTGTGCCTGGTCTCCAACGGCATCTTTATCGCCTGCCACACCTGATCCGGCCAATACTGTCACAAAGCCTTTGGCGTCTATCCTGCGTATCATGTAGTTACTTACATCGGATACGAAAATATCTCCTCCATAATCAACAGCGACACCCCCGGGATTGTTAAATGTAGATGCCAGGCTTGATGAGTTGTAATAACCCGCAGCACCTGATCCGGCTACTGTAGTAACTACACCGGTCGGTGTTATTTTTCTTATTCGGTTATTTTGAGTATCGCCAACGTACAGGTTACCAGCCTGGTCAATTGCAATATTGTTTGGCGAATTAAACATTGCCTGCGAACCGGTACCATCTGCATAGCCCGCACTGCCATTTCCGGCAAGTGTGGTAACCACTCCTGCCGGGGTTATTTTGCGTATAGCATTGTTTTGTGAGTCGACAACATATAAATTTCCGGCGGCATCCATTACCAGGTCATACGGGTAATAAAAGCTTGCCGCGGTACCTGTACCATCAGCAAAATTCTGGCTGCCACTGCCTGCAAACGTGGTTACAATACCGCCAGGCTGCACACGCTTTATGCTGTTGCTGGCTGCATCGGCAACATACAGATCGCCGTTAGGGGCCACTACAACGCCATTCGGCTGATTAAAACCACTTGCATAAGTAGTTACGTAAGCCTGGCGCGAAACAGCTCTTATTAAATTATTATCCCGGTCGGCTACATAAAAATTTCCGGTTGCGGCATCAAAACCTGAGCGTATAGGATGATTAAACGAGGCCGCCTGTTCCAGTCCGTCGGCATTACCAATTTGCCCGCTGCCTACAAATGAAGTTACGGTGCCATAAAACCCGGGAGGGACATCGCCGCCGGCGTTACTGGCGTAAAGATTGTTAATGGTTGTGCCAACCAGGTAAACATTTGGCGTGTGATAGCTGATATCTGGCGCTTTTACAGCAATAGGTGTTGTATTTACAGTGATATTGACAACAGTGCTGCTGCTGCCTCCCAAATTATAAGCGGTAATAGTGTAATTGGTTGATGGAGACGCAGCAGTGGGTTTGCCGCTGATAATACCGGTAGTTGGGTCGAAGATAAGCCCCGGGGGCAGGGGTTTGTCGATAGTATAACCTGTAAGGGATATTTTACGGATATTGCTGGCGCCCAGGTCTGTTACATATAAAAAGCCTGTGTTATCATAATTAAGGCCGTATGCCTGTGTAAAGCTGGCGGTTGTTGCTATGCCATCACTGCTGCCTATTGCACCTGACCCGGCAAGGGTTGTCACATTGCCAAATTTATCCACTTTGCGTACCAGGTAATTATATACGTCGGCTATGTAGGTATTTCCTGCAACGTCAAAAGCTACGCCACCGGGCTTATTAAAAGTTGCAGTAGCAAGCGTACCATTTTGATTGCCCTGCACGCCTGTGCCTGCATAGGTGCTTACTACACCGGCGAGCGTTATCTTCCTGACTTTGTTGTTTTTACTATCGCCTATATATAGATTTCCCGAGGCATCCATCGCTATG
>Ga0206937_10015_pt1 | contig 67377 bp, 59 predicted proteins | sample Alteio_BWOrgHeat_11_FD_152923 | JGI IMG/M metagenome (GOLD analysis project Ga0206937, IMG submission 152923) | Enriched cells from forest soil in Barre Woods Harvard Forest LTER site, Petersham, Massachusetts, United States -... | ecosystem: Environmental > Terrestrial > Soil > Temperate forest >... | reverse complement strand
CTTACTTCTACAACTTCCCCGCTAAAATGTAAAGGTCTTCCTGCAAGAGGATGGTTAAAATCAAGAGTAACAGCCTCACCAGTAACGGCAATTATCTTTCCATCCATCCTGTTTCCTTCATTATCCGACATTGGGAGCATTGAACCGATTTTCAATATATCCATCATAATAATACCATCCTGTTTAAAAACATCAATAGGAATATCAACAATAGCGTCTTTATCAACCGGACCATAACCTTCTTCTGCTTCGATTGAAAAGGTAAATTTATCTCCAACCGATAATCCGCTTACATTTTCCTCAAAAGAAGGAATCAGATTTCCCATCCCAAAAATAAAGACGAATGGATTTGCACTGTCTGTCTTTTCTATCAATACTTTTTGTTTTCTTTCGTCAGTCGAATGCAACTCATAAGACAACGTAACCACTTTGTTCTGTTCAATTTTCATTTTTTTTATTTTATATTAAGCTGCAAAAGTAATTTAATAAAATTGAATAATCATCAACGGATAGAAAATAATTATCATCTCAAAAGATTCATTTTAGTTTTGATTATTCAGAAAAGATTTCCATTAAAATAGATTAGTTGGAAATTAATTGCTACTTTCGTCCCCGATAAAAAACAAAAAAGTAAATATATGGAAACACCAAATGTAAAATCATCAGGACACCCAAGAGGGCTTTATTTATTGTTCTTCACCGAAATGGCAGAACGATTCAGTTATTATGGAATGCGTGCCATCTTCATTTTGTTTATGACGAAAGCCTTGTTCATGGATAAGGGATTAGCATCAAACATCTATGGGAGTTACACCGGATTGGTTTATTTAACACCTCTCTTGGGTGGATATATAGCTGATCGCTTCTGGGGAAACCGAAGGAGTATTTTGGTTGGTGGACTTTTGATGGCAGCAGGGCAATTCCTTATGTTTGTAAGTGGCAGTCTAGTTTCTGATGGTGTTCAAAGCGCTCCAGCAATTTCAATGATGTGGATTGGATTAACATTGCTTATTATTGGAAATGGTTTCTTTAAACCAAATATTTCTACAATGGTTGGGCAATTATATCCAAAAGGGGATCAACGATTAGATGGTGCATTCACTATTTTTTACATGGGGATAAACCTTGGAGCTTTTTTTTCACCATTAATTTGTGGAACATTAGCTCAACCTGATCATGGAACAATTCATGATTTCCGATGGGGATTTCTTGCGGCAGCAATAGGGATGATTTTAAGCACCATTTCATTTGAATTGTTAAAAAATAAACATCTTAAAGATCCTGACGGGGTGCCTGTTGGAATGCCAAAAGCCAAAATGGATATGAAAACTGTTATTACTATTTTCGGGTCTATTGCTTTAATCTTCGGGTTACTTAATTATAAAAAGATAGTTACTTTTTTTGCTGGTGGAGATGAAGCATTATCGGTTCCACATAGCTGGGCTGCTTGGTTTGGGAATTTTGATTTAATTTTTTTATTGATAGTTCTTGGCTTATTAGTCATGGCGGTTATCATTTTTACAGACAAGTCATTAGTAAGAGAAGAAAAGCAACGAATCTCAGTTATCTTTATCCTGATTCTCTTTGTCATTTTCTTCTGGTCTTGTTTTGAACAGGCTGGTGCATCTCTTACTTTATTTGCTGATGCTCAGGTTAAAAGAGACATTGCCATTCACATTCCTGGTTATGTTATTCTTATTACAGGCTTGTTTTTAGGTTATTTCCTTATCAAAGCATTTTCATGGTTTTTTGAATGGACAAAGAAAATCATGTGGATTATTTTTGCTGTTGTTGGTGCAACTTTACTTATCTTATATTTTGCAAATCAAATTCCGGATTTTAATAAGGATGAATTCCCAGCATCATGGTTTCAATCCATCAATCCTCTTGGGATTATTGTTCTTGCCCCTTTCTTTACTATGTTCTGGAATTCATTAAGCAAAAGAAAAATGGAGCCATCATCGCCTCTTAAAATGGCTTTTGGATTATTATTAGTTGCTTTAGGATATGTTGTTATTGCATTTGCTGTTCATGGAGTTGATCCTCAAACCAAAATAACCATGTGGTCATTATGGGCTTTATATATTCTTCATACAATGGGCGAATTATGTTTATCTCCAATAGGGTTAAGTATGGTCTCCAAACTTTCACCAATCCGATTCTCCTCTTTATTGATGGGAACATGGTTTATGGCAAACGCCATTGCCAATAAAACTGCCGGATTATTATCCTCTTTTATACCTCCAGGTGCAGGTGAAGAACCAGCGGCAGCAGGGACTCCAATTCCTAATTTTCTAGGGATTGAAATCAGTAATCTGTTTATTTTCTTCTGTGTTTTTATCGCATTAAGCGGGGCTGCAGCTGTAATCCTTTTTGCTATGTATAGATGGTTAGAAAAGAGGATGCATGGAGTTCATTAATCAATAATGATTATCCTGAATAAGTCCATTTTATCTTAAACTATCCAGTTTGAAACTCAAACTATCCTATTTAAAGCATAAACTACCCAGTTCAAAACTTAAACAAAACAGTTTAAAACTTGAACTAATTAATTACTCTAAAAATCATTAAATAAATATAATAATGGAAAAAGAACTAACCCTAGAAGAAATTCAGGATTTTAAAGGCAAATATCCAAAACAACTCTGGTATTTGTTTATGAGCGAAATGTGGGAACGATTCTGTTTTTACGGAATGCGGGGCATGCTCACCTTTTTCATGATTAATCAATTGATGATGGAGGAAAAGGCTGCCAATCTTCAATATGGGGCAACCCAGGCATTCGTTTATGCTTTTACTTTTATTGGAGGATTATTTGCCGATAAAATTCTTGGCTTCCGAAAATCGCTCTTTTGGGGTGGATTATTAATGATAACAGGTAGTATTATTTTAGCCATTGACCCCAAAGAATTTTTCTTTTTAGGGATAAGTTTTAATATAATAGGCACAGGATTTTTTAAACCGAATATTTCAACAATGGTTGGGGCACTATACAAAACCGGCGATGTAAGACGTGATGCAGGATTTTCTTTATTCTATTCAGGGATTAATATAGGAGCTTTACTGGGAGGATATGCATGTATCGCCATCGGAAAAGGCACCTTTTTGGAAAGCATTGTTCCTGAACATTTGCGATGGAATTTTGCTTTCGGGTTCGCCGCAGTTGTGATGACGATAAGTTTATTAACCTTTGTTTACACCCGAAGAACATTAGGACCAATTGGACTTTCTCCAATGAAACCAATTGCTGATGAAAACCATGATGGCAAACTTGATAAGGGAAAAAGATGGTATGAATATGTGGTATATCTTGGAGCATTAGCCTCCATTCCGGCAATTATGAAAATGGTTGCGAACACAGTTTATACCGATTATTTCATGATGATTATTGGACCATTCAGTTTAATTTATTTGGTGTATGAAATGACCAAACATTCAAAAGCGGAGGTGAAAAAATTGATTGCCGCCTTAATGTTTATTTTATTTTCGGTAATGTTTTGGGCGATATATGAACAGGCGGGTGGTTCATTAAATATTTTTGCTGCGAATAATCTGAAAAACCAAGTCTTAGGATTCATCACATTAGACCCAAATGGGGTTAATAATTCAGCAAATTCATTGTTTGTAATCATGTTTGCACCAATTATTGGATTGATTTGGATAGCAATGGCAAAACGAAAGATTGAACCTAATACCGTTATTAAATTCGGTCTTGGATTCCTCTTTTTAGGAATTGGATTCTATACATTTTATGCCACCAAATTCTTTGCAAATCTTCAAGGAATGACTTCGTTGGATGTATTCACAGCAGCTTATTTCATTGTAACTTTAGGCGAACTTTGTTTATCACCCATCGGATTATCCATCATGACAAAATTATCACCAGCCCGCCTCCAGGGAGTAATGATGGGAATGTGGTTTCTCGCCAGTGCTTATGGTCAATATGCAGCCGGATTATTTGGTGCAAGCATTGTTTCCGATGTAAAAAATGCCACTGCTATGGATAAATTAGAGTCCTATACCGAAGGATATAAACATTTTGCATTATATGCGATAATATCAGGAGTAATACTAATAGTTATATCTCCGTTAATAAGGAAACTGATGCAAGAGGTTAAATAATTTGAAATATTCCCCAGAGTTATTAAATTTCAGAACATAGTAAGGAAAAATTCAAGTATTCTGATTTTCAATTATAAGTCAGATATTATTTAATCATCAGCCTTTCGAACTTTTTTTATTATCTTCGCACCCCTGATTAAAACCATAGAAATAGAATAATAAATGAGAATTATTAAAAGAATAGTCGCATGGATAGCAACGGTTATTATTTTATTGCTGATAATTTCATTTTTCCTGAAAAGGAAGGTTTACATCGAAGGTTCAGTAATTATTAATACTCCCACCGAAGTTATTTTTGAAGAAGTAAATACGCTTAAAAACTGGGAAAAATGGTCGCCGTGGCATCAGAAAGATCCAAATATGACTATCGTTTACGAAGGTCCTGAATCTGGTGTGAAAGCAAAGTTTTCGTGGGAAAGTAAAAATACAAAACTTGGAAAAGGAATTTTAATCATAACGGATGTAAAACCAAATGAACTTATTGCCATGGAATTAAAATTTGGTAATCTGAAGCCCGCAGTAACTGCCTTTGCATTTGAAAAGAACGAAAAAGGAACAAAGGTTACCTGGTCAATAAATATTGACATGGGTAAAAATAATCCCATCGGAAAATATAAAAGTTTATTTGTTGAGAAGCGGGTAGGAAAGGATATTGAAAAAGGTTTAGCAAGTTTAAAGGAAATTGTTGAAAAGAAACCTAAAAAGACTTCGGATGAAGCAATGAAAGTAATTCCAACAATGGTTAATCAGCAAGACCTTTTAATGGTTCATATTAAATGTAGTGAAAAAGAAATCTCTAAAAATCTTGGTGAGGCTTATGGAAAAATTTCGGCTTATGCTGCAAAAAATAATACCCATCAAAACAATGCTCCTCTTGCCATCTATTATCATTGGGAAAACGATGCTTTTGATTTCGATGCAGCAATTCCGGTGGATAAAAAAGTTCCGGGAGGTGATGAAATAAAAGCAGGTGAGATAAAAGCCGGAAACGCAGTTATGGTAAATTATTACGGACCTTATGAAGGAACCGGAAAAGCTCATAATCTTATAAAAGACTGGTTAAAATCAAACAATAAAAAAGCAACCGGCGCTCCCTGGGAAGTATATTTAACCGACCCGGGAACTGAGAAAGACACCGCAAAATGGCTTACCCGGGTTTACTACCCTGTTGAGTAAAACTTATTGGATCAAACATATATTTTTATCAATAGGAGGATTGATTTCAGGTTCGTTGCAATCTGTTACTATTGTTTGGCATGGAGTGACAGTAGCAGAAAGCCAGATAATTGAGGTGAGAGTGAAATAATCCGGACCCGATATTAGCGGCATAAAACAGCCATAGGATTTCAGGATTCTATGGCTGTTTTTTTATATCCACAACCCCAAAAGACATAAAACTCATAAAGATACATATCTTCCCCCTAAAGATAAATATCTTACCCGTAAAGATACATACCTTTACCCCTGTAGATACATATCTTACCAGTAAAGATACATATTTTACCCCTAAAGATACATATCTTTACCCCTGTAGATACGTATCTTACCCTTAAAGATACATATCTAACCCATAAAGATACATATCTGACCCATAAAGATACACTCTTGTATAAGCCAAGAGTCTCCTTTAGATTTTTCGATTGAGCTCATTTTAATCATTTCCCAGTTGAAAACCCGTTTTTGAGGCAATTTTCATCCTCCACCCCTAAAAAAGGTTTTTAGAAAAACTGACTTATTCTTTAAAGAACAACCTGAAGGTGCTTCCTTTATTAATTTCCGAATTTACTTCAATATTAATATCATGAAATACGGAAATGGTTTTCACGATAGGCAATCCTAAACCATAACCTTCTATTCCGCGACTGTCAAATCGTTTAAAGCGTTCAAAAATGTGAGGGATATTTGTTTTCTCCATTCCAAGACCGGTATCGGTTATTTCAACCACAAAGCTTTTCTTTTGAGTGAATCCATTAATGATAATCTTGCCGTCGGGTTTATTATATTTAATGGCATTACTTATCAGGTTAAAAAACATGGTGAATAAAAGCGATTTGTTACCCTTTGCAAAAACAAAGTCACTTTCCCATTTTTGAGTGATGGTGATATTTTTTTCTGTTAAACGCTCTTCAATTTCTTCAATAACTTCGCCCATCAAAACTTTTAAATCTACTTTTTCCTCTTTTATATACTGCTCGTTTTCAATCTTAGAAATGAGTAATAAAGTTTTGATGATTTTATTCAATCGAATCAAAGTTTTTTGAGAATCGAGAAGTTTTAAGGAAACTTCATCAGATGTATTAGGGTCAGAAATAAGCGTTTCAATTTTACTCTGAAGAATAGAAATAGGAGTGAGCAATTCATGCGATACATTAGTAATAAACTCCTTTTCAATATTAAAAGCATTCTGAATTTTACGCATCATTTCATTAATGCTTTCCTCTAAATATTTAAAATCCTTTGTTGAAGATTTACTCAAACTAAAATCAAAACCGGATGGATGCCTTGTTTCTTTCAATTTCTTATTAATGATTCTATTCAGAGGCGCAAGAAGAAAACGAGAAAAGGTAAGGTCGAGCAATAAAGTAAGAAAAATAAATAATGACATCCACTCAAATGTATATTTCTTTAAAATCTTTATCAGCAAATGCATGGAAGTAAGTCCCTCCCCTATTTCCATCATATATATCTGCCCTTCATAAACCAATGTGGAATTTAAAACGCGGTAAGGAAGATCTTCTCCTTCAAAACTATGATGCCCGTCTTTAATGGTAAAAGTATCCAATTGATTTGCGTATGGCTCAACAGTTATGTATTCATCTTTTAATAAATTGTAATCACCATAACTGCAATCTTCTTCGTCTTTAATCTGGTTAATACCACCTTTTTGAATTAGTTTTTTCATTTTTTGCATTTTACCAACAAGCTTTTGGTCCAGGTGGATGGAGGCAATGTTGTCAATAAAAGATGGTAACAACAGCCAGAAAGCAACTACAATCAACATCTTTGTGAAGGTGTTGAATAATGCAAATTTTAATTGAAGCTTCATTAAAAAATCTTGTAGAAATTATTCCTGAGGTTGAATTGAAATCCTGTATCCAATCCCTCTGACTGTTTCCAGCCAGTCGCAATTTCCGGAAGCTGCTAATTTTTTGCGAAGGTTTTTCACATGAACATCAATATAATTGGAATCATAATCATCCTCAAGAATATCACCCCAGATATGCTCCGTCAATTGCATACGAGTAAGAACTTTATTTTTGTGAAGAGCGAGATAATGCAATAAATCAAATTCCTTTTTTGTAACCGGAACAATTTCTTTACCACACAGAACTGTCCTGTTTTGAATATCCATTTCAAAGTCATGAATCTTAATTGTATTCTTAACCAGTCCATGCTTTCTTCTTGTAATAGCATTCATCCGGGAAGCAAGTTCTAATAATGAAAAAGGTTTTGGAAGATAATCATCAGCACCCATATTCAAGCCTTTTATTTTATCACCTGTCGCACCTCGGGCAGTAAGTACAATGAAGGAAGCAATCTGACCTTCTTCTTTTGCCTCTTGCAGCAAATCAAAGCCATCATAATCAGGTAGTCCTAAATCCAATAGAATGAAATCATAAGCACTGACAAATATTTTTTCGGAGGCAGCTTCACCGGTATGTGCTACCTCACATTGATAACCTTCTTTTGTCAGGAAACTATCAATTTCAGCCGCAAAATCTTTTTCGTCTTCAACAATTAAAACTTTCATAATTTATTAATAAATATTTTTAAGATTAATAATAATTGAACTGCAAAGTTACCAATTTCATGCCAACTATTTATTTGCAGGCATAAGATGATTGTTATCAGAATTGGTAATTTTATGGTTATCAAGCATCCATTCAATGACTTTTATTGCTTTATCCTCATGAACCGTTTTGATTTTCGAAACCAAATGCTCTAGTTTCATCGGATGAGATATTAATAGTTCCAGAATCTCTTCTTCAGTTGATTCAAATTCCATATCATTCAACTCTAGTTTGTTTCTTTTCAGGCAAAAATCGCAGATACCGCATCTTACGGAGGTTATTTCTCCAAAGTAAGAAAGCAAAAGAATACTTCGGCATTGTGAATTATTATCTGCAAAATCAATGACTGCTTTCATCTTTGCATAATGAGCTTTTTTTCTATCCATTAGATTTGCTTTACTTATTGATAGGTCTTCAACATTCATTCTTTCTTCAATGAAAGTAAGTTGAGGGATGTCTTTTCTTGGCAAAAAGCTTATTATTCCTGTGTCATTTAATTGATTAAGATATTTATTAGTTATGTCTTGGGTTGTTTCAGATCTTCTTGCAAGTTCCTCTTCCTTTATGTTTGTATAGTTATCAAATACTCCGTCATAGCTTCGGAGAATTATTTTGATGAAGTCATCATACTTCTTGTTTTTCACCTGAAAATCGTATAAATCTCTATGATCTAATAGAATTTTTATGCGAGAGGGGATAAAAATAGCATCAGAAAGAGCGATTAATCCCTCTAATTCGAGGATATGTAAAGAATTATAGACCAAAGTTGTATTCAAATTATAGGTCTCTGAAAAGGCACTTATGTCAAAATCATAACTTACTCCTTTTCCGCTGCCTGAGGGGACCTGCAGATAATTTGCCAGTGCCTGATAAACTCTTTTTATATCTGTTATTTCAGGGAAACTCATCTCGGCTTTCTTTTCTAAATCAATTTTATCAGAAGGATTGTGGATAAACGTTGCATAAGACTTTACTCCATCTCTTCCTGCCCTGCCTGCTTCCTGATAATAGGCTTCTAAACTATCCGGCAGCTCGTAATGAATAACTGTTCTTACATCGGGTTTATCTATTCCCATTCCGAATGCATTTGTGGCTACCATTATTCGGGTTTTACCTGATTTCCAATTATCCTGTTTGGTGCTTCTTAGGGTTGTATCCAAGCCGGCATGATAATAATCGGATGAGATTTTGTTCTTTTGAAGGAATTCAGCGATTTCTTTTGTCTTTTTTCTGTTTCGGACATAAATCAAGCCGCTGCCTTTAACTTTATTCAGGATATTGAGGATGCGTTGGAGTTTATTTTCTTCCTGGATGCCTATATATGCGAGGTTTTCTCGGGCAAAGCTTTGTTGGAAGACGAGTTTCTTTTTGAATAACAGCTTTTCCTGGATGTCTTCGCGGACTTTTGGGGTTGCTGTTGCTGTTAACGCGAGGACAGGGGCCTTATTTATGTGTTCTTTTATATCTGCTATCTTTAGATATGGGGGGCGGAAGTCATATCCCCACTGAGAGATGCAATGTGCTTCATCTACGGCGAGGAGATTGACGTTCATTTTTGATATTCGCATTTGAACCATCTCTGAAACGAGGCGTTCGGGGGAGAGATAGAGGAATTTTATCTTGCCATAGATGCAATTGTCGAGGGCTATGTCTATTTCTTTTTTTGATATACCTGAATAGATTGCAATGGCTGGGATTCCTTTTGATTTGAGATGTTCTACCTGATCTTTCATTAAAGCTATCAAGGGGGAAATGACTATGCAGATGCCGTCTTTCATCATTGCGGGGACTTGATAGCAGATTGATTTGCCGCCACCTGTGGGAAGGAGGGCAAGTACATCATTTCCTTCGAGGACGGCATTGATAATCTCCTCTTGGAAGGGGCGGAAATGACTGAAGGACCAGTATTTTGTTAGTATTTGAAGAGGGGTGTGCATTATGTATTTGTAATTTGCAAAGGTAAGGATATTAAACTGAAAGAAGATGAAGGTGTATTAATTCATGAATATGTAATCATTAGTAGATAGGGAATAAATATAAGAGTTGATTTAATAGTTTTTGTAATCAGATGAAAACTTCTTGGTGTTAAACTCGAACATCTTGGTATGAAATTCGAACATTTCGGTATGGAACTCAAACATCTCGGTATGGAATTGGAATATCTCGGTATGAAACACGAATATCTCGGTATTGAACTCAAACATCTCGGTTTTTTTAACATAGTTGTTATTAGAAGCGTTTAAATGCATGATTTATTTTGTTATGTGGAGGAGTAGCTAAAATAAATAATAATGCAGTGGTTGGCTTGTAAGGTGGCTTTTTTTGGATGAGTGATTTTTTTGGTGGAAATGGTTTTTTTGGGGAAAAGAAGTTTTTCGAGGGTAAAAAAGGGGGATATTTTTTGAATTACTGAAATGAAATTGAGTTTTGAAGTGACTTTTGAATTACGCATGGTGGCGGCGATTGATTGGGATGAACTTTATTCGGAGAAGTGAACCTGATAGACTGCGCCCGATGTTGACATTTTTTCTGCCTGAAATGAAGTTCGACAGGATCACTGACCGTTCTTAGGCAGAAAAAATGGCAGCAGCGGGACTGAACTTGCCAGTGGGTGATGCAGAACTCGCCCAAATAAAAAATTTGATAATTAGTTAATTTGGTAATTTGATAATGGGGATGTTGCGTTGAATGATAATTAAAAAGATTCCTCCTTTGTCGGAATGACAGACGTGGAAAATTGGAATGACAAATGTGGGGAAAGGATTGTTAAATTTTGGTCCTAGACCGCAGCGAAACGCTTTGCGACTTCGTTCCAATTTATGACGTTGAAGAAGGCGGTTATGTAGTCGGGGCGGCGGTTTTGATAGTTTAAATAATAGGCGTGTTCCCAAACGTCCATTCCAAGAATAGGAGTTCCTTTTACATCGGCTATGTCCATTAGTGGATTGTCTTGATTTGGGGTGGATGAAACGACTAATTTGCCGCCTGAAACGCTTAACCATGCCCATCCTGAGCCGAATCGGGTGGTGCCTGCATTGGCGAATTGTTTTTTGAATTCGTCGAATGAACCGAATGCGCTGTTGATTGCTTCGGCTAAGATGCCTGTAGGGGTTCCACCTGCTTTTGGAGCCATTATTGTCCAGAAAAGGGAGTGATTAAAGTGTCCTCCGCCGTTGTTTCGGACTGGCATAGGGTATTTAGAGATGTTTTTGCAGATGTCTTCAATGCTCATGTTGTCGGCATCAGTTCCGGTGATTGCGGCATTGAGGTTTGTGACATAAGCATTGTGGTGTTTTCCATGATGAATTTCCATGGTTTTTGCATCTATATGCGGTTCAAGTGCATTGAATGCGTAAGGGAGTGATGGGAGTGTGAATGGCATTGTGTTTATTATTTATTTGTTTATAAAAATTATTTTAGAGATGCAAAGATACGGAAAGAATTAGGAATTTTAGGCGGTGGCCGGGGAATATTTTTGGAGATATTCTTCTACCTTGTTTACCATTTCTAACGAACCGATGACAATAGGAGTGCGCTGATGAAGGGTTTCGGGTTGAATATCCAGTATTCTTCGGAATCCATTGGAGGCTTTGCCGCCTGCCTGTTCGACAATAAATGCTAAGGGATTGCACTCGTATAATAACCTCAACTTGCCATTTGGGGCAGCGGCGGTAGAAGGATAAATGAAGAGACCTCCTTTGATAAGATTGCGATGAAAATCGGCAACAAGTGAGCCGATATAGCGTGAAGAATAGGGGCGATTGGTGGCTGTGTCTTCTTCCTGGCAATATTTTATGTACTTTTTTATTCCATCGGGGAAATGCACGTAATATCCTTCGTTTATGGAATATATTTTGCCTTCTTTAGGGATTGTCATGTTTGGATGAGAGAGACAGAACTCGCCGATGGACGGGTCGAGAGTGAAACCGTTGACACCTCTGCCGGTAGTATAAACGAGCATTGTTGAAGAGCCATAAATAACATAACCTGCGGCTACCTGCTCGGTGCCTCTTTGCATGAAATCCTGAAGAACTCCGGGACCTGCAAGGGAGGTACGGCGATAGATAGAAAAGATGGTGCCTATGGATACGTTGACATCTATGTTTGATGAGCCATCGAGGGGGTCGATGGCTACGACGTATTTAGCGTTTTTGGAGACGGTATTGTTAATGTCAACTACGTGTTCGTTTTCTTCGGAACCTACTGCACAACATTCGCCACCATAGGACAGGGCGGAGATGAATTGCTCGTTGGCAAAGACATCTAATTTCTTTACGTCTTCGCCTTGGATGTTTGTTGTACCGTCTTCGCCGAGGATGTCTACCAGACCAGCTTTGTTTACTTCGCGATTAACAATTTTTGTTGCTATGCCTATATCTCTTAAAAGCCTTGACAATTCACCTTTTGCATAAGGGAAATCATCTTGTTTTTCGATGATGAACTGACCTAATGTTGTTACCTTTCTTCTACTATTTTCCATGTTAATTTATTTAATGGGGATGCAAATATCTCATTAAAAATCGGAATATGAAAGGATTTAAGTCATGGTTTTATTTAAAGGGCACAATAAAATTTGTGCATGGCGAGTTAATATACGCTTAACAATTGTTTAACTTTGCAACGCATTAAATCTAATTAAATAATTAAAGGCTCTATGTTTTCAGGCTTATTGAAGTCATTTTTAAAACAAATGATTTTTTGGTATTCATTCTTTATCCTGGAAAGATTTATCTTTTTAATGTATCATTTCTCTGAATTAGCTAAACCAGGATTGCTTTTGGTGTTAAAAGCTTTTTGGTTTGGGTTTCCATTGGATACTTCCGCTTTTTGCTATCTGATTATTTTTCCTTTTATGCTATTAATTGCGCAATCTATATATAATCATAAGGTTTTTGGTTATATTACTAAGGTTTATTCTTTATTTTTTGTTCTGTTGCTTTCGATAATTACTTCTGTTGAACTTGGGCTTTATGATGAATGGAAAACTAAGCTTAATTATAAGGCATTGACTTATTTGGAGCATCCTTCGGAAGTGGTTAGAACGGCTTCATGGAGATTGACCTTTGTGACATTGTTTTTCATTATAGTTCAGTTTTTAATCGGGTACTTTTTTTATAATAAATATGTTTTTCAAAAAACACTTATTGGTAAACGAAATTATTTACATTCGTTTTTGTTTTTTATTATTACTTCAACAATGATAGTATTAGGGATTCGAGGAGGGACGCAGCAAATTCCTATTAATCAGAGTTATTGTTACTATTGCAATTATAATATTTTGAATGTTGCGGCTGTGAATTCAGGATGGAATTTAATGCATAGCATTATTCAGAATAAGAAGTTTATGGACCATAATCCATATAATGAGTTTCCAGAAAAGGATGCTGAAGCAATTGTTAAGGATATTTATCATGTTGAAAAGGATACAACTGTATTTGTTTTGAAAACCAAGAGTCCCAATATTGTATATATTTTATTGGAAGGATTTTCTGCGGATTTAAGTAAGTCTTTAGGAGGGTATGATTTGACTCCTAATTTTGATAGTTTGGCTAATGAGGGAATTCTTTTTACAAATATGTATTCGAGCGGAGATAGATCGGAACAGGGGATGGCTTCAATATTATCAGGGTTTCCGGCACAACCTGCAACTTCTATTTTAAAGCAGACCAGTAAGTTTTCAAAATTACCTTGTATTAATCATCCTTTAGAGGATAGAAATTATTTTTCTTCTTATTTATTTGGAGGAGAACTTGAGTATGGAAATATAAAAGCATATCTTGTTTTTAATGGATTTGATAAATTATTGGAGGAGAATGATTTTCCTTCTTCGATTCCAAGAGGGAAATTGGGGGTTCATGATGAATTTGTTTTTAAGCGTTATCTTGAAGAGCAGAATAAGACCAGGCAACCATTCTTTAGTTGTGTTTTTACGCTTAGTAGTCATGGTCCTTATGACGGACCGATGAAGAATATTTATGATTGGGGTGGTGATGAGAATGGATATATTAATTCGGCGCATTATACAGATAGCTGTTTGGGAAACTATTTCAGAGAAGCTAAGAAGCAGGCTTGGTATAATAATACTTTGTTTGTAGTTGTTGCGGATCATAGTCATAATAATCCTAAGAACTGGGACTTTAACATACCTGCCTATAAACGAATTCCATTTTTAATGTTTGGTAATGTTTTGAAAGATGAGTTTAAAGGGAAGAAGATGAATCGGATAAGCTCGCAGGTGGATATTTCAACTACTATTCTTGCTCAATTGGGATTAGGTCATGATGATTTTGTTTGGAGCAAGGATTTACTTAATCCTTATACTCCCGAATTTGCTTACTATCCTTTCCCTGATGGGTTTGGATGGATTGGAAAGGATGGATGGATTGTTTATGATTATTTGCAAAAGAAAGTTTCTGCATCTTCAAATCCTTTACCATTAAATGAGAAGGAATATGAACAAGATGGAAAAGCTTTTTTACAAGTTTTGTTTCAGAAGTATCTTGATTATTGAGTTTAATTAATTCATTGTGGAAAGGAAATTTTGATTTCTATTCGTTTGTTTTATAGATATAGCAGGCATAATTTGCATTATGTTTGGGGTTTAAATAAAAGAGAACTTTATCTATTAATCCAGGCTCAATTGTAGTCATATAAGACATTTTTGGGAAGATTGTTTTCATACCAGCAACTCTTTTATCTATATCTTTATCTTCATTAAATACTATGTAATTAGGATGTTGAGATATATTGTTTGAAGCAATTTGTTTTCTTAAAGAATCTATAGGTTGGTTTTTGGTGACATTGTAAACATAACCCCACTTCCTAAGGTAAAATAATGGTGGCATTGTGAAATCCTCGTGTTGCGATTCTTCGATTAAAATATGTTTAACATCGTTTTGCTTTGCTATGAAAACCATTGATTCTACACGGCTTCGTTTTGAATATGCGGTTGAAATAAAAAATAACGGAATAGTGTTTAATATCCAAAAGAGTACCCAAAAACCTTTCAATAGTTTAGTGTTTCTTTGCCAAAAAGTTGAATTGCTTTTAAATTGATACCATCCAATATATCCAAAAATAGTTATGAAAGGAACTGCCGGCAAAATAAATCGTTCTTGTTTATTCGGGAAATAAGAATGAGCGGCAAAAAAGAAAAAAGCAGGAAGGAAAAGTATAAGATGTTTTTTCCAATTTATTTTGATTCCGTATCCGAAACCAAAAAGAATAAACAAACCAATCGGAGGAATAATTATTCCGCCTAGTAATAAAAGATAATTATACCAAGGTTGAGTTCCATAGGTTTCTGCATTTGCAAAATTATAACGGATATATTCTGTTAATTCCATAAAAGGTTTTTTCCAAACAATCATATCGGTGCATGATTGAATTATTCCGGTACATATAATAAAGCCTAAGAGAATTAATAAACTTTCTTTCCATTTCTTTAATATCAGGATTGCCAAGCCAAAACCACCAATAAATGTAACTGTTTGAAAACGGATATTAAATGCTAATCCTAATAAAAAACCTACCCAGAAATAAGGAATCCATTTTTGTTTTCCTTCGTTTTTTATTACTAACCATGTTGCATACATTAAAGGAGGAATACAAACGAATTCAACTAAGTTGCGAACACTCATCATTGGCATGAACCATAATAAGCCTAATAACATTCCGACTGTTTTTGCAGGTTTAATCCCTGATAGTCTTTCTGTTATTTTAAATCCGAAATAAACTATTGATAAAGAATATACTGCGTGGATAAATCTTACTATATACATCTTTATTTGAGGATCGAGTATTCCCATACCTTGTAATAAACGGAATAATAAATAATGTAAACCTGAATAGAATAATGGATGCCCAGTTGGAGTTGCAACATTCCTTGAAATAGATGGTATCCAGTAATTATAATCTGCTCCATCAACCCATGATTGTGCGGCTTCTATGATTAAGAAATGATCGTCACTCATTCCATAACCTTTTGAAAAGATAATCGCTAACAACCTGAAGAAACCTGATAGAATCAAAATTAAAAGCAATGGTTTTTCCTGCCAGTATTTGTATAGGAATTCTTTAAACGTCATCTTTATTTTGCTTTTGGTTCTTCTTCATTTGTTTTATAAATGTAGCAAGTGTAATTTGCATTATGAGGATTCAGATTATGCAACAATTTATCAATGAAGCCTGGTTCAATGGTAGTTTCATAAGTTAAATTCGGAAAAACTCTTTTCATGTTTTTCACTCTTTCATCAAGATTATCCGGTTGATTAAAAACAATATAACTTGGATGATGTTTAAAATCATATCTTCCCATCTGATCAATCAAAGCATCAATTGTATATTTCTTTGTTACCCCATAAAAGAATCCCATCTTTCCTAAATAGAATAAAGGTGGCAATGTATAATCATCCCGAATGGATTCCTCTATCACTATTTCTTTTAAATCTTTTTTATGTGATAGATAAACCATTGATTCAACACGGCTTTTCTTTGAATATGCAACTGAAACAACACAAAGGGGAACAAAATTTATTATCCAAAAGAATATCCAGAAACCTTTTAATAGTTTTACATTCTTTAACCAGAATATTGATTTATCTTTAAATTCAGCCCAACCGATATAACCACCAATAATAATGAATGGAATTGCAGGCAAAATAAATCTTTCCTGTTTATTAGGGAAGATAGAATGAGCAACAAAAAATAAAAAAGCAGGAAGAAAAAGAATCAAATACCTTCTCCAAATCTTTATAAATCCAAACATGATAAATAAACTGATTGGCGGAATTAAAATACCTCCAATAAGCAATAAATACATATACCAGCTTTGTGTGAAATAATTATTAGCATTTTCAATATTGTATCGAATGTATTCTGATAGTTCTGTAAAAGGTTTTTTCCAGATAATCATATCGGTAAATGCCTGAACAAGTAATATGCAAATCAGAAAACCAAAAATTACCAGTATGCTTTCTTTCCATTTCTTTAATATCAGCATTGACAAGCCAAAACCTGTTATAAATGTAAAGGTCTGGAAGCGAATATTAAATCCTATTCCTAATAATATTCCTATCCAGAAATAAACAATCCATCTTTTCTTTCCCTCCGATTTAATGAACAGCCAGGTTGCATACAACAATGGTGGAATGCAAACAAATTCTATCAGATTCCTTACACTCATTATCGGCATAAACCACAAAAGGCCTAATAATAAACCTATAGTATTTGCAGTTTTGATATTATATAATCTCTCAGCAATCTTGTATCCGAAATAAACTATTGTTAAGGAATAAACGGCATGTAAAAGTCTTACAACATACATTTTCGTCTGCGGTTCATAAATCCCAAATGCTTGTAAAACTTTAAACAATAAATAATGTAAGCCTGTATATAGCAAAGGGTGACCTGTTGGTTTTGTAATCTTGTTATAGTCTGTCGGGAACCAATCATTGTGAATCACATCAACCCATTTTTGTGCTGGTTCAATTACTAAAAAATGGTCGTCACTCATTCCATATCCTTTAGAAAAGATAACTGCTAACAATCGGAAGAAAGCAGACGCTAAAAGAATAACCATCAACGGTTTTTCCTGCCAGTATTTTAATAAGAATTCCTTGCTTTTCACGCTTTTTGAATAGATGCAAAAGTAGGAAAAAGAAATGCTATATCCTTTAATCATATAATAACAAGCAGAAGAATTTATAAATAGCTTATATTTGCGTCCCTGAAATTATTGATAAAATGAAATATACCAAAGAAGAAATATTAGACATTTATAACTCTCCCCTTTTAGAATTAATCTATCGTGCGGCATCTGTTCATAAGGAGTTTCACAATACTGCAGAGGTGCAGATAAGCAGTTTAATATCAATAAAGACCGGTGGATGCTCGGAAGATTGCGGTTATTGTCCGCAAGCGGCAAGATACCATACTGACGTGGAAGTTCAACCATTAATGGATGTAAATGAAGTATTAAATACCACTAAAATTGCTAAAGAAGGCGGCGCATCACGTTTATGCATGGGTGCTGCATGGAGAGAAGTGCGTGATAACAGGGATTTCGATAAGGTTTTAGAGATGGTGAAGGGCGTTAATGAAATGGGTATGGAAGTTTGTTGTACGCTTGGAATGTTAACGGAGCAGCAAGCGCAAAAACTCGCTGATGCCGGGCTTTATGCCTACAATCATAACATTGATACATCTGAGGATTATTATAAAAAGATTATTACCACAAGAAATTATGATGACAGATTGAATACTTTAGACAATGTTCGCAAGGCTAAATTAACTGTTTGTTCGGGTGGAATTATAGGTATGGGAGAAAGTGTGGAAGATAGAACGGGAATGCTGTTTGTTCTCGCTAATCTTAATCCTCAACCCGAATCTGTTCCTATTAATGCATTGGTTCCTGTGAAGGGAACTCCGCTTGAATCAAGTAAAAGGGTGTCAACATGGGATATGGTGCGAATGATTGCTACTGCAAGGATTATTATGCCACATTCGGCGGTTAGATTATCAGCAGGAAGATTAGAAATGAGTATGGAAGCCCAGGCATTATGCTTTTTGGCAGGAGCTAATTCCATTTTCGCAGGAGATAAATTACTTACAACACCAAATCCTGAATTTGATGTTGATATGGAAATGTTTAGAATATTAGGATTAAAACCTAAAGAAGCTTTTTCAGGAGTGAAAGCAAGTGTTGCTTCAGAGGAAGTTTAATGAATAATTAATTTCCTTTTTTCTCTATTACTATAAATCAATCCCTTTACATATATTTGCACATTCTAAAATAATAAATAACATGAAAACAATCTTTCTTTTGATATTAACAAATTCATTTCAAATCATTTACAGTCAAACTGCTGATAATTACAATTCTCAATCAAGAGCACTCAGTAAAAAGAATGATTATAAATCGGCATTAAAAATGATTAATAAGGCTCTTGAATTAGATTCAATGAATCCACAATATTATATAAACAAAGCTATTTATCTTGAAAAACTCAAACAATATAAAGAAGTATTTGAGACTATAAATAAAGGAATTGAATTGAATCCCAAAACTGATTTTTTGTATCTGAACAGAGGGGGTTACTATATGAGTGCAGGTTATGCTGATAATGCTATTGATGATTTTACAACGGCATATAATCTTGCAAAAAGTGATTCTGCAAGAAATGATGCAATGACTAATAGAGCTGCTGCTAAATCTTCTAAAAGAGATTTTGAAGGCGCTTATTCAGATTTGGTAAAGGTTTATAATATGGATTCATCCAATACCACAACTCTTAATAACCTGGGGGCTTTATGCGATGAATTAGGAAAAAAGGAAGAGAGCATGAAATACTTATTCAGGGTGATTAAGCTGGATTCGACTTATGTTGGAGGTTATGTAAATATAGGTTTTAATTATCAGAAAACAGGTGATTACGCCAAAGCAGTACCATTTTTTGATAAAGCAGTTCAATTAGCTCCTAAGGATGGGATTTGTTACTGTAATCGCAGCTATAATAAGTTGATGCTTGGAGATATTTCAGGGGCGAAAAAAGATATTGAATCTTCAATTAATTTCTACCCCGGAAATTCCTATGCTTTTCGAACAAGGGCATTGATTTATCTTAAAGAAGGAAAGAAAGATAAAGCATGCGAAGACCTTCAAAAGGCAGGGGAAATGGGCTTTACTCAAATGTATGGTGATGAAGTTACAAAGTTGATTAAAGATAATTGTTTGAAGTAAGTATTTGTAATTCCTTTTAATTTTAATAAGCTGAAAAGCCATTTTAATTCCAGGGAAATAATTAATTCAAAAGTTTTTTAATCTTATTCTCGGAAATTTTTTCCAAAGGGCTGCCATTATTAAAGCTCCAGATGATAAGAATATTTTTATATACCTTGTATTTTTCAGGATGTTCTTTTGTTGGTTTATCTCCTCCCCATAATAATCCTTCTAAAAAACCTGTTTGTTCAAAATCCTTTTCAAATTCAAAATACATAATGCTTCCATTATCTTTTTTGCTTTCAAAATTCTGAACATCTTTTCGTTTTATTTTTCCAATTATGGATTCATAAATTTCAGGTTTATCATAAAATATGCATGCCTGAATAGAAATACAATTGGAGGTATTTGTAAAAGAATATTCCTTGGGTAAATCATTTTTTGTTAGTTTTAAACTATCAATTGATTGCGCAGATAAATCAACTAACAGAAGCATAAAAAATATGGAAATCAGAAATCTTATTTTCATGATAAGGATTTTATTTTAGCGGGCAGATTAATTTTGATTTACAACCTTTTTTGAATTTATCATTGTTTTTATATTTTGTGAAAGAATCATCGGTATTCGGGTCGGGGAATTCCTCTCCATTCAGCATGTTCTTTTTATATTTATATGCTAATGATAAATTATCCAAAGCTCTATCAATATCATCCTTTCCGGCATAACAACAAGCTAAATTATAATAAAACATAGGATAAGCCGAATCAATACTTATTCCATATTCACAGGTTTTTATGCCATCTTTAAGATTTCCTGAAATACCATAAGCAATGGATAAATTATCAATCAAAACATAAAAATTTTCTTTATCCAAAGTTCTTTTTTTCTTTTCCATTTCAAGGGCTTTTGCATAAACCTTACTTGCGTCTTTAAAATTACTTTCAAGATAATATTTACATCCCTGTGCATAATATTCCTTTGCAGTTTGTGAGAAAGCCGGAATAGAAAACAAGATTACAATTGCTGCTAATAAATTTTTCATTTTATATTATTTATTTTAATTACTCTATTAAATGATTATCGGAATACTTCAGTGTTTGTTTATTATAAGGATGCAATATTAATAAATATAACTATCATAACAAATAAACATGTTTTATTATTTTATTCGAGAGGATTGCAGTAAATTATTAAAACCTTATTCTTTATAATTAAAGTATTCCTTTCTTTAATCAATGTTTAATTATCCAAAGACAGTATATTCTTAATTAGATAAGTGTATTTAATAATATAATAAAAGGGAGTAATTTCTGATAAACACTGTTTGAATATTTCTTTTCTAACCTTAGAAAATAAAATTGTAACCCTTAAATTATAATTTTTAAGGTTAGAAAATAATATTCTATACTTAGAAAACAATATTCTAACCATAAAAAATAAAATTCTAAGGTTAGAAAATTTAATTCTAACCATTAAATTAAAATTTCTAAGGTTACAAAAATATATTCTAACCTTAGAAAAAATATTTCTAACCATTAAAAATAAATTTCTAAGTATAGAAAACTTTCTCGCAAACAGAGAATAATGATTATATTCCTCGAATATCAATTATATTAACCTATCTTTGCAAATTATTAACAATAAACACAAATCAGAATAGTTTCTATAATTGGATTACATAATTTTTTAATTTTATAAAATGAAAAATAAACTGCCATCAAAGAATGTTAAATCGACCTATATTAAACCAAAACCTAAATTAAAGAAGGTTATTAAAAAGTCAAATAAGAATATTCAAAAGAAATTCATAACTCCTGCAAAACAATCTATTCTTTCTGATCCTTTAAACTATTTTACAACCAATCTTGGTTTTTTGATATTAAAACGTTCATTGTTTTTTTCTTTTGTTACAGGGGTATTAACAAAAATGAGAACTAATATCAATTATCCAATTCCTGATCCTCCATTATCTGATATTGATGATACTATTGATAATTTCAAAAAAGCAAAGGCATCCAGACAAACTTCATTGGCTTTGACTTATTATAAAGACATAAAAAAGCTGATGAAACAACTTGCAATTTATGTTGCAAATAATTGCGGGAATGATGAAAATGTATTTAAAAGCAGCGGTTTCAAATACAATAGTAAGAAGAAACGGAAATCTCCAAGAATCAAAGGAGTAAAAATTAAAAAACTAAGAGATTCTAAAAGATCAGGACAAGTTATTGCCTGCTATGATGCCATTGATGGGGCTGGATTTTATGAGGGACGATGGAAATTAAAGGGTGAACCGGATAGTGCTTACAGATATGGAACTACATCACTTGGATTAAAAATGTTATTTGATGAATTACCAATAATGAATGAAGTTGATATACAGGTTCGGGCATGCGGCGCAAAAGAAAAGGGAAACTGGAGTGTACCGAGATTTATTATTGTCAGATAATTTTTTATAATATCTTAACGTTTATTAATTTTACCCCCGATAAACTAATATAGAAATTCAATTATAATGAAAAATTTAATTATTCTAACCTTGTTGCTATTCTCTGTATTGACCATTAATGCACAGGCATTTTATCTGGACAACAAATCGGATGTGATGGCAAATGAACACAGTAATGCCAAATTCCGACAACATATTCTGGATAATCATATCATTACAATTAAGTATTATACCTATAAAAACGGGGATACGGTTGGCTATCTATCAGGATTAGCAAAATATGATGCAAAAGGAAATGTTACTGAAACTGAAGGATTTAAAAAGAATGGCAAGATAGTTATTCATCAGCTTTTTAAATATGATGATAATAATCGTAACATTGAATATACTGGATTAAAAAGCAATGATAAGTTCTTTTATAAAAATACTAATGTTTATGATATAAACGGGAATGTAATTGATTATCGTTATTATTTTAAACGACCGGATAATATGGTTTATCACATGGTTTACAGATATGATGATAAGAAAAACATGATTGAAAATGAAGGCTACGATAAAAAGAATAAATTATATGAACGGACAACTTATTCTTATTATGATGATGGGAGTAAGAAGCAAACAATATTATATGATGATAAAGGAAAAGTGGACCGCATTTGGAATTTTGATTGTAATCCTGTGGGAACTGCGGAGCATGATAAGCTGAAAGATACTACAAAGGTTTGTATAAAATATGAAACAGATAAAAATGGAAATAAAATAAAAATAAAGGAGGAAAATAATGTTAGAGAGGAAAATAATATCAGGGGAAGTTTGTTTCAGAGGTATGTAAGGAATATTTCGAAGTATGATATAAATGATAACCTGATAGATTTTACATCTTATAAAAAGAATGGTAAAGTAATTAAGCATTGGAGCCGTGATTATGATAGTAAAGGTAACGCTAAGGATTATGTAATTTATAAACGAAACTCTAATGAAATAAAGGTTCGCTATGTTTATACTTATGATAATTCAGGAAATATAGTAGAAACAGTTAGCTATAAGAACTCCGATAAACCGGATAAAATCTGGAAGTGTATTTATGAACAGAATTAAGAATGAGAAAAACTTTTTTTCCTAGTTTTGCATAAATAAAATAATAAAAACATGAATAAAGAAGAATTACAATCGGAAGGAATTCTGAAAGAGGAATCGGTAGGTTATTTAAAATCTGCATTAAACCTTCAACAAGGGAAATTGGTATTAACTCCTAAAAGAATTGTTTTGGATGCTCATAAAACAACAGTAAATACCGGAGGATTATTAGGAGCTTTTCTGAAAACAAAAGTTGAACAGGATAAAACAATTTTTAATCTTGAACATAGTAATATTCAATCTGTTGTTCAGGGAAAGCATGGAGTAAATAAAAATGTTTTAGAAATTAAAGATAAGCAGAATAATACTTACCGTATAATGGTAAAGGATTATCCTGAATGGGAAGCTGCTATTAATAAAAATAAATAGTACATGATCTTTATCCTTAATAAGGGATAATTGATTTCACAGATATTTTCTTTTAAAAGCTTTGCAATCAATCAGGCAATAATAACCTGTTTTATCTTTTAACATATTGGTTTTAACAAAATTTTTAGTTAATATTTGTCTAATTCAAGTATTATTACAAACTTTACATCCTGATAATAACAATAAAATCAATTAATAACCAATAAAATCATGATAAAAAATCTACTTAAATTTATTAAAATAATCGCTTTTGTAGCTGTTGCTTTTCTTTCTACTAATCAAAAGACTTATGCAACTCATGCTATGGGTGCAGAAATTACTTACAGGTGCTTAGGCGGTCTTACTTATGAGATAACTTACCACTTTTATTATGATTGTTCGGCTCCTTATCAGATGCTTTCGAGCTATACATTTAATATAGCATCCGCTGATAGTAATTATCAGACTTCTATTAATATGAGCATGGATACGTTAGAATCAAATATTGATGTAACGCCTCTTTGCCCCAATCTTCAGGATCAATGTCAGAATATAAATTCCATTTATCCTGGTGTAAAACAATATATTTATGATGCTACATTCACCTTTCCATTTCAAGCTCCTGATTGGATAATTTCTTATGCTATGGCTGCAAGGAATGGTAATATTACTACTATTGTCAATGCAGGAGCTACAAATCTAACCGTATTTGCCCTGTTAAATAATTTAAATTATCCCTCAGTTAATTCTCCAACCTTTTCAATAGTACCTACTCCATTCATTTGTGAAGGACAATTGTTTTGTTACAACAATGGAGCTACTGATATTGATGGTGATTCAATGGTCTATTCAATGATGACCCCTTTAGCCGGTCCTTCTAATGCACCTTTTTCAGCAGTTGTTGCATATACAAGTGTTGTTTATGATTCCATTCATCCGATAGATTCATCGCCACAGACAACATTCGATAGTTTAAATGGAACTGTTTGCATGACTCCTTCTGCTCTTGATATTGGCGTAATGGCTGTACTTGTGAAAGCATATAGAAATGGAGTGCTTGTGAGCGAAGTAGAAAGAGATATTCAGATTAATGTTATCAATTGCACGAATAACCTCCCTACATTAACTGGAATTGACAGCACCTTTAATTTTACTGCCACTATTTGCCCTCAAATACCTTATTGCTTTCAGATTTACAGCTCCGATTTAGATACCGGGCAAATTGATACTATTATTTACGATAATTCAATTGTAGGAGCCACCTTTACCGAAACTTCAGGACCCAGACCTATTGGTACTTTCTGTTGGACTCCGCCTGATTCTGCCGCAAATAGTATAAATTATTGCTTCACCTTAACTGTCAAAGATAATAATTGTCCTTATGAAGGAATTCAGGTTTATTCTTATTGTATTCACGTTGTGGGTGCAAGGAGTAATTTCAGTCATTCCAGTTATTGCAGTTTAACTGTTAACTTCCAGGATAGTTCAACCATACCGGTAGGAACAATTACTGCATGGCATTGGAATTTTGGTGATCCTCTTTCCGGCAATAATGATACAACCAGCATAACTAATCCTACCCATACATTTACTGATACGGGGACTTACTCTGTTAGATTAATAACAATCAGTAGTCAGGGTTGTGCTGATACTATTACAAAAGTCGTCCATATTACCATTGGTCCAAGTGTTACTGATACATCATCTAATGTAACTTGCAATAATGAAAATAATGGAATTGGGATAGTAACCGTCACAAGTGGCGGTATTCTTCCTTTTTCATATTCATGGTCACCATCTGGTGGAACAAATGCAACAGCAACAGGGCTATCAGCAGGGACTTATTACGTTACCGTTACTGATTCTGTCGGGTGTACAAAAACAGATTCTGTTGTAATTACTCAACCACCTCCATTGCTTCTCGATACTGTCGTAAATGATATTTATTGCCCTATGTTTACCGGTAATGCATTAGTCACAGCATCCGGAGGTGTTGGTCCTTATGTTTATACCTGGTCGCCAAATGTAAGCACAAGCAGTACTGCATCAGGATTGACTGTTGGAACATATACTGTTTCCGTTTCCGATTCACATGGTTGTATTCAATCTACATCATTTAACATATTCGCCTCTAACTCATTAGGAACAATTGATTCTATTGTAAATATCTCTTGTCATAATGGGAATAACGGTTCGATTTATGTCAATGTAACAAGCAGTACTGGACCATTTACCTACGTCTGGTCTCCGGCAGTAAGTACAAATTCATCTGCAACCGGACTTTCTGCCGGAAATTATACACTTACCGTTACCGATACTTCGAATTGCCATTCAATTCTTCCTTTTAATATGGCAAATCCTACCATAGTTTCGGCAATTGATAGTGCAATTAATCCATTATGCGATAGTGCAATAAATGGAATTGCAATTGCATTTGCCAGCGGAGGACATCCATCCTATACCTATCTTTGGTCTCCAACAGGCGGAAACGGTGCAACAGCCTCAGGATTAAGTGCAGGAACTTATACAGTATTAGTAACCGATTCAACGGGATGCACATCCACGCAAACAATAACATTAAACAATCCTCCGCCTTTAAGTGCTGCAGATAGCTTAGTGAATTTACGATGTTATCATGATTCCAGTGGAATTGCTTTTGTCACTCCAACAGGAGGAACTCCTGGTTACACCTATGTCTGGTCACCAAGCGGAGGAACAAATTCAACAGCATCGGGTCTTTCTGCCGGATATTATCATGTTTTAGTTACCGATAGTCATGGGTGCACTGAAATGCCTACTTATACCATTACCGAACCACCACAGTTAATTGCCTCTGATACACCTGCCCTTCAAGTAATCTGTGCCGGTGATACTGCCATAATTTTTGGTTGGGGAAATGGTGGCACTCCAGGGTATTCTTACTCATGGACAGGTAGCGGAAGCTCCAATGCAACCATTACCGTAAATCCAGGAAACAGCAGTTCATTTACCGTAACCATTACCGATGCAAACGGATGTACTGCAACATCAACCGACAGCATTCGGGTTACTCAATTGCCTGTTCCGGTTATCACTACCGATTCGGTTTGCTGGGGAGATACTGCCATGATTTGTGCCACAGGAGGTGGTCGCTATTTCTGGAGCAACGGCGATACCACTGCATGTATAACCATCCCTTACGATACCACCATGGTAATTCGCGACAGTCTTTACATCATCGGAAACGGATGCCGCAGTCATTGGGTTGTTGATAGCGCCATGCTCAAAGGTCCGAGGGTGGAAGCTGCTTTCAATCCCGATTCTATTCTCGGTCATCAGCCATTCGATGTTACTTTCAATAATACTTCCTCGAACGGTACATTTTATTATTGGTATTTCGGCGATACGCTTTCGGGAGGAAGTGATTCAAGCACATTGCAAAACCCTAGTCATATCTTTGACAGTGCAGGAACTTACACCGTAATTCTCATCACCACAAATCAATATGGATGCCGTGATACATTGACAAAAGTTATTACCGTCGAGAAAACATCGCACCTCATAGTCAACAATGTTTTCACCCCTAATGGCGATGGTAAAAACGATATATGGATGCCTGATTTTACAAACATTTCAAGTTCACATATAATTATTTTCAATCGTTGGGGAGAGAAGATTCAGGACTGGACAACACTTACCGGATGGGATGGTACAACAAGCGGCGGAGGTCTGTGCCCCGATGGAACTTACTATTATATTGTTTCGGCAGTAGGAGTAGATGGCGTGGTTTACAATACCCACGGATACCTCACATTGATAAGGAATCACTAATCCTCTCTCCATGAACACCAAAGGAATTTATGATTTTCGACAGATGACTGATGATTTAATAACAATCGTCAATCATCTGTCATCAATCATAAATACCCAATTACCTTCAACCAATAAAAGAGTTATTTTGAAGAAGAATCTGAGTTCATCAGGTTTTTACATCCAAAGCCCGATTGGTTTTGGAGATGCCCTCAAGGGGGAAATCTTCTTCAAAAAATTCTTTGATGGAGCATAGATTCCCCGCTTTTTACGATTCACGTTTTACGATTTACGGTTTTAAAAAGTCGTACTCTTTACCCTCATGGTGTACACGAGCTTTTTGCTGTGTGCTTTCCGACATAAGTATTTCTAATTAAACTTTAAATGAAAAGAATCATTAAGTTTATCATTAAGTTTCTTCTCCTGCTTAATCCTTATCGGATGGAAGCGGTGATTAAGAAGAAGAAACAGAAAAGTTCTCTATCGATGAGAATCACAAACATGGTAAGGAGTATTATGAGTACTCCCGAAAATTTTATGTCATTATGGCAACTTGTAAGGATTACACCTTTTCAAAACAAGTTAAGGCGGATGGGTAGAAAAAATGGCGGTGTTTCTTGTTTTGCAATGATGGCATTACCAAATCCAAATCAAGTGGTTACCGGGTATTTGAACTTTCCGGGACCTAAAAATGAAAATGTTCCACATGCCCGACAGATGAGTCACGACATTTCTGTAAGTCCTGATATCACCACTGCCCCTGCCGTACTTCTTTTACTCGATGGTTCTATTGATGCTTATGCAGGCGCTCATGGAGCCGACCTTGTGCCCACCTATCGCGAGATGGTTAAACAGTTTGATGCCATTCTACTCATCTACAACCTCTTTGCAAATGAATTAATAAATCGTCCAATGGCAATTTCTATTTTGCAAAATGGTGGATTTCATGTAAAAGGCGCTGGTGGGTCACATGCCTCTGTATTTGGAGTTAGAAACAGTGTTATTTCAGGAGAGATGTTACTTACTCAACCAACCCTCGCAGGCTGTAGTTACGAATGGTGGTATAGCAGCGATGGAATTAATTACGTAAGGATTCAATCATCCTCAGTTAATCATACCACGCTTGGAGGCTTGACACCAGGAAAATCTGCCTGGTTCAAATGCCAGCATATTGTTGGAAACAATGCTCAGGGATTAAGCGATCCAATTGAAAGATTAGTAAAATAACAAGCGTTATTTTTGCATCTGATAACCCGGTATGATTTTTAAATCGTATCGGGTTTTTTCTTTTCAAACATACAAGGCTGATTATTTTTTAAAGATTACTGTTTTTTCTCCATCACTCATTTAAAACAGGGATGCCTCAACATTATTCAGGGATATATAGACATTATTCAGGGATTTCAAGATATTCATCAGAGATATACAGACATTATTCAGGGATGTCAAGGCATTCTTCAAGGATTTCAAGATATTCTTAAGGGATATACAGACATTATTCAGGGATGCCAAGATATCCATCAGGGATGTCGAGACATTATTCAGTAATTTATAGATATTCCTCAAGGATGTCGAGATATTCCTCAAGAAAGAACATATCTTCATGGGGAACATATGTCCTTTTTTTTTATTTCCCCGTTCAAAAGCACGTTTTTGAGGCAATTTTCATCCTCCACACAAAAAAGCTTTAAACCCTCATTTCCTCCATTATCCATTCTTTTTCCTTAATTTTGATGCTTACTATAATATATAGGAGTATGAAGAAGCAGCTTTTGGTTTTGATGATTGGGATGATGGGGGTGAAGGGGTATGGGCAGATAAACTTTCAAAAAGCTTATGGCGGAAATAGTGATGATATTGGGGAATTTGTTCAACAAACATTTGATGGAGGATATATTTTAGTTGGAGAAACATACCCAATTGGTGGTGGCAATGTTTATTTAATAAAGACAAATGCTTATGGTGATACACTTTGGACAAGAGCATTTGGTGAAAATTCGGGTGCCTATGGTACTTGCGTTCGGCAAACATTTGATGGAGGATATATAATTGCAGGACGTATTCCAGATGATGCAAATTATACAGGATATGTTTATCTGATAAAAACAAATTCCGGCGGAGATACCCTCTGGACTAAAGAATTAGGTGAAGGAGGTGCTAGTTCAATTCAGCAAACTACAGATGGAGGATATATTATTGGAGGTAGCACAAGTTGTGATATGTGTACTGATCGTCTTTTATTAATAAAAACAGATAATTTAGGTGATACGCTATGGTCAAGGATTTTCGATGCTGAAGATAATGATGGGGGAGCTTCTGTTCAACAAACTATAGATGGAGGTTATATAATTGCCGGTTCTTGTCAAAATTTAGGTAACCCTGGATTCACCCATGTTTATATAATCAAAACAGATTCAAACGGAGATACATTATGGACAAAAACTTATGGTGACTCAGCTCTTGTTGGTTATGATTATGGAGCTTCTATTCAGCAAACCAATGATGGCGGATATATTATTGTTGGTGGGACAAATTTTGGTGCAGGGAATAGAAATGTTTATTTAATTAAAATTAACTCTATCGGAGATTTATTATGGTCAATTGCTTATGGGGGAGCGAGAAATAATTATGGAAATTCTGTACAACAAACTATTGATGGCGGATTTATTATTGCAGGAAGCACATCAAGTTTTAGTGATACTCTTAGTGATGTATATTTAATAAAAACAAATTCTGTCGGGGATACATTATGGACCCGGACTTACGGCGGTTCAAATTATGATTATGCAACATCAGTTCATCAAACTTTTGATGGCGGATATATTATTGCAGGATATACATCAAGTTTCGGAGCAGGAGGTAATGATTTATATTTAATTAAAACGGATTCAAATGGCAATGTCGGATGCAATGAAGGCAGAACTTCGACAATAATATCATTTCCTCCAACACAAGTAATACCTGAAACAACTTTTGTTCGTTCAGGTTTTTTAAATCATTTAGAACCAACATTGGTTCTGAATGGAGGGACTGTAACAACAATTTGTTCGGATGAAGGTATAAATGAAGTGGCTTCAAAAAATTCCATCTCCCTCTACCCCAACCCCACCTCCGGCACCTTCACCCTTTCAATTAGGAATTACGAATTAGGAATTAGGAATGGGGAGTTAAGTATATTTGATGTTTTAGGACAAGTAGTTTATACGCAACCAATCATCAATCAAGAATCAACAATCATCAATCTCCCCCAGTTAAGCAATGGGGTTTATTTTTATCAATTATCAAACAGCAAGGAAACCCTGCGCGGCAAGTTTGTGAAGAACTAAGAGTGAAGAATTGAAACCATTCTTCACTCTAAGTCCTTCACTCTTCACTAATTTTAGTATTTTTGCATCTTATTAAATAAAATAATCAAATGCCTACTTTATCTATGTTTTTCGGAATTATTATCCGAATGTATTACGCTCCAAAGGAACATAATCCTCCCCACGTTCATGTTTATTATCAAAACGCTAAGGCAGCAATTAATATCAATACATGTGAGGTAATGGATGGCAAAATACCTGTTAAACAGTTAAGATTGGTGATAGCATGGATTGAAATTCATAAAGAAGAATTGCTGGCAGATTGGAAGTTATGCCAAAATGGAGAAAAACCTTTTTCTATTGAACCTTTAAAATAATAAAGAATTATGTATTTAGCTGTAAAAAAAGTAAAGCCATCAAATAATTATCTCCTCATCTTAACGTTTGAAAACGGAGAAAAGCGGGAATTTGATATGAAACCATATCTTGAAACAGGTATCTTTAAGGAATTAAAAGACTTGTCTGTTTTTAATTCTGTTAGAGTATGTTTCGATTCTATTGAATGGAATAATGAAGCAGATCTCGACCCAGAAGTTTTATATAAAAACAGTCGCCCGATTAAGAAATAATACATTTATCAGTGAAGAATTGAAACCATTTTTCACCCTTTACTAATTTTCCTTATTTTGCCTCACCGTTAAAATTACATCATTATGAAAAAAATTACAACCACAATTATCCTGTTAGCATATTTTGGAGTGGCTCATGCCCAAGATCGTATGTTTGCCTACACCTATCAATCCAATGTTTTGAACAAAGGCGACTTTGATCTCGAATTTCAGAATGAATTAAAAACAGGCAAGGTGGGTGCTTTCAGTCCTTATGTTTTCGGGCAGCGTCTTAATCAGCGCATGGAATTTGAAATAGGTTTGGGGAGTAATATTCAAACTTCCTTTTATCTCAATTCCGAGCTTTTCAATTATGCCGATACTGCTTCATCAGGATTAAATCAGGAATTAAAAATCAGCTTTTCCAATGAATGGAAATGGAAGCTCTCGGACCCTGTAGCAAATGCTATAGGTTTTACAATTTATGAGGAACTGGAGTTTGGCGGCAACAATTATGAATCGGAAACAAAACTTATTTTTGATAAAAGAATAGCCAATGAGTTATTCGCATTAAATCTGGTTGGGAAATATGAATTTGAAAGAGAAATAACCCGCATAAATGAGGTTACAAAAGCTACATGGACTTATAACCGACCTGTCGAACTTTATTTTGGATACATGCACTTCTTCAATCCTAAAAAAGGCTTTGGTATTGAAATAAGCAACCAGAATGACATCACAAAAGAAGCGGGCTGGATGAATTCGGTTTTGTTTGCCGGACCTTCATTCTTCACATCTGTCAATAAATTTTTCATTAATATTTCTGTCCTCCCACAGCTTGCCAACCTTCATAAAACAATCTATGCACCCGGAAATCACGATTTAAACGATTTTGAAGCGGCAGAAATCCGGGTTTTGGTGGGATATGATTTCTGATGAAGATAAAACAAATCATCTTCCTGCTTTTCATAGCCTTTTTGATTTATAGTTGCGGCTCTCAATTATATTATCCAGCTTCAAAAGATACCTCATTGCAACAGCAACTAATCTCGGGAAGAAAACTTTATGTAAGGAGTTGCAGCGGATGCCACAATCTTTTCTTGCCAAAACAATTCACAGCAGAAGCATGGGATTACATCATCAAAGCAGAGATGCAGGAAAGAGCAAAAATAACCGATGAAGAAAGACAATTGATATTGCAATACCTGACTTCTTACCCAAAATAATGTTGCAAGGGAAGTTTGTGAAGGAGTAGGTTTACATCTTCACATCCAGAGCATCCCGTAACCCATTCCCCACAAAATTAAAAGCAAGCACCAGTAAAATAATGGCGCATCCGGGAATCATGGCTAGATAAACATCGCCGAAAATAATGTATCCGTAATATTCCTTAATCATCCCTCCCCATGACGGCATCGGCGGCTGAACTCCCATGCCCAGGAAACTTAATCCTGCTTCCAGAAGAATGGCGGAGGCGAAATTGGAGGCGGTGATTACAATTAATGGTCCCATGATATTTGGCAAAACATGTTTGGTGATGATGCGGAAATTATGAAACCCTAATGCTCGTCCTGCTTCTACAAATTCCATTTCACGCACCACAAATATTTGTCCTCGTGCCAATCGAGCCACATCTACCCACATGGTTAATCCGACCGCAACAAAGACCACCCATAATTCTTTTCCCAAAGCAAGATTGATGGCGATAACCAATAATAAAGTTGGAATTGACCATACAACATTGGTGAGCCACATGATTGCAGCATCTACTTTCCCACGGAAGAACCCTGCCATGGAACCCAAAGCAATTCCAAGAAACAGCGAGATGATAACAGCAATCAATCCGACAAATAACGAAATCCGTGTCCCCAATAATAACCTGCTGAATAAATCCCTTCCGAATTCATCGGTACCGAATAGAAATATTTTCTTGGCAATATTCTTTTCAGTAATCTGTTTTTTCAAATCATCAATTGAACTGAAAATTGTTTTCCCATCTTTTGTTTGAAAAAATAAATTATTTCCATTTAGATTGATTGTGCTACTGTCACCCAAAGTATAAATAATTTCAGGCAAAGAAAACGAGCGAGAATATTTCTTATCAGGCAATCCGGTGTAAACATCAGCAATTAAAGAATCACCACTGAAGCGAAAATCATTTATCGGAACAATAGTATAAGGATTCTCTGAGCCTGATATTATTCTGCTGAAGAACCCGGATGATTCAATTTCTTTGTTCTTCCTAATCTTCAAAACTTTCACCGAACTCATCGGATGAAGCATATTCAGTTGCAAGCACATTTCATTTGAATTGGGAGTACTATCAGGCAAGATAACATAACCTAATATTGAAATAATCACACACAGAAAAATAAATCCCATACCAAAGACAGCCAGTTTATTTTTCATAAACCGTTTCTTAATATACCAGCCCGGCGAATGTGATATGGTTTCCATCATTCCTAATTCTTAATTCCTAATTATTTTACCCTTCTCCCTTTCCATTCATAAGTTCCAATAGAGCCAGCAACACCAATAATTATCACATAAAATATATTGAAAATAAAAGTCGGGATGTATAGTAAAAGGTCTTTCCTCTTATCAAAAAAGGAAGCAAGAGAATAAAGAAAAAGTATTTCAATAAGCATTCTTAATCCCGTCAGAATTAATAAAAGAGCAAGGAATTCATGATAAATAAATGCAAGAACAAAATTAACCAACCAGAATAAATTTGCAAGATAAACAATGAAAGCAATAGCAGTGACGGAGGAATTATTATACTTCGTTCCTTTTGAAGCCCATCGCTTACGTTGCTGATAGAACTCCGAGAGATTTTTTTTTGCATCGGTATAAACAATTGCATCTTTGCTTTTCAGGAAATGAATCTTGTCAGGATATTTCTTTGCAATCTTTAGCATTAAAAACATATCATCACCCGATGCAGGTTCGTTCTTATTATCAAAACCATTAACCTCCATATAAGCAGATTTCTCAAAAGCGATGTTTGCTCCATTACACATATTAGGACTGCCAAGATTGATGGCGGCAGCACCCGAACCAATCAAGCTCATAAACTCCAATGATTGAATCTTTCCAAATAGAGTATCAGTGTTATTAAAGGATACAGGAGCGGAAATAAATTTTGATTGATTCTTTTCATAATGAGAAACAATGGAAGAAATCCATTCCTTATTAAATCTGCAATCAGCATCAGAAGTAATAATCAATGTTCCGGATGCATTTTCAATTCCAACAGCTACTGCTCTTTTTTTATAGGCAGAAAAGTTTTGTAATTCATTTAAAGAAATAAGAATAATATTAATTGAGGGATGAATAGTTTTAAATTTATTTATGAGTTCTGTCGTCTTATCTTTTGAATTATCATCAACAATAATTATTTCCAATAATTGCTTAGGATAGTTTTGTTGTATAAAATCTTTTAAGCAATTCTCAATATTTTCTTCTTCATTTCTTGCAGGTATAATTGCAGAAACTTTTGTAATAAATGATTCATTATTATCCATGATGAAGAATGGAAGTTTCAACCAACTCACATAATAAATCACAATCAATAAAATATAAGTAACACTGAAAAAACAAATAAGCCATTTAAAAATCAGTAGGATTATCATCCTGAATTATTTTCTGAATAATTTAAAATTAAAAACAAAGACCGCCCCAAACACTGAGGGAATAACCAGGTTTATAAACCATAAAGTAAAACTTGCCAAAAGTATTCCGAATTGATTGGTAGATAATAATCCTATAAAATAAGTTGCTGCTGCTCCTCTTACACCAATTTCAGTAAGCGCAATAGTTGGAACAACTGTTACGGTAAAAAACACCATTGATATCATCAGGAATCCTTCAACAAAGGACATATTAACATCTGAAATAATAAAAAGAAGATAATATTGGGTAGAGAAAACAAGGAATCTTAATACACACAGAACAAATACTTTGAACAATTCTCTTTTAGAGAAATAAGAGAAAACTTCTGTGTAACGATGGTATTTTTTTAACCAGTTTATTCTATGAGATAAGATAGTAAGAAATGGGGTATTAAAGTAAAATAAAATTAGAAGGGCTAACATTGCTCCTGTGATAACCGCAATCCCAATGAAAAGATAGAAATCTAATTTTAAGAATTCATGACAATAAACAACCAATGCAATGCCTCCGAAAACAACGGTGACAATAGTTTGTCCAAAACTTCCGATGACTGCTATTAAAGAAGCTTTGATTCTATCAGCTTTATCAAGATAAAAAACTCTGCCGGCAAATTCTCCCACCCTATTAGGAGTAAAAAAGCTAACGGTTATTCCTGAACAAACAGCTTCAATGGCTTTAAAAATACTTATCTCCTCAACCTTTTTAATCATCATCTTCCACTTCAAAGATTCTAATCCCCAATTGATAAACATCAGGAATACAACCAATAAAATCAGAAATAAAAGATGGTTGTTGTTTAAAACCGATTGATATGTTTTTATATATTCATTAATATGGGCATTAATAAATACCTTATTATAAATGAACCAAATAGAAACCACGGCAATTGTGGTTTTGATTGCCAAACTCATGAGGTTATTTGATTTTTTATTCACGTTTCAAAATGTTAATATGGCAATAATAACGAAAATATCGGTATAAAACAGAAGTTTTATCAATTATCTGTTGTTTATTCACAATGGAATACTGAAATTTGCCGTCTCTTTGAAATCTTTGATTAGCCACCTTAGCTCAGATGGTAGAGCAACTGATTCGTAATCAGTAGGTCGGGGGTTCGATTCCCCTGGGTGGCTCAAGGCAGTGAATAGTGAAAAGCTAAAAGTGAAGAATAAAAACAGGTAATTGGTATTTAGCTGATATACATCGCCTCTTTCACAGCTCTGATAACTCTTTCAGGATTTGGAAGGTAGGCTTCAATCAAAGTTGGGGCATATGGAAGCGGGACATCTCCACCCATAACTCTCTTAATAGGAGCGTCCAAATAATCAAAAGCTTCTTTCTGAACTTTAAAAGCAACTTCTGTAGCAATGGAACCGAGGGGCCAGGATTCTTCAACAATAACCAAGCGGTTAGTCTTTTTAACGGAATCAATAACCGTTTTATAATCAATTGGTCGGACAGTTCGAAGGTCAATAACCTCTGCATTAATATTTTCTTTTACTAATTCTTCCGCAGCTTTTAATGCTACTTTCATAATCTTTCCAAAAGAAACTATGGTGACATCAGTCCCAGTCTTTTTAATATCGGCAACTCCGATAGGGATGAGGTATTCTCCATCGGGAATCATTCCTTTATCTCCATACATCTGCTCAGATTCCATGAAAATAACGGGGTCATTATCTCTTATTGCAGATTTTAATAAACCTTTAGCATCAGCAGGGTTGGAAGGGACAATAACTTTTAGACCTGGGCAATTTGCATACCAGCTTTCGAATGCCTGAGAGTGCTGAGAACTTAACATCCCGGCAGAAGCAGTAGGTCCCCGGAAAACAATCGGCACCGTAAACTGCCCTCCTGACATAGACATCATCTTTGCAGCACCATTAATAACCTGATCAATTGCAACCAAAGAAAAATTGAAAGTCATAAATTCAATAACCGGTCGTAATTCATTCATTGCGGCTCCAATCCCTATGCCGGCAAATCCTAATTCTGAAATTGGGGTATCTATAACTCTCCTTGCACCAAATTCATCAAGCAATCCTTGGCTAACTTTGTATGCTCCATTATATTCAGCCACTTCCTCACCCATCAAAAACACTTTTTCATCACGACGCATTTCTTCTGTCAATGCTTCCCGAAGAGCTTCTCTGAATTGTACTTCTCTCATAAATAATTTTCTTAATAAGGGCGCAAAGATAGAGAATAAATAATTATCTCAATACCTGCAAGCGATATGCATCTAATTTAATAAATACAAATAACATCATAGTGAAAGCCCAAAGCGCTGACCCTCCATAAGTAAAGAAAGGCAACGGGATGCCTATAACAGGAGCAAGTCCGATGGTCATTCCAATATTTACCATAATATGGAAAAAGAGAATTGACGCAACACCATAGCCGTATATCCTGGAATAGGGACTCCGCTGCCGTTCCGCCATGTAAATAAGTCGTATCAGGAAAAACATAAATAAACTTATTACCATAATTACTCCGAAATAGCCAAATTCCTCCCCGACAGTGCAGAAAATAAAATCCGTGCTCTGTCGCGGAACAAAATCAAAGGTGGTCTGACTGCCTTTAAGGAATCCTTTGCCCCAGAAGCCACCGGAGCCGATAGCTATTTTACTTTGAAGAACATTCCATCCACTGCCTTGGGGGTCGGTATCTTTTCCTAAGAGAACGTTGATTCTTTTTCGGTGATATTCTTTAAGGACATGGTTAAATACATAATCAACACTAAAAACAATACTTGAACACACTGCTACAACCGCAACAATTGTCAGAATGTTTTTCTTGTTTTTACGAACGAAGAGGAATAAAAGAAACCCAATTGATGCAATAATTGCAACAAGAATTAATTTATCAACTAATAAAGCAAGAATAAAAAGAACTATAAGAGCGAATATCATTAAAAGGTAGTTTCCGGAAAGTCCTTCCCGATATAAAACAAAAATAAATGAAATATAAACAAGCGCCGAACCTGTTGCATTCTGCAAGATAATTAATATGATAGGAACAATCAACATGATAAATACCATGAACTTTGTTCGGGAATCATTTAGCTTAATATTTACATTACTTAGATACTTTGCTAATGCCATCGTTGTAGCAAACTTCGCAAACTCAGCGGGCTGAAGTTTAAAACTTCCTATCTCAAACCATGATTGAGAACCTTTTACTTTTCGACCGACTAAGAGAACTGCTATGAGAAGTGCTAAAGTTATTCCGTATAATATATAGGAGAAGGCGGAGAAGAATTTCCCATCAATGATAAGGATAACCAGTGCAATTATAATGGCGCCTCCTATCCACATCATCTGCCTGCCGTGGTTTTGTGAGAAATCAAAAAGGTTTTTATGGTCTTCATTATAATCGGCGGCATAGATGCAAGTTACTCCGATTGTAACGAGAATCAGATAAAGCGTTAAGGTTATCCAATCAATGTTTTGAAGTATGCTTTTCTGTTCTCTCATTTAGCAGGTAAAATTACTCCATCCATCATTCTCTTTTCTATATCAGGACGAGATATTGCATTGGTCAGATATTTCTCAATCATCAAACTTGCTATTGGTGCTGCCCATTCAGCACCCCATCCTCCATGTTCAACTACCACTGCTATTGCTATTCTAGGGTTTTCTTTCGGAGCAAAGCCAACGAAGACGGAATTAGATTTCCCTGATGTTGTTTGAGCTGTTCCGGTTTTTCCACAGATGGTGATATCTTTTACTTTTGATGCTGCTGCAGTTCCACTTTGAACCACATCTTCCATGCCTTCAATCACCACATCAAAATACTTTGGGTCAACTGTGGTGTAGTTCTTTGTTGTATATTTTTCAAATTGAAATTTTTTATCTCCGATGGCTTTAACTACATGAGGAATATAATAATAACCACGATTGGCAACTATCGCCATAACGTTTGCCATCTTCAAAGGTGATACACCCATCTCTCCCTGACCAATTGCAAGTGAAACGATTGTTGAAGATTTCCAATGCCCTTCGCCGAAGACTTGATTATAATGGTCTATCGTTGGCACACCGCCACTTAATTCTGTGGGTAAATCAACACCTAGTTTTCTTCCAAGACCAAAGCTAAGGACATGTTTTCTCCAGTTCTCAAAACTTTCTTCTATGCTTCCGAATTTCTTTTGGTCTATCACACTTCTGAATACATAACAGAAATATGAATTACAGGAATATTCAATAGCTCCGGGTAAATCCAAGGGAGATGGATGTGCTTCACACGCAGGTTTTCCTCCAAGCGGTGGATAACCCATTGCACAAGGGTATCTTGTTTCACCAAATAAAACTCCTTCTTGCTGTGCTATCAATGCCATCATGATTTTAAATGTAGAACCGGGTGCATAAGCAGCTAACAAAGCACGATTATATAATGGTTTGGTTTTATCCATTAATAAATTACCATAATTCTTTGCCCGTAATCTTCCTACCAGCATATTTGGGTCATAAGATGGACTTGATACCATTGATAATATTTCCCCTGTTGAAGGTTCCAGTGCCACAATTGCTCCAACTTTATTTTGTAATAATAATTCTCCATAAGCCTGAAGGTCAGCATCCAAACCGGTTGTCAATGCCTCTCCTCCAACAGCAAGCGTATCATATTTTCCTTTTTCATAACTGCCCATTTGCTTTCCATGAACATCTACCATCATGATTTTAAGTCCTCGCTTACCCCGCAGTTCAGGCTCATACGTAAGTTCAATTCCACTCTTGCCGATGTAATCGCCTTCTTTATAATATTTATTATTAGCAATTTCTGCAGAATCAACATCACCAATATCACCGAGAAGATGCGCAGCCATTGTGCCGCCATATTTCCGAACTGTTCTGGGTAAAGCATAGAAACCCGGAAAGTCATCTAACTTCTCTTGCAAAGTTCCATAAGTTTCTTTGGAAAGCTGTTTCTCAAAGACGGATGGCAAATCGCGGGAATACTTTCTTGCCACGTGCATCCTCTTTTCATATTCTTCTTTTGTGATTCCAATCAGTTTGCAAAACTCCGCGGTATCTATATTTTTCGCAAGCTTTGGGGTAACCATCAAATCATAAATTGGTTCATTATAAACCAGCAGTTTTCCTGTTCTGTCATAGATTAATCCTCGCGAAGGATACTGCGTTACAAAGCGTCGGAAGTTATTATTGGCTAATAACTTATAACTATCATCAACTATCTGAATATAAAATAATCGGCACAGAAAAGCAAAGCCCACAGCAATGAAAGTACCTATAACAATAAATTTTCTGTTCGATGAAACGTTATTCATTTGGGTGCTTTACTCCTTGTAAAAAGATATTGGCTAAGGATGATAAGGGTAATGGTCAAAGCGCTGCTCAGAAATACTCTCGCAAAGGTTTCGAAGAACTCTTTGAATCTAAATGCCTCGATATAAAATAACACAAAGTGATGAATGAATGTCATCATGATTGTATAAGAAATAAACCACCGGATTCCCATATCAACCAATGATGGTTTAGCTTCTGTTTCATATCCTTCGCGGGGAGAAATAAAACTTATAACCCTTGGTCGGCAGAAGCCAAGGAACACACATGCTGCAGCATGCATTCCTAAAGTATTGGAGAACATGTCCACTGTCAATCCTGTTACAAAAGAAAGTAACAGCAACAGCCATCCCGGTGTTTCAAACGGTAGCATCATGATGAACAGGATATACATATAAGGATTGATAAACCCATTCAATTGAATATTATTCAAAATGATTACCTGCACTATAATCAGGGCGATAAACCGGATGATATTTGAAACAACTTTATTAATCATGTGGCGGAATCATCCCTTCGAGTTTCTGAACTTCATCTTTCATTCTATTATTCACCACATAAACATAGGATATATTGCTGAAATTTGTAGATAGATTTACGGTAATATTATAAAAATTCTGCCCGGGATTCAATTCAAAATGCGCAATGGTGCCAATCATAATTCCTTCGGGATAAATATCTGATTTAAAACTTGTAACCACCGTATCACCTATTGCAATGGGCACATGAACTGCCAAATCATTCAACGTAGCTTTGGTGGCAGAACCTCCTTCCCAAACCAAGGAACCGAAATATTTATTCTTTTTAATCATGGCGCTGGTATGCATATCTTTATGAAGGAGCGACATCGCCACCGAAAAATGATCGGACACATATTTCACCTTTCCAACTACGCCATTCGATGCAACAACTCCCATATCAGGTCTTATTCCGTCCAGTTTTCCTTTGTCAAGGGTTATATAATTACTTCTTCGGTTGGTAGAATTATTAATGATTTTAGCACTGATGAATTTATATTGCTTATGATAAACGCTATCATATTTAACAAGGCTTTCGGCTTTTAAAAGCATCGTGGTATCTCCCAACATTGTTCTTAATCGGGCATTTTCATCGCTCAATCTTTTATTTTCATCTTTCAGGTTGATGTATTCTTTCACATCTCCGACCGATTTATAAAACTTCCCTATCATTGCACTCGATGAATTCATGAAACTTGCATGCTGATAATTATTATTCTGAACCAAAAGAAAGGTGCATAATCCCTCCATCAATAGAAAAAGTATAAAGAAATGAAACTTACTGAGGAACAGGAAAAGATTACGCACTGCTTTTAATTAGGAATTACGAATTAGGAATTAGGAATGATGCAATTATTGCTTTTTTTAATCCTCGCAAAATTACATAAATAAGTATTAAGTCTTATGTCCAGAGTATTCTGATGTTTAATATTCAGGATTTAATCTTTTTTTTCTTAAAATGATAAACGGGGAGGAGTTTTCTCATGTCAGAAAATCGTTCCCCGTCAAAGAAAAATGGTTTTCCGAGAACGGGGAGGCGTTCCCCGAAGACGGGGAGGCATTTTCTCAGGTGAGAAAGGAGCTCCCCGAGGAAGGGGAAGAGCTCCCCATGGACGGGGAGGAGTTTTCCCAGGTGAGAATAGAGCTCCCCGTCCTGAGAAAAGAGCTCCCCGAGGTGAGAATGAGGCTCCCCCAGGTGAGAAAAGAATTCCCCGAGTACATTTTTGCCTCAAAAGCCTGTTTTTTAAAGTCAATTTTGGAATTATCAAACTTAAATAGGCTATTTATTTCTATATTTGCCTTATGAAACGATACCTTATATTAATAGTATGTTTAATTTTTTGGGGAGGGATGAAGGGGCAGAACCTTGTTCCGAACCCACGTTTGGAAGACACAATTACATGTCCGTTAGGACTTAATCGGTTCAATGATTGTGCAATTTGGAGAAACTATGGGGAATCTCCAGATTATTTCAATTCCTGTTCTTCGAGTATAAACAATGTACCTAATGCTGCATTTGGTTTTCAATATGGTCATGCAGGAGGTAATGCATATGCAGGTATTGATACATGGAATATACCGCAAGAATTTCCAAACTATAGAGAGTTTATTGGAGTTCAGTTAACACAGCAATTACAAATCGGTCAGAAATATTATGTTTCTTTTTTTGTAAACCAAAGTGGTTCACCCACAGAGGCAGTAGGCACGAATAAAATGGGATGCAAATTTTCTACAGTTGCTTTTGATAGTTGCTGCCCTCCCCCAGTAAATAATTTTGCTGATATTTATTCTGATTCAATTATAGTAGATTCTGTTAATTGGACAGAAATATCAGGTTCATTTATTGCAGATTCATCTTATTCTTATTTTATTATCGGAAATTTCTTTGATGATAGCCATACTGATACTATAGGTTTAAGTCAACATAATGGAGTTGGTTATTATTATGTAACAGATGTTGCAGTAAGCACAGATTCAGTTTATACAAAAACATGGTGGACAGGTGAAGGGCTACCCAAAGAATTGAATAATCAAAATAAAATTTCTATTTATCCGAATCCAACAAATGATATAATAGCTATAAAATCCACCAAAGCAATAACCACCTATATCCTTTCCAACACCATCGGTCAAATTATAAAAGAAGGCAAACTAAATGGAGATGAAACCACAATAGAAATTTCTGCCTTGCCCAATGGGATTTATATCCTCGCTCTGGATGGGAGGAGTTTTTATAAGATAAGTGTGATACATTAGGCAATCATTCCTAATTCCTAATTCGTAATTCCTAATTAAACTACGGCATCAGGAACTTAAACCGCTCAATATTCTTTAAAGCGATACCGGTTCCACGCACAACAGCACGCAATGGGTCTTCAGCAATTTTAACAGGGAGTTTTGTTTTTATGGAGATACGTTTATCCAATCCACGCAGCAATGCACCGCCACCGGTGAGATAAATTCCTGTGCGATAAATATCCGCAGAAAGTTCGGGAGGAGTTAATTCCAATGCTTTCAGGATAGCTTCCTCAATCTTGGAAATGGATTTATCAAGAGCATGGGCAATCTCGGAATAAGTAACTGTGATTTCCTTTGGAATACCGGTCATCAAATCCCTTCCATGAATAGCGAAATCAGGAGGAGGATTATCTATTTCGGGCAATGCGGCACCCACTTCAATCTTAATTCTTTCCGCCGAGCGTTCTCCGATAAGGATGTTATGCTGACGACGCATATAATCCCAAATATCAGTAGTGAAACCATCACCAGCCACACGAATGGATTGATCGCAAACAATACCTCCCAAAGCAATAACCGCAATTTCACTCGTACCACCGCCGATGTCAATAACCATGTTTCCCATCGGCTCCTCCACATCAATCCCGATACCTATTGCAGCCGCCATTGGCTCATGGATAAGATAAACTTCCTTAGCACCAGCATGTTCCGCAGAATCTCGAACAGCACGTTTCTCAACCTCAGTAATCCCCGAAGGAATGCAGATAACCATTTTCAAGGAAGGATTAAACAAATGCCTGCCGGGATTAATCATCTTAATCATCCCACGAATCATGTGCTCGGCAGCGGCAAAGTCAGCAATAACACCATCCTTCAGCGGACGGATTGTTTTAATGTTATCATGCGTTTTACCATGCATCTGCATCGCCTGCCTGCCGATGGCAATGATTTTGCCCGTTTGCCTGTCCATTGCTACAATTGATGGCTCATCCACAACCACTTTATCATTATAGATGATAAGCGTGTTTGCAGTTCCTAAGTCAATCGCTATTTCTTGTGTAAGAAAATCAAATAATCCCATTTCCGTAATTTATAATTTATAATTTATCATTAATAATTCCCATGGTTAATGTTTAAAATGTCTTTTGCCGGTAGTAACCATTGCGATGCCGTTTTTATTGCAGCAATCTATTGAATCCTGATCTTTCACTGAACCACCAGGTTGGATAACGGCTGTAATCCCTGCATCCGCAGCAATCTGAACACAATCGGGAAAAGGAAAGAAAGCATCGGAAGCCATCACAGCACCTTTTAAATCAAACCCAAACTTCTTTGCTTTTTCAATAGCTTGAAGCAATGCATCCACACGTGAGGTCTGCCCTACTCCACTCGCCAATAATTGATTATTCTTTGCCAAAACAATGCAGTTTGATTTGGAATGTTTTACAATCTTATTAGCAAATTCCATATCGGCAAATTCATTTTCAGTTGGAGATTTCTCAGTAACCGTTTTCATCTCATGTATGCGCTCAGTCGCTGAATCCCTATCTTCCTCCAATATCCCATTAATCGCAGTACGAACTAATACCTCAGGCAAATCAAATTGTTTTTGTTTGAGGATAATTCTGTTCTTCTTTTGTTTTAATATTTCGAGAGATTCATCATCAAATCCGGGAGCAATCAATACCTCAAAGAACAAGGAATTGATTTCATTGGCAGCATCGGCATCAATAGTTCGATTACAAATCAAAACCCCTCCAAAAGCAGAAACCGGGTCACCTGCTAATGCATCTTTCCATGCATGTTTAATATCCTTCCTCACCGCTAATCCACAGGCATTGTTATGTTTCAATATCGCAAATGTAGGGTCATTGAATTCAGCCATCAAGTTTACTGCAGCATCAATATCTAATAGATTATTATATGATAACTCCTTCCCATTTAATTTATCAAATACCTTATTTAAATCACCATAGAAACTTCCCTTCTGATGTGGATTCTCACCATATCTGAGAAAAGAAACAGATTTAACTCCTGAAAAGTAATTCCAAATAACAAGGTCATAATGCGATGTAACTTTAAAAGCATGAGTAGCCATCTTTTTCCTGTCCTCTAAAGAAGATTCGCCTTTTTGTTCCTTCAAAATATTCAAAAGGTAAGCATAATCATCTTTAGAAGATATAACCAAAACATCTTTAAAGTTTTTTGCTGCAGCCCGAATCAAAGAAACTCCGCCAATATCAATCTTTTCAATAATATCCTCTTCGTTTGCCCCTGACAAAACTGTTTCTTCAAATGGATATAAATCAACAATAACCAAATCAATTCCTGGAATGTGGTATTCATTCATTTGGTTCACATCAGCAGCATTATCCCGTCTGCCCAATATCCCACCAAATATCTTCGGATGCAATGTTTTAACACGTCCACCCAAGATTGAAGGATAAGATGTCAAACCTTCAACAGTTGTAACATCCTCACCAAGCATCTCGATAAAGTTCTGGGTACCACCGGTTGTAATCAACTCTACGTCCAATGAAATCAGCTCACGAATGATACCTTCGAGATGTTCCTTGTGATACACCGAAATCAATGCTTTCTTTATTTTTACAGGTAAATCCAAATTAATATTTTTAAGAGTGCAAACTTATCAATTAAATGTGTTGGTTTATATAAATTAGAAACTATTTTTTTCTTTTGATTCATTGATTGTCCTTATGCCAATAAAAAGTGGTACTTTTGTTTCGTCAAAAAAATCACTATGCTATTCCTAAAACTATGTAAAGAAAGTTTTTTATTTGCCATTGGAGCCCTTGTAGAAAACAAGTTGCGAACCTTTCTGTCGTTGCTTGGCATTTCTATTGGTATCTTTGCCATTATCTCTGTCTTTACCGTTGTTGATTCTCTGCAAAATAACCTTCAAACAAGTATTGCATCACTTGGCGACAACGTTATTTATGTTCAAAAGTGGCCCTGGACTTTTGGTCCCGATTACCCTTGGTGGAAATATATGAATCGCCCTTTGCCAGGATATACTGAATTAGAGGAAGTCCGTCGCAGAACAACTCAAGCCAGAGCAGTTTCCTTCATGGCTGACTTACCTGGATCTGTTATTAAATACCGTGATAACAGCATTGAAAATGCTGATTTTATTGGAGTAGCCTCCGATTATGAGAATATAAAGTCCTTTGAAATTGCTGAAGGAAGATATTTTACAGATAACGAAATTGAATATGGCAGGGGAATTTGTTTGATAGGAGCTGATATTGCCGATAATCTTTTCCCAAGCCGAAATGCCCTTGGCGAAGTTGTTACTGCAGAAGGCAGGAAATTAAAAGTCATCGGAGTATTTAAAAAGGAAGGTAAAAGCATGATAGGAAATAGTATGGACAACCTTCTTATCATACCGATAAACTATGCCAGAAATATCATTGACATCCGCAAAGATCGCCTCAACCCCTTCATTATGGTAAAAGGAAAAGAAGGCGTTTCCAACGAACAATTGATTGATGAATTGCGCGGTGTAATGCGCTCCATAAGGAAATTAAAGCCTAAAGAAGATGATAACTTTGCTTTAAATGAAACCAAGTTATTGACTCTGCAATTGGATAACCTTTTCAGTTTCGTTGGAATCGCAGGTTGGATAATAGGTGGTTTTTCAATCTTAGTTGGAGGATTTGGTATTGCAAACATTATGTTTGTTTCAGTTAAGGAAAGAACATCAATAATTGGTATTCAAAAATCATTAGGAGCAAAAAACTATTTCATTCTTCTTCAATTCCTTGTTGAGGCAGTTGTTTTAAGCTTAATTGGAGGTATTATCGGCTTATTGGTTGTTTACTTAGGCTCATTAATTGCCGGAGGTGCATTCAATTTTCCTCTTAAACTATCACAGGGAAACATAATTTTAGGTTTGTTTGTATCTGGAATAATAGGAATTATTTCAGGATTTGTGCCGGCATGGAAAGCTTCACGCATGGACCCTGTTGAAGCTATTCGCTCAAACTAAAATGTATTTTATACATTAATTTGGTGTTTCGTCGCAACTTTTTGATGTTTCCCAGACGCTTATTATACATTCTCAGGGACTTAATATACATTTCCAGGGACTTATTATACATTCCTAGAGACTTTTTATACTTTCCCAGAGACTTATTATACATTCCTAGAGACTTATTATGTTGGTTAAATGACTGGAAAATTGATTATCCCATTCAATTTTATCCAAATTATTTTAACTTGGTTAACATTTAAAGTGTAGTTTTGTGCCATTACAAATCAATCTAAATATCTTATGAAAAAAATCCTTAGCTTATTATTCTTATTTTTAACCGGAGTTTGTGTTGCTCAAACCACCGAAAGTTACACCGTTCAGGTAAATACAACCGTTCAAACTTCACCTCCCAAAATCATTTTCAGTTGGCCTCTGGATACAACTGCAAGCCACTACTCAATTGCAAAAAAACTTATATCTGCGCCCTCATGGACACTTATTGCTGGAAATATTCCTGGTTCATCAATCTCTTGGGCAGATTCAAATTTGGTTTTGGGTGATGCTTTTGAATTTCAGATTACTAAATACACTACTGTTGATGCCGTTACCTATTTATATTCAGGCATTAACGCTCCTCCGATTGAGATTCGTGGCAAAATAATTCTTCTTGTTGATAGTACATTTACAGATTCACTTTCAACTCAGATAGCTCAGCTTACTCATGATTTTATTTGTGATGGATGGCAAGTTATTCGCCACGATGTATCAAGAACGGATTCTGTAACTCATGTTAAAAGCTTAATCATGGCTGATTACCATGCAGATTCGATAAACACAAAAGCAGTTTTCCTATTAGGTCATGTACCAGTGCCGTATTCCGGAGACATCAATCCCGATGGTCATCCCGATCATCTCGGTGCATGGCCCGCAGATGTTTATTACGCTAATCTTCATGGCATTTGGACAGATACATTGGTTGATGACACTCTTGCAGGCAGCAATCGAAACTGGAACAAACCTGGCGATGGAAAGTTTGACCAAAGCCTGATTCCTGCTGCAAATGATTTAGAGATTGGCAGAGTTGATTTCTCCAATATGCCTTCCTTCAGCAGTTCAGAGGGTCAGTTATTAAGTAAATATTTGAATAAAGATCACAACTATCGTTTCAAAAACTTCACAGTTCGCCCACGGGCTTTAGTTGATGATAATTTCGGAATATTCAGCGGCGAAGCATTCGGAAGCTGTGGCTGGAGATTATCAAGCCTCGTAACTGCTGATAGTATTTGGGGTGAGGATTACTTTTCAAATCTCGATACAGCTTCCTATCAATGGTCTTATGGATGCGGCGGTGGAACATATACTTCTGCAGGTGGTGTTGGTTCAACAACAAACTTTGCAGCCGATAGTGTTCAAACCATTTTCAGCATGCTTTTCGGAAGTTATTTCGGCGATTGGGATAGTCAGGATAATTTCCTTCGTGCCCCATTGGCTTCAGGGACGGCACTTACCAATTCATGGGCAGGAAGACCTTGGTGGACTTATCATCACATGGCGCTTGGCGAAAATATCGGTTACAGCGCATTGATTAATCAGAATAATTCAGGGGTGTATCAATACAATTATGCCGCTAATTTCATTCATATTGCGCTAATGGGCGACCCTACTTTAAGAATGCACATCATAGCCCCTCCATCTAATCTCATATCAACAGTTTCCGGACCAAACAGAGTACTACTTTCTTGGAATTCCTCTCCCGATTCTATCCTCGGATACTACATGTATCGTCAGGATTCCATTACAGGATGGTACAATCGCATAAGCCCTAACATAATAGTAGGAAATAACTTCACCGACAATAATGTACCCTACTATACCAATCATTACATGGTTCGTGCCGTGCGATTGGAGCATTCTGCAAGCGGCACTTATTACAACCTCAGCGAAGGAACTTTAGATACAATAGCTGTAGTCTTAGGTGAACCCAATATCAAGTCCGAAATAGCTCATACTTCCATCTATCCCAATCCTTCTCAAGGTAACTTCACTCTCGAATTTGTTGCATTAGACCAAGGATTAGCGACCATCGAAATCTACGATGCAAAAAGCTCCTTAATCCAAAAGCAAAACATCTCAATGTCAATAGGCAACAACAAAATCCAGATGAATTCCGAATCAATTTCCCCGGGTGTTTACGTTGTGAAACTCTCAACAACCAATTCATCAGTCTATTTGAAAGTAGTTATTGAGTAGCAGATACCTTTCCATTCAATGTCCAACAATGCCTTTTCAGTCCTGCGATTAAAAGAGTTCCGATTATACATCACTGCAAGGCTATTCATCACCATTGCCCTTCAAATCGAAGCCGTCATCATCGGCTGGCAGATATTTAAAATTACTAACGACACTCTTTCCCTCGGTTTAATAGGTCTTTCAGAAGCTGTCCCATCCATATTAGTCGCCCTCTATGCCGGACACTTCGCCGATATCACAAACCGCAAAAGAATCCTTCAGGTAACCGTCTTCATCCTCCTTCTCTGCTCTCTTTCTCTGGCATTTCTCGCCATGGATAGCAATGCTGGTCTCCTCAACAGAACAACCCTTCCCCTCTACTTAGTCATTTTCATCAGCGGAATTGCTCGAGGATTCTTCAATCCCGCCAACTTCGCCTTTATGCCGCAATTAGTAGAGCGAAAAGATTATTCAAGAGCCATTTCCTGGAGCAGCACAGCATGGCAGACGGGTGCTGTGGCTGGTCCTGCTATAAGTGGACTCATCTATGCTCTTTGCGGCTTCAGGAATACTTATATTGTTGTTGCTGTGTTGGTTTCGGTGGCTCTTTTTCTCTACACATTAATCCCTTCAAAGCCCGTTCCGGTGCATAATCCGGATTTAACGATGAAGGCAAAAATTACTGAAGGGCTTCGGTTCGTTTTCAGCAACCAGGTTATACTTGGTGCTATCACTTTAGATTTATTTGCCGTCCTTTTTGGTGGGGCTGTGGCGCTGCTTCCCGCTTTTGCAAAGGACATTCTCTTCGTCGGGGCAGAGGGATTAGGTTTTCTAAGGGCTGCACCTGCTGTGGGGGCTATTATTATGGCAATCTTTCTTGCTTATCGCCCGATGCAGAGGAATGCAGGCAGGAAACTTCTATGGAGTGTTGCAGGTTTCGGACTATGCATGATAGCTTTCGCTATATCAACCAATATTTATCTCTCCATTGCAATCCTTGTGCTTAGTGGGATATTTGATAGTGTGAGTGTTATCATCCGAAGTACGCTTATTCATACTTTGACGCCTGAAAATATGAAGGGAAGAGTGTCGGCGGTGAATAGTATCTTTATTGGTTCATCTAATGAGATTGGCGCTTTTGAATCGGGGGTGGCGGCGCGGATAATGGGGACTGTTCCTTCGGTTATTTTTGGGGGTTGTATGACTTTGTTGGTTGTTTCGATTACTTCAGCTACTGCAAAGCAACTTCGCAGGTTGCATCTTACAACTAAGGAGAAGAATTAGCTTCTGAAGTCTACTTAGATAGCAAGAAGGGTATAAGATTTAGAGTTATACTATTGCAGTGTATTTTTAGTGAATGTTCATATCAAGATATGGACTTGTAATTTTGAAATTTGATAATTCTAATTCGTAAAAAGACAATGCGATATTAAAGTATTAGATTGCGATTTATTATTAAGTAAACCAATTGATGTAGTTTGCATTACCAGTATGGTGCTTTGCACACCAAATGTATTGCTTTTATAACCAAATATTATACTTTACTGACCAGATATAATGCTTTGCCAATCAAAAGTTTTACTTTATGGGTTAGATGTAGTGCATCTGGCATTAAATATCGAGCTTTGACTGTCAGAAATTGTGCTTTAGTGACGAGAAATTGTGCATTGGTAATCAAAAATGGTGTTTTATTAATCAAATGCTTTGCTTTTGGGTTGGGAAGTGGTATTATGAGTTCTTTAGATTGTATTTTTCAAGATGGTTATCGTGATATGTGATTGATAATGAGTATTAAATAAGTGATAGTTTGATGAATTACAGATAGAGGTTGTAAATCAGGCATAACAGTGAAGAAACTAAAAACAGACACGAATGGCACGAATAAAATGGAACAGATATCCTAAGTGGGAGAACCTGGGTTGTAAATCAGGAATAGGTGTGAAAAAACAAAAATTGACAGGAATTGCACGAATTAATGAAGAAATAACGAGGAGGGGTAATATTGGGTTATTGCGCTTTGGCAGGGGTTGCCGACCGGAAGGAGAAAATTTAACACTAAGGCACAAAGAACTCTCAGAAAACACTAAGAAAATTAACAGCAAAGGAGTTTGGTTACAAAAGTTGATGGAAAGTAAAAATGGGACTGATGGGACTTTGGGGACAGGTTACCTTTGATTTGAATTTAATTGAATGCTTTTAACTTGTATGAGAAGGTCGGTGTGGTGGTCGCCGGTGTTGGCGGGGAAGAATGTGCAAGTTATTGTTCCTTGTTTATTCAGATATTTTTCAAAATCTATTTTAGAGGATAAATCCATTAATTGAAAGTTATTTATTTTTACTTTTCCTGATGCAATCCATTGTTTAAAATCATGGGTATCGCCGTAGACTGTAATTGAATCTTGAAGTTTTAAGAAATAGAATGTGATTTTGGGGTCGGTTGCTGGGTATAAGCCGAATCCTGGTCGGGTGTAATATTGTTTTTTGGTGATAAGTCCTGAAAGTTTAACAGTATCGGCGTAATAATAACCTTCATGGGGAATTTTGTCAATTGGGGATTTAGGGGGAATTTCTTTTAATTGGTTGTTGTTGTTTGAATGGCATGAAAACAAAATAAGGATTAAATAAATAATTAAATATTGTGGATGCATAAAAATAATATTGGGTTTAATGTCTATCATCATCAATATCTATTAATTTCATTTCTCTTGTTAGTAACCATTGGTGTCTTGGAATTGCTGTGGAAATCAAGGAATGTTGATAAAACGAATATTCCTTTTCATATACTGGAGACAAGAGTTTTTTATCAATATAAATTCTTATAATATGTTTACTTGTTAGATGATGATATTGGCAATATTGTTCTATAATATAACAGTCCATAACATAATCTTTGTATTTAATAATTGTATCACCTTGATAGGTTGTTTGGAATTTATAATATGGACAATCATTTATATCAATATTTATTGAATTTGAATCAAGAATCATTTTATAACCGCTTCTACAAACTTCTAATGTGTCTCTTTTATTAATTGGATATTGATAAACTGAATGGTATTTATTATTTGGGTAAAGATATTTAATAATTAATGAATCATGTGTTTTTACTAATTTGAAACTTAAATATTCCTGAGATAAACCTTGTGTGGAAAGTGATGATGATTCTCTAATATTAATTAAGTTATCTAAATTGGCAAAAGTTGTAAATTCATAAAAACTGGTTGCAGTATCATATAATGACCATGTAACAGTGGAATAATAATTTGATTCTTTAAAAACAAGTGTGCCTATAAAGTTTGATAAATCTTTTTGTGCAAAGGATGATAGGGAGAGGAGGGAGAGGTAGATTGATATAATTGTTTTGGGTTTCATTTAGTGTTTAATTTGGATGAGGTAATATTTTCTTGCTTTAATCTTATATGGTTTTCCGTCAGGGTATCCGGTATATTTTGTGCCAATGAATTCAAAGGTAAAATCATCAACCCATTTAAAATATTCAGGAGCTGCATGGTGGTATTCGAGACCAATTTTATTACCTGAAAATGCCTTTTTAAAAAAAATATTTTGTGTTCCCGGCAATGTCAAGCAACAACAAGCGCAATAAACATAATTTAAGTTTGAAGGAGAGAATACCGGTATCTCACATGATACTGTATCAATTTCATTGGTTTGCTGATTAATCAAATATATCGGAAGACAACCGTCGTGTTGAAATATTGCAAACATTTTTAAGCATTCGCTATGATATTCATCAATAAGGTCCTTAAGACCTACATATTTTCCATCATCGCCCCAACGGTGTGACAGTTCATCTTTTAACACAATTTCCTTCCCATTATCGAGTGGCAATTTATAGACATCATTTACTTTATGAATCTTATTTGAATCAATGATAAAATCATTTTTTGGCGGCAAACCATGAGTGTAATAATAAAGACTATCTATCTCTTTTAATATATAGTCATCGGTTTCTGTGGATATATCAGTTTCTGTGAATATATCGGTTTCTGTTTTATAGGGATTGAAGGGTGGATGGGAAAGGGAAAATGAATCGTGGGGGATGTTCATGTTTTCTTTAATTTGAAGGAGAAAATATTTTTTAGCTATCATTTTATGTTGTTTTTCATCGTCTGTATCAGCACGAAAAATAAATGTATTATTATTTATCCATTTTACATTGTTATAATAATAAGGGTATATATGTTCTAAAAACAAATGGCTTTGATTATTGGTATTAATATTTTTGAACAGGACTAATGATTTATGGGTATGAGACCAACCTGCATAAAGAGATACATAATATTGATTTGTTGGAGAAAATTCGGGGTTTTCGATTAATGTATCAATTGTGCCATTCTTTTTATTTACAAAATAGTTAATTATTGCAAGCCCTTCGGTGCTGGAGACTTTATAATATCCAATCTTTTTGTTTTCTCCGTAATAATTAAAATATTTTTCGCAACATACTCCGTTACTTAATTCTTCATGAAACTCGGCAAATTTCCCATTATCTAATGGCAATTTAATGACATTATTAGCTTTATAGGTCTTTGATGAATCAATAACAAAATCATCGTGGGGACGGGTGCCTTGACTCCAATAATATGCGCTATCTATATCTTTTAAAATATAGTCATCGGTTTCTTGGATGACTTTGAAGGATTGGGCATTGGTTATTAGTGATGAGAGAAGGAGGGAGAGGAAGAGGAAATGGAGGGGTTTCATTTAATTAATAAAATTCATATTTATATTCAGTTACTAAATGTTCTTTGTTTTTGTTATAGTTTATTACTTTTGTTTGCAATCGATTAACATAGAAATAAACGTTTTTATTATTATCATGATAGTATCCATTATAATCTTTTATTTTCTTAGAAGTTATATTTTCACCTTCGTATTTTAAAGTAAAAAGTCCGCAACCTTCGCAATCACCTAAATTATATTTTATCAATTTTCCTTTATTATCAAAAAATAATTCACTGGTATTTGAATAGCCACTTGGATAACTAAACTCATTTATTTGAATATATTTATTTTCATAGCTGAAAATATTATAATATACAGAAATACTAGTATCGGGTGGTTTAGTGTGTATTTCTTCTTTTTTTATTATTCGATAAAGGGAATCATAATAATAGTTGGTTTCGATCTTTCCATTATATTTAATAAAATCTTCATCTGAATATCTATGAAAAGTAATTTCTTTTGTAATATTTTTATTATTATCGAATTGTTTAAAATTTTCAATTATACTTTTATAATTTCCCCAATGCCAAATTGAATCTAAAAACAATGAATGTTTAGTATTTTTGTTGTAGTAATTTGCAGATATATTATAATAATCTTCTACATCTCTCCAATCTGGAATATTTTTAAAAATACTATTAAAAACTGAATCAAAGCAGATTTTCATATTATCCATATAAATATAGGTTTTGGTTTCTCTGATTCTAGCGGAATCACCACCATTATAATGAATCTCCTTTGTTAATCTTCCTTTTATATCATATAAAAAATAATCTCTATTACTAATAATGGAATCTTTATCATTTGTTTCATAGTCTTAGTAATTAATTTGTGTAATACTTTTAATCTTTCGAACAATTATCAAACTATCAGATGGAAAGAAATCGGAATACTTTCCACGATTATCATAGTGAAAATATGTGCTAAGCAATTCGTTATTTGAAATCTGCCCATATCCAAATTCCATAATCATTATTGCTAACAAGAGTAATTTTGATTTCATGGAGGTAAAACTAATGAATAATAGGATATTAACGGAATTAATTTTTTATTATTTGCTAATTGTAAAGATATTAAGGGTTTTGTGGATTGGAATGACTAATTTTACAAAGTCTTAATAATTGTAATAATCTGATGCCGTTAAATGACAGGGGTACTTCTTATTTGAATCAGTGGAAGCGATTGGGTTTGCTGATGGCTGATAATCCGGATGCTGTGGATTTGATTGGTGTATTTGGAACTCGATACCTGATGTGGGTGGAGAGTATGGAGGATGTTGATGATTATATGGATAAGGTAAATGCGAGTACGGCGGGGATTACGGATGATAAGAACCAGGCGAAGAGTGATTCGGCGACTTCGGGGAGTACGATGGGTGGTATGGGTGTTTCTTATGCTATTACGACAAAGGATATTGAATTGCAGACATTGATGATGACTTATACTTATAATAAATTGTATGAGAAGACGAATGACCCTGATTTGAGGGGTGTGATAACTAATATTTATAAGCGATTGTTTGCGATTACGGAGGTGGACCCGATTGTTTCGGCGAATTATTTTCCTGTAGATAAACTGGATGCTATGCTGGTTGATGCAGGTTTATTTGCCTCCAAGACTCCGAATTATAAACTTGCTCTGCATGCAATAAACGGGAGTAAACGGGATTTTTATGATTTGCAGATTCCGATTATGGAGGAGCATATTTTGTTTTTTGAGGCATTTCTGAGTACTATTGCTATTTCTTTTCCTGATTTTGTTACGGGTTTCAGAAAGATTTTGGAGAAGTTGGATGAGGTTGGTCAGCGGAACCAGGGTTCGGAGGCAGAAATGTTTGATGCTACTACTGAGGAACCTATTGGTTTGGGTGGTTTGATGATGGTGACGAATTATATTAAAGTTAAAAAGGCTAAGATTGAAAAGACGAATAGTATGGGTGTTTTTCCTATCATGCACTTACGGGTGGGGATTTGGAAATTGAAGTTTAACTTTCCGGGGTATGTGACGCAATATGTTACTATTATTGTTAAAGCGAGGGGCGTGGTGCGGTTGAAGATAATGATGGTGAAGGTGGAGGAGAGGGGTTAAATCCATAGTTTCAATTATGAATTTTGAATCTTGATTGATGGTGAATTTTTTTTTGTTTTATAAAGGATTGGAAATCCACAACTCTAACGACCGGATTACAAATCCGGACGAGCGGATTTTGATTGATGGTGAAATTTTTTTTGTTTTATAAAGGATTAAAAATCCTTAACTCTAACGACCGGATTACAAATCCGGACGAGCGGATTACAAATCCTTCTTATCGGACAATTTCGCAACCAATTAGTCGTTTCATAAAGGTAATGAAAAAATATTTTATCATTTGGATTGCATTGCTAAGTTCAACAATTACACATGGACAAAATTGTGATGAGACATTGAAACTGCTAAAGGGAGTATGGTATGAAATTGGAAGCGAAAAAGATACTACTTTTATAATTATAAAAGAAAATCGCATGTCATTTAATTATAAAACTTTGACATTTTGGGAAGAGAAGGATATTTCGAATTTTAAATTAGTAATTGATAATTCAAATGTTCCTACTAATGCTGATTGTAAATTTATCATGGATGTTAGTCGATATGATACAACATATTTTGAAATTTTGAATTTGACTGATACTTCATTAGACTTAAACCAATATCCGGGTTGGGTCAGATTCCCGGTGGAATCAGGAAATTCAGATACTGCTTTAATCCATGAAAAATTTCCATGGGTAAATGGGCGCTATTGTAAAAAAATTAAAGGACTTGAACCAAACTTTACGAGAGCATCGGTTTTTGGGGAATGGCTGGATGAAGACACTAAGCTTATATTAAAACCTGATTCCTCGTTTTCAATAATCTTTTCAACAAAGAAATACGAATATTCAACATGTGGGAAATTTAATTTTGACGGGAAGGTATTTGTTTTGAAAGATATTCAAGACAAGGATTATATTAAATATTCTATTGATTGCGATAATTTAAAAGCCACACTAATTAATGGTAAATCGAGATATTTAAAAAATAAGCATTTACTTTTTGATAAGAACAATGAAATACATCTCTATTATAATATACTTGGGCTTTGGCTTAAAGAAACTCATATGATACTTGTAAAATAAGGCATACCTGACAGGAGGGAAACCTGTCAGGAACTTCGCACCTTAGAGGTTTAAGTTGTATTAAGGATTAAAAATCCTTAACTCTAAGGACCGGATTACAAATCATTACTGTACGAAACCTGACAAAATTAACTTCATTAACTAAAAAAGACTCTAATTTATACTTAAACATCCCGCTTTAACAACAAGAAAATGAAGAAATTTGAACATTTTAACAATAGTGAATGTCAAAAAATACAGGTTTCGTACAGTAATGATTACAAATCCTGACGAGCGGAGACCGGACGAGCGAAGTATTAGTGGAAAATTTGATTAGCTTTGCTGCGATTATAAATATAAATTTATTTTAAATGAAAACATTACGTTTTAGCATTTTAATTTTTGGTTTAATGATTATGGCTGGGTGTGAAACTTATTATTTATCAACTGATAGTTTATTGGAGCAATTTGCAAATACAGGAAAGCAGCGTAAATATATTTTTATGGTTACTCCTCATTTCTTTTTTGCGGGTTCGGTTAAGGGTAATTCTTTAAAGACTGTTCATTGTGTGGATAAGGATGGTAAGGAGTATTTTTTGAGTGTTAATGAACGGATGGGTATAAGAATTACTACTAAGGACAGTACGAGAAGGACTTTTTATTTTGATACTTTGCTGATTCAGGATAGTACTATTACGGGGAGTAAGACTCATTTCTTTGAGTGGCAGATTAAGCCGATTAAACTGGATGATGTGGTGAAGCTTGAAATTCAGAAATAAGGATTTTCTAAATTAATTTAGCCTCCATTGATAAACTTAATTAAAAAAAAATATGAACCTTGATTTATTGATTGATGATATTTACTTTTTATCGACAAATTATGTGAGATATGTGGATATGTTTCCGGCATTTCCTGAAGATTATGGAAACAGGTTAGTTTATCGGGCAATAATTATACAATCTACAACTACCGGAAAGGACAAATCGTACCTGGTAAGCATTTATAATATGGATGGAAATCCTCCAACGTGGGAAAAGAATATTGAAATGGAACCTAAACCGATGAAAGTAAATTATGTAAGTAATGACTCTATTGGACTTATTGGTTTTGGATTGGATTCAAATGGCGAAAGCGCTGCGGATTATGGGTTAACAATTTCTCATGACGGAAACAGGATTATTAAAATGACTTTAAATAATTTGGGCAATGATATGGATATTGTATATTTAAAAACGGAGATGAATCCTGTCGTGCCCATCGGGTATAATCAAAAAGAAGCAGAAGCGTGTACTTTGCCTGATTTGAGAGATAGTTTTAAAAGTGATTTGCTGAACTATATAAAATGTTTGGAAAGAAAAAAAGAAAAGAATGTTTTAGCTGAGGAAGTTGTAGATGTTTGTTCATATTTTGCTGTTAAACTGATTAATACGTATCATCAAAACACAAACCTTTCCATCCAGTTGGAGAGTTCGTTAAATGAAGCTGAGATACCTGTTTCGATAGGTGTTGTGGTTCAAATCAAAGAACAAGTTTATTCTTTAGCTTCTGAATTAATTCCGGAGATGAAGTCTAGAGAAGCAAAACGATTCTTTTGGAATAAAACTAATCATTTGTTAGCGGTTAATAACCTGAATGAGATTCAAACATATTTAGAATCTTTGAAGGACGATTGCAAGTAAGGATTCATTCGGTGGAAATGGCTAACTTTGCGGCCGGAATTAATACTAATAGATTTTGGATTTACACGAACTGCTGGATTTATATAAGCAAGATGAACGCACACATAAAATCGTTCATTTCACCGAAAGAAATAAAACAAAGCACCTTCATCTTAAAGGACTCGCGGGTTCTTCGGATGCCATAGTTGCTTCTGTTGTAGCAAATGAAATAGATTGCAGTCATCTTTTTATTTTGAATGATAAAGAGGAGGCGGCTTATTTTTTGAATAACCTGGAGCACCTGGCGAGTAACAGATTGGTGTTGTTTTTTCCGGCTTCTTATAAGAAACCTTACCAGATTGAGGATATTGATAATGCAAATATTTTGCAGCGCGCTGAAGTTTTAAATCGAATAACAAAAACAGAAAAAGGTGTGTTGATAGTGAGTTATCCCGAGGCGCTGAATGAGAAGGTGGTGACGCGGAAGAACCTTGATTCTAATACGATTGATATTCATCTGGGTGAGAAGTTGTCGGTGGATTTTATAATCAGTTTTTTGAATGATTATGAATTTGAACGGACGGATTTTGTGATGGAAGCAGGTGAGTTTTCGGTGCGTGGCGGGATTGTGGATATTTATTCATTTGCGAATGAATTGCCGTATCGTATTGAATTCAGCGGGGATACGGTGGAGAGTATAAGAACTTTTAATCCGTCGGATCAGTTGTCGGAACAGAAACTTTCGCGGATAACGATTATTCCGAATGTGCAGACGCGGTTGCTGAAGGAGAGCCGGGAATCGTTCTTTGATTTTATTAAGGAGGATACGCTTATCTGGACGAAGGATTTGAGTTCGGCACTGGAATATATTGAGGCGGAATATGAGAAGGTTACGATGGCTTATGAAGAAACAAAATCGCTGGTTTCACACTTGCCACCGAAGGATTTATTTGAAAATAAGGAACGGATTCTGGAGAAGATAAATGGTTTCAGGGTTGTGGAATTCGGGAGAAATTATTTTTATCAGGACGCTGATACAGTTGATTTTAATATTGTTCCGCAACCTTCGTTTAATAAGAATTTTGATTTGCTGACGGAGACATTGACGAATAATACGAAGAAAAGATATCATAATTTTATCTTTGCTGATGCGGCAAAACAGATTGAACGGTTGTATGCAATCTTCGCTGATATCGGGAAGAATATTGATTGCAGTCCGATTTTGCTTTCGTTGCATGAGGGGTTTATTGACCATGATTTGAAGGTGGCTTGCTATACTGATCACCAGATATTTGACAGGTATCATCGCTTCCGATTAAAGCAGAGTTATACCAAAAGTGAGGCGCTGACTTTAAGAGAGATTTATAACCTGAAACCGGGGGATTATGTGACGCATATAGACCACGGTGTCGGGCGGTTTGCGGGCTTGGAGAAGATTGAGGCGAATGGAAAAACGCAGGAGGCGATTCGGTTGATTTATAAGGATGATGATATATTATATGTGAGTATTCACTCGCTGCATCGGATTGCGAAATACTCGGGGAAAGACGGGACGATTCCAACGATGAATAAGTTGGGAACGGCTGCATGGTCGAACCTGAAACAGAAGACGAAAAAGAAAGTCAAGGACATTGCAAAAGACCTGATTGCCTTGTATGCCAAGCGAAAGCAGTTGCATGGATTTGCTTTTTCACCGGATACTTATTTGCAAAATGAACTGGAGGCATCGTTTATTTATGAGGATACAAAGGACCAGGTGAAGGCGACTGTGGATGTGAAAAGGGACATGGAATTGCCGATGCCGATGGATAGATTGATATGTGGTGATGTGGGTTTCGGGAAGACGGAGATTGCGATTCGGGCGGCGTTTAAGGCGGTGACTGATTCGAAACAGGTTGCTATCCTTGTCCCAACAACGATTCTGGCTTTGCAGCATTATAATACATTTAAGGAGCGGATGAAAGATTTTCCTTGTACCGTGGATTATATCAATCGTTTTAAAACTGCTAAACAACAGGCGGAAACATTGAAGAGACTGGCAGAGGGAAAGCTTGATATTGTTATCGGTACGCATCGGATTTTGAGTAAGGATATTAAATTTAAGGATTTGGGCTTGTTGATTATTGATGAGGAGCAGAAGTTTGGAGTGGCTTCGAAGGAAAAGATAAAGGCAATCCGGGTGAATGTGGATACTCTGACGCTCACGGCTACGCCGATTCCGAGGACGTTGCAGTTTTCATTGATGGGTGCGAGAGACTTATCTATTATTAATACGCCGCCGCCGAATCGGTATCCGGTGCAGACGGAGGTTCATGCTTTTAATGAGACGATAATCAGGGATGCTGTGCGATATGAAATTGATAGAGGAGGACAGGTTTTCTTTGTGCATAATCGGATTCAGGATATACATGAAGTGGCGGGTTTGATAAAGAGATTATGTCCTGATGCAAGCATTTCTGTTGGGCATGGACAGATGGATGGGGAGCAGTTGGAGGATACTTTGATGAGTTTTATTGAGGGGGATGTTGATATATTGGTTTCGACGACTATCATTGAATCGGGGTTGGATATTTCGAATGCGAATACGATAATTATTAATCAAGCGCAGAACTTTGGATTGAGTGATTTGCATCAGATGAGAGGACGGGTTGGACGGTCTAATAAGAAATCATTTTGTTATTTGTTGACACCGCCATTATCTGTGCTTACACCTGAGGCAAAGCAGCGGTTGAAGGCTATTGAAGAGTTCTCGGAATTGGGAAGCGGGTTTAATATTTCGATGCGGGATTTGGATATACGTGGTGCCGGGAATTTATTGGGCGGAGAGCAGAGTGGATTTATTTCGGAGATTGGTTTTGAGATGTATCATAAGATATTGGATGAAGCGATTCAGGAATTGAAGGAGACGGATTTTAAGGATTTATTTGCTCCTGATGTGAATTCAAAAGTGTCGATTAAATATGTTCATGATTGTGTGGTTGATACGGATATGGAGATATTGATACCGGATGAATATGTGAGTAATATTAAGGAGCGGGTGAGTTTGTATAAGGATATTGATGATATAGAAACGGAGGAGAAATTGAAAGAGTTTGAGAAGAATTTGGTTGACCGATTTGGTGCTTTACCTAAGGAAGTGAAGGAGTTATTGAATACTGTGAGACTGCGATGGATGGCGATAAATATTGGTTTTGAAAAGATTGTTTTGACAGATAATCGGTTGAATGCTTATTTTATTTCGAGCCAACTATCGCCATATTATAAATCAGAGATTTTTAACAAAGTGATACTTTTTGTTCAGAATAATCCGAGGCTTTGTAAGATGAGGGAACGGACAAATAAACTTTCAATTTCTTTTGAAGGGATAAGGACGATTGATGAGGCAATCAGGGTGCTGAAGAATATTGAAAACTCGTAATTACTATCTTTCTATTGAATTTATTTTAGGATTATTTAGTTCTTAGGAAAAAAATTAGTAATCTTGCGGATAGGATAATCTAATAATATCTATATGGCTAATAAGGCAAACAAGAATATTAAACAACAACCACACGCGGCTAAACACGAGAGGGTGGACAAACATAAGGTTACAAAAAGTTTTCCGAAATGGATACCTTTTGCGATAGTTATTTTTACTTTTATGTTGTACATGGGAGGGATACAGAATGCTTTTACGAACATGGATGATGATTTTTATATTATTAAAAACCCCTTCCTGAGAGATTTTAGCTGGCATGGAATCAAGGCAATATTCAGTTCATTTTATACAGGCAATTATCATCCATTTACTACTCTTATTCATCTTTTTGAGTATCAGTTATTTGCTTTAAATCCTCTGCCTTATCATCTTATAAGTATTTTAATTCATCTTGTAAATACATATTTAGTTTATAAACTTGTTGACAAATTAACCGGGAAGAAAATTGCTGCGGCTTTGATTTCATTGTTATTTGGGATTCATCCAATGCATGTGGAGTCGGTGGCTTGGGTATCTGAACTTAAGGATGTTTTATATACGATGTTTTATTTGTTATCATTAATGGCTTATCTGAACTATTCAGAGAAGGGTTATAAAATGAAACAATACTTGATTTGTTTGTTGTTATTTATTGTATCATTGCTTTCGAAATCGGCGGCAGTTACTTTGCCTGTGTTGTTGATTGCAATTGATATATTTAAGGGAAGGAAAATTAATACAAAATCATTACTTGAGAAAGCCCCTTTTCTTTTGCTTTCAATAACCTTTGGGATTGTTGCTATACTTTCACAGCGTTCGGAGGGTTCTATAAATGATTTATCAAATGGATTTAATATTCTCGACAGGGTTTTTCTTTTAACTTATGCTATTTCGTTTTATCTAATTAAATTATTTGTTCCTTTTGGATTGTCTGCCATGCACTATTTTCCTGTGAAAAGTACTGGTGGATTTTTGCCCTGGGAATATTATTTATCTCTTCCTTTTGTGCTGTTTATTGTATGGCTAATAATGAGAAAAACTTCTTTCAGAAAAGAAACAGTATTTGGAGTATTTTTCTTTCTGATAGCAATTTCAGTGATGCTTCAAATCCTTTCTGTTGGCTCGGCAATCACTTCAGAAAGATATACTTATGTTGCTTATATTGGATTGTTTTTAGTTCTTTATTATTGGATGGAAGACCTTGTAAGAAAGCAGTATCAAAATATTATTATTGGAGTTGTTTCTGTATTTATTATTGTGTTTTCTGTTCAAACTTATGCACGGGTTGGAGTTTGGAAGAACAGTGAAATACTTTTTAGCAATATCATTGAAAAGTATCCTGATGTTTATCTTACTTATTGGATGCGTGGAAATTTCAGGAATACAATGAATCAACAACAAGGAGCTTTGGAAGATTACAATAAAACAATTGAGCTGAATCCAACTTATGAAGATGCTTATTTTAATAGAGGGGTTGTTAATGATTTGTTAGGATATAAAAAATCAGCAATAGAAGATTATAATAAATCTATCAAGCTGAAAGCAAATTATCCGGATGCATTTGACAATCGTGGCTGGGTATATTTTCAATTGAAAGATACAACAAAGGCTATTGCTGATTATTATAAAGCTATTGAATTAAAACCAAATTATGCTGAGGCATATAATAATCTTGGTTGGGCATATTCAGGATTAGGTCGTTCTGATTCTGCATTGGCAAACTATGACAAGGCACTTAAATATGCTCCTGATTTTACTAAATCAAGAATTAATCGTGCAACAGAACGAGATAAAGTTGCTGATTACAAAGGGGCTATTGAAGATTATAATTATTTAGCAAATCAGTATCCGAAGGATGCAAGGATATATTATTCACGAGCTATGTCGCGCATGAGCATGAAGGATACTGCTAATGCCTGCCAGGACTTTAAACTATCTTTGGATATGGGAAATAACAGCGCAGCAGATGCACTGAATAAATATTGTCGTTGATAGAAATTAGTTTATCCGGAAGTGATTCTATTTAACCTTTAAAACAAATTTACGGTCACCTGAATCGTTGAATATTCCTGTAACAAGTTTACCATCTTTATCAATCAATTGAAGTTTGATATGATTATCACCTATTGGAAGCCCCTCAATAATATATGGAACCCACTTGGTTAAAATAAATTCTTCGCCATTAATAGTTGCTTTAACTTTGTTTCCTGTTGGAGAGATGGTGGTATTAACAAGATAAAAATCCAGCAATAACTTTTGAGTTTCTTCTGGACCTGTGTAATCTCCTTTAGGGCGGCTATAAAATAAATAAGGGGCATTTAAATCATAGTCCTTAATAGTATCGGTCTTAGGACCTGCGGTAAGTTGTTTAAGGACATAAGCATTCACATTCTTAATACTTTCATGATAAGACCTGGACAAAAAAGCAAGCAGCAAATGCTTCCCATTTGGCACCAATTGCTCCATAACACTATCATAGGAAGCAATATAAGGAGTGTTATCAAGGATGTAATGGATATGCTGCCCCTTCTTTGAGTTAGCACAATCTTTCATATTCATATTTTCTGTTTGCATGCCGAGTTTATAATTCTCAACATGAAACAAAAACTTTGTCATGCCTGTTTTCAATACAGTATCTGTTCTTGGTTGTAGCATCTCTAATTTAGCATCAGGAAATTCAGGTGAATTTGGAGCCTCGGAAACCTTAATTCCATTCTTTGTTTCAGAATAATGAAGTTTTTTAATGGAATCAGCAGCGGCAAGGCTGTCCTTTGTTTGTTTATCTTTATCTGATGAACCATTATTTCCTCCGCAAGCAAAGATGCTTAGGGCAAAGGAAACCATTACGAAATAGTTGATGTAAGTTTTCATTTTATTATTTATTTAATGTTTAGAGGTGCAAAGATACTAAGATTATTAATAGGATACTATTCAGATGTTTTGCTTTACTTTGCAATTATTAAAATTAGCCCTTTGGAAAAAGAAGAAAAGAATAAGATATTCATCAGTCTCTATGTACCTGCTATATTATTAGCTATTGTATGGATGGTGCATTTATATCAATATTTCTCAGGAGTTAATTTAGGTTTCCTTGGAATAATGCCTCGCAAAGTATCAGGCTTAATTGGTATCTTTACTGCACCTTTAATCCATGGCGATTTCAACCATATCATTTCAAACTCCATTCCATTATATTTGACTTGTGCTTTAATGATTTATTCCTACCGTGGTCTGGCTTATAAAGTATTTATAATCGTTTATATCGGAAGCGGGTTATTGGTATGGATATTTGCCCGTGAGAATATACATATAGGAGCAAGCGGTGTTGTTTATGGTATTGTTGGATTCTTGTTTTTAAGTGGTATAATTAGACGAAACATTAATCTTTTAGGAGTTACCTTCCTTATCACATTCCTATATGGAAGTATATTCTGGGGCATTCTTCCATTCGATTTAAAGGTTTCATGGGAATCACATTTGTTTGGGGCATTAACAGGGTTTGTTTGTGCGCTTCTCTTTATTAATCAAGGACCTCCTCCTCCTGCTGATCCCTTTGAAGATGAAGAAGATGATGATGATGTAAATTTCCATCAAGATGAATCTCCTGATGACCCTATTATTAATTATATCTATAAAGAGAAAGATATTAATTGATTTATTCTTCTTTTTATTATATTTGCGCTTCATTCATTACACCTACAACCATGGAAAATAAAAAATTAAAGCAAAAGAGAACTCCTGCCGAAAAGAAAAACCTGTATTACAGACGTCTCAGAAACTTTGGAATCCTTATGATTTTCTGGGGAATGATATTCTTGGTATTCGGATGCGGATATTATGTTTTCCGAAATACCGCTTTAGATTTTATTCACCTTGATGATAAGGATACCTTGCGAATTATTATTTCGATTTGGTTGCCCACAATTGGGATAGTTCTTGTTATATCGGGTGTAGCGTTGGTTAGTAAGTTTCAGTATGAGGAAAAAATTGATGCCTGATATTTTATTTCTTTACAGGCAACTGAACAATATCAATCAGCTAATCTCCTAATCCATTTTCAGTAATAAATTTATCTTTGGCTATGTTTAGTCTGATTAATTCATTCAAAACATACTTCATAAATTCATTATTAGCCTCTTCAACTTCTTTATTCTCCTGAATCATTTTCTTCTCTTTTGCTTTCAAATCGGCAACATAATCTCTTTTTTTCCTCATTTGCTCAAACGAAATGCCTTGCATTTGCTGTTTTGTTTTTCCCCCTTTAACCGGACGTGATAATTCGGCAAGTTCTTTATCTTTAAACAAAATTACATCATGAAGATTATTGGGTTCTACGGATTCAAAATTCATCTTACAAGCCCTGCAATAGTATTGAAAATAAGTAAACTCATCATCAAGTTTTATTTCACCCAAAGGATTGTCAAACATCTTTGTTTTGCACCACGGACATACAAGATTCATTTTTGTATTCCACTTTCTGTCATGTGCCTGCTCTAATGCTTTTCTATAATTGGTTTTACTTTTTGCAAACTCAGTGATGGTATTTATCTCACCATTAAAATAATCTATTTCCTCTTGCAAAATTAACTTGTTATAAGGAGGAGTAGCTTCGTTTATCTGCACCAAATCGCGGAAGTATTTCATCAATTCAATTAATTCCTTTTCTTCCTTTGTGAATAATATATCTTCCATTCTTAAATTTAAATAATTTTTGGTAAAGATACGGTATTTATAGACAGGAATGGAGCTATTTTTTATTTGGGGCGATAAACTTCACCAAATGCGAGCTTTGCCAGGTGTGTAATATGCCTTTGTTTAGTTTTGAATATGGGGAGAGCCTTGAGGTTTAAGGTTTTTTTTTATTTTACCCTTTCAATTTTATCAATAATAATTGTCTTACGGTTATGTTTTCCTCAAAGAGGGATATTAGTTCATTTATTAAAAAGGTTAAAGATATTGGAAATAAAAAGAAATCTTTTTTCAAAACCCGAAAAATGTCACAAAAGTCGAATTTCAAAAAATGTTCCAAATCAAAAAAAGGTAAAAAGAGTTACAAAATCGGATTTTGTGTACACAAAATTGGTTTTTGTGTACACAAATTCGGTTTTTGTGCATACTAATTTCATTTTTGTGTACACAAATTTGGTTTTTGTGT
>Ga0206937_10014_pt1 | contig 67709 bp, 63 predicted proteins | sample Alteio_BWOrgHeat_11_FD_152923 | JGI IMG/M metagenome (GOLD analysis project Ga0206937, IMG submission 152923) | Enriched cells from forest soil in Barre Woods Harvard Forest LTER site, Petersham, Massachusetts, United States -... | ecosystem: Environmental > Terrestrial > Soil > Temperate forest >... | reverse complement strand
TTTGGTATAAGTGATCTTTACCTTTTTACCCGACATTTTGAGCGACGCCACCTGCGGGCCGATATAATTAATGTCCTTAAAGCCATAATCCTTATTCAGCGCGATCATGGCCAAACGCTCGCCAATAGGCTTTTTGTTGCGCGGATGCAGGTTGCGTGCTTCGTCATCATCAATGGTTGAGGCCATTTCGGTATTGGGCGCTGCTTTACGGATGTTGCCCTGCGCTTCGCGGAAGATGGCATAATCAAAAGCGGTTGGGTCTTCATTATTCCAGAAATAAGGTGGCACCTGCACCAGGTAGAATGGCACATTGCCCTGCCCGAAATCGCCGCGCCAGCCTTCTATCATATGGCTGAGCAGCAAAGTATATTTACCGGCATCGTTACGGTTAAACTCGCCCTGGTACCAGATGATCCCTTTTATGCTCAATCCCGCCAGCGGGTGGATCATGGCATTATATAACAGCATCGGCCGGGTAACTTTCTCAAAGGTGAAACCCGCATTGATCACTTCTTTTGATTTAGGGCTGTTATCATAATCTCGCAGGTATTTATTATAGAGCACAGTGTCTGATTCCATCTCTTTGCGGCTTGTCCAGGCTTGGCCGGTTGATGCGCCGATGGTGGAAAGCACAATTCCGATAGGAATATTTACATGCTGGTAAAGTGACCGTGCGAAATAATACGATACCGCGCTGAAGTGCGCCACTGTTTTCGGCGAGCACTCCACCCAATGCCCGGTAACCTGGTTGTATGGCTGCGCCTTAAAATTCAGGTCGGTATAAAACCAGCGGATGTTGAGATAATTAGCCGCAGCTATTTCATTTTCATAATCTAAAACGCCATTTTCTTTCCCCTTCTCTCCCTGCATGCCATATTGCATGTTCGACTGCCCGCTGGCCAGCCACAGGTCGCCGATAAGCAGGTTGCTTAAGGTTATGGTGGTATCGGGTGTTTGAATAGTGAGCGTATGCGGCTTAAAATCACCGGGTATTGCCTTCGGGACTTTAACCTCAGTTTTCCAGGTATTATCGCTTCCGGCTACGATCATCACCACCTCGCCCGACCAGTCGGGTTTAATAACGATCTTATTTCCCGCGGTTGCATTGCCCCAGATGGTAAACGGCTTATCCTGCTGCACAACCATGTTCGACTGGAAAATATTGGCCAGTTTAAATATGGTGTCGGTTGACCGGACATGTCCCGAATGATTAGCGGCAAAACCACTTGAATTGATCACAAAGGCAGATAATACTACTAGGACGGAGCGTAAAGTGCGTTTCATTTAATGATGCTGATGTTTATGATTACAATTGGTACTGTCAAATATATATGTTAAAAACCGATTTAGCTAAATGCTTTTGGTTTTAGAATGCCTTGTTTTAAGTAAAGATTTGGATACAATTTCCAATTGGCAAAACGCAGTTGTACCTAAACATACTACGCTATTTTATTCAAAAATAGTAAATTTTTAATTGTACGCACATAGTTACATTTAAAGCATTTTTCAAACAAAGTCCATCAAAAAATAATGGCAATTTTCTTGTAAATGACAATTATTATATACATTTGATATTATTTACCTGGTAAAAATACTTCTATGTATGTTTATGAGGTATATATAATACCTAGCAATTTACCTATTACCGCAACTCAACTTATACCTTAAACCATAATGCTACTTAAAATAGATCATAAAAGCCCGGTGCCGCTGCATGTACAGGCGGAAAACCTGCTGCGTAAACTCATCTCCGATCCGCAATATCAGGGCGGCAAGTTTATACCTAACGAGGTGGAACTTTCCAAGCGCCTTGCTATTTCGCGCACAACATTGCGCCAGGCACTTAATAAGCTGGTGTATGAAGGCTTGCTGGTCCGAAAAAAAGGTGTAGGCACCAAAGTTGCTAATGTAGCGGTAAGCTCAAAATCTATGAACTGGATGAGCTTTTCGCAGGAAATGAAGGCGCGCGGAATTCCAATTAAAAATTTCGAACTGCATTTGAGCTGGGTGTTCCCGGATGAAAAGGTTGCTAATTTTTTCGAGATAAAAACCGATAAAAAGGTGTTGAAACTGGAGCGTTTACGCGGCGGACAGGATGGGCCGTTCGTGTATTTCGTATCTTTTTTCCACCCGCGTGTCGGGCTTACCGGTGAAGAGGATTTTACGCGGCCACTTTACGAGATATTGGAGAAAGACCATTTGGTGGTTGCGCAACTGTCGAAAGAAGAGATCAGCGCCCGTGCTGCCGATAAGATCACCGCTGCCAAACTGGATACCGAGCCCGGAAGCCCGCTGCTGTTCAGGAAACGTTTTGTTTACGACCAGGCCGAGCGCCCTATAGAGTATAATTTAGGCTATTATCGCGCCGATTCGTTCATTTATACAGTCGAGAGCCGCAGAGAGTAAGTAAATGCGCTTTAATTTCTGTAGAACGGTTTAATTAATTAATTTAGTTGCCTTTAAGCTAATTGATTAAGAGCAACCACGACTATGATCTCAAAACTATCGATTGTCATACCCGCATATAACGAAGGGCGCACTATCCACCTGATACTCGATAAGGTAAAGGCCGTGCACCTGCTGCATGATATTACAAAAGAGATCATTATCGTAAACGATTGCTCCTCAGACAATACCGAGCAGGCCATCCAGGCCTACATCGCCGCTAACCCCGAAATGAATATTCAATACCTCAAGCACGAGGTAAACCAGGGCAAAGGCGCTGCATTACATACCGGCATTTCGCATGCCACCGGCGAATACCTGGTGATACAGGATGCCGATCTTGAATATGATCCCGACGAATACAATTACCTGCTGAAACCTATTTTAAAAGGCTTTGCCGATGTGGTATTCGGCTCGCGGTTTATGGGCGGTAGTCCGCACAGGGTACTTTTCTTCTGGCATACTATCGGTAATAAGTTTTTAACCACACTATCCAACATGTACAGCAACCTTAACCTTACGGATATGGAAACCTGCTACAAAATGTTCAATACCCAAATGGTACAGTCGCTGCAATTGCGCGAAAAAAGGTTTGGTTTTGAGCCGGAAGTGACGGTGAAAATATCAAGGATCCCTAATGTGCGGATATACGAAGTGGGCATCTCCTACTACGGCCGTACTTATGCCGAGGGTAAAAAAATCGGTTGGAGGGATGGTTTCCGCGCTATATACTGTATATTAAAGTACGGGTTGTTTAATGCGAAGTGAGAGGTTAGAGATTGGAGATTAGAGATTAGTAAGAGGCTGCTTCGCATTTATAAAGAGCGTAAACCTGTCTACTCTTAGAAAATTTGCACCACTACATCCGCTGCAAATTTCCACTATCTTTATTTTTTATTTATTCTTGTCGCGATGGCCCAGATATGCCTTGTTGAAGATGAACAGAAAGTTGCCGCCTTTATTTATAAAGGACTGGAAGAGCAGGGTTATAAAGTAAAAACAGCCAAAACCGGAGAGGAAGCGCGCAAGCTGATATCGGCAGATAATTTCGACCTTTTCGTTGTGGATATTATGCTGCCCGACATAAACGGCATAGAACTATGCCGCCAACTTCGGGTAACTGATACCCAAACACCTATACTCATTCTCAGCGCGCTGGACCAGGTACAAAATAAGGTAGACGGGCTTAAAGCCGGGGCTGATGATTACCTGGTAAAACCTTTCCATTTCAGCGAATTGCTGGCGCGTATCGAGGCCTTACTCCGCCGCCAAAAGATCACACCGAAAGAAGACCACATCATTGTATTCGACGATCTGAAACTGGACACCTGGAGCAATCTGGCCGAACGCGGCGGGCAGCAGATCACGCTCACCGCAAAAGAATATACGCTATTGGAACTTTTTATGCGCAATCCCAACAAAGTACTTTCGCGGGAATATATTGCCGAGCAGGTTTGGGGGATCGACTTTGATACGGGCACCAATTTTATTGATGTGTATGTAAACTACCTGCGCAAAAAGATAGAAAAAGGCTTCCAGAAGAAACTTATCCATACGGTTATCGGCATGGGCTATACAATGCGAAATGACAGGTAGAGGTGAATAGTGAATGGTTGATTAAGTGAGCAGTTATATGACGAATAACAACAACCACTTACTTAATCAACTATTCACTTAATCAACTAAAAAATGAAGATAAAGAACCGGCTATCGCTTTACTTTACGGCTACCAGCGTATTCGTTTTGCTGATAGTGGAGATAGTTATTTCTATTACCGTCAATTCCATCACTACAAACGATTTCTACAGCCATTTGATGGACCGGGCCACGGTTGCCGCCCAGGTTTACCTTGAGGCCGACGAAATATCCGCTGATTCATTAAGCCATGTGCGCGAGCGTTACCTGCTGCACCTGCCCGATGAAGTAGTGCGTTTTTATGATGATAAAGATGCTGCATCGTTTATAAAAGACCGGAACCAATACTGGCCCGCCCCGGTCATTAACCAGGTGCGCAAACTTAAACGACTTGAATTTTCGGAAGGCGAGCGCCAAACAGTAGGCATCTATTATAACGACAATCAGGGGAATTTTGTGATACTGGTATCCGCCATTGATCATACCGGAAGCAAGCGAATGGCTGATCTGCTACGATCACTCATTGCCTTATCAGTTATTGTGACCATAGCTTTATTTCTCAGCAGCCGCTGGTTCGCTCAAAAAACGCTTGAACCGATAGACAAAGTAATAGACCAAATGCGCCGGGTAAGGGTGGGCAACCTAAGCCTGCGGGTGGACGAGGGTTCGGGCAAGGATGAGATCAGCGCGCTGGCTTATAATTTTAACCGCTTGCTCGAGCATTTGGAAAATGCCTTTGAGATGCAGGAGACTTTTGTGATCAATGCCTCGCACGAATTGCGCACGCCGATCACCAGCATGATCGGTGAAATTGAGCTGGCGCTTGCCAAAGCCCGTACTAACGAAGAATATGAAAAAGTATTGAGTTCTGTTTTCATCGATGCCGAACGGCTTAAAGATACCGTTACCAGTTTGCTCGAGCTGGCGCATGTGGATATGAACTATACCCAGCCTGCTTTTAAACCCGTATCGGTGGATGAGCTGGTATGGGAACTGAGCGATTACTGGAACAGCAAAATGGGCAAAGGCATGTTTGTGGTGAATATTCTTCACCTGCCTGATGATCCCGATAAGCTACTTATCACCGCCCATAAACAGCTGCTTAATATCGCTTTGAATAACATTATCGGCAATGCCTACAAATTTTCGGGCAACAAGCGCGTGGCATGTGACCTTTATGCTGACAATTCTCGCATAACCATTACCATTAATGACATTGGCATCGGCATCCCGGCTGATGAGCTCGAAAAGGTTTTCCAGTCTTTTTACCGCGGCGCCAATGTGAAGGATTACATGGGCAGCGGTATCGGGCTTTACGTAACGGGGAAAATTATCTCCCTGTTTAATGGCACTATCAGTATAGAATCTGCTCCGGAGCAGGGGACGCATATTATCGTTACATTTAAAAAGTAATTCTAATCCCGTTCTAATCCCTCTTTAATACTCCTCTAATCGCTGCCCAATAGCTTTGCATAAATAAATAATTATGCGTTCTACAGCTATTCGCGTTTTGTTTCTTTTTTTGATAGCGATACCCGCTATGGCGCTCAAAGCCCATGCGCAGGATATCCCTGTGGACACTGTGAAACTGACCATCAAACAGGCCGAAGACCAGTTTATCAAAAATAACCTCAAGCTTATCGCCCAGCGTTACAATATCGATAACGCCAGCGCGCAGGTAATTACCGCCAAACTGTTCAACAATCCCGATTTCAGTTTTTCAAACGGTATCTACGCCAGCGATGTAAGCGAAGGTCCGGCGTATAAGGAACAATCTTTCAGCCTGTCGCAATTATTCAATACTGCGGGTAAGCGCAATAAAAATATCCAGCTTGCGAAACTTGGCGTCGACCAGGCCAAGTACCAGTTTTTCGACATGCTGCGAACGTTGAAATTTACGCTCCGCAGCGATTTCTACAATATTTACTACCAGGAACAATCAGCCTTGGTTTACGACAAGGAGATCAACTCGCTTGCGCAAACATTAAAACTGTTTAAACAGCAATACCAGCATGGCAATATCGCCGAGAAGGAGGTGCTGCGCATCCAATCGCAGCTTTACTCGCTGCAGGCGGAATACAGCACCATGCAAAACAGCATCGATACAGTACAGGGTGAGTTTAAGCTGTTGATCAAAGCATCGGCCCATGTTTATATTAAGCCTTTGGTTGATGACAGCCTGATAGCCGGAAAAAACATAGTTGCAGGTACGGCCTATCAGCGCTTGCTTGATTCTGCTTATACCAATCGTTACGACCTGAAGCTGGCCCAAACCAATGTGGCTTATAGCAATATGAACCTGCGCGTTCAAAAAGCCACGGCTATACCTGACTTCTCCTTGTCTGTAAATTACGACCGGTTGGGCGCCTACGGTAATAACTACCTTGGCGGTGGTATCGAGTTTAACCTGCCTTTCTTCAACCGCAACCAGGGCAATATCAAACAGGCGCGTATCGCCATCGACCAAAGCAATGTGCAGTTGCAAAGCCAGCACGACCAGGTAGAGAGTGACGTAACCACCAACTATACCAATGCACTGCGCCTGGAAAGACTGTATAACAGCTTCGATCCTGCGTTTAAGGATGATTTCACCAAACTGATACAGGCCGTTTTCCTCAACTACCAGAAACGCAACATCAGCCTGCTGGAGTTCCTTGATTTTTACGACTCATACAAAATCAACACCATACAACTGAACACCATACAACTGAACAGGGTATTGTCGCTTGAGCAATTGAACTACGTTACCGGTACACCATTTTTTAATCAACAATAATGCGTCATCTACATAAAATATTACCGATTACAGCTGCCTTTTGCATGGCCGGTTTACTCATGCAAAGCTGCCATCACGCCGAAACACCCGAAAAGGATGCCAAGTTCGAGGTAACCGACACGCTGCTGAAAAGCCTGCTGATGGATACCGTGCAGGAAGCTAACGCGGTTTCGGAACTTACGCTGACAGGTTCTATCGCGCCGGATGAAAACAAAATGGTAAAAGTATTCCCGATGGTGAGCGGTATAGTACAGGGCGTACATGTGCAGCTTGGCGATGTGGTGCAAAAAGGCCAAACACTTGGCGTTTTGAAAAGCGCCGAAATGGCAACTTTCAATAAAGACCTGGTTTCATCACAAGCGGATCTGAGAAGCGCCCGTCGTACCCTGGAATCCACCAAAGATATGTACAAGGGCGGCCTCGCTTCGCAGAAGGATCTGGAAGAAGCACAGGCTGATTACGATAAAGCAGAAGCAGAAAATAAACGTGCAGGCGTAGTTACGCAGATCAATACCGGCAACGGCGAGGGCTATGTAATCAAAGCGCCGATAGGAGGATTTGTGGTGGATAAGAATGTGACGGATAACACGGAGGTCAGGGCGGACAATGGTCAGAACCTGTTTACCATTGCCGACCTGGCCGATGTGTATGTGCTCATCAATATCTACGAGTCGGACATATCCAACGTAAAAGTTGGCGACCCGGTGAAGATCACCACCCTGTCCTACCCGGATAAAGTTTTTGATGGCAAGATCGACAAGATCGATAACATCCTCGACCCGGACAGCAAAGTGATCCATGCAAGGGTGAAGATAGCCAACCCGGGCAATATGCTTAAGCCGGATATGTTTGCCAATGTCAGCATTAAAGGCACATCAGGTGCCGACCTGCCCTTTGTAAATGCAAACGCCTTAATTTTTGATAACGACAAATATTATGTACTGATAGTTGACGGTAAAGCGCATGTGCGCATACAGCCGGTTACCATCGCCAAAAAAGTGGAGGACCGCGCCTATATCAGCAGCGGCATAAAGCCCGGCGACATTATTGTGGCCTCGAGGCAGCTGTTTTTGTATGAATCGTTAAAAGATTAAGTGCTGATACTGATACCAGGAAAATGAACAAATTCATTAACAATATTATATCGTTTGCCCTAAAGAATAAGTATTTCATATTCTTTGTTACGGCTTTACTGGCTGTTGCAGGCTATATCAGCTTTAAAAACCTCAGTATCGATGCCTTCCCGGATGTAACGAATACCGAAGTTACCATCATTACCCAATGGCCGGGCCGCAGTGCCGAGGAGGTTGAGAAATTTGTTACCCGCCCTATCGAGATCGCCATGAACCCGGTGGAGCGCAAAACCAGCGTGCGTTCATCGTCACTGTTCGGGCTTTCGGTAGTAAAGATCTCTTTTGACGATGATGTGGATTACGCATTCGCCCGTTTGCAGGTAAATAACCACATTGCGGATGCCAACCTGCCCGATGGCACAGATCAGGACATTGAGCCACCATACGGCCCGACCGGCGAGATCTATCGCTTTACACTCACCAGCAACAAAAAATCCGTAAAGGAACTGACTACTATCGAGAACTGGGTGGTTGACCGCGAGATCCGCTCGGTGCCCGGCATAGCCGATCTGAACAGCTTTGGCGGCGAGGTAAAAACTTACCAGATCACCGTCGACCCTAAAAAAGCGGTGCAATACAATGTAACCCCGCTGCAGATCTATGATGCCGTAAGCAAAAGCAACGTGAATGTTGGCGGCGATATTATACAGCAGGCCGGGCAGGCATATGTTGTGCGTGGCGTAGGTTTGCTGAATGATATAGGCGAGATCAAGAACATCGTAATTAATAACATAAAAGGTACCCCTATATATGTAAAGACCATTGCTGAAGTAACCGAATCATCCCTGCCGCGCCTTGGACAAGTAGGCCGCGACAAAGATCCTGACGTGGTTGAAGGCATTGTGGTGATGCGCAAGGGCGAAAACCCGAGCGTAGTGATTAAGGCCCTTAAGCAAAAAATTGAGGACCTTAATAACAAAATTCTTCCGGACGATGTGAAGATCAAGGAGTTTTACGACCGCAGCGACCTGGTTGATTTTGCCACTGGTACCGTATTGCACAATATGGCCGAGGGTATATTTTTCGTGACCTGTATCGTTTTGATCTTTATGGCCGATTGGCGTACTACACTTATTGTAGCGCTCATCATCCCGCTGGCATTGCTGTTTGCCTTTATCTGTTTGAAATTGAAGGGGATGTCGGCCAACCTGCTTTCTATGGGCGCTATCGACTTTGGTATCATCATAGATGGGGCCGTCGTCATGGTGGAGGGGATCTTCGTGGTGCTGGACCACCGGGCCAAACAGGTGGGCATGGAGAATTATAACAAGTTGAGCAAGCTTGGGATGATCAAGCAGGCATGTATGGTTAACGGTAAAGGTATTCTCTTTGCTAAGCTCATCATCATTACCGGTTTGTTGCCGATCTTCAGCTTCGAGAAAGTGGAAGGCAAGATGTTCTCGCCGCTGGCATGGACGCTGGGTTTCGCCCTGCTCGGCGCGCTCATTATGACCTTTACGTTCGTGCCTGCTTTTGCCAGTGTGCTGCTCAATAAAAATGTAAGGGAACGGCACAATGTATTTGTAGAGTTTGTAACGCGCAACTCCATGCGCTTTTACAACTTCTGTTTCAAAGGCCGCAAGATCGTTTTCCCGGTCGCCATTATTGCTTTGGTGATAAGTCTCTTCTGTTTCACCTTGTTGGGTACGGAATTTTTACCGGAACTGAACGAAGGCGCTATTTATGTGCGCGCTACAGGTCCGCTGAGTACTTCGCTTGATCAGTCGGTTACACTGGCCAACGAGATGCGAAAGATCTTCCTGAGTTTCGACGAGGTAAAACAGGTTATGTCGCAAACAGGGCGTCCTAACGACGGTACCGATGCGACGGGGTTCTATAATATAGAATTCCACGTAGACATTTATCCCGAGGACCAATGGAAACGCCATGAGACTAAGCAAGAGCTTATCCAGCGGATGCAGGAAAAACTGAAGAATTTCCCCGGTATTGACCTTAACTTTTCGCAGCCGATTTCGGATAACGTGGAGGAAGCCGTTTCGGGTGTAAAAGGCTCGATAGTGGTAAAAATGTTTGGCGATGATTACAAATACATCGAAAGCCAGGAAGACAGGATACAGAATATATTAAAAGGTGTAAAAGGCATTGAAGACCTTGGCATCCTGCGCAACATGGGCCAGCCTGAATTACAGATAGACCTTAACCAGGCCAAGATGGCGCAATATGGCGTGGTGGCAGCAGATGCTAACGCGACGATAGAAATGGCCATCGGCGGTAAAGCGGCTACACAAATATATGAAGGCGATAAAAAGTTCGACCTGCGCATACGCTACCCGGAAGAATTCAGGAATAACGAGGCCTCCATCGGCGATTTGCGTGTACCGACCTTAAGCGGCACAAACGTTCCGTTGCGTGAAATTGCCGATATCCGGAAGATCACAGGCCTAAGCATTATTTTCCGTGATGAGAATGAGCGTTATGGCGCTATTAAATTCTCTATCCGTGGCCGCGATATGGGCAGCACCATAAAAGAGGCGCAGGACAAAGTAAATGCACAGATCAAACTGCCCAAAGCCTACCGCCTGCAATGGGCCGGTGACTTTGAGAACCAGCAACGCGCTACCAAACGGCTTTCGCAGGTGGTGCCGATCAGCTTGCTCATTATCTTCTTTATCCTGTTTATCCTGTTCGGTACTTTCCGCGATTCGTTGCTGGTATTGAACAACGTACCATTCGCCATTATGGGCGGCATATTGGCGTTACTGATAACGGGTGTGAATTTTAATATTTCGGCAGGTATAGGTTTCATCGCGCTGTTTGGGATCTGCGTGCAGAATGGCGTGATCCTCATCAGCCGTTTCAAGGCCAATATTAAAGATCTGAAACATCACGCCAGCTGGAAATCATTCCCCGATGCGCTGTACGCCGGTGTGCAGGACCGTTTGCGCCCGATTGTGATGACAGCCATGATGGCGGCAATCGGCTTGTTGCCAGCGGCCATGTCGCACGGTATCGGTTCCGAGGCATCAAAACCGCTGGCTATTGTAGTGATCGGTGGTTTGATCACCAATACCATTTTCAATCTTTTCATCTTCCCTATAGCTTTCTACTGGTCATACCGCAAACGCGTAGAAAGCGGCGACGTAGGAAGATTATAACCCGAAGCTAATACCCCTAACTATAAGTATGATATGTTGACGGCGGTGCAGTTATTACTGCACCGCCCGATACTGTCATCAGGGTTATTTTATGTGGGCTGATGCTGACTTATAAAACCGGCAGGCAGTTATAAAGGTGAAACGACAAATAACAAACCATGTCATCTCGAACCTGCACGAGCAATAGGCATTGCGGCTCGGGGCAGGTGAGAGATCTTATGCACCATACATGTTTGCTATATGCATAGCGCAAAAGATTCCTCCTCACTCCCGCACACAAGCCTTATGCTTGTTCGTCGGAATGACATATTTGATAGTAAAAGCCAGATAACAGGCTGGGTGATGATTAAATCAAATGCTTCAGCTGGATGACTTCTTTCTCATCCAGGTAACGCCACCTGCCGCGAGGCAGATCCTTTTTGGTAAGGTTGGCGTAAACTACGCGGTCAAGCTTTACCACTTCGTAGCCAAGATGTTCGAAAATACGGCGTACGATGCGGTTTTTGCCGCTATGGATCTGTATGCCGACTTCGCGTTTGGTGCCGCCTTGTACATAGGATACCGCATCAGGTTTTATCAAACCATCTTCCAGCTCAACGCCGAAAGAGATCTTGTTCAAATCGCCCTGGGTAAGGCTTTTGCTTAATTCAACCTGGTATAATTTGGTAACGTTGCTGCGCGGGTGCGATAATTTTTCGGCAAGGTCGCCGTCGTTGGTCATTAATAGTAATCCGGTAGTGTTCCTGTCAAGGCGACCTATCGGGTAGATCCGCTCACGACTGGCTTTTTCCACCAAATGCATCACTGTGCGGCGCTCCTGCGGATCATCGGTTGTAGTGATATAATCTTTTGGCTTGTTTAAAAGCACATAAACATTTTTTTCGCGCTTCAATAGTTCGCCATTGTAGCGGATCTCGTCTTTGGTTGGGTCTACTTTAAAGCCGAGTTCTGATATTACATTGCCATTTACCGATACTACGCCTGCTTCTATCAGCTCATCAGCTTTACGGCGTGAGCAGATCCCTGCGTTGGCGATGTAACGGTTAAGACGGATCAGGTGATCATCTTTACCAGCCTTTTCCTTACGGCCGCGCATTGATTTTGCAGGCGCTTCCGGGCGTTCGCGGAATTCAGAATTTGTATCTCTTTCCTTGCGGAATGGTTTTGCTTTATAATCGCCGTCGCGTTTGCCGGTAAACTTACGGTCTCCGGTAGGGCGTGGTGTGCGCGAACCTGCCGGCCTTGAATTACCGGTTTTTCGTTCGCCGCCTTCACGATCGCCGCGGGGGCTGCTAAACTCACGTTTTGGCCTGTTTTCGCCGCCTTCACGGTCATCGCGGCTATTATATTCGCGTTTTGGTTTGTTCTCGTCAGCTGCATGTCTGCCGGAATAAGGCCTGCTGCGCTGTGGTGAGTATGGTCTTTTTTCGCCGCCTTCACTACCCGGGCCTCTTGAAAAACTTTTCCTGGCCGGGCGATCATCGCCACTGGTCGGTCTGCCCGTATACGGTTTGCTGCGTGGTGACGAGTAAGGGCGTTTTTCGCCGCCTTCGCTACCTGGGCCTTTTGAAAAACTTTTCCTGACCGGGCGTTCGCCGTCACCGGCTGGCCTGCTGCGTGGTGATGAATATGGGCGCTTTTCTCCGCCTTCGTTAGCAGGGCCCCTTGAAAAACTTTTCCTGGCCGGGCGTTCGTCGCTGCTACCGGTCGGTCTGCCCGAATACGGTTTGCTGCCCGCTGCCGATGATGGCCGCCTGCTGCCGGTACGTTCGCCACTAAAACTTGATTGATTTTTGTTCGGCCTGTCAGAACTGTTTTCTGATTTACCTCTCGAAGAGGTTGATCTTTTTGGCCCGTTGTTGGAGCTGTTGCCCCGGTTTGAGGAGTTGCCCGATCTTTCGTTCCGGCCGTTTCCTGGTCTTTTAAATACCATAGTTTTTCAATTAACACTTCCCAGCGTGAGAGGACAAAAGTACGAAAAATAAAACACTTTTTTCATTTTTTTGTTCTACCCTGAAATCACCGTTTAAACTGCTTTAAACCGCGATTTTTCGCCTTAGTGTAATCGTCATAAACACTAAGCAATTGGTAAGTATTTGATAATGTGCTTTATATAACTTACCTTTGCCGCAAGTTTTTTACTTAATGTTAAAATATGAATAGAAACGAAGTGATAAAAGTCCACCTGATCACGTGCTCTGTAATCGCTCTGTTGGTTGTTTTTTCAAGGGTCATCAATAACAGTCCAATCTCAAAACCCCCTGTTACTGAAAGTCCTGCGATGTCTTCACATCCCTTAAAATTCACCTACGTAACACGTAACACAACAGAAAACAATACGCTCAATTTCGCGAACGAAGCTATGCCGGTTAACGATAAAAAAGTTGACCACAAAATGAGCCATACGCTTAACAAACTCAACTTTGCCTGCATACAATCTTACATACTGCAACGCAATGCCGAGAAATGGTTTCCAATTATCGTGCCGATACTAAAGGCGCATGGTATTCCTGAGGATTTTAAGTATATCCCATTGGTTGAATCAGGCTTTTGCGTGAGCATTTCGCCGCGCGGCGCTGCCGGTATCTGGCAATTTATGCCCGGTACGGCACGCACCTATGGCCTGAAAGTAGGCCATGGCAGGGACGAGCGAATGGACCTGCGTAAATCAACCCTTGCGGCTTGCAAATATATCCTCGAGCTGCACGGCATTTTCAAAAGCTGGACACTGGCTGCCGCTGCCTATAACAATGGCGAGATACAGCTGGCCAGGGCCATTAATAAGCAGAACGAGGACAACTATTTCCGTATGCATCTTAATCGCGAAACGGGTGCGTATGTATATAGCATCATTGCGATGAAGGAAATCCTCAGCAAGCCGACAAAGTATGGCTATAAAATGGCTTCAATTTATTCCAGGCCATCGACGCAATTGCTGGCCTATAATTGATTTGTAAAAATTACCGACGAGCACGGATAAAGGCCTGTTTGCCAAATGGCAGACCGGCCTTTTTTGCGTATATTTGTAGCAAAATCAATGTGTGAATTATTGATTGAGTGAATGAGTGATTTTGGCAAAGCCTTCTATTCACTCATTCGCTAATTCACTCCATCACTAAATAAACATGATCAATAAACCTGTTGACCTTGGCGAGCAAAGCGAAGTGGAAGTGTTCGGAGCCCGGGTGCATAACTTAAAAAATATAGACGTTTCCTTTCCGCGTAACCAGCTGGTGGTGATCACTGGTTTGAGTGGCAGCGGGAAATCGTCATTAGCGTTTGACACCATTTATGCAGAAGGACAGCGCCGCTACATGGAAACATTTTCGGCCTACTCCCGACAATTCATGGGTGGCATGGAACGCCCGGATGTTGACAAAGTGAGCGGTTTGAGCCCGGTGATTGCCATAGAGCAAAAAACCACCAGCAAGAATCCCCGCTCTACCGTAGGTACCATTACGGAGATCTACGATTTTATGCGTTTGTTGTTTGCCCGTATCGGTGAAGCGTATTCATACGAGACGGGCGAGAAAATGGAGCGCATGTCTGAAGACCAGATCCTGAAAACCATTTTCGACCGGTTTGACGGCCAGCCCATCAACATCCTTGCGCCGGTGGTAAAAGCGCGCAAGGGTCACTACCGCGAATTATTCGAGCAGATCCGTAAACAGGGCTTCCTGAAAGTTTGGGTAGATGGCGCTATTATGGATGTTGAGCCCAAAATGCAGGTGGACCGTTATAAGATCCACGACATTGATATTGTGGTCGACCGTCTGCAGGTAAGTTCACAGGATGCCAAGCGTTTGCATACTTCCATACAATCGGCACTAAAAACAGCAAAAGGTATTATCAGGATTGCGGATAAGGACAATAATGTGTTCTATTTCAGCAAGTATTTGATGGACCCGGTTTCGGGCATCTCCTACGACGAGCCGCAGCCAAATACGTTCTCTTTCAACTCACCATACGGCGCCTGCGAAAAATGCAATGGCCTGGGTTATATCTTCGAGGTGGATGAAGCATCTGTTATCCCCAACCCAAAACTGAGCATTTTAAACGGCGGTTTAGCGCCTTTGGGCGAATACCGCGAGACGTGGATCTTCCAGGTGTTGAAAGCGCTGGCGAAGAAATATGAGTTCAGTCTTTCTACCCCGATAGAAAAGCTGGAACGCGAAAAACTCGACATCATCCTGAACGGCACAACCGAAATGCTGACCGTAGCTGTTGAATACAACAAATGGAACGTACAAAGCTATCAGATTACCTTCGATGGTATTATTCGTATGCTGGAAGAGCAGCAGGAACGCCGCAGCGATGATGACATGGACGACATGGAGAACTACCGCGTACTAAAAACCTGCCCGGTTTGCGACGGCGCGCGCCTGAAAAAGGAATCATTGCACTTTAAGGTTGATAACAAAAACATCTTCGAGCTGGCCTGTATGGATATTAATGTGCTGCAGGATTGGTTTAATAACATAGAGGACAGGCTGAACGAGCGCCAAAACGTTATCGCTAAAGAAATATTGAAGGAGATTCGTGCGCGGATTGTATTCCTGCTGGATGTTGGCTTAAGTTATTTAACGCTTGACAGAACCGCAAGGACTTTATCCGGCGGCGAAGCGCAGCGTATCCGTTTGGCCACGCAGATCGGCTCGCAATTGATGAACGTGATGTACATCCTCGACGAACCGAGCATAGGATTGCACCAACGTGACAATGAGCGCTTGATAAAAGCACTCAAAAACCTGCGCGACCTCGGCAATTCCGTATTGGTTGTAGAGCACGATAAGGACATGATCCTCGAGGCCGACTATGTAATAGACATGGGCCCGGCAGCAGGTGTTCATGGCGGCGAAGTGGTTGCTGAAGGCACACCTGCAGAGCTGATGAAGAAACATACGCTCACCACATCGTACATCAACGGCGAGCGGGAGATCGCAATACCTAAAAAGCGCCGCGCCGGTAACGAGAAATCATTAAAGCTCAAAAACGCCACCGGCCATAACCTCAAAAAGGTTAGCGTTGAATTTCCGCTTGGCAAAATGATCGGTATAACCGGCGTGTCAGGCAGCGGAAAATCCAGCCTGATCACCGAAACGTTATACCCGATACTGAACCATCATTTTTTCAGGGCTAAGAAACAGCCTTTGCCTTATGAGAAGATAGAAGGCCTGGAAAATGTAGATAAAGTGATCGAGATCGATCAGACACCGATCGGTCGTACGCCGCGCTCAAACCCGGCTACTTATACCGGTGTGTTTTCGGATATCCGTAACCTGTATGTGCAGCTGCCCGAATCGAAGATCCGTGGTTACAAACCCGGTCGCTTCTCGTTCAACGTAAAAGGTGGCCGCTGCGAAACCTGCCAGGGCGCCGGTATGAAGGTGATAGAAATGAATTTCCTGCCCGATGTACAGGTACCCTGCGAGGAATGTGGCGGCAGGCGCTACAACCGCGAAACGCTGGAAGTACGTTATCGCGGAAAATCCATCAGCGATGTGCTGGATATGAGCATTGAAGATGCTACGCCATTTTTTGAGCATATTCCACCGATATACCGCAAGGTAAAAACGCTGTTAGATGTTGGCTTAGGCTACATCAGGCTTGGGCAGGCATCAACCACCCTATCCGGCGGTGAAGCGCAGCGTGTAAAACTGGCAACCGAGCTTTCTAAAAAAGATACCGGCAACACCTTCTATATCCTCGACGAACCAACCACAGGTTTGCATTTTGAAGACATCAATGTACTGCTCGGTGTACTGAACCAACTAGTTGACAAAGGCAATACCGTATTGGTAATTGAGCATAACCTGGACGTGATAAAAGTTGTGGACCATGTGATAGACCTTGGCCCTGAAGGTGGCTCAGGTGGTGGTAAGATATTGTTTAGTGGCACACCTGAGGGTTTGTGTAAGGTGAAGGAAAGTTTTACAGGGATGTTTTTGAAGAAAGAGATGGGGGTAAAATGATGATAAGATTGTATATTTGAGTATAACGATAAAGAAATGACAACGTACACCATTGATATTCCTGATGATCACACCAGTGAGATAATTGCTCAATTAAAAAAACAGGGTGTTAAAGTACGCAAGTCTAACTTTAATAAGTTAGATGAACTTACACGCGAAGATTATCAGAAACATTTTAAAAATCAAGCTAAATCAAATAGAAACAACCTGCTTAAATACCTATGATAGTAAAGCAGCGCGATATTGTTGAAATAGCCTTCTATACCGGAAATAAGCCAGAACTTCACCCTGCCGTAGTTATTTCCAACAATGAAATATTCGAAATTGAAGGCTTTTTTTACGCTATCCTTCTTTCAACTAAAAATTTGTTCCCGGAGTTTACCATAGAAATAATTCCTGAAATGATCAATTCGCCGAGAAATAAAAAAAAATGGTTATGCTGTATGCCACATGATACAGCAATTTTACCCTGAAGATATAGTTACACGAACAGGCGCCACATTAAAAAATGCAGCATTTGAAAAATTAAAAGAAAAAGTTAAAGAGGTTCTTTTTGGATAACCGCCAGTTTACAGATGGTGATATTTCAGTGCAGGTATCATTATTAAAAATTGTGAAAAATCATACCTTCGCATAACGATCCGAACAGAAATGGAAAGATATACCCCACAAGATATCCTTCAAATCTTAATTGACTTCTACAATTGCCAGGCGGCATTTGATCCGGAAGTTGAACCAGGTCATCATTTATCATTCCAAACAACCATTTTCGAATGGAGAGACATTTGCGATCTTATCGAACCAAAGAAGTTAGCAAAGTGTTATCACGATTCATTTAAACTGAACACACTGGTATCCGAATTAGAGATATTGCTTTCTTACAGTAAAAACACACTATCCGATTTTTGTAATTATATAGCTGATAATGCTGTAAGACAAGAAGTTTTGCCGGTAAATATTATGGGCACAAACTGCATGAGTGCCGGGATATTTAAATCACTCATTAATAACCTAAAACAAAAAGGGATTGATACCAGCGGCATTCAACCCAGTTCGGGAATTGTCCCTATCTTTAATAAGCATGCCGGCACGCTATTAGATGAGGTAAGCAAGTTAGCGCCAGGGTCGTTTACAAAATTTGAGTATGAGGAAAACAGGATAACAAAATGGGGATTAGGTTTAACATTAACCGGGATATTCTTTTTATTCATAGCGTTGGCTAGCCATTTCTATTGGTTTCTGCTACTACCACTTCCAGCGGGTATAATATTGTTGATTATTGGTCGCCGTTTCAAACCCAAAAAGGAAGTTATCGGTGGTTATGATACAATAAGAGATTTGATTTTAGGGATGCAGGCAAAATTAAAATGAGCCATTTCTTTCGCCAAACAAAATCCCTAATTCCTACCTTTACCCTATATGCTGCCATTGCTTACTTCCGCCCAGATCCACGAAGGCGACAAATATACTATTGAACACGAACCGATCAGTTCTGTAGATCTGATGGAGCGCGCCTCAAAGGCTTTTGTGGGCTGGTTTATTAATCGGTTTCCTGATAGAAATCAATCTATCTCCATTTATTGCGGAACCGGAAATAATGGCGGCGATGGTTTAGCTATTGCCCGCATCTTATTCGAGCATCAGTATAAAAAGACCAATGTAATAATCACCCGCTTTTCGGATAAATCGACAGAAGATTTTAATGTCAATCTTGCTCGTCTGCCCGGCAGAATTCATCAAACCGAGATCAAAAAAGGCGATGAGATCGCTGCCGAAGAAAGCGACATCATCATTGATGCCATGCTGGGCAGCGGCATCAATAAACCATTAAGCGGGGATTACGAAAAACTGGTAAATTATCTTAACGATCTGCACAAAACCGTTGTAGCTGTTGATGTACCTACCGGATTTTTTACCGAGGGCGAGATCAACCCAGATGCAACTGTACTAAAAACCGACCTGGTGATCACCTTTCAGCAACCCAGGATCAATTTCCTGTTGCCTGAAGCCGGGCCATATATTAAATGTTGCGAGGTAGTAAATATTGGCATCGACGAAAAATTCATCCAATCGTTTGATTCATCTTACCAGTTTGTACAGGAAAAAGATATCCGAAAGATGCTGAAACCGCGGCATCGCTTTAGCAATAAAGGTACTTATGGCCATGCGCTCATTGTTGCGGGGCAATCCAAAACCATGGGAGCGGCTTTATTAAGCGCCTCAGCCTGCGCGCAGGCGGGGGCAGGGCTAACTACTGCTTGTGTGCCCGAAAGCGGCCTGGTGGCTTTAAACAGCTATATGCCGGAAATTATGGCTATCATCAGGCAGAGGAATGACCTTCCGGAGATCGGATGGGATAAATTTACCTCGATGGGGATCGGTCCGGGATTGGGGGATGATGAGAATACCCTGGCCTTGCTTACTTATATCTTTACCAATTATAAAAACCCGGTTGTTATTGATGCCGATGCGCTGAATGTGCTATCTACCCATAAACAGTTGTGGGAACTGATACCGGAAGGCAGTGTGCTAACCCCGCACATGAAAGAGTTCGACCGCCTGTTTGGCGAGCACGCTAACTGGTGGCAACGCCTGCAAACTGCTATAGCAAAAGCAAAAGAATTGAAGCTATGTATCGTACTTAAAAACGATTATACCATAACGGCCACGCCTGAAGGGAAAGCTTATTTTAACTCCACCAGCAATCCTGCTATGGCAAGCGGCGGTATGGGCGATATATTAACCGGCATCATTTCTGCATTGCTCGCACAAAAATATTCGCCTGAAGAAGCCTGTATTATCGGGAATTATGTTCACGGAAAAGCCGGTGACGAGCTGGCATTGCCCAACCGGATGAATGTAGTTTTGCCGGGCAAACTTGCGGCGCAATTGCCGGTAACCATGGCAAAGTTGATGGCTTAAAAACAAAAAACGGCTGTGAGTATTACACAGCCGTTTTTTAATTAACTATTAACTGATCTTATAAAGAACGAAATACTCAAAACTAAATTTACATATAAGACGCTTCTGCGTTTTAATAGTTACAAACGAACGAAGAAATAAATTGTTTTGTGTACACGCACTTATCTTATTAGAGATGGCGTCTTTAACGTTTTTTAACAATTATGGGAAAAAGAGTAGCTATTAGAGATTACTTACAACCAACTGATCAAGATGCGGACTGGCGCTGCCACCACGGGGTTCAATAGTAACTGCGAATGCCTGGGGTTCGCTTACAGCAGCCATTACCTTCATTTCTGAAGTATCTGAACTTGATTTATCAAATACGCCCAAGCTAACAGGTTTCTTATCTACAATTGCCCACAACTGGTATTGATGTGTTTGGTCATTTTCCGGCAGTGCAAGATCAGCCATATCGATCATCACTTTCTTTTTGGAATGGCTGAATGCTACGAGCATTGAAGAAGAAGTATGCTTCGCCATTCCTTTAAGTTTGATGATCTTAAAAGTAGTATCACGATATACGCCAAGCTGATCGTTCATGAAGCTAACCGTTTTCGCGTATTGTGCGTTTTGATTGTTCATGGCTATCAGCTGTGTATTGGCTGTTTGCAGTTTACTATAAACATTCATCAGTACAACTACACTGGCCAGCAATAAGGCAAGGCAGGCCGCAAAAGCATATTTATAGAAATTGTTTTGCTTTGGCGCGGTCATCTGTACTACGTTATCTTTAACCGGCTCGGGTTGGGATGAGAAGATCCTGTCGTCGGCCAGGTTGGTAACCAGGCTGTTTAATATTTTGTGACGGAGCTCTTCTGCGGGTTCAATGGCATTTTCTTCGGCATACAATACCATGGACTTCTCAATTTCGCCCAGTTCTGATTTCACAGCCGGGTGTTTTGAAGCCATATCCTGCACCTGCAACCTTTCTTCCGGGCTCAGATCGCCCAGAACGTAAAGTTCCAATATGCCTGATTCAATATATGCTTTAACGTCTTCCACTTCTATCAACTTTCATTAAAATACTTCCGGAGCTCAATTAAGCCCATTCTTAAGCGCGTTTTTACGGTACCCAACGGAATAGCAAGCTCATCGGCAGCCTCCACGTGAGTGTAACCTTTAAAATACACCAGCTCCAGAATTGATTTTTGCTCGGGTTTTAATGTATTAACCAAATCTTTAATCCCAAGCAGCTCCGGTTTGTAAACCGTGTTTCTTTGCTCGTCTATAAAAGTTACGTTATTTTCGAGCTCTTGGTTTTTGTTCTGGTTCTTAAAATCTTTGGATCTTATTTTATCGATGGCCAGGTTACGCGCAATGTTTACCATCCACGTAAATAAACGGCCTTTGTCTGTACTGTAGCTGGCAAAGGAATGCCAGATCTTCACGAAAGTTTCCTGTAAAACATCTTCGGCTGTGGGGGTATCGGTAATGATGCGCACGATAACACCATACAACGACGCAGAGTACATATCATACAATGCCTCGGCAGCCACCTTTTCCTTATGGCGCAAAGCATGTACCAGTTCCTCCTCAGAGAGCGATATTTTACCTCTTTTAGTCAATATGCTGGTGAATATAGAAAGGAATAATCAGATTTCAAACAGGTGTTTTTCGGCATGATATGAAGAACGGACAAGTGGACCGCTCTCTACATACCTGAAACCCATATCGAGGCCAATTTGTTTGTAATAATTAAATTGATCCGGATGTATCCAGTCTATCACCGGGTGGTGATTGCGTGTTGGCTGTAAATATTGACCCAATGTAAGGATGTGAACGCCGGCATTCAGCAGATCGCCCATCGCTTCCAATACATCTTCTTCTTTTTCGCCCAAACCCAGCATAATGCCCGATTTTGTACGCAGGCCGGACTGTGATATTCGTTTCAAAGCTTCAAGGCTGCGGTCGTATTTGGCCTGGATGCGCACTTCTCGGGTAAGGCGGCGAACAGTTTCCAGATTATGCGACAACACCTCCGGGCGAACGGCTATAACCCTGTCGAGGTTTTCCCATACACCCCTGAAATCAGGCACCAAAGTTTCGAGCGTAGTTTCCGGGCTTTCGCGGCGGATGGCGTTGATGGTTTCGGCCCAGATGATCGAGCCGCCATCTTTCAGATCGTCGCGATCAACAGAAGTGATCACGCAATGTTTTACCTGCATCAGCTTTACCGATGCGGCTACGCGGTTAGGCTCATCCATGTCCACAGCCAGCGGGCGACCGGTAGCCACCGCGCAGAACGAGCATGAACGTGTACAGATGTTGCCCAAAATCATAAACGTTGCCGTACCGGCACCCCAGCACTCGCCCATGTTAGGGCAATTTCCACTCTCACAAATGGTATGCAGCTTATGCGTATCAACCAGTCCGCGTACGTGCGCATACTCCTTACCCACAGGCAGTTTTACACGCAGCCAGTCTGGCTTACGGTTTACCGGTGCTGCGGGTACTACAGGCAATTCGATCATGATACAAATGTAAATAAAAAATTTGCCCCCCTATCCCCTAAAGGGGGAGTAATTACAGAAGGGTTACATACAAAGATAAATAATATCGAATGATGAAATGCGGCATCGACATCCGATATTCAAAATTCATTATTCGATATTTAATTTCTAGTCTTAAATTTGCCCTATCCTCATGCTCCCCCTTTAGGGGGCTGGGGGGCAAATGGCAACTATATCCACTACCTATTTAGGCGACCTGCGTACCGAAGCAACACACCTGCAATCGGGCACAAAAATTATTACCGACGCGCCAACCGACAACCAGGGAAAAGGCGAAGCATTTTCACCAACCGACTTATTGGCCGAATCATTAGCCGGCTGTATGCTAACCACCATGGGCATTGCCGCGCGCACACACGGCATCAATATGGACAATACCCAATGCGAGGTGACCAAGATCATGGCGCCAAACCCACGCCGCGTTGCCGAGGTAAAAATAAAGCTGAAATTCCCGCAGGAATATGATGAGAAGGATAGAAAGATACTGGAAGGCGCTGCTTTAGGCTGCCCCGTGATCGTTAGCCTGCATCCTGATCTGACGAAGACGGTGGATTTTGGTTGGGGGGATTAGCCCCACCCAAACCCTCCCCGGTAGTGAGGGCTTAAAAAGCACTCATTAAAGTCTCCCCTACCGGGGGAGATTTAGAGGGGGCTACGCCACCACGCTCAACGCCTCTTCCACAGAGATTGCGCCGTGCGATTGATCAAGTATACACTCGCCGTCTTTTATTACCAGCATTTGTGGTGATTCGTGGTAAACCTGGAAATCGTTGGCCACCTGGTTTGACAGGTCGCGGTATTTGATCAGGTCGAGAAAATATAATGTCATGTCGGCCGGCAGTTTATCCATGTCCATTTCAAAACGCCTTTTAGCCATCATGCTGATGGAGCAGCGGGTGCTGTGTTTAAATATTAAACTATAGCCCGGTTTGCTCTTTATCGCGTCCACTTGGTTCGCCGAGTCTAATGTAGTCCAGTTCATAAAATATTAAATGCAGATTTTATGCCAAAAATAGGTATTACACAGCTATTTGCTGTGTTTTGTTTTAGCATGTGATGGTGGGATGACACTAATTAGCGTCCACCGTGAGGATATGTACCGTAAGCAGGGCATAATTTGTTTGAGCATGATGCCAAACTACCCAAAACTGCTACGAATGCCGCGATGTACAATATTTTTTTCATGTCTTTATCTTCTACCTGCTTTTAACGGATTTTAGCCATTTAAAGTTTCGGCAAGGTGGGCCATTTTTATAGCAGTAATTGCTGCTTCATCGCCCTTGTTGCCGTATTTACCCCCGGCGCGGTCAAACGCCTGCTGGTGGTTGTTGGTTGTTAATACACCAAATATAACAGGTTTTGAATATTTTATTGCAACATTACTTACGCCATTTGCTACTGCATCGCAAATAAAATCGAAATGGCGGGTTTCGCCCTGTATTACGCAACCGAGCACTATCACCGCATCAAGGCCGCCTTTTTTAAGCAATAAGTCGGCGCCTGATGTTAATTCAAAACTGCCCGGAACCTGGTAGGTGAAAATATTTTCTTCCTTCGCACCGTATTTTACCAGGTGATCATACGCGCCCTGGTATAAAGCGCCGGTGATCTCGGTATTCCATTCGGCTACAACAATGCCAAAACGGTACTTTTCTGCCGATGGTATCTCAGCGCCTGAAAAATCACTAAGGTTTTTGTGTTGGGAAGACATGGTGGGTAGAGATTAGAGGTTGGAGATTAGAGATTAGAGGCTGTGGGCTTTCCCTAACCTCTGATCTCTAATCTCTAATTAACTACAAACGAGCTTCTGCGCGCGAGATATACTCGTCTATATTCTGCGCTTCGGCGCTGCTAACGTAGTCGCTTTTTATTTTTTTGTAGGTTTCGTCGGCCGATTTGTAATCGTTTTCGGCCTCGTAAACCAAGCCTAATTTTTTCAGGTAGAATGGTGATAAGAATTTGTTGTTTGCCTTATCAGATGCTTTTTTGAAATAGGTTTCTGCCTGGCTGTAGTTTTTCAGCTCAACATAAGCATCGCCTGCGCCGCCTAAAGCTTCTGCAGCAACCATGCTGTCGTCGCCGTGGTAGCTGGTCAGGTTATCGATGGCTTTTTGGTACTCGCCTTTGTTCAGGTAAGCAATGCCTAAGTAGAAATAAGCCAGGTTAGCCGCCTTTGTGCTGCCGTAATCGTCAATGATCTTTTTAAAGCCGGGGTAACCGGCATCGCCATTGATGGCTTTGTCCCAGTTCTTTTGCTCAAAAAAGTTTTGCGCCACATACATCTGGTTGGTGGCAGTTACCTCACGAGGGGCGAGGTACACTTTTAAATATATTAAATAACCTACGGCCAGCACTAAAATAGCGCCGCCTATAAATAATAGACTTTTCTGGTTTTCACGCACAAAACTGCCTGTTTTGCCTAAGTTGTTATTCTCAACCACAACATTGGTCTCCGCCTTCGCCTGGGTTTTAGCCATTTCTATTTTAAAATTAAGTTTGCAAAAGTACGTTTTTAAATTTTTCCCGCAATAGCAAACCGTGTTTTTTGTGGGCGCTTATTGAATTAGATATAAATGAGTTAGGGGTGGTGGGACGAAATAATTGATCCCCTCTTGAGAGGGGGCGCGTTGACGGTGCGGCTGCAGGGGTGTGTTTGGTACGCGTTTATTGCATAGTCTGTCAAACACACCCCTGCCTTTGCGCGCAATTCAACACACCCCCTCTCAAGAGGGGATCCTAAAAGCTTCCGCTCCAAATCACCGATCACAAACCCACTAACCACTAATTTCACTACCTTTGAAACCACATTATGTACCTCGAACAACTGTCCGTTATCAACTTTAAAAACTACGCCGAAGCGGGACTCACGTTCAGCGAAGGGGTGAATGCTTTTACGGGTGATAACGGGGCCGGCAAAACCAATTTGCTGGATGCGATCCATTACCTGTCGCTGTGTAAAAGCTATTTTAATCCTATCGACAGCCAGCAGATCAAGCAGGGCGCTGATTTCTTTATCATCAACGGCGTCTTTAATAAGAACAGCCATGAAGAGAAAATAGCCTGCGCAGTAAAGCGCAACCAAAAGAAACAATTTAAGCGCAATAAAAAGGATTACCAGCGCCTGGCCGATCATATCGGGTTGTTCCCGCTGGTGATGGTATCGCCATATGATACCTCTATTATAACAGAGGGCAGCGAAGAGCGCCGCCGCTTTATAGATAATGTGTTATCGCAAACAGACAATGGTTACCTCGACGAGGTGATCGCCTATAATAAGATCCTGAATAACCGTAATGCATTTTTAAAACTGATAGCCGATACGGGGCGTTATGACCCGCACCTGCTGGAAGTGATGGATGAGCAACTGATCGCATCGGGCAACAACATCTTTAAAAAGCGTAAGGCGTTTATGGAAACATTTACACCTATATTTAATACGCATTACCAGTTTATAACGGAAGATGCCGAACAGGTGGAGCTGATCTATGAGTCGCAGCTTTTGGAAGACGAATTTGCTTCGCTGCTAAAAAAGACGGTGGAAAAGGACAGGGCGCTGGAGCGCACAACATCCGGCATCCATAAGGACGACCTGCAATTTGTTATTCACGGCATGCCGGTTAAAAAGTTCGGCTCGCAGGGGCAGCAGAAGTCGTTTTTGATCGCGCTTAAGCTGGCGCAGTATACTTTTCTTACCGATGAAAAAGGATTTAAGCCATTGCTGCTGCTCGATGATATTTTTGATAAGCTGGATGATAAGCGCGTGGCTAAACTAATGCAGATGGTTTCGGAACATGATTTCGGTCAGGTGTTTATTACTGATACCAGCGCGAGCCGTGTTGAAGATATTTTCAGTAAAATGGGGGTGGAAATTAAACTGTTTAAAGTTACAGGAGGTGAAATAGATGCGTAAAGCCAACGACAAATCGCTAAAGGATGCCATTGAGCAGATGCTGCAGGTTTATAAGATCAAAAAGCGGTATGAAGAAACCGGCGTGGTAGCGCATTGGCCGGAACTAGTGGGAAAATCAGTAGCTAACCGTACAAAAGAAATATATATCCACGACAAAAAGCTGTTCCTCCGTATAGAGTCATCCGTAATAAAAAATGAGCTGGTGCTGATGCGGCGACAGATCATCGATAAAATAAATGAGAAAGCCAGGGAGATATTGGTGGAAGATGTGGTCTTCTTATAAATTACCCGAGGTAAAGCAGTATACAAACAAAAAAGCCGCACCCTTAAAGGGACGGCTTCTATATATTTTATGAAATAAATTAAGGCTTATTTACCCCTGGCCATACGTAAACGGGTAACCGCGCTTACATAAACCTGATCCCTGATGATAGAATACACCAATATAAATACACCAGGCAACAGGAAAGCCAACTGAACTTCGGGATGGTTTTTGAACAGCGTTAACGATGCAATGATCAATACCACTATCACAGCTGCAAAAATTAATATTTTGAATAGTAAATTCATAACACAAGTTTTAAGTATAAAACCCTTTAATATTCAGATTGTTTCCAATAGGAATAGTAAAAGTATAAAATTTGTTTCAGAAAACCAAACCTTTTTTCGAAACTCTCGTAAAAGGAAAGTTTTGAGGTGAGAACCGTCACCTCAAAACCTCAAATATCCTGTTAGAACCTTTCGAAAGCCGAGAAGAAGAAATTACCTTCTATCTGTGCATTTTCATCCGAATCGGAACCGTGGATAGCGTTTGCCTCTATTGAATTAGCGAATCGCTGACGGATAGTACCTTCGTCTGCTTTTTTAGGATCGGTAGCGCCGATCAGCTTACGAAAATCTTCGATCGCATTATCTTTTTCCAATATTGCTGCAATGATCGGGCCCGATGACATGAAAGCGCACAGACCTGCATAAAAAGGGCGCTCTTTATGAACGGCATAAAATTCACCTGCTTTTTCCGGGGTTAAATAGGTGTATTTCATGGCTACCAGTTTAAAGCCGCTTTTTAATATCTGATCTAAAATACCGCCGATATGGCCCGCTGCAACAGCATCAGGCTTAATCATTGTAAAAGTTTTGTTACCTGCCATAGTCGTTTTTAAATTTGCTGCAAAGGTAAGCTTTTCCTATAAAATCTTGTGTTATCTGCTTATTAATTATTGTGTTACATTTACAATAAGCCTGCCTAAAAAATGTTTTAGTTATATATCAATGAGTTGGAAATTTATTTAGCTTTGCAACTCTTTAAAAAAAGGATGTTAGATACTGCACAGCTTATTAAGCTTTTAGCTCAGCCAAAAAAGATAGTTATCACCACCCATCATAAACCTGATGGTGATGCTATGGGCTCGTCATTAGGCTTATATAATTACCTGATACAGCAGGGGCATCATGCCAGGGTGATCACACCTACCGATTATCCAGCCTTTTTGAACTGGATGCCGGGAAATGGCGATGTTACCATCTACACCGATAAAATTGCCGAATGCGACAGGCTGATAGCAGATGCCGACCTGATCTTCTGCCTTGATTTTAATGCGCTTGGCCGTATAAATGAAATGGGCGAACGTGTTGGCGAAAGCAAAGCCTTAAAGGTAATGATAGACCACCACCTGGAGCCGGCAGATTTTGATGATTACCGTTTTTGGGATATCAACGCCTGCGCCACCGCTCAGCTGGTATATAAATTTATAGCGAGCGAGCTGGGCAACCCGCAATTGATCAATGCCGATGTGGCTACCTGTCTTTATACAGGCATCATGACCGATTCGGCATCCTTCCGTTTGCCAAATACTACTTCTGAAGTGCACCGCATCGTTGCCGATCTGATCGATCTTGGCGCGGTGAACTGGCGCATACATGAGCTGGTTTATAACGACTCGTCCGAAGACCGCCTGCGTTTCCTGGGCCATTGCCTGGTAAACCGCCTGGAAGTTTATAATGATTTTAACACGGCAGTTATCGCGGTTGATAAACACGACCTGGAAAGATATAATGTAATAACCGGTGATACGGAAGGCGTAGTAAATTATGCCCTGTCTATAAGCAATGTGCGCTTAGCTGCGTTTATTGTGGAGCGGAATGATAAAGTGAAACTGTCGTTACGTTCGAAAGGCGATTTTCCGGCAAATGATATCTGTAAAAAATATTTCAATGGTGGCGGGCACCGCAATGCAGCGGGCGGCACATCAACAGAGAGTTTCCCGGATGTTATTGAAAAGTTCAAATCAATATTACCTGAATATAAAAATCTATTAGTACAATAAGTAAAGCACATTAATTAAATGAAAAAACAATTCATGTTTTTAGCTCTTGCATCAGTCGGAATAGGATTGGCAAGTTGCAATGGCGGATTTAAACAAACGCAAGGTGGCCTGCTGTATGATATACACACCACTAAAAATAACCCAACCATCCAAACCGGCGACTACGTGTTCATGAACCTGGTTGCCAAAACTGATGGTGATTCTGTATTGTTCAGCACATACGACTCGGGTCAGGAAATACATCTGCCTATTCAGAAACCGCAATCAAAGGCTGATATATTTTCTGCATTACAACTGCTTGCAGAAGGTGACAGCGCTACGATAAAGATCCCTGCTGATTCAGTGTTTAAAAAACCTCAGCAAAGGCCGCCAAGCTTTAAAGGCAACTTCCTGGTATATGATATCAAGGTTGAGAAAGTAATATCTAAAGGCAAACTGAGTGAGCAGATATTTGAAGACCGTGTAAACGCATATGGTAAACAAATGCTGGCTGGCGTTCAGAAACTGGAAGCCGGTAAGATCAAAAATTACATAGCACACGAAAAGTTGACTTTGCAACAAACACCTGATAGCTTGTTATATCATATCGATCAACCAGGCAGCGGCCCGAACCCTGCTGCTGGCGATACCGTTGTGATCAACTATGTAGGCCGTTTCTTTAATGGTAAGATCTTTGATACTTCTATAAAAGATTCTGCTGTGAAAGCTAAGAAATATGACCCGATGCACCCATACAAACCATTACACATTGTAGCCGGCGCACATATGGTTATCCCGGGATGGGACGAAGCCCTGATGCTTTTGAACAAAGGATCAAAAGCTACCGTGGTAGTGCCGTCAAAATTGGCTTACGGCGCTAACGGCATGCAGATCATTGGCCCATACACGCCGATATCGTTTACGCTGGAAATTGTGGATATCATCCATCCAAACCCTAACGCACCAAAACCGGTACAGGTTAACCCGCTGATGCCAAGGCAGGGCGCGCCATCAGGACCTGCGCCAACGAAATAATTTTTGCTAATGCCTCCCCTGTCTTCAGGGGAGGCTTTTTTGTTTTTGATATGAAGAGATTTGTTTATAGTGTGATGGCGCTTTGCGCGTTTGCTTCTGCTGCATCGGCGCAAACCATGCAAAAAAGCCCTAACGGAACGCAATACAGCATGTTTACCCATAATACCGGCGACCGGATAAAGGTAAACGATGTAATATCCATGAACATAACACTAAAGACCGATAAGGACTCCGTGCTATCCAATCAGCCGATGCAGGTACAGGTGCAGCCATCGCAAAATGTTACCGACATGATGGATGTATTCCCGCTGCTTGCCGTTGGTGATAGTGTGCTGATAAAAGTTCCGGCCGATTCGGTTTATAAAGACCATGAGGATAAAAGGCCCCCTATATTCCCGCATGGCAGCAACTTTAACTTTTATGTGAAGGTTGTTAAAGCCGAAACGCTTGACCAGGCCATGGCAGAAAGAAATGCCGAAGTGGAAAAAATGAAAGCCGCCGAAAAAACTGCTATCGATAAATATATTGCCGATAACAAGCTGGTAGTAAAAACCACCCCTTCGGGCCTGAAATATGTGATCACCAAAACCGGACTGAAACCGAAACCGCTTGCGGGCGATACGGTACACGTAAACTATACCGGTAAATTCCTTACCGGGCAGGTGTTTGATACCAGCATACAGTCGGTAGCACAAAGCGCAGGTTTGAATGAACCCGGCCGTACTTTCGAGCCGTTGAAATTCCCGGTAGGCCACCAGGAGGTGATTGCCGGCTGGGATGAAGGCCTGCAATTGATGAATGAAGGCTCGAGTGCAATACTTATCGTGCCTTCAAGCATTGCTTACGGCGATCAGGGTTATGGCTCTATACCGCCTGCTACCCCGTTAGTGTTTAATGTGGAGCTGGTGAGCGTAAAGCGTATAAAACATGCGCCCGCAGCTGCGCCAAAAACATTGCCGAAAAAGCATCCTCTGACGAAAAAGAAAACCGCATAAAAACATTCGTCTTCTGTGAATTTAACCACAGAGGACACGGAGATTTACACAGAGAGCGCAGAGGTTAAAATCTCTGCGCTCTCTGTGTTTTTTTACCTCTGTGTTCTCTGCGGTAAAAAAAGACCTTACTTTTGCGCCATGTTGCTTACGGATACCCATACCCATCAATATTACGAAACCGACCCTGTAAAGCGCGTTGAGCTGATGCAGCGCTGTGCTGATAATAGTATAAACCGTCTTTTTCTGCCTAATGTCGATCTGGAATCGGTGCAGCAGGTTTTTGATCTTACCGCTGCTTATCCGGATATTTGTTACCCGATGCTGGGGATGCACCCCTGTTCTGTAAAAGAAGGCTGGGAAGAGGAACTGGACGCGATCATGAACGCGCAGGGCGACCGTAAAATATATGCCATCGGCGAGATTGGTATCGACCTGTATTGGGACAAGACCACGCTGGCTATGCAGGTTGAAGCATTCAAAAAACAGATCGCGATAGCAAAATCAAAAAAGTTGCCTATCGTTATTCACTGCCGTGAGGCTTTTGACGAGGTTTTCCAGGTGCTGGAAGAGGAAAAAGACGACGATCTTTTTGGCATCCTGCATTGTTTTACCGGCACGCATGAGCAGGCGCTAAAAGCTATAGAATTAGGTTTTTATTTGGGTATTGGCGGTGTTGTTACCTATAAAAATGGCGGCATCGACAAATTTTTACCCGAAATTGATCTGAAACATGTGGTTTTAGAAACTGATTCTCCGTACCTTACGCCCGTTCCGCACAGGGGCAAACGTAACGAAAGCTCATACCTTATTTACGTGGCCCAAAAGCTGGCGGAACTCTACCAGCTACCCATTGAAAAAGTCGCCGAAATAACAACGGAGAACTCCAGACAGGTATTTGGCGTATAATCGTTTTAATTATTGATCTCTTAAAAAAGCCTTAATACATTCATGAGCCAAATCCTGATCATCTATACCGGAGGGACAATAGGTATGATGAGCGACCCAGCTACCAAGGTGCTCAAGCCCATAAATTTTGAACAGATCATGGATAACGTTCCTGAATTGGACCGCCTGAACTGCAAAATTAAGGTACATTCCTTCGATAAGATCATCGACTCATCCAACATGAACCCGGAGATCTGGAGCGAACTGGCCGGGCTGATCGAAGCGAATTACGATAAGGTGGATGGTTTCGTGATCCTGCATGGCTCGGACACTATGTCGTTTACCGCATCGGTAATGAGCTTTATGCTGGAGAACCTGGGCAAACCGGTGATATTTACCGGCTCACAGCTACCCATCAGCGCTATCCGCACGGATGCAAAGGAAAACCTGATGACAGCCATCGAGATCGCCAATGCCAAAAAGAACGACCATGCGCGTGTGCCCGAGGTTTGTATTTATTTTGATTATAAACTGTTCCGTGGAAACCGTTCGTTTAAATATAACTCATCCAAATTTGAGGCATTTCGCTCACCGAATTACCCTGTATTGGCTGAATCCGGCGTGCACCTACGCTTTAGCGTAAATGACATCCGCCAGCCCGGCGAAGGCCCTATGGTTGTTCATAAAAAATTAATTAGTGACATAGGTGTGCTGAAGCTTTACCCCGGCATCAGCCCTAAGGTTGTTGAAAATATCCTGGATGCCGATGTGCGGGGTATTGTGATGGAAACCTTTGGTGCAGGCAATACCACTACCGACCAATGGTTTGTTGACCTGCTGAAAAAAGCGATAGACAGCGGCAAAGTGATACTGGATATTTCGCAATGTAAAGTAGGTACAGTGGAGCTGGGCCGATATGAAACCAGCCGCTTGTTAAAAGATATTGGCGTGGCAAACGGTTATGACATGACCTTTGAATCTGCCGTAACCAAAATGATGTTCCTGCTGGGCCAGTATGACAACCCGTGGATAGTGAAGGAAATGCTGGAAACTGATCTGCGTGGTGAAATAACGGTTTCGTAATAATAGTATTTTAGTACCGTCGTTACCGAGATGTAAAACCCGGGCCTTTGTCCAAAGGACTCTATGGAGAAGTTAAAATGACAAATAAAAAACCATGTCATTTCGAACCTGCGTGCGCAGGGACAGTGAAAGTGGGCAGGTGAGAAATCTTTTGCACCATACTCGAGGGACTATCCCGCGCAAAAGATTTCTCCTCACGCCACCGCTCAACCCAGCCCTTGGTTCGTCGAAATGACATTTTTGATAGGCTTGTCATGGGTAACTCGTTTCAGTATCTCGCTTTTAGGTATGTGCAATACATGTGACCCGCCTTCTGGATGATATCCCGAAACAAGTTCGGGATGACGGATGGATATTACTTTCTACCTCAATTCAGCCATTTTTTTCTTCAAAAAAGAGCACAACTCTTCAAATTCCTTCGAGGTAAGCTCCTTTTGCCTGATGATGACTACGCCGCTATGGTTACTGTTGCCCGTGTATAACAGTATGCACTGGTTCTCTATCTTAAATGCGTGGAAAGCGCCCCAACCCAACCGGGTATAATAATCCCCGGCCTCGTTTGCGAAATACTCGTCGGTCAGTTCCATCTTAAAATTTAATGGATTTTCCATTTCGTGGTAGCCCTTCATGGCGAGGCGCGCATCGGGCGTTACCTTCGGATAGAAATTATCGAGATAGATCATCAGCGCTGCGCCAAGGCAAAGCGCACCGATCATGGTGTAAACAATCAATGAATCGAATGTGATGCCATTGCTGCCATAAATAAGTAGCGCGACGCCCGCTATTCCAAAGAAAATTAGTTTACGCTGTGGCCCTTTGGTCTTGAGATGCTTTCTAAACCTGTTAATGGTTTTTTGGGCCTCCCTGCTCCTCGTAATCGTGATCTGCATAATTGGTTTGGTAGGTTGAACATATAAAGGTAATATGTTTTAAATACCATACAAATAGCTCACGCTCATAGGTTTTAAGGATTCCTATAGCGGGAAGTTGTCGGGCAATGTTCCATCAACCTGTTCGTTGCTAACTTTCGTAAACACAATGGATTGGATACGGCCATGCGTCATGGTGCCGTTCACACGGCGGTTAATGTTGGTTTGTATGATCATAGCGGTAGCACGATGGCCCTTCCAGACCACGTGAGACAGGTGTGAGCCCTCCTGGTACTTGTCGAGGTTGGGTTCTTCATAGCCTTTGCCATAGCACTCTTCCAGCAGTTTATCCATGTAATTTATGGTACCTTCCTTTACCAGGAAAATATCTATTTCAGTTATATAACCGTCGACATTTACCAATGTAACTTTTTCGATATACTTCTGAAATTTGCCTAAAGCGCTCTTTTTTACCTCGTTCTGGTCGGGATGATTCTTCCATGGGATGTAAACTTCGCTGCTGTGGGATGAAATGCTATCGCCCAGGTGGAATTGCAGGAAGCCATTTTTTATATCAAGGTTTTGAATGGTTTGTGCGTGTACGAACAGCGGCAAAAACAAAACAAAAAACAGTACTTTTTTCATAAATGAAGTTTAAACAAAGCTAATGAACGTTTTTTATTTGGATTTGTGTTGATACAAGTAGAATTAACCGCTGACTTTAATTATTGGTAAAATTTGCCGTAGGATAGGGCAATTTTTATAGTTATTATTGAGCTTATTAAGCCATGACAAAAATATTCCAAATATCGGTCCTGTTGGTGTTATTTATATCGCTCCGGGTCTTTGGTCAGCAGAAAGCTAATGGCGGGTTAGATAAATTAGAGGATAAGGCCCTTACGATGATTGATAAGCTTCCGGAATTGGCAAAGGCCGACCGCTATTACCAAAAACATTCGCACAGCAAAAAGCACTTGTTAACTATGGTTGCCGGCAAACCCGGTAAAGGGCAAAAGTATTTTAACATTGAAATAGCCGAGGACAATGGCGCTGCTTACCATACCTGGTACAGTTTCCTTGTCGATCCGCGGACTGGAGAAATCCTGTATGAAGATTATAAGAACGATAAAGATATTCCGCTAAACAAATGGCGTAAGCAGAAGAATTACCTGGGTTTGGATTGAATGTTTTTGATAACCATTATTAAACGTTTCTACTGGTTTAAGAGTTAGCGCAGCGCTCTTAAATCTAACATAGAAGATTAAGGACTCCGTCCGGCTCAATAATTTAAAGTTTTTAAATAGCAAAGGGCTTTTTCCTTCGTCACTGACCTTGTTCTCAAACAACCCGGACGGAGTCCTGCTTTTTATGAGGGATTTAAGAGCGCTGCGCTAACTCTTAAACCAGAGCGTGAAATTCAAATATATAACTGCCAACAGCAAACTCCTAACTGCCAACTTTCCACCGTCTACTGGTCTTCCTCAACCCCGCCGTTACCTGTGTAAGCGCTTTTACGTACTACAGGCATTCCTGTCATTTTAAACAGGTCGTCGAGGTGCAGCAGGCTGCCGTTTACCATGTTGCCGAGCAGTACGATGGTCACGTCGTTCTTCATATCGCGCAGAAAGATGTGCCTGAAGCCATGCCACCAACCGGTGTGATAAACCACCTTTTCGCCCGGCGCCTCAAACAAACGCCAGCCATAGCCATAATTAAAATGACCACGGACCATGGGGTTGCGGTCGGTATAAGCGGAATCCTGCGTGGCCGGCTTGATCAGGTAGCCAGCGCGAAGGGCACGATCAAACAGGAAAAGATCGCCAACAGTGCTGTAAATGCCGTATGCGCCTACCGGGCCATCCAAAAAGTTTGGCGCTACCGAGTATTTCCAGCTGTTACGGTCGTGGCCGAGTACTTTGGTTGGAATTTTATCGTAATCAGCTTTTGAGTACACGTTGGTATTTTTCATCCCGGCAGGGTCGAAAATGTTCTGCTTCATGTATTGGGTATAGCTGATGCCGCTCACCTTTTCGATGATTGAACCCAATACCATAAAGTTGGAGTTATTGTACAGGAAACGTTTATCGGGCTTATTGAACGGCGCAGGTTTGTATTGGGCTATCATGTCCATGGCTCCCTGGTTGGTGATGCCCTTGCGCTGGTCGCGATGCTCGGCACGGTAAATATCGTCGATGAAATAAACATAGTTCATCATACCCGAGCGGTGGGTAAGCAACAGCCTGATGGTAACGCCCTGGTAGGGAAAATTAGGAAAGAACTTTTGTACATCGTCGTCCAGTTTTAGTTTTCCGCGCTCCCAAAGCTGCATGATGGCGGTGCCCGTCATGGTTTTGGTAACTGAGGCCAGCTGGAACTGCGAGTTAACAGTGAGGCTGTCCATATGCGGGTAATTGGCCCAGCCAAAACTGTTTTCGTAAATGATCTTGCCTTTCTTTGCCACCAGTACATTACCGTTGAAACCGGCCACCTGGTGCAGGTGCTTCATAAACTCGTCGATGCGTTTATCGGCCTTTTTAGGGTTATATTCTAAATATTTTGTGGGATCGAACGGCTTACCGAGATCCGGCGTAGACGAAACAGGTTTGTTTTTTTGGTTAGAGGAGCAGGAAGCAAACACTAAAAAAAGAACAGCAGGCAAACAAATGTTTTTAAAGAATAATCTCATAGGTAAAAATCTTACGCTAAACGAAAGGCAAAAATTATAAAATATACCATAGGTATGGCTGTTAAGTTTTTAACATTCTGATAATATTATTCACTTTTTTGATTTATCGGATGTAAAAAATATCGCTTATGATGTTGAATAATAATATTTAAAGTTAAAAACCATGTCATTCCGAACCTGCAAAAGCATAGGGTTTGAGCGCTGCATGAGGAGGAATCTTTTGCGTTATGAATTGCTTCTATGCGTGGTGCAAAAGATTTCTCACCTGCCCCAGCCACTCAAACCCTATGCTTTTGCAGGTTCGAAATGACAATTTTTTAACTTTTCCCTATCTTTATCAAAAGGCTAACCATGAGCGCAATAACCATACTTTCAGGGCCGCCCGGGGCGGGAAAAACGACCATTGCGAAAGAGTTGATCTGCCTTAATAAAGGTGCGATGATCTATATTGAAGGCGACAGCTTCTGGAAATATATTGTAGAAAGCGGCAAGAAATCGGGCTTTGAAAATTTTAAAGCGACTATGAGCGCCATGCTGGCGGCAAGCATAGCCTATGCTCGTAATGGTTTTGAAGTTTTGCTGGACTTTAGCATACCGCCATGGTATATCAATAAAGCGGCTGAGTCGGTTAAAAAAAGAAAGATCCTGCTTAACTATGTTGTTGTACGGCCATCAATGGAAATATGCGCACAACGTGCAGCCACACGCGTACACGGCGTAATACCCGAATATCTTGAACCACACATAAAACTGTACGAATCATTTGACGAGCTGCAGCAATTTATAATTGAAGAAAACGAAGCCGATGCAAAAGCTATAGCCGAAAGAATAAAAAGAGGGTTGGATGTGGGCCTTTTCCGGTTTTGAACAGCAATTATCTCTGCTCTATAAATGTGTTATCAACGATTAGCCTGATCACATCGTCTATTTCCAGGCCAACTGCCAGTATGTGTTCTATGATCTGCTTGTTGTCGGGGTTATAAAAATCTTCTTTATCGAGTATGTTGATTAGCCCAAGCATAGTGGCTACAGGCCGGCGCAGTTCATGCGAGCTGAGAGAGGCGATATTTTGCAGGCGTTCGTTCTTTTCGGTGATCAACCGGGTTGCCCTTACATGCTCGGTTATGTTGCGTGCAAAACAGCCGACGCCGGTTATTTCGCCCTTCTCGTTATATATCGGGTTAAAGCTGGTTTCAAAATAGTTGGTTTCTCCTACCGGTTCTTTGTTTTCCGTTAGCACCACGTAGCGCTCCCCGCTTATGCCGCGATTGTAATAACTAACCCACATAGCCAACAGCTCAGGTGTGAAAACTTCGTGCAATGCGCTTTCACCCCTTACGGGTATACGGCCGGTATGTGTGGTAATAGCTGTTTTATACGCCTGGTTCATATACAAGTAGGTATATTCCTTGTCTACCGACCAGATCAGGTCTTCAGTATTATTGATCAGCGCCTCCAGGTTGCTTTTGGTAACGATATTTTCCTTTTGGGCGTTTACCTTAGCGGTAATATCCTGCCCTATTCCCTGGGCGCCTGTAACCTGGCCTTCTTCATTTTTAATGGCTATAAATTCCCATTCCGTATCGTGCAGCTTGCCCGATTTGTCGGGCTTTCTATGAATCAACGGGATAACTTTATTAGGATTGCTCACACAATCAATAAAAGCGGCCTCGCATAAAGGCAGCTCTTCGGGTATTGTTGTAATACTATAATGTTTGCCGATGATCTCGTATTTCTGATAACCAAACACCTTAGAAAACTGTTTATTGACGAATGTAAAGTTGCCGTTTATATCTATCCGGATAAGGAAGTTGGTTTGTGAGTCGATAAGCGAATTAAGAAATTGTTCGCGCAATTTAACTTCTTCCCTCCAGCGAATTTTTTCGGTAACATTATTCAGGATCACCATCCGGCAATCGATGTTCTTATATTCTATGCTGTCGCTGTTAATCTCAACATATATACTTTCACCATTTTTGGTGTAGTGCTTGCGCAACTTATTAAAACCATGGAAGATCCCGTTAGGGCCATATTCTTCGGCATCTTCAGGGCCTGTTTCAGTGCGCAGGTCGCGCATGGTCATGGTCAGGAATTCTTCGCGGGTATAACCATAGGTCTCAATAGCCGAGGCATTGATCTTTAATATCCGCAGCGTAGCCAACTCGTATATCAGCATCGGAATTGGGTTATTGTCGAACAGGATGCTGTACCCGGCCATGGATTCTTCCTGGTTATATTTGGCTTCGTCCTCGCGCTGAATATCCCTAATAATACTTATAGCTATATTACCTTCGCTGTTTTCATTATTAAATAAACTTTGCCTTTCATTAACCCATCTTATTTTCCCGTTCCGGGTTTGTATGCGGTAGGTGTGCTCGCTATGGTTGCCTTCTGTAAGCGGGCCGGTATCCTTTATCTTACTTATATCGCGCTGATCGATAAGCTTGTGCCACAGGTTGTGGTCTTTCTCAAATGCCTCGGGGCTATATCCTGTAAGCCCGGAAATATTTGTGCTAATAAATGAATATTTATTTTCATCCCTGTTAAAGGCTAAAACATAGTCATTCAGTGTGGCGAGGATATGGTTTAACATTCAGGACAATAGCTGTTCAGGCTAAAGTTAAATATTTTTAAATAATATTTATAATAATTTGTCTGCCACTTCCCGCCAGTTGTTCACGCGCTCAAACTCGGCTATTTCCAGGTTATGGGGCGATGAATACAGTAGCTTGCGCCCATCGAAGTCCACAAAATTGCGGCTGCGGTCGTCGATAAAAATATCTACGTTAACGATCTTCAGTCCGCAAAAAATAATATGTGTCCAGCTGATGAACGGGAAATGCTCGGCCAGCCAGTGATATTTGTCAATAAGCGAATTGGGGAATTCCATAGCTGCCGATACCACAAACACCTCGTACTTTTCGTTCAGCTCCTTTATCACCCTTTGGCTGTCGGGCATAACAGGTATATCGCGAAAAAAACCGGGTTCGTTGATATATTTGCGAGTGGTATTGTATAGCTCTTCGGGTAAAACGTCCCTGAATTCTTTGCCATACATCATAGGGATCGTGATCTCGATATTATGCGCCGATTTATACAGGTCGATGAATTTTTGTATAGTGTCGGCCATTACTTCGTCCATATCAATGGCAATGCGTTGTTTATTCATGCGGCTAAATTTGCGTTTTATTTCAAAAACAGGCGGATATTGTTGAAACATAAATATTTAACCCCAATGTTTTTAAATAAAAAAGATTTGTTTACCTTTGCGTCCCCGCTGCAAGAGGCTCCGGGGATAATGTTGAACACATAAAAACAAAGAATGGCTACTAAGATCAGACTGCAAAGACACGGTAAAAAAGGCAAGCCTTTTTACTACATTGTAGTGGCGGACTCAAGAGCACCACGTGATGGTCGCTTTATTGAGCGTTTAGGTTCGTACAACCCAAACACTAACCCTGCTACTATCGACATCAATTTCGACAAAACTTTGGATTGGGTAAACGATGGCGCACAGCCAACTGATACCTGCCGCGCTATCCTTTCATACAAAGGCGTGCTGTACAAAAAACATTTACAGGGCGGTTTGAAAAAAGGCGCTTTGACCGAAGAACAGGTTGAAGAAAAATTCAATGCATGGCTTGAGCAAAAAGACGGCAAAATTACCGGTAAAAAATCTACTTTAACATCTGCTAAAGAAGAAGCCCGTAAAGCTGCCCTTGCTGCCGAAGCTAAAAAGAAAGAAGATAAAGCTGCTGCTATAGCTGCTAAAAATGCACCTGTAGCTGAAGTGGAAGAAGAAGCACCTGCTGCCGAAGAAGAAGCTGCATCAGCTGAACCAGAAGCAGAAAGCGCTGAATAATTTTAGCAAAGACTTTTTAGATAAAGGCGAAGAGTTTCTTCGCCTTTGTTGTTTAAGGAGAAATTATAAAGTGGACGCGCTTTGATCCCCTCTCGAGAGGGGGCGCGTAAGGTTAGAGCGTCGGCAGGGGTGTGTTTAGCAACCTATGCCAATTCGATAAACACACCCCTGCCAATGCGCTTGTCCACTACACCCCCTCTCAAGAGGGGATCTAAAAATACATTTGTATGCCAACAGACGATCACTTCCGTATAGGCTCCATACTCAAAACCCGCGGTTTAAAAGGCGAGCTGCAGTTGTATGTTGATTTTGAAGGACTGGAAAACATCAAGTTTAACGCGGTGTATATTGACATGGCCGGCAAGCTGGTGCCTTATTTTGTAGAGTCTATTAAATACCCGCAACGCAATACGGCTTATTTGTATGTTGAGGATATTGATACGATAGAAAAAGCCACGCCGCTGGCAAAGAAGGATGTTTACCTGCCCAATAAGCTCAAACCCAAAAAGAAAAAGGCCGAATTTACCCTCAAGGACCTGCTTGGCTTTACCGCCATTGACGATTACGAAGGCGAACTGGGCGTGATCAACGAAATAAACGAATTCCCGCAGCAACTGGTGGCGTCGGTTCGGTATAAGGACTGCGAAGTGCTTTTCCCCTTGAATGAGGAGATCATTAAAGGAATAGACGTGGTAAAAAACATAGTGTATGTTGACTTGCCCGAGGGTTTGCTGGATATTTATTTGGAGTAAGTCATAAAGCCGTGCTTTTTTGGATCCCCTCTCGAGAGGGGGCGCGTAAGCCGTGAGCGTTGGGAGGGGTGTGTTTATGCGCTATGCCTGTTGTCGCTTTGATAACACACCCCTGCAGCCGCACTTTCCTGCACGCCCCCTCTCAAGAGGGGATCTGAAATTTACCTCCATCTTCAATTAACAATTCCCCGTTAAAAACTGTTAAAAAACCACCTCACTACTAATGCTTTAAGAAAAGTAGGTTAAATTTGAGCATAACCTTTAACTCACGGCTATGTTCAAAAGCTACTTTACCCTGGCGCTGCGCAACTTATGGAAGCGTAAAACATCAACCATTATTAATGTATTGGGGCTTTCGGTAGGATTGGCGTGTTGTGCGCTGGTGTTCCTGTTTGTGCAGCATGAGTTGAGTTTTGACAAGGGTTTTGATGATGCGAAGGACATTTACCGTGTAACCAGCGATTTCGGCAAAGGCAGCTCGGCGCCTACCGTAACCTGGCCTTATGCTACCATGCTGAAAAATGATATCCCCGAAATTGACCAGGTAAGCCGGCTGGATGCATCCAAATGCACCTGTATTGTGCAGGTAAACGGCCCGGGCAATAAAGAGCCAATAGCAGTTGATAACGGTTATTGGACAGACCCCACATTCTTTGATATTTTCTCCTTCCATTTCGAGCAGGGAAACCGCGCTACTGCTTTTAACGAGCCGAATACCATTGTGCTTTCGCAATCATTTGCAGAGAAATTGTTTGGTGCGAATACTTCTGTTATCGGCAAAACCGTCAAGACTGCGGGTAATACTTATACCATTTCAGGCGTATTTAAAAAGGATTTCCTAAACCATTTTAATGCCGATTTTTTCGCCAGCAATAACAGCACCGACATCCGCGAGGACATGGCCACCAACACCAGCTGGGTGGTGAACCCTAATTACTATACCTACATAAAACTTAAACCGAACGCCAGCGAGCCGCATGTGCTGCAGGAAATAAAAGCCTATACTGACCGCCATGCCGGTCCGGATAAAAAAGCTACGGGTGATTTTATGGAAAATGGGCTGCAGGCTTTGAAAGACGTTCATCTTAACTCTGCCCAATATTACAGCTACATGGAAGTGAAACAGGGCAATATCCATTACCTGTATATCCTCGGCAGTATAGCATTGGCTATTTTATTGCTGGGCTGTATCAACTATATGAACCTGTCTACCGCGCAGGCTATCGACCGGGCCCGTGAGGTGGGCGTGCGCCGGGTATTGGGTGCAGGGAAATCTGCCATACGTTACCAGTTTTTGATAGAGACAGTGGCCGTAAGCCTGTTGGGTTTGGTATTGGCTATCGCGTTGGCATTTTTGGCCTTGCCTGTATTTAATAGTCTTACGGGGCAAACGCTGTCATTTTTTGCAAGAGAAAATTATACGCTCATCCTGTGGATGCTCCTGATATCATTAGCTACAGGTTTGTTAGCCGGTATTTACCCGGCGCTGCATCTTTCGGCATTCAAGCCGGTAAAAGTGTTGAAGGGAAAGATCGCTGACAAGCAAGGTACGTTTAGCATTCGCAAGGTATTGGTGACACTTCAATTTGTAGTGGCTACCGGGCTGGTTTTTGCCACGATAGTAATATGGCAGCAGTTCAGCTATATGCGTAATACCAAGCCTGGTTTCGACCAGGACCAGGAATTGGTCGTTTTTGAGCAAACGCCCGCAGCACAGGCCAATACCGCTACGCTGATCAATGAGCTGAGCGCCAATTCCATGTTCAAAACGGTAACAGGCGCTACCGCATCTTTGGTTTCGGGAGATTTTAACCTTTACCTGCAGGGCAAAACCGTACACGAGCAGCAAAGCGTTATGCTCGATTTTGTCGATACGAGCTATATTAAAACGCTCGGTCTAACACTCATTTCCGGCACCAACTTTACGCCGCAAACGTTTTCCAACACCAATATGCACGAGGATATGGAAAACGACGACATTGCCCGGCAGATCATCATCAATGAGCAAGCGGCCAAAGTTTACGGGCTCGATCCGTACACTGCACCGGGTAAATACTTTTCACGCCTGCACAATGGCAAAATTTATAACTACCGCATTATGGGCGTGCTTAAAAATTATAATATTTTCTCGCTGCATTCGCCCATTATGCCGGCCGGTATCATTTTGGCTAACCCAAAGCGTTTTACTACTGTAGTGGCTAAGTTCAGGGGCAGCAATGCTTCGGCGGCTATCGGTTATTTAAATAAAACCTGGAAACAGCTTAACCCCGATGCGCCGTTCGCCTGTGATTTTATGGACAAGGTTTTCGCCTATGATTACGACCAGGACCAGCGCCAGCAAACCATGCTTACCGCCTGTTCGGTTATCGCCATTTTTATCTCGAGCCTCGGTTTGTTGGGTTTGATCACTTATACGCTTGGGCAGCGGGCTAAAGAGATCGGTATCCGTAAAGTGATCGGCGCAGGTGTGGGGAATATCGTTATGCTGTTTTACAAACAGTATTTCTGGCTGGTGCTTATTGCCAACCTGTTTGCATTGCCGCTTGGCTGGTGGTTTATGAATAACTGGCTGCGCGGTTTTGCTTACCGCATCGATATCAGCTGGTGGGTCTTTGGGGTGTCGCTGGCAAGCGGGGTGCTTATTGCGTTTTGTACCATTGCGTTTAAAACGGTGAGGGCGGCGCTGGCGAACCCGGTGGAGAGTTTGCGCTCAGAATAGTCTGAACCAGGATTAAACGGATTTATCGGATTTTCAGGATATTAATCAGGATCGGCAGCAATGCGTTGAACGATACAGTTATTCCCCCTTAAAATCCGCTTTGCGTTTCTCCAAAAATGCCGTCACGCCTTCTTTCATATCAGCGGTATCAAAGCATTTGCCGAATTCTGTAATTTCTACCTCGAAGCCGTTCGTTGATGGATCGCTTGCGGCGTTTACCGTCTTTATGGCTGCAGCGATGGACAATGGGGCGCGGGATAGTATTTTCGTCATCATCTCTTCGGCTTTTGGCAGCAGTTCACCCTGTGTGACTACGTGGTTGACCAAGCCGTATTGGTAAGCGTCGGCAGCGGTGACCATATCTGCCGTCATGATTATTTCGAGCGCTTTGCCTTTGCCTACGAGTGCAGTTAGTCGTTGCGTACCGCCATAGCCTGGTATTAAGCCGAGGGTAACTTCAGGCAGCCCCATTTTGGCATTGTCGGATGCGATGCGGATGTGGCAGGCCATGGCCAGTTCCAAACCACCGCCCAACGCGAAACCATTTACCGCCGCGATTACCGGCTTGCTGCCATTGGCTATTACATCAAAAACTTTGGTATGACCGTTGCGTGAAAGCGCCGTACCGCCTTCTGCGTCAAGCGATGCAAATTCGGCGATATCCGCCCCGGCAACAAATGCTTTCGGCCCGGCGCCGGTGATAATGATGCCGCCGACGGCTTTATCCCGGAAGGCTTGTGTAAAAGCATCATGCAGCTCCGCAAGCGTGGTTTTGTTGAGTGCGTTGAGCTTGCTTTCGCGATTAATGGTGATGTAGCGGATGCGGCCCTTGTCTTCGATGATCAGGTTTTCAAATGCCATAGCCTAAAAATTTCTGTGCTGGTGTACCCAGTCGGTTATATATTTTACTATTTCAGTAGTGGTTGTACCCGGTGGGAATAGTTCGCCCACGCCTATTTCCTTTAGTTTGGCCATATCCTCGGCAGGGATAATACCGCCGCCGGTGATGAGCACATCGTCCATTTGTTTTTCCTTTACCAGGCTGATGATCTTTGGGAAAACCGTCATGTGTGCGCCGGAAAGTATGGAAACGCCAATCGCATCCACATCCTCCTGCAGGGCGGTATTCACCACCATTTCGGGGGTTTGCCGCAGGCCGGTGTAGATCACTTCCATACCCGCGTCGCGGAGGGATGTGGCAATGATGCGTGCCCCGCGGTCGTGCCCGTCGAGGCCTACCTTCGCTACTAAAACACGTATTGGCCTGTTGAAGGTGTTGCTCATGGTAAATAATTGATGGGTAAAGGTAGGAAGAAATTGTGAGGGATGGAATTGGCGTTAAGCCTGTGTCATCATTGCTTAATAAATCCTGTCATTCTGAGCGGCAGCGAAGAACCTGTGAAACATGGTGTACGCCATGCATAGTTCGCGATGCATGAGCATAGGTGCTTCACTGCGTTCAGCATGACAGGTTTATTTGATGAATTGAGTCCGCCGGCTAGCGAGATATAAGCATCAGGGTAATCTTTTAACGGCGAAGCCCTCTTGAGCACCATTAAAAAATTAAAAACTGCGAAAAATCCTATAAATCATGGTTCAAGACAACCCGCGTTAGGGATTGGAAGGGTTTAGCCCGCAGGGCCGTAGCGCAGCGGAGCCCTGAAAAGCCCGGCCCGCTCCGTAGGAGTCCTACGGACAGGGAAACGCCCAAACCCTCTTCAAATTTTTAACACAAATATGATATTCCAATATTTCACCTGATAAAATAAACGCGTATATTTGTAAGGTAAACTTATTAGTTTAATTTACTACAATGGGTAAGAAAGATTTAGAATTGGCATCGGAACTGAGCACCGTGGTAACACGGTTGGTTAAAAAGCTGCGTAAAGGCTCGGCAACGGGGCAGCAGCTTTCACTTACTGAGCGTACCACGCTTGGGTTGCTTAACAGCGGCGATATGCTGCCGAGCGAGCTGGCTGCTGCGGAAAAGATCACCAACCAGTCGATGTCGCAGATATTGAGCCATTTGATGGAGCTGGGGCTGATCTTCCGCACCGCTTCGGAAACGGATAAGCGCAAGGTGATCATTTCGCTTACCGAAGCCGGCAAGCAGATGATACAGCAGGTGAAGAGTGAAAAGAACGAATGGCTGTCGGCGGCGCTTGAGGCGACTTGTACCGATGAGGAGCAGGCGCTCATACGCAAGGTGCTTGGTCCGCTAAGCCGGGTAATTGATTTTGAATAAAATTGGGGAAATAAGGAAATGGAGATAGAGACTTTCAGGGCATTTAAGAGTAGAAATTATAGGTTATTTTTCAGCGGGCAATCTATCTCGCTGATCGGTACATGGATGCAGAAGACGGCGGTGAGCTGGGTGGTTTATGCACTCACACATTCTACGCTGATGCTTGGGGTTTCGTTGTTTGCCAGCCAGTTTCCTTCCTTTTTGTTTACGCTGATAGGCGGCGTGGTATCGGATAGGTATGACCGGCACAAGGTGTTGCTCATTACCCAGGTGGCATCTATGATACAGGCCGTGTTGCTGGCGTTATTGGTTTTGAGCAAGCATTTTAATGTTTGGGAAGTGCTTAGCCTGAGCGCGGTGCTGGGCATTATCAACGCGTTCGACGTACCGGCACGGCAATCGCTGGTATATGAAATGGTAGAGGATAAAAGCGACCTGCCGAATGCCCTGGCGCTGAACTCCTCGATGGTGAATTTATCGAAACTGATCGGTCCGGCGATTGCGGGGTTTGTGCTGGAGAAACTGGGCGAGGATGTTTGTTTTTTCCTCAATGCAGCAAGTTTTGTGGCGGTGATCTTTTCGCTGACCATGATGCGCCTGCCAAAGTTCATCCCTAAAAGGACCAACAAAAACGTCCGTGAGGAGTTAGTCGACGGTTTCAATTATATCAAGCGGACGCCTTCTCTTGCCTTTATCATTATTATGCTGGGGCTCATCAGTCTTTTTGTTCTGCCATATACTACGCTGCTCCCTTATTATGCGCGTGATGTTTTTAAAGGTACTGCAACTACTTTCGGTTGGATAGATAGTGCGGTTGGCTTGGGTGCGTTATGCGGGGCTATATTTTTAGCGTCGCAAAAAACCGGCACCAACCTGAAACGGATCCTGGCCATAAATACGCTGATATTTGGCTCGGGCTTGATCTTGTTTTCGCATCAGCATAACTACGCTTTGGCATTGGTTTTTGCAACGGTGGCAGGCTTTGGCCAGATGTCGCAGATCACGATCAGTAACACCATTATCCAAACTACTGCCGATATAAATATGCGCGGGCGCGTGATCAGTTTTTACGCGCTGGCGGTTTTCGGCATGCAGCCGATAGGCGGCTTGCTGGTAGGTTTCATATCCAAACACGTTGGCACCATGGATACGCTGCTTGGCGAGGGCGTTGTGGCGATATTGATAGGCTTAATGCATATGCGCTTTTTGCGGAAGGCGAAAGCTAAAGCAGAGATAAAGCCTGTTGCGGATGTGCAGCAGGAAGCGGTGAGTGTGGCGTGATTTGATATAGCGGCGGTTATTAACCACAGAGATAACAGAGGAGAAATCGCGGAGAACACAGAGAAAAAGGTCTTTGTGTTCTCTGTGTAAACCTCTGTAGTTACTAAATATATAACGTGCTATGGGGTAGGCACCTTGAGTGTTCGAAAGATTTAAAAGAGCAAGGGAAAGTGCGATTCCCTCCCACGGGGAGGGTGAAGGGAGGGGTTTAGTCGCCATGCAATAGCGCATAACCCCTCCCTGCCACTACACGTTCCTACCGCACCCCTCCCCGAGGAGGGAATTTTAAAAACCCAATATAATATTTCGAACATTCAAGGGCAGGCATCCGAAGTGTAAAGACCACCCTCAAGTCCGTCTGCTCCCTAAATAACCCACAAACACTAACACCGCTGCTACCGAGCTCATTATCGCGGGCATCGGGAAAAACCAGATCCATTCGTCAATTGCAAAAAATGCCAGGAACGCAATCAGCCATGGAAGAAGCTTTTGTGTCATGATATCGGTTATATTGTTTGCGGAAAGCCATAGCACAACCACGATCAGTAAAAGCACGCCGATCATTCCATAACCGTAGCCCTGGTAAAACATTGCCAGGCTCACCTGCCTGCCGAAAAAATCGAAATGGTCGGATTTCATTCCCTGCAGCACATTGGCTATCGGTTTGTTTGGCGCCTGATCCCAGGTCAGGGCGCCCATGGTGTGGCCGAGGGTATGCAACAGCATTATTATTGATGCTATTCGCAGTAATAATTTAGGTTTCATGTGTTATGGTGTTGGTTAGTGTTGATGGTTTGTTTAGCTATATTACAAAATCTGCCCCGGTTTTTAAAATACCCCAATGGGGTATTTTATTTTGGCGGGAGATCGTCTTCATTAAACTTGTTACAGTATTTATTGCCTATTCCCCGCCAATTTATTTGCAAATTAACAATCGATTGCATATGTTCGGACATTGATTAACCGACATTTCCGCTTTCCCCTTTTATGATTAAAAAACTATTCGCACCGGCATTTTTTGTTGTGATCTGTTTATCCGCTTCGCTCGTTTCGGCGCAAACGGTTCATCATACGGCGCATGTGGTACATGCCCATAAGCCAACAGCCGCGGATATTGCTGCGGGCAAGGCCTTGTTCCTGAAGTCGGATTGCCTTACCTGCCATAAACTGGATGTAAAAGTTGTTGGTCCGGCGTATTATGATGTAGCTAAGAAATACCCCGCAACGGAAGCGGATTACGAGCTGTTGGCCAACAAGGTGATCAGCGGGGGAAGCGGTGTTTGGGGACAGGTGGCCATGGCGCCACATCCTACCCTTACGCATGATGATGCGAAGAAGATAGTAGAATACATTTTATCGCTGAAACCGGGAAAATCCTGATCTGTGCTGCCCGGCTTTGGTGTATGCGTTTTAACCGAATTATACACTAAATAATATCAAAAATGAGCGATCATGGAAAAGTTAACCGCTTGGGCCTGCTGGCTGCCTGCGGTTTTTTTGCTTTACTGTTTTTAGGGATAGCCAACCCGGCCAATGCAAAAATGAAAGTGCTGATCTTCTGCAAAACAGCGGGCTTTCATCACGCCTCTATCGCCGCAGGCGTAAAAGCTATTGAAAAATTAGGCGTTGAAAATAATTTTGATGTGGACAGCACCACCGACAGCCGTAAATTCACCTACGAAAACCTGAAGCGTTATGCCGCCGTGATCTTCCTGAGCACCACGCATGATGTACTGAACGACGAACAGAAAAAAGCATTTATCAAATACATTGAATCAGGCGGCGGGTTTGCCGGTGTGCATGCCGCTACCGATACCGAATACGGCTGGCAATGGTACGGCAACCTGGTGGGCGCTTATTTCGACAGTCACCCGGCGCAACAGGACGCCATTATAGACGTACAGGACACAACCAGCGCTGCCACCAGCTTCCTGCCCCGGCATTGGAAACGTTTTGACGAATGGTACAACTTTAAATGGATCTCGCCAAACCTGCACGTGCTGTTAACCATTGACGAGAACAGCTATAAAGGCGGTAAAAATGCCGGATATCACCCGATGGCCTGGTACCATACTTATGATGGCGGTCGCGCTTTTTATACCGAGCTGGGCCATTCCGACGAATCATATGCCGATCCGCTTTACCTGCGGCACCTGCTGGCCGGTATTGAATATGCGATGGGCAGGCCCCACAGGATGTAAGCTAATCCCCTTATCATGAAAGCAAAAAAACCTTTGATCATCGGCGCCATCGGTTTGTCGATATTCATTTATACCTGTAAGGAACGGCAATACCCCGTGCAGCGTGATGCCAATGGCCGCATTTTGGTGAACGAGCATCCATCGTCGGTTGCCTTATCGCCCGAGGAGAGCATGAAGCACATGTACCTGCCCAAAGGCTATCATTTACAACTGATTTCAGCCGAGCCGATGGTGAGCCAGCCGGTAGCCATTGCCTGGGATGGGGATGGCCGATTGTATGTTGCCGAAATGAACACCTATATGCGCGATGTGGATGGCACCGGCGAAGGCAAGCCTTCGTGCCAGATCGTGCGGATGGAAGATACCGATGGGGACGGCGTGATGGACAAGGCCACCATTTTTGCCAAGGACCTGGTGATGCCGCGCATGATATTGCCGCTGGATAACCGCATCCTGGTAAATGAAACCTATTCCAACAATATTTACAGCTACGAGGACACCAACGGCGATGGCATTGCCGATGTGAAAAAGCTGGTTTATAAAAACGACAGTAAGGACAACAAAAATCTCGAACACCAAAAAAGCGGTTTGATATGGAATATAGATAACCGTATTTATGTAACGGTCGATCCGCTGCGTTATCAATTTACCGGTGACCAATTGGTGCCGGATTCCATGCGCGAGTCGCCGGGCGGGCAATGGGGTTTGACCTATGACGATTATGGCCGTTTATATTTTTCATCGGCCGGCGGTGAAGTACCCGCGCTCAATTTCCAGCAAAACCCTTATTACGGCTATTTTGATATGCCGGGCCAGCTGGTGGGTAATTTTATGGAGCCCTGGCCCATCATTGCTACGCCGGATGTGCAGGGCGGCCCGATGCGTTTGCGTAAGGACAGCACGCTGAATCATTTCACCGCATGCACCGGGCAGTCCGTTTACCGCGGCGACCGTTTACCCCATGACCTGGAAGGTGACCTGCTGATCTGCGAGCCGGTTGGGCGTTTGATCCGTAGGGCAAAAGTTAGCGACAGCTTGGGCATGACGATGCTCACCAATGCTTACGACAGGCAGGAGTTCCTGGCATCGTCTGACATGAACTTTCGCCCGGTGAATACCGTTACCGGGCCTGACGGCTGCCTGTATATTGTGGATATGTACCACGGCATTATACAGGAAAGCGCCTGGACGCCGCAGGGAAGCTACCTGCGTCCGCAGATATTGAAAAAAGGCCTGGAGAAGAATGTTGGCCGCGGCCGGATCTATCGTATCGTTGCCGATCATATCAGGCCGAATAAAGAGCGCCCGCACATGCTGGAGCAAAGCAGCGCCGAACTGGTACAGTATTTATCCAGCCCAAATGGCTGGTGGCGCGACAATGCACAAAAGCTGATCGTGCTGCGCGGAGATAAATCAGTGGTGCCGGCTTTGGAAAATTTAACGCAGGCGGGGAATCCATCGCTGGGACGCATACATGCTTTATGGACTCTGGATGGTTTACATGCTTTGAATAAAGAAATATTATTCCGCGCGCTGAAAGATGAGGACTGGCATGTGCGCAAAAATGCGATATGGGCAAGCGAAGATTTGATGCAGGGCGATGACGGCAGCCTGATTACCCGCCTGGCAGCAATGACAAACGACCCGAGCCCGGATGTACGTACACAGTTAGGGCTTTCTATGCGGTACGCTAAAAACCCACAAGCACAAAATATTATCCGCGACCTGGTGAACCGGCCGGACAATCCTGTGTTGGTTCAATCGCAAAAAAAATATGATGCCGAGCTTGCCGCTGCCGAAGCACTGCGAAAAAAAGAGCAAATGATGCGCGAGGCCGACAGGCTGCTCATCACCAACGGCGAAGTGATATTTAAAGGTCTGTGCGCCAGTTGCCACGGGCAGGATGGTAAAGGAATAATTAATGGCACCGCTATGCTGCCTGCGCCGCCACTTGCCGCTAACAAGGATGTAAATTCCGACCCGGATAAGCTCATCCGCATTTTGCTTTATGGGTTGACAGGCCCGGTTGACGGTAAAACCTATGCCAATACCATGCCGCCGCTGAATGGTAACGACGATACTTACATTGCATCGGCATTGAGCTATATCCGTAACTCCATGGGCAATAAAGCGCCTACTGTTACTGCGGAGATGGTGAAAAAGATAAGGGAGCAAACTGCGGGCCGAACTAAAAGTTGGACCATGGATGAATTGAACGCAATTGGTAAAAAATAAGCGACAAGCACTGTTCGCGCGGAATAAGCCGTTGCATAATTAAAGCAAACATTTATATTAGCAACTCCAATTCAAAAAACCTTTTAGTCGAATAAAAATACACTTAACCAAAAACGCTTACAGATCATGACAGCAGCTATCCGGTTTAAACTTTCAACCATGATGTTTCTCCAGTTCTTTATCTGGGGTGCATGGTTTGTAACAATGGGCACTTACCTCAGCAAGACACTGAATGCTACAGGCACGCAAAATGCAACGGCTTATGCCACGCAGGCACTGGGCGCTATCCTTGCCCCTTTTATTATCGGTTTGATAGCTGACAAATATTTTTCGGCGCAAAAAATATTGGGGGTGTTGCACCTTATCGGCGCAGGCCTTATGTTTCTCGCCAGCCGGGCAACAGATTTTTCTGGTTTTTATCCGCTGATATTGTCATACATGATCATATACATGCCAACACTGGCACTTGTAAATACCATATCGTTCAAGCAGATGCTTAATCCTGCCAAAGAGTTCCCGCCTGTACGCATTTGCGGCACTATTGGCTGGATCATTGCCGGTATGCTTATAGGCATTTTAGGCTGGGAAAAAAGCGGTTCGTTGGGATTAACATTTACCATAGCTGCAGTGGCTTCACTATTATTGGGATTGTTATCATTTTCACTTCCCGATACCCCGCCCGCAAAGCGTGGTCAAAAAACATCTGTTGGTGACATCATCGGATTGGATGCTATCGGTTTGTTAAAAAACAAATCATACCTGGTATTTTTCCTGGCATCTGTAGCTATTTGTATTCCACTGGCATTTTACTATAATTTTACCAATCTCTTTTTAAACGAAGTTGGCGTAAAAGCAGCAGCCGGTATACAGACCCTTGGACAATACTCTGAACTTGGCTTCATGATCGCTATGCCATTTTTCTTTGTACGGATGGGTGTTAAATATATGCTGGCCATGGGCATGATCGCATGGGCGCTGCGATATGTGTTTTTCGCTTATGGGAATGCCGACAGCAATTACTGGATGCTGTTAGCCGGTATTATTATCCATGGCGTTTGTTATGATTTCTTCTTTGTTGCCGGGCAGATCTATACCGATAACCTGGCCGGTGAGCGCTACAAAAACTCGGCACAGGGTTTTATTACGCTGGCAACTTATGGCGTGGGTATGCTCATCGGCTTTACCATATCCGGCCCTATCGTCGATCACTACAAAACAGCTACATCACACGATTGGCAAAGCATATGGCTTATTCCGGGCGCGATAGCGTTCGTTGTATTATTGGTGTTCCTGTTGCTTTTCAGGGATAAAAACCAGACAAATATGAAGCCTGGGTTGGCAATGGAAGAAGAATCCGCCGATATCGAGTTATAAAATGATCTTTTCGTAAAATATTTGTTAATAAGAAAGCCCGGCGCAAACAAACACCGGGCTTTTTTCGTTTAATACCCAATTGAATTTCAATATAATATCCCGATCCTCGCAAGCAAATTGTTTGCTGATTTGAAAAGTAATATATAGATTCACATACTATTTCCGTCTCTGCCTAATGAACGACCAAGGTAAAAAGATCATCATATTTGATGATGATGAGGATATTCTATCTATCTGCACTTATATTTTAGAAGAGCAGGGATGGGATGTAAAAACTTTCACCAACTGCAATAACATTGTAGACAAGGTATCCGATGTTGCGCCGGATGTGATTTTGATGGATAACTGGATCCCCGACGAGGGCGGTATCATCGCCACACAGGCGCTCAAAAATCATCAAACATTAAAGACTATTCCCGTAATCTATTTTTCGGCCAATAGCGATATCCAACTGCTGGCAGACCATGCCGGCGCCGAAAGCTACCTGGCCAAACCATTCGATCTTGAAGAATTGGAGCGCGTGATCAATAACGTACTCGTTAAATAATCCGATAAAGCTAAAATGTAAAAGCCCCCGTTCAAAATGAACGGGGGCTTTTCTGTATACGCTGATCTGCTGTTGCCTGGTATTACATACCACCCGGGCCTGGGCCGCCGCCGCCACCGGGACCACCACCGCCGCCCGGACCAGGGAAACCACCGCCGCTGCGGTTACCTCTGCGCATCTGACGGTCATCAATCGGCGCTTTGCCCGCAAATTTTTGCAGCCTGATGGTTAACGTTGCCAGGTAATAACGGGCAAGCCTGTTAACGTGTGTTTCGGTGATAGAGCTTGGTGTTGCTGTTTCTGAGAAACCGGTGTTCTGGTTAAACAAATCGTATACCGCAAAACGGATGGTCGCCATATTGTTTTTCATAAAGCGGCGCTCCAGGTATACGTTCAGGATGTTCGGATTGGTAACGCTCAAGCTTTTTGCGTAACCGTAATAAATATATTTTTCGTAATCGTAGCTGAATGTCCAATCGCCAAAATAGTTTTTACCATTAAAGAAAATGCTCCAGGTACGTGTATTGTCGGCACTGGTGAGCAACGAATCGGATACGGTATTATTCGTATGGTTAATGGAGTATTGTGTCCACAACTGCACGTCTACGTGATCCTGTATATCAACACGGAACTTTAAGCCCGGCGAAAATTGCAGGTTTTTTGAGTTGTTGCGTTGCGCCAGTGAATCGGTACCGTTAACTGTTGTTAGATAGTTAACCGTGTTTGTGTAGGCTACCTGGCCGGTTAATGACAGGGTGTACTTACGTGCATCCCATGGTTTTGAATAAACAAAACCGCCGGAAAGATCGCTGTAACCGTTGCCCGGTACATTGAGGTATTGCGTCAGGATGGTATTATTAGCAAAATTACTGCCGACCGGTTGATTTTTATAGGTTACCGCATTTGTAGTAATGAAATTGCTCACTTGCTGGTAGCTGATATTGGTGAACAAGGCATTGCCCGTACCAAAATCAAACGAGTTGTAGCGCAGCATTATATTATTGGTGAACTGCGGGTTAAGGTTGGGGTTACCCTCAACAGGATATAGGGGGTTCGACTTATCGATAACCGGCTGCAATTGCGAGAAACTCGGCGCGGCATTCGACCCGTTATAATAGAACATCAAGGTATGGCTCCGTGAGAAGTTGTAAACAAAACGGGCTGTCGGGATAAAGTCGAAACTGTTTACATGTGTTTGGTTGCCTGTTGTAAGCGATGTACCGTTTAATTCTGAAGGCTGTACGCCAACACCTAACACATAATTATATTTGGTATGCACTACGCGATAGTTCACACCGAAACGGTTGGTTATGAAAGTAAAATTATAGCGGTTGGTCAGTGCGCTGTCCGAACTGAAGTATGCTATCGGCGGTATGCTGGTGCTGGTATCTGTTACTTTATCGTTATTGGTCGACGAGTAATTGAAGGAATAATTAAACTCCAAAAATGCATTATGGCTTAATGGCGAAAGGTACGATAAGGTGGTACCGATACTGTTAGTGCGGCTATAGGTGCTGATCTCCTGGTCGGCAGCACTTAAGGGTGCGCCAACTATATAGTTGCTGAGCGGGTTTGAATATGAATTACTGGTAGTGGAGCTGGCCGTTACCGTAGCATTAAAATTGTGGCGCTTATGGAATTTGTGATTATACATCACAGTCAACCCAAAACTTGGCGAGTTTGAGGTTGCGTAATTATTTTGGTTAACCAAACTCGCTAAGTTACCACCGCTTGATATCGAGTCGATCTCGGTTTCGCGCGTGGTAGTGCTTGCGTAGCTGAATGTCGGCGTAATCTTTACATAGTTGCTGGTATCGGGTGTCCATTCCATGTTCCAGGTAAAGCGGTGGTTCATGTTGGCATCGTGCTCGTTACTTTGTTGATTGTTGGTGGTACTGGAAACGTTTTGCTGTTGTGTGGTACTATTGGTATACACGTCGTTGTCTGAGAAACTGTAACTGCCATACACCACCAGGTTTTTACCCCACTGGTCGCGGAAGTTGGCGCCTAATGAGTGTGCATTAGTAATACCGTTTGCCGCAGTAATGAGCGAACCGGTATTGCCCGCACCTCTCGATGCATTACCACGACCGCCGCCGCCGCCGCCAAATCCGGCGCCGCCGAAACCACCACCGGCAAATCCGCCGCCACCGCCGCCGGTCGACCCGTATGAGAATGTATTTACGTTGGTATTATTTAAACTACCCAAAACGGCTATTTGCTGGTCGCCATTAAAAATGAAGCTGTTTAGCGTGCCCAGGTAACGGTTTTGATCGGCTATGCCCTGGTCTTTTGGCAGCAGGTCGGCGCCATCGCCACCAGTTGCCTGCAGGCTGTAGCCATAATTCTTATCCTTGCGGATAGTGATATTCATGATCTTATTCGGGTCGCCTGTTTTTACACCGGTAAGGTTTGCCGCATCGCCATAATCATCTATCATCTGGATGTTTTCTATTACGTCGGCAGGCAGGTTTTTGGTGATGGATTGCACATCGCCGCCCATAAAGTCTTTACCGTTGATACGTACTTTTGTTACCTGCTTACCTTGTGTAGTAATGTTGCCGTTGATGTCCACATCCACGCCGGGCAGTTTCTTTATCACGTCCTCAACCGGCGCATTTGCACGCACGGGGTAGGCGCTTGCCTTGTATTCGGTAGTGTCTTCTTTAAAGGTTATGGCGTTAACATCATGTATGGTTACCTGGGTAAGCATGTTCGACTCGGTATGCAATACGATCACACCGGCGGATGCATTCTGCCCGTCGTTTGCCAGTGTAAAATGTTTGCGAATTGGCGAATAACCTACGGAAGCCACCGAGATGGTTATTTTGGTGCCTTTGATATTGTGAAATGCAAATTTGCCGTTAACATCAGCTGCTAATGCAGTGCTATCGGTTTTTATATCAGAAGTAAGGATGACAGTAGCGCCGGGTATGGTTGTTTTGGTAGTATCCATAATCAAGCCTGTTACATCCCTCCCGGTTTGCCCAAAGGAGTGTATTACAGATATTAATATTACAGATAATGTCAAAATAAATGGTTTCATAAAATATATAAAGCGGTTTTAGTGCAGCAACAACAATTATGCGCAAAGGTTGCATTTATTGGCCTTAATTGACTAACAATCATATCATTGTTACATACAAATCATTTAATTGTTACTAAAAATGAAAAAGCCGACATTGAGCCGGCTTTCATGATATAATTAATAAGAGGTCGTGTACTTATTATTATTTATAATTTACCAAGGCGGAACAATGAAGCTACCTGGCTATAGTTATTAAAATTGATATTCGGATGAAGCGCTGAAAGGTCTGTAAGCGAAGTGCCTGCTATTACAACGATCCTGAAATCAAGGCCGGTTTCGTTTTGGCTTGAGGAAATCTCGATATAACCTACGCCCATATCTTTAACAGTGATGGTAGCGCCTGCCTCACTGTAAGGCAAAGCGTAATATACGCCTGTGGTTCCGGTTGGCCTGAAGTAAACCAGTACTACGCCTTCGTTAACAATATCTGCAGTGATGGCCGGCACGTTAAGCCGTGTACCCACCAATGAAATATCCTTGTCGGTGATGAGATAACTTGCTGCACCAGGGCCTGCTGCTCCGGTTGCGCCTGTAGCGCCCGTTGAACCAGCTGTGCCTGTTGCACCCGTTGCACCGGTAGAACCATTTGTACCATTATTTCCCGTTGCACCGGTAGAACCATTGGTTCCGTTATTTCCTGTAGCGCCGGTAGAACCATTTGTTCCGTTATTTCCCGTAGCTCCGGTTGCACCAGTGGCTCCTGTAGCGCCAGTTGCACCGGTCGGGCCACCTGAAGGGCCTGTTGGGCCGGTAGCGCCTTGCGGGCCTGTATCTCCGGTTGAGCCGGTTGAACCCGTGGCGCCGGTTGAACCATTATCGCCGGCTGGGCCGGGCGTTTTATCTTTTCTGCAGGCACTTATCGTGATTGCACATAGTAATACAATTAACAGCGAGAGTTTAAGTTTCATCATGGTATCTTTTTTTAAACTATCGCTCTTCTACGGAAACTTAAATAAATTTGTTACAACTAAATTTTTATGGGGCATTTAACTATGGTTTAACATCCTTTAAAGTATTCCACCTAAATAATAAACACCTGTTTGTAACTTTTTCGTATAGGTTGAAACATTTGATTCTAATTTTTCGTTAGCGTTAAGAAAATCTGCCCCAATATGAAAAGTATAACAACTAACCTGCACGCAAAGGTGCATCGCTGGATGGATAGCATCGGTTTCCGGCTTAATGCTTCGCAAACCGACAAGAAAGCTAACGTTACCACCAATCATTATTTTTTTGAAACGTTCAATTTTATTGAACAGGCAAAAAACAACGATGCCAGGCAAGCCCAATTCCTTTGTTTTGATATGTATGGCGAGAAGATAAATGTGCGTTCGCTGCTTGACCTGCAAACAGCATTTTTCGAAAATATCAGCCAGCTAAAATAACCCGCGATGCCGGCGGCAAATTATATTCGCTTTTTTAAGGTGAGTATCACGTTGTCGTACCTGTTATCGTGATAAACCTCCAGCAGGATACTGCGGTTATCTCTCGATTTAAATAAGGCATCGATCTCTTCGAGGTTCATTTTTGATACCGGCTTGAAATTAATAGAAATGATCTCGTCCCCCCGTTCAAGCCCTACAGCATCCCCCGCCGAACCAGGTTCAACCCGGCTGATCACCACGTGCTGGTAATCGTCGCCTGTGGCATAATATTCAAGCCCGCTCATGTCGTGCTCAAAGGGCTCATCCTTTAACAGTCCGGGTTTGAGGTACATCACACTGTCGGCATAATCAAATATCACATTAAACCGCTTGAGTATACCAATGCCCAGGTTACCATCGCGCGGTACCGAAGTGTTGATCTTTTCGGTACTATCCGGGAAAGATGCCAAAACATCGGTGATGGTAAATTTTCCGATACTGATAGACCTTATACGACTGATATAGCCGTTTATCGGGCCGTTAAGACCTATTCCAAGGTTAGCAGCAATGTATTTTGGCGGCAGGCCGTTTATCTTCACCAGGTCTTCTATGGATACAGGGTGACCGGCGCCAATATCTACCACAAGCTTGCAATCCTGCTGTTTTCCGTTGGGATACGTGACATTAGCATGGAGATATGGCTTGTGGTCTTCTATCGATAAAGGTATTTTGAACGATTTGCCATATGGATGGAGATCTTTGGGCCGGCAAATAGATAATGTACTGTCTGCAAAATCAATCTTCACCGCCAGGCTGGAAAAAAATTCGTAACCCAGCAAACCGTGGATAGGAATACCGGCATAATTTGAAAGATTGAAATGATCCTTCTTTAATATGGCAGCGCTCACTTCATTGCTCACCAGGCCCTGCATCTCAACACTTAAAGGCGATGTAATATAAGCTTCGGCATCATCCCCCTCGCCCAAACCCGGAATTTTTATAATGTGTTTGGATGCGATGTTAATGGAATCAACCAATGTAGGATCTGTAATGATCATCATCCCCACACCCGTGTCCAATATAAAATTAAAGGGCCCTTTGTCGTTTATCCGCACCTTAATAACAATCATGTTACGGATGATGCGAAAAGGCATGGTGATATGCTTACGATATTTTATAAGATCGAAAGATTGTGCATGGGCCGTAAAAAAAGAGCAGCTTAGCAAACAAAAAACGCATATTGTACGCAGCAATTTCACGCAATGGGTATATTTAGGCGGCCTGGGGTTTATAATTAGTAATAAATTTACATAATTTGACGGAAGCAATATAATGATAGTTACAGCCCGCCGCATAATTTACACTATATTATTTACGGTATTCCTTTTCCAGGGGGTACAACATGCATATGCCGGGGGGATCCGCAAGCATAAAATAAAGAAACTCTTCAAACATTCTAAGCTACTGAACGATCATTTTACCGGGTTTGCGCTGTACGACCTGGGTAATAAAAAAATGATCTATGAGTTGAACGATGATAAATATTACACCCCGGCATCAAATACCAAACTTTTTACCTGGTATACCTGCCTGCGGATGCTGGGCGACTCGATACCCGGCATTCGTTACGAAATGCACGGCGATTCGCTCATTTTTTGGGGCACGGGCGATCCGTCATTCCTACACCGCGACCTGAAAGGTGTTAATGCTTTTAATTTTTTGAAGAACAGCTGCAAGCAGCTTTTTTATGCCTCGGGCAATTACCAGGGAGATTTTTTTGGCGATGGCTGGGCATGGAATGATTATAACGATGATTACCAGGCGGAGATAAGCGAGCTGCCGGTTGAAAACAATACGGTTTTATTTACGACAGATTCTTTAGGACATTTTGATATCCGGCCAAATTATTTTGTGCAGGATTTTGAATACATGGGCGATTTTAAACCGGAGCATTTTTATATAAAGCGGGATTTTCTGTCCAACTCGTTTTCGTACCCCGCCATGACCGCGCCAAAGAATTATTCGCAGCAGATACCCTGGAAGGTGAGCGCCGATGTAATCCGTGACCTATTGCAGGATACGCTGAGGCAACCCGTACGCGTTATCCGCCGGAAGATGGGCGCTGATGCCAAAACCATCTATAATACCAATGCCGATACTGTTTACCGGCACCTGCTGCAGCCGAGCGATAATTTTATTGCGGAACAATTGCTGCTGGTGTGCTCGTCAGTTAAATTTGGTGTATTGAGTACCGATTCGGTGATCAATTATTCCAAAACGCATTACCTGAACGATCTTCCGGATACGCCGAGATGGGTGGATGGCTCGGGGCTTTCGCGGTATAATATGTTTACGCCGCGGAGTATAGTTGCATTGTTGGTAAAAATACTGCAAACGAAAGATGAACAATTATTACACAGCGAGCTGCCGCAAGGCGGTGTAGCCGGAACTATTAAAAGCGCTTATAAAACTGATAACGGGCAGGTTTTTGTTTGGGCCAAGACCGGTTCACTGATGTATGATTATAATCAAAGCGGCTACCTTATCACCCGCAAAGGCAAACGGCTGGCCTTCTCGTTCATGAACAACAACTTTACCGAACCACCGCGACAGGTGCGCAACGAAATGGTGAAAATTATTACGTTTATACATGATAATTATTAGGGGAAGGCGAGCATAAAGGGTAGGCGTACATTTCACGAAATGTTCCTACGGAACATAACGCCTATATGATTCATTTTTCTACCCACGAATTGTTCCTACGGAACATGGTAGATTCATTATATAAGGTGATTCCGTATCGCTTTTATTTTTTTTCTACCCACAAATTGTTCCTACGGAACATGGTAGATTCATTACGAAAGGTGATTCCATATCGCTTTTATTTTTTTTCTACCCACGAATTGTTCCTAAGGAACAAGGTAGATTCATTATATAAGGTGATTCGTGTATCGCTTTTATTTTTTTTCTACCCACGAATTGTTCCTACGGAACATGGTAGATTCATTACGAAAGGTGATTCCATATCGCTTTTATTTTTTTTCTACCCACGAATTGTTCCTACGGAACATGGTAGATTCATTACGAAAGGTGATTCCATATCGCTTTTATTTTTTTTTCTACCCACGAATTGTTCCTAAGGAACAAGGTAGATTCATTACGAAGAATAATTCGTGTATCGCTTATATTCTTTTTTTTACCTACAAATTGTTCCTAAGGACAAGGCAGCTTAATTACGAAAGGTAATTCGCGCATCGCTTATATATTCATTTTTCTACCCACCAATTGTTCCATAGGAACAAGGTGGCTTCGCTACGAAAGGTGACCGCGTGTCGCTTATATATTCATTTTTCTACCCACCAATTGTTCCATAGGACAAGGTGGCTTCGCTACGAAAGGTGACCGCGTGTCGCTTATATATTCATTTCTACCCGCCAATTGTATTGATGAAGCATTGCTAATATCTACCCAACATTCCTAAATAATGGAAATGATTTTGTTCCGTAGGAACAATTCGTGGGTAGAAAAAATTGCTAACATGCTATTATGTTCCATCGGAACATTTCGTGATAACCGATTGATAGGTCGCAAAAAATTATCATGCTTTTTTTTCTTCAGGCGGCAAATTTTCCGGCTTCAGCTCGCCGGAAATTTCAGGGTTTTGCGGCGGTAATTTTTTCACTTCCACTTCCACTTCGCTTTGCCTGATGTGTACCGCGTATTCCGCCGGCTCAATTTTACTGCCGATGGCCTCTGCATATACCTGCGTAAATTCGGCGCCAATATATAATATGGCGGCAGTATAATAGATCCACGTTAGTATCACAATTAACGACCCCGCTGCGCCATAGGTGGAGCTGTTGCCGAAATATTGCAGGTACAGGCCGATCAGGTATTGCCCCAGTATAAATAGTATAGCCGTAAATACAGCCCCTGAGCGGACATCCTTCCAGGTGATCTTTACATCCGGTAATACTTTGAATATGATAGCAAACAACACCGCAATAACCAAAAAGGTAAGGCCCAAATTCACCAGGAAAATAATTACACCAATGCCAGGGAAGAAATGCTGTATTCTGTTACTTAAAGCGCTTACCAAAATATTGATCACCAGCGATACCAGCAGTAAAAATCCAAGACTGGCGATGAGCGAGAACGACAAGAACCGGTTCTGGATCAATTTTAGCCAGCTTTTTTTAGGTTTTGCCCGCACGCGCCAGATGATATTGAGCGAATCCTGTATCTCCACAAACATACTGCTTGCGCCTAATAACAAAATGATACTGCCCACAACAAGCGCCACACCGCTTTTACTGTATACCGCCTGGTGGGTGATAAGATCTTTTACCTGGTTGCTTGCCTGCATCCCCATGTAATGCTGCAGCTGTGTATATATCATGTCCCGATGAATGGGGTCCTTTAAAAATACGCTGATGAGCGCCAGGATCAATACTAATAGCGGCGCGATAGAAAATATGGTATAATAGGCCAGTGAGGCGCTTAGCTTAAGGCCGTTATCATTGATAAAGCCCATAAATGTGGCCATTATAATTTTCCACCAGCGTTTCAGGTAACCTTTTCTAAAGAGTTTCATATATTTAATTAATATGGTAACTGCATGTTATATTTGTGTACGCCGTTATCAGCCCAAGCTTATTGCAAACAAGCTTTTATAACCTGCGTATAATTAGCATCTTGCATTTAAACCGCCGCCGCTATGAAATGTTCAGTTTTTTCAGGTCGAATTTGTAAATTAATATTCCTGTCCCTACTATTAACATGCAGTTTTAACGCTTTTGCCCAAAAAACCACCATCTGGATAGTAAACCATGCAGAAAATATTAAAGACCGCGACATGCTCTCGGACAGCGGCCGGGAACGCGCCGACGACCTGATGAAGGCCCTGCGCCATAGCGGTGTGCAAACCATTTATACCACCAACGCCCGCATATCGCAGCAAACGGCTAACCCGCTGGCGGCCAAAGTAAAGCTCTTGCCCCGCATTTATACCGACAGCGTGAAGAAATTCGCCGAGATATTGAAGCATAATTTCCTCGGCACCAGTGTGCTTATTATTGCCGATTATAAAACCATCATCCCCCTGTTAAGCGAATTAGGCGCCGACTCGCCTTTTGATGAGCTCAGCAAGAATGACTACGACCAGCTATTTACCATCACCATCAAGCCCTCCGGCGATGCCGAAAGCGCCGTACGCTATTATGGTAAAAAACACCATGATAACGAGATCCCGCAAAGCTATATCATGGATAATTTCCAGCCGGGCGTGCCAGGGAAGTAGGTTGCGGTTTTGAGTTGGCAGTTTTAAGTTGGCAGTTGGCTTTAATAGTTAGCTGTCATTTCGATAGAGCGGAGGGCAGGCATGTGTAAGGAGCGAAAGAGAAATCTTTTGCACTATGCAGGAAGAATTACCCAATATGGAAAGTTTGGATATTAATATACATAAGCGAGGTAGTGCGTCTATCATGGATCCATCCACACCTATGATCAATTTAGCTGAGAATAAATGGACTCCACTATTTGACTTCTGTAATTATGTGTTTGAAGCGGCTTACTTTATAGGGGATCGAACGCAGTTTCTTGATGATGATTTTGAAAAAACAATAGAATATCTTGCTGAGGAAGTATTCGTTATAGAAGAAAAATATCGCCGCATAATCTTCAAGATAAAGCCCGCTTTTTTACATTTGAACCGCAGTCTTTTAAATAAACTTTGGATTTATTATGAGTATCCCAGCCTTATCTATTTAGGGGACGAAAGGGATGAAGAATGGCTCATAAATGCTTACAAGCACAACACATTTCATGAGGATATTGTTGAAGCGTTGGAGGAGGTGCTTATATTTAACAGATTAACAGAGGAAAATGTTATTTGGGTAAGAGCCGGATTTGATGTGCGCAAAGTGCTTTCCTCTATTTCGAGTACCGACGATTAAGAGAGTTGATGTAGCAGGATGTAGCACCATCGCTACAAAAACATGCATAAAACGCTACGGAAATGCTACACTTTGCTACAGTAAACAAATATTTAAATAGTTGATAAACAGATAATTAAAAAATATAATTGTGCAAATTCGCGCTATCCTTTTTTGGTTAAAAAATGGTAGAAAACAGTAAGTTTTGAGGTAGTTTCGACGCATTTGTCACCCAATTTACAACTCCTCAAACGGCACATCCAGCAACTCGTAATTCTGCCAGCCGTTATAGTCATAATGCCACCACTCGGTGCCGATGACGTGGAAGCCGTGTTTTTGCATGATGCTTTTGAGCAATTCCCGATTGGCGATCTCGGTTGGGGGCAGATCGGGGTAATTGGCCGAGGCCTTTTTGCTGAAGCTGTCGAAGCTGGTGGGCATGTCCAGTTCCTTACCGGTTTTTAGGTCGATCAGGCTCAGGTCGATAGCGCAGCCGCGGTTATGTTTGGAGCCTTTGTGTGGGTCGGCTACGTAGTTGGTATCGGGGGTAACTTCGTAAAAGTGGGCGGTAACTGCATATGGGCGATAGGCGTCGTAGATCTTTAAGCCGAGGCCTTGTGTTTTTAACTCGTCTTCCACACCTTTCAATGCCGTTACTACCGGCAAGCGCGCAAAGGCCCTCGCCTGTTTGTACATTTTATGGTGTGTGAAATTATTGGTAGTAGCGTAGCGGATATCCAGCTGGATCTGTGGGATGATCTTTTTGATCTCGACCAGTCTTTTATCAGGATCAGCCTTTACCTCGGCTCGGTACTTTGCCGGACCGCTTATTTTGCTGCTATCGATGTATTTATAATGCTGGGCATTTGCTGCCGCAGCAGTAAGTATCAGCATTATAAAGATAAACCTGTAGCGCATATTTAACGATGTGATACAATAAGCAGGTCAAGGTCTTTTACCGGGATATTGAAACGCTCGCCGATATGTTTGTTAGTGAGATGGCCCTGGTAAATGTAAACTGCATTGCGTACGCCGGTTTTTTGCCAGATGACGTTTTTGATGCCGCCCTGGTCGCCGATATCCACCAGGATCGGCGCGAAAATATTGGTCAGCGCATAGGTGGCTGTACGTGCTACGCGTGAAGCGATATTCGGTACGCAATAATGGATCACGTCATATTTGCGGAATACCGGGTTGGTATGATTGGTAATTTCTGACGTTTCGAAACAGCCGCCCTGGTCAATGCTCACGTCGATAATTACGGAGTCGCGCTTCATGCGGCTTACGGTAGCTTCAGAGATAATACACGGACTGCGGCCGTCTTCGGCACGTAAAGCGCCTATGGCCACATCGCAGGTGGTAACGGCTTTTTCCAGCACAATAGGCTGAACCACCGAGGTAAATATGCGTGTGCCGATATTGTTCTGCAACCGGCGCAGCTTATAAATGGATGGGTCAAAAACTTTTACCTCAGCACCCAGCGATATGGCGGTACGTGCGGCATATTCGCCAACGGTGCCCGCACCTAATATCACGATCTCGGTAGGTGGTACACCGGTTATGCCGCCCAGCATCAGGCCCTTACCGTCGAAAACATTACTTAAATATTCGGCAGCGATAAGTATAGATGTGGCGCCTACAATTTCGCTCATGGCGCGCACAACGGTTAACGAACCGCCCTCGTCGCGTAAATGCTCGAAGCAGAGGGCAGTAACTTTTTTCTGTAGTAAAGCTTGCAGACATTCCTGTTTTAGTGTAGAAATCTGTAAAGCCGATATGAGGATCTGGCCCGGTTTCATCAGCTCTATCTCCTCCATAGTCGGCGGGGCGATCTTAATGATGATATCGGCTTCGTAAACAGATTTATTGTCGTAAACGATCTTTGCGCCCTGGTCGTTGTAATCCTTATCGGAGAAATTGGCGGCCTGACCGGCGTTATGCTCCAGCATTACATCATGACCGTTGTTGATCAACAGCGCAACCGACAATGGTGTAAGCGCTATCCGGTTTTCCTGGAAGGAAACTTCTTTAGGGATCCCTATATAAAGCTTATTCTTTTTGGCCTTCACCTCCAGCATTGATTCCTGGGGCTGCATCATGGCCTGCTTGGCTACGTCAGAAAACCCGCTTAATTTCCCTGAATTCATCTATGGCAGTTGTTTACGGGGTATGAAGGTACGAAATTTTTTCCTTTTGAACTTTAAATTAAATCTTGTCGACAGTTATCGCGCGAGTTTGTTCGCCGGTAACCGTAATGCTGATGCGCAGGTGATGTTCGGGCAACAGATCAGGTATCTTTTCAGGCCATTCGATAAAGCAATACTTGCCGGAATCCAGGTATTCCTCAAAGCCGATATCCAACGCCTCGGTCTGATTTTTCAGCCTGTAAAAATCAAAATGAAAAATATTGCCTTTCGGCGAACGGTATTCATTTACGATAGCAAATGTTGGGCTCGAGGTATTTTCGGTAACGCCTAATTCGCGGCAAAGCGCATTGATCAGCGTGGTTTTGCCTGCACCCATTTGACCGTAGAACAGGAAGATTTTTTCAGTACCGGCAAAGTCGAGGATTTTTTTTGCGGCGGTGGTTAGATCATCAAGGCTGTTGAGATGGAGTTGCATGCGGCAAAATTAAGAAAATTGTAATGATCGCATTCATATTCACCACGTCATCGCGAGCGCAGCATGGCAATCTCTGATTTTCAGGCGGTACAAGTATGGCGCTTACCAATCGCTTTAGTATTGCCACGCTGCACTCGCAAGTACGCGTTAGGCAAAAAAAATAGCGATGGGTTTGAAACCCATCGCTACAGATATTATACCGCCGCTGGTGTCCTCACCAACATTATCCTATTTCGGCCCGTAAGTAACTATTGGAATGATCATCTCTTCCAGCGAGATCCCGCCATGCTGGAATGTCTCATTATAAAAGTTCACAAAGTGGTTATAGTTATTCGGGTAAACAAAGTAGCTATCCTCCTTGGCAAACACAAAGCTCGAGCTTACGTGCAGCTTGGGCAGCATGGCATCGTGCGGGTTACGGATATGGAATACCTCTTTTGGCGCAAAGTTGAGGTTGCGGCCCTGTTTATAACGCAGGTTGGTATTGGTATTACGGTCGCCGATAATTTTGCTTGGTTTTTTTACGCGTATAGTGCCGTGGTCGGTAGTGATGATCACACGTACATTTTTCGAGGCCAGGAATTTTAACAGGTCAAACAACGGCGAGTGCTCAAACCACGATACGGTAAGTGAGCGGTAAGCCGAATCATCACTGGCCAGCTCGCGGATCATTTGCATATCTGTACGGGCATGCGAAAGCATATCCACAAAATTATAAACCACCACGTTCAGCTCGTTGTTCATCAAATTATTAACAGACTCATTCAACGCACGGCCCTCATCTATATTCAATATTTTGTGATAAGAGTGCTTGATATCCTTGCGCAGCACACGTTTCAGCTGGTCGGTCAAAAAGTCTGACTCAAACAAATTCTTACCACCTTCGTCCTCGTCATTCTGCCACATCTGAGGGAAACGCCTCTCCATTTCCAACGGCATCAGGCCCGAGAATATGGAATTACGAGCATATTGTGTAGCCGTTGGCAAAATGCTGAAATAAGTATCTTCTTCTTCCAGTCTGAAATATTCCGAAATGATCGGGTTGATCAGCTTAAACTGGTCATACCTTAAATTATCTATCAGGATAAAAAACAATGGCCCTTTATTACCTTCCAGTTTCGGGAAAACCTTTTTCTTAAAAAGTTGCGGCGAAGTGATCGGCCCGT
>Ga0206937_10003_pt1 | contig 68500 bp, 62 predicted proteins | sample Alteio_BWOrgHeat_11_FD_152923 | JGI IMG/M metagenome (GOLD analysis project Ga0206937, IMG submission 152923) | Enriched cells from forest soil in Barre Woods Harvard Forest LTER site, Petersham, Massachusetts, United States -... | ecosystem: Environmental > Terrestrial > Soil > Temperate forest >... | reverse complement strand
GTATTTTATTTTGAATGATTGCTTCTTGAAAAGGGAACAATGTGATAAGAAATGAAATCAATTGTTCTTAAATTGAAACCAATTATATTATTTTTTGAATCAATGGTTTTTAATTTGCTGAGAGCGGTGTTTATTTTGCTGACAGCGGTGTTTTATTTCGTGACAATGGTGTTTTATTTTTTGAAAAGGTTGTAAATATGGTAGTTAATGACAAAATGTCAGACGAAAATGTGATAATATTGCGATTCAGGGGTGTTTGGATTAAAATGACAATAGTCAAATTTGGAGCAAATGTCGTAAATATGGCTTCTAATGACGTTAAATTTGCTGGAAGCGTTGTTTATTTTGCTGACAGCGTCGTATATTTTGCTGGAAGCGTTGTACTATTTATTGTTAAAGGAGTAAAAAGCACGTGGTTATAGGGTATTTACAAAACTGTCATACAGGGGGGAATCAATTAGGGTTTACGAATTAGATATATCCTTCCTACTATATAAGGCATTGGAGTCGTTAGTTTAAGTTCTCTCAATTTTTCCTGAAGGTAAATCCTGCATATCAAAATTACTTATCTTTTTGATGTATCAGGTGAATCGAAGAACTTGCCTGGCAGGATTTTCTCCTTTGACTTTATCCCGAAATTGTCAGGATGTTTCCATTTTTTGATACAGTATATTTTTTTAGTGGTGCAGGAGGAGGACCTGAGGTAACATTTCCATTAGTATCGAAAGTACCTCCGTGGCAAGGACAAACAAAATCATTTTGGTTAAAATTATAACCAATGCTACACCCTGCGTGGGTACATGCTTGTGCCACTGCCACAAATGTATTTCCTCCGGTATTTGCAACTATAACTCCATTAGAAGCCACCGAGCCACCAGATGTATTTAATGCAGCATTAACTTGTTGGCTGAGGTCAAGTGTGAAATTCACAGTCGGACCTTGAGCAGCAGTTGATGTGTTATTTTTTGAACAACTCTCAAGGAAAGCAGCCGTTCCGACAATACCTAATCCACCTAAGGCTAAAGATGTTTTGAAAAATTTTCTTCTATGCATATTACTATATTAATTTAAAATTAAAAATATTACAAAAAAGTGAGTTTACTTACCAAATGCGTAAGCCGCAGTCAAATCCAATCCATAATAGAGATTTTCTTTTTTATAGGCAACTGATTTTACCTGGGGGCTAATAAAAGATTGCATCTGGAAACAAATGTGTTTCCATCTTTTTTCTATTCCTGCCATAAAAACTGCATTATTTAAAGCCAAAGAATGATACTTAATCTGAACACTTTTTAATTCGTCTGTATTAACATCTTTATGATGTTTGTAATCAATATCCTGTGATGCCAAAACATCTATATCGGCTCCTATTCCAAATAAACATTCAAAGTTATATATTAATGGGATACGATACGTAATTAAAACTGGTATCTGTAAAATATTGATGCGGATTCTTATATTTGAAATTGATGATGTATCTGTTATATAAGGATTATAAGCTGCCTGGAAATCCTGCCCTACTCTATTACGAAAATCATCATTATCATTATAATTCTGGTTATTTACAGTAAGAAACCTGGCTCCGATATTCAAACCCCATTTATTGTTAAACAAGATTTCACCCTTTGCACCATATCCAATCTGGCGATTCCCAGTTAATCCCTCTACTCCTACCATATAATGCCAGTTTTTCAGGAAAGAAAATAATTGATGATGCTCCTTCACAGTTTCCTTTGTTATGTCATAAGTATTTGCTGCATTATTAGCAACAAGGGCGTTAGAAATTACTATTATACTGTCTTTTTGAATACTGCTGTCTTCTTGAGTAGTTTCATTTGATTTCACAATGGCAGTTTGATTACTATTATCAACCTTTTTCTGAACATTTATTGGATTATCAACAACCTGATTTGTATTACTATTTTGTTTACTCGCATTCCTTTCCTGGTGATTAATTATTCCATTATCAACTTTATTAACAGAAGCATCATCAATCTCTGCAATACCATTAATGATATTAGGATTAACAGGTTGTTTTGCTAATGAATAATCATTTACCGGAGCATCATGAATATATTCCTTAACAAAAACTGTGTCTGATTTAACAATAGCGGGTTTTGTTTGCGCTTCAGCAAGATTCTTTTTCAAATCAGCAATTGTCTGAACCATTTGTTTTTGATTTTTCATCTGCTTGATATTCCAGGCAACTAATCCCGCAATTATAATCATTGCAAAAGAAGCTGCTGTAAGATAAGCAAAGCCTCTTTTTGAAAATTTGCTTCTGTTTCTGTTTACATAATCATGGACATTATCAATGTCCTTTTCCTCATATTGAGGAATTATGTTCTCTAATTTATTTCTGACAGCATCGTCAAAGTTTTTAGTTTTCATTTACTTTTGTAGTTTTAAATGCATACGCTAAATATAATTGTGGATAATTTTCTTTTATCATCATCTGAAGTTTTCTGCGGGCATCCTTAAGATTTGATTTTGATGTTCCCTCCTTTATTCCAAGCATGTCAGCAATTTCACGATGGTTATATCCTTCTATAACATACAATGTGAAAACCATTCGATAGGATGGAGTTAAACTCTGAACTAATTTAAGAATTTCTTTAGCTGAAATCTTACTTATTACATCTTCATCAGGAGCAACAAAATCTAAATCATCAATACTTACGACGAATTCAAATTTCTTGTTTTTTCTATAATAATCAATAGCTGCATTTACCATAATTGTTCGAAACCATGCTTTAAAAGGTAAAGCATTATCATATTTTTTTAGATTGTTAAATACCTTTAAGAAACCGTCATTTATAATTTCTTGAGTTTCATGTTCATTTCCTCCGTATCGCATACAAATACTTTTTGCAAACCCATAAAACAATTTTATTAATACTCTTTCAGCCTTCCTGTTATGTAAAATACATTCAGAAATTACACTGTTAATATCATCTTCATTAAAACTATTCCTTTTATTAAAAAACACTGTCTTTTGCTTGGATTATAATATATATTACGTAATAACGAAATAAATGGTGGGGTGTTGTAAAAAATAATAAATAAATTGCTTACCACACCAATTTGCAATTAGTTTCGTAATTGTATATATAATTGAATTCGTTATATAAACATGATTAAAATCATTTTTGCTTAAATAATTATTAATGAATTTTGTAAAACTAAGAATAATTAACACCAGAAAAAAATAGTTATAGCTTATGATGAAAATAAACGTATGCTCCGAAACTGAAATATTTCATATCCATTCCGAGGGTGTCAGTACTTCATTTCTCGATTGTATTAACCTTTTAAAGAAAAGTAAGGACATTAAAGTTTTTGCAAATAGTGAAGGAATTGGAGATATTATGCATTGTCATACCTGGGGTCCTTATTTTTTCTGGAGAGGGCTTCGATATAAGGGCAAAAGAATATATACCGCACATGTTATTCCAGATACTATAAAGGGGTCTTTTCCTCTTTGGAGGTTTTTAATGCCTTTCACTAAATGGTATTTTAAGCAAATCATTAAATATGCCGACGTATGTATCGCCATAAGCCCAAGAGTAGAGCAGGTTGTTAATGAATTAGGAACTAAAACTAAAGTTGTCCGCTTAGATAATCCTCTTGTTATTGAAAGATGGAAACGCACACCCGAACTAAGAAAGAAAGGCAGAGAACTATTAGGGCTTAATGAAAATGATTTTTGTGTACTGGGAGTGGGGCAATTGCAAAACAGGAAAGGCTGCAGCGATTTTATAGAAGTTGGCAAAGGAATTCCAAACGCTCAGTTTCGATGGGTGGGTGGAAGACCTTTTAAATTCTTTAATGATGGTAATTTTAAAATAGATCATGATGTTACCAATGCACCAAATAACATTAAATTTGCTGGTGTATTTAATCACGAAGAAATGCCTTGTATTTATGCAGCAGGTGATGCATTCCTGTTTCCTTCCTACCAGGAAAATTGTCCTTTAGCTCCTATAGAGGCTGCTGCATCTGGGATGCCAGTTATATTCCGTAATTCCGAAGAATATAAAACATTATATCAGCACCACTATTATAAGGCAGATGATAATGAACAATTCATTACTTTAATTAATAAGTTAATGTATGATAAAGAAGAATATAAAAATGGATTAAAAATTTCTGAAGAACTAATTACTCAGTTTGATAGCAATGAAATCAGGAAAAAATTAATATATATTTATAAATCGATGCTCAATAATTAATTTTCACCTCCTGTATTTAAATAAATCAGAGAGTGAGAAAAGCAGAGAAGATTAAAAAGGATTTAAAGTTCAGAACTCAGTATATTTCTTTCTTTCTTTATTTATATTATGGTTGTCTTCCTCTTTTTGCCCAACAAACAATTAACGATAGTTCAATGTCGTCTGCTAATAAATATCTGGAAATGGATATAAGTGATATTATCAATAAGATTACAAAAAAGTCATATATGCTTCCTAATGATACAATTTTCCTGAATTCAAAAGGACCTTTCATTACTCCCTTACTTATCCCAGGTTATGCCATGGTTACCGGATTCCTCGGCGAAATCACATGCAATATATCTTTCTATACCTTACGAAATGACACCGCTAAAATCTCAACTATTTCAACAACCGATTTATATTCCCAATACAAACAATTTATGAATATCATCAATTCAAATATCTGGACTAATAATAATAAATTCAACCTTTTAGGTGACTGGCGTTATTATGTTTTTCCTACCAATACCTTTGGTTTAGGAAGTAAATCATCCCTTTCTGATGCAACTAAAATTGATTACTCCCATTTAAGAATTTACGAAGTAATCATGACCAAAATCAGTAATAACCTTTTCATTGGTGCCGGATATAATCTTGATTATTACTGGAATATAAAGGAAACGAAAGATTCAGCGAATGAAGTCACAGATATGGATAGATATGGCTTTAATTCAACTTCCACATCATCCGGACTTACAGCAAATATTCAATTCGACGGCCGTCTCAATGCCAACAACCCTGAAAACGGTACTTATGCTAATCTTCAGGTTCGTGATAATGCAACGATTATCGGGAGTAACAGCAACTGGCAATCCTTGGTTTTGGATTGTCGTCATTATTTTGAAGTTTCCAAAGTAAATCATAATGTAATTGCACTTTGGAGTTATGATTGGCTCACTTTAAACGGTAAACCTCCCTATAATGATTTGCCTACAGCTGGCATGGATTCCTACAACAATACAGCAAGAGGATATGTAGAAGGACAATATAAAGGTCTGAACTTTCTCTATGCTGAAGCCGAATATCGTTTCAGGGTATTAAACAGCGGCTTTATCGGAGGTACGCTATTCACCAATGTTTCCTCCTTTTCCGATTATCCGAGCAATAAATTTACTGCAATCGATCCCGGCTATGGTGTGGGACTTCGGATTAAAATGAATAAAAAATCAAATGTAAATCTCTGTTTTGATTATGGCATAGGAGTTGGTGGTTCGCGAGGATTTGTATTTAATATGGGCGAGGTCTTTTAATTCTTCAATGATATAACATCAGCAATCCGAATCACTTATATTGAATTATAACGAAATAAAGTATATTTGCATATTAAATAAAATTTAAAGATTTATGCTTAAAGGTTTCATCATTGTTACTTTACTCTTTTTATTTTCATTTAATCTTGTTTATTCACAAAATCCTACCGTAATAAAAGGCGTTGCACAGGATGCAATAAATAGTGAACCATTGCTTTTTGCAACAGTTATTTTAATGGGTGCTAATGCAGGGACTACTACAGACTCTATCGGTAAATATTACATTACAACCTGGCAGCCAGTAAACCAAATAGTCATTTCATATCTTGGTTATAAACCTGACACAATGAAAGTTATTCCCGGAAAAACTCAGACCATTAACTTCAAACTTTATCCAACCACAACTGATTTAAAAGAAATGATCTTTACTGCGAAAAAGAAAGATTATAAAAATAAAAATAATCCAGCAGTAGAGCTTATTAAAAATGTAATCGATCATAAATCAAAGAATATTATTGAAAGCTTTGATTACTACGAATGTCAGAAGTATTCTAAGATAGTTTTCGGAGTAAGTAACATTACTGAGAAGTTGAAAAACAGGAGAATCCTGCGCAAGTTTAAATTCATTTTTAATAACATTGATACCGTTAAAGTTCCTGGAAAAGAAGTGCTTCCTATTTATATTAATGAAGAGCTATCGGATTACCATTATCGTAAAAATCCGATAGCAAAGAAGGAAGTTGTTAATGCTGTTAAGAGAGTTACTTTTGGTGGATTCATTGACGACAAGGGTATAACCCAATTCTTGAATTACATCTACCAGGATATTGATATTTATAAAGACAACATTTATCTTTTCACTGATCAGTTTGTGAGTCCTATTTCACTGCTTTCACCTACCCTTTATCGCTTTTATATTATGGATACTTTGAAAATAGGCAACGACAGTTGCATCAAACTTTCTTTTTTCCCTCGAAACAAGGAAGACTTTTTATTCCAGGGTTATTTATACATCACCAAAGACAGTATGTATGCCGTCAAAAAAATTGATATGACTATTAACAAGGACATCAATTTGAATTTTGTAAAAGCTATGCGTATCACTCAAACTTATGAGAGAAAAGATATAGGATGGGCATTGACTGAAGATTTTACAGGTGCCGATTTTGGTCTCCTTAAAAATAGTGGCTTTGGAATTTATGGCGAGAAAGTTTTACATTATAGGAACCCTGAATTGAATATAAAAAGATCGGATGAATTTTATCGTGGTGATGATATTTCAATAAAAGATGATGCAACAAAAAAATCGGTTGACTATTGGAATACCAATCGCCCGATACCATTGTCAAAAACCGATAATGGAATTTATGCCATTATGGATACACTTCAGAATATGGGCATTTATAAAAGGGTGATGAAAGTTGCAGAATTGGTTTTCTCCGGCTATCCATCTTTCGGACCTATAGAAATTGGCGATTTATACACATTAGGCGGTTTCAATCCTGTTGAAGGTAATCGTGTTAAACTAAGTATACGAACCAGCAATCAGTTCAGCAAGAAAATTGTCCTTGATGATTATGGCGCTTATGGATTCCTTGATAAAAGATTTAAATATAACTGCGGTATAACCTGTTCTTTAACAGATAGAACCATCTATCAGTTCCCTGTAAAGTCTTTAAGATTCAGCACGCAAAATGATATTGAAGTTCCTGGTCAGCAATTAAAAGATTATCAGACGGATGATTTCCTGCTGAACTTTAAAAGAGGCGTCAATGACAAATGGTTCTACCATAAGGACTACACTTTAACCTATCTTTTTGAGTATAAAACCCACTTCTCCTATTCAATACAGTTTCAAACCCAAAATCTGATTCCGGCAGGAAGTTTATTTTTTAATCCTTCCAATTATAACGATACAATACATTCAGTTAACCAGATTCATAACAATTCAATAGCCGTTGATTTTAGATATGCTCCTGACGAAAAGTTTTACCAGGGAAAAATATGGCGTGTGCCTATCGCAAGCCTTAATCCTATTTTTTATATCCAATATATTGCCGGGCTTAAAGCAGCAGATTTGCCAAATACTAACGGGCTTTTATTGGGTCAATATCATTATAATAATCTGTATTCAAGTATTCAGAAAAGATTTATTCTCGCGCCTTTCGGATACACCGACATTCTCCTGGAAGGAAGTAAATTATTCGGACAGGTTCCTTATCCTTTGTTACAAATTGCTCGTGCCAATCAAGCCTATGCCTATATGACGAACACCTATAACCTCATGAACTTCATGGAGTTTGTCAGCGATCAATATGCAGCTATTTCAATTGACCATTATTTCGAAGGGTTTTTCCTTAATCGCATTCCATTGATAAATAGATTAAAGCTGCGGGAAAAGATTTGTTTCAAAGCCATTACCGGAAGTTTAAGCAATCAGAATAACCCTGCTTTTACTCCCGGACTCTTTCAATTCCCAGTCGATAAAAATGGCGTTCCGATAACTTATGCTCTTAACAAAATGCCTTATATGGAAGCTGGCGTGGGCATAGGAAATATTTTCAAAGTATTGCGAATAGATTTATTAAAACGATTAGATTATCTCGACCATCCTAATGTTGCAGTTTATGGTGTGAGGATGGAATTGAAGATTGAGTTTTGAGATTTAGGATTGTTAAAGGAATCTTATAAATTACTTAAATGCAATCCGAGATAACAATATACATCATTAAATACGGATACCTTGCCGTTTTTATCCTTGTATTTCTCCAGGAAATAGGATTCCCGAACCCTGTCCCCAACGAATTCATTTTAATGTTCACAGGATACCTTTGCTTCACTGGCACATTAAACTTTATTATTGTTATTATTACTGCTGTTTCTGCCGATGTCATTGGTTCACAAATATTATATGGATTATTTTATTTTGCCGGAAACTATATGCTAAAAAGGAAACCCCGTTGGGTTCCCATTAAATTAATCAATAAACTAAAGCATAAAATTGAAACCAAAGGTAACAGAGCAATCTATATCGGCCGGATTACGCCATTTCTTCGCGGATACACAGCAGTTATCGTGGGACTCTTACAAATAAAACAAAAGGTATTCCTGCCTATTGTTTTAATTTCTGCAATCATCTATAATGGTATGTATTTATTGATAGGATATATAACAGGTCCATACTGGAAAACTTTTGCATATAGGATGGGAGGAGTTATGTTTATTATATTTATTATCCTTTTGATGATACTTTTTGTATTTATTATAAAATATATGCTTAATAACAAATCGGAACGGTTAGGTTAAGTTTTTCTTCCTTTTCAGAATGTTTATTGAGCATGAACCTATCAGATTTTATGGCTTTATCATGCTAATAAGTAAATAACAAATCAAAATAAAAAGATATTCGCAAAACGAATGAAATACATTCATTTTGCGAATTTGATTCAAATTACCAAAGATTAAACATTTGATAAAGTTTCTTCCATATTATTCGAGTATAATTACAACTGCCTCACTCCACTTACCAAAACCTTCTTTTGTTTTAGCCCTGAAGCGAAAGAATGTTTTGACCACTGTTGTCAGACCGTTAAAAGTTACTTTTGCTTCCATGGAGTCACCAAGATTAGAATATGTCTCACCGCCATCTAATGAAATCTGCCAGTAATACGTTGCTCTTTTAGCAGCCATTTTGGCATGCAGCTTTACTTCACCGGAAGAACCTCCCTGTTTTGCCCGCAAAGGGAGTTTAACAGATGCGCTACTGTTTTTTAGCTTAAATCCGCTCGCTTTGATAATCGCAATTTTGGTCAGATAGTCGTCAGTTTGATCCGCCAGGTACTGAACAAAATTTTGATAACTGCGAAGATCATCCAGCACAATCTCATTCACAATGTTTCTTGCTGAGACCGATCCGATTGCTCTGGTCTTCACAAAGGTTTCTGCCGTCTGAAGGTTTTCGATATGCCCTGAAACCGACAGGTAAGGGATTGGTGGAGCTGTGAAATAAGCACCCTCACTCATTTCTTTTACAATCGCATAGGATTGTGTGATGAATTTGCCAATATTACTTTCGGCTTTGAAAGTACATACTGGTCTTAGTCCTGATTTTGCCATAATTTAATTTAATTTTAATTGATTTAATATAATTTATTTAGTAAACGATTCTTTATTTTTGTCGTAATCAGATATTTTAAATGAATAAATTCCTGATGGCTTTAATACCTCATCTGTTGTATTCATCTCAGCGGTTGATGCCTGAAAAACAGGGACTATTACACTTCTTTTAATCGCCGCTGTCTCCGAAAAAGTAACATTTCTATAGGCTTCAGCCGTTGATGTTTTTCTAAATGTGAGGTTTTCGGAGATTTCAACTCCTGATTCCTCTATAAATGCTCCCGTCTCACAGGTTTCAGTTGTTGATGTCTTTGTAATAGAAAGAGTTTTAGTGGCATAATTCCCTGACACCTTAATTAATGGAATTTTTTCACTTAACCTCTCCTCTCTATCTTTTAATACTGATTGTAATTGAATATAACATATCTGTGAGGGAGCTTCTGCGGTTGCAAAAGCATAGAGAAAATGACATTTATTAAACTCGAAAGTGATAACTTCTTTTTCCATTATAAACCTTAATTGGTATTTCAGTAATAATTCTAATACTAAAAGGAAATACCAATTTTAAGGTAAAACCACGACGTTCACGTCTTTGATTTAGGTCAATTCTTGGCAAACATACAACAAATTTACAGAACCTGCAAGTTTATTATTCATTTGGATAATATCATAACTTGAAAATCCTTGGTAATATTCCAAAAGATTGCTAATTTCTTGCATCATAGACAGAATACAAATAAGTCATATCGCGTGACATATCCTGTACATTGAGAAATTATTTTCTTTTCAAATATTTAATCAACTCCGGTAAATATGATCCTGCAAATGCCGAAGGGAGTGAAATAATGATAAAATAAATTATTTCGAAAGGAGCTAAGTTATGTGAAGTTTTATCCCAAAATGTTGTATCATATATAATTCTGATCAATATTGCAATGCTTACTCCTAAAGAAATGAATTTTGGAATTTTATTTGGTTTAACTTTTAAAATGAAATTTAAGATGAAAGACCCGATGAAACTTCCCAAAATTGCGGATAAAAAAATGAAATTTCCTTTTATTTGAATATCATCATAGGAAATAAACCAATAGGAAATAATTCCTATAATCAGTCCTATAGTTATAATCAAGATTTTTGATTTGGTTTTTAATTTATTGTCCATATTGTTATTCTTTTTATGCGTTTGATTTATTTTTGATTTAGTTTTAATGTGTAAATTTAAGCTTAGCAATGAAATAAATAACCATTAGAACAGGAAAATGGATGGAATGAATATTTATTAGTCATCACCGTAATGTAAGAAGCTGAAATTGAAAGGTGAGAAATGCTATTGATTTTTTTATAATTTATTAATTATTTAAAAGTGAATATTTCTTTATTTTATTAAGATGTTGCTGATAGGTGTTTTGATTACCATTTATGGGAATTTTTATATAGGAACTTCCTATGGAAACACCTATTATGCAACCTGGAACTACACCTATAATACCACCCATTAAAAAGAAAATCCCGTTATATTGACTATAACCATATCCTTTAAGATTGTTAATTTCATTAGTGCCTAAACCAATCAATCCGCCTGCTATAAATCCTAATATAGATCCTTTCAAGACACCATTCCCTATACTTTCACTATTTCTGAATTTTATTTCATCAATTTCAGAAACATTTATATTTTGAGGTTCCTTAAATAATTTGAACTTGAAATTGAGACCACTATCTAATGTATTTATTAGTTTCCCTTCACTGAATTCATCTTTTTGTGTTAATCTTATCCAACTGTTGTATTCTTTTTTAACAGGTGCAGGCGGAATATGCTTTACTGTGTCTTTAATATAAATTACATTATCAAAAAATGAAGAAATCATTGATATAGGGATATTAAAGGTATCTGAATTTTGTTTACCTAATAGCACATATTTTATTCCTTTTGAATTTTGTTCTAAAATTTTAATGTTGATTTGAGATCCATTTGGGTTTTGAATGATGTCCTGTGCCTTCATGGTTTGAAATGAAGTAACTATTAGTGTAAGTATTATTAATAACAACTTTTTCATAATTGAAATTCTAATTATTATTATTTTTTCTTTTTGTAATTCTACCTAATCGTAATCCAACTGACCAGGCAAAGAAATTGTTTACTTTATTGAAATCTGCTTTGAAACCTAAATCCAATCCTACAGCAGTAAATGATGGAAGATGGATTTTAATGGCAAGTGGTAACCCGATAGTATGGGTGATTTTTGTAGTATCATTATAATAAGTGGAAGTACTTGCCGGAGTTGTTCCTAAAATGCCCCAATTTTGAGCGGGAGTATATACAATATCATAATACGAATAATAATTATAGTATTTTAATGATGAAATACCTAAGGATAAATCGAATGCGAATTGTTTATTTTTATCAATAAAAAATGTTTTGCCAAAAAGGATACTATTAGAAGATGATAATTTTGTAGAAGTGCTTATAAGAACGGGAGGATAGGTAATGGAATTGGATCCTGCCCAATAAGAAGTATTGAAATTGAAATCTGCCGATGTTACAAGATTTTCTGCGGTAAACAAATAATCCTTGTACAAAAAATTTATAGAAAAAGAATAAAATGAACTTGAATTGGTTTCTCCCCCATCACAATTTAACCATAAGGCAATATCTTTTTTCATGCATATAATAGGATAAACGGTATCTGACGGATATCCTGTTCCTACAGGCTTATAAACAACATTATTGTTTGTGTTGTCGCGCCGGATTAATGAAATTGCAGATTGATTAATACTTAAAGTATCGGCAGGTTTATCCCATAGAATGTACTTTATTCCTTGGGGGGATTGCTCTACTATTTTTACTTTTAAATTTGTTCCGTTATTTAGTTCGAGGATGTCTTGTGATTTCATTGTTTGAGTTATACAAAACAATGTGAAGAGAATGATAATGTTTTTCATTTGATTGATTTATTTATTTTTGATTTGGTCTTAATGTTTAACTTAAGTTTAGATATGAAAAGAATAACCGGAAGAACCGGAAAATGGATGAAATGAATTTTTAAAAGTAAGCGCAAAAATACTTATAGGGAGTATGACTACACCACCGATGATACCAACAAAATAAGTTGCGGTTGTCTTTCCTCGGTTCGGGTTAATTATATCAATACGAACAATAGAATTAATCGGAATGATTGCGGATGAATCTGCATAGGAAATTGGTTTGTTTGCAACAATATGAATTTCATTGAGAACGGTTTGTTCACCTTCAGGATCCCCTTCAAATTGACCTGGTTTATATTTTTTATTAGTAACTATTCCAGGATTGTATAGGTGATGTTGAAGACTATCAACCGGAGCAATGCAACATTGTATGGTCATTGAAGCTGAATCAATAGCCATATCTGTAATATGATAAGAATCTTTGCCACAATCAAGAATGAAGTATTTATTATTAGCCTTATAATCGAGCATCTTGTCCTTTGTTTGTCCTGAGTTTTCCCATGTTATTGATTCTACGGAATAATAACTGCATGCTGCTAATTGATTGATAACAACGAAAAGGAGGATGATTGCAAGGAGCTTTTGAAAACTTCTTGTAGTGGTTTTTGATTTATTGAATTTCATTTTCTTTAATTATTTCTGAACAATAAACTTTCCACATTCAATACCATTCTTACTTCTTAATTCATAGAAATAAATTCCATTGCTCCATTGAGAAACATCAATGGTTGATTCTGTTGAATTATTTATTGGTTGATGATAGATTTCATTGCCCAATATATTTGCTATAATAAGTTGAGAATTGAGGGTTGAGAATTGAGAATTTGATTGATGAAAGGTTATTGTGTTTGTAGCAGGATTGGGGAAAGTGTTTATTTCTTCTTTAATATTGATAGATGGAATTCCTAAGCCAGCCAGAGTTTCGATTAAACCACTGCGTGGATTATTGCCAACAGCTGTATCAAAATTCTCTAACACTGTATAGGTATTAGCCGAAATATCATAACTAAAAGCTACACCATTTATATGACTTCCTCCATAATCTGCAAGACCAAACAATTTACCATTACTTGCTTGTATAAAACCATCTTCTGGAGAATCAGGAGCATAGATAACATTTAAAGTTAATAAATCAGTATAAGTGTTAGTGCTAATATCATAATTAAAAATCACAACATATCCACTAAACGAACCACTCGTAATTCCATAAAGTTTTCCGTCAGTAGCCTGAATTAAACTTCCCCATGGACTTGAACCTGTTGAACCTGTATAATCGAAAAGGTCCGTATAAATATTAGTAGCAGTATCAAAACTGAAAATTACTCCCCAACCATGCAATCCACCCCATTCAGTAACACCATAAAGTTTACCATCTGTTGCCATTATCAATCCGCTATTAAATGGCTGGATTCCAGTGGTACTATCAAATGAATGTAACATATTAAAAGTTGAAGTTGATGGATCGAAACTAAAAATCACTCCACCTTCTTCTGATCCGCCTCGCTCAGTAACGCCGTATAGTTTTCCATTATTTAAAGGAAGCAAAGTGCAATAAGGTGCACTACCTGTTGTATTCTTAAAATCATAAATGTCTGAATATGAATTTGTATTCGGATCAACTTTATAAATTACTCCACCGCTATAAACTCCCCCATATGGGGCTAATCCGTATAAATTCCCATCTATACCAACAACCATTGCATTTCCGGCACCTAAACCATGTATTGGATCACACGCAAAATCATGGAAACCGTCAAAAATTCCTGTAGCCGGATCATAAGAATAACAAACTCCTCCAATTTGACAGGACCCTGAATTGGTGGTAACACCATATAACTTATTATTAGTTGCAAGGCATAAACTTCCTATTGGTAATGAACCGGTGGCACTGTCCATTGAATAAACATTTACAAAATTATTTCCATTACCATCACATTTAAATATTGTTCCTTTATTATTCGTTCCACCAAATTGGCAGGTTCCCCAAAGTTGAGTCTGTGCACTTGATGCATTTACAATTAGTGCAATAAGCACTGTTAAGATTAGTTTAATATTTTTCATTTGATTTAATTATTTTATTTACACCTACTCTTTCTAAGGATTTTCGGTTGCCTCCATTATTCTTATTTACCAAAGTTTAGAGTTAAACCACAACCATAATGAAATATTCCATAAGAAACATCGGGAATACCAACAGTATAACCTATTTCAGGTCGGATTGCCCACTTTTTTATATTTGAACTAAACCCAAATCCTGCCGATAAACTACCCATAAATAGAAACGGATTCACAGATGCAGAAGGATTACATAATATAATAAACTTTGGTGATAGATTAAATTCTACATAATTATCATCACTGAAGGTGAAAAGAAAAGAAGGAGTTAATTGAAATAAATTGCCACCCTCATTTGTAAAATAATATCCTATAGGTATTGAAAATGCACTTTTATCTTGTATTAAACTAAATTTTGGTTCAACAGAAAGATAATTAATCGAAAATTTACTTTCTCCCGGTATTTGCATGTTTTCATAATGAAATCCGCAATTCATATTATCGCCTCCCACGTTAATTTTAAAGCCATAATTATTATTGCAGGTTGCCCAGGATGTTACTTCGTTAAAGTTTTGAAATCCGGTAATTCTTTCACCGCTATAAGAACTATACATCACTGATGACTCAACATCTCCTTTCTTTATCATTTTTGCATTATCAAAAGATGTGCATACAGGAGCAATAGGCGTGCAACTTGAAATTAATCCGATCCCAATTAGAATTGCGAATAGTATATTTATCTTGTTTTTCATAATTTTCATTTTTATTATTTGATTATTTCTTAAAATAACACGCCTATTTTTAAACCCCAACTAACAGATAAAGGAGAACTTGAACCGAACCTGGTAAATGCATAATTGTAGGATTCTCCATTTGAATCACCTGAGCCGAATAAGTTGTTATTATTGGGTTTATCAGTAGAGTAATTTACAAATGAATATCCGATGCCATAATAAATATCCAGTAAAAATATATCATCAAATACATATTGTTTCCCGAATTGAACATGGAATCCACCCACCGTATATTTATCGTTAACATTTGCAGACGATGAAGAATATGGATAATAATTATTGGAAGAATTTGAAGTATAGTTTTCAGTATAATATCCTGCATAAGCCTGAAGCCGGACATAGCTTCCTTTAAGAATATGAGTATAATGTTGCCCTCGGGAAGTGAAATCAGGCGTATGAATAAATTTGATGCCTCCACCTACAATTGCTCCACTTGCAGGATTAAAGCCTGAACTTGAGCCAACTCCAACAATAATAACACCTGATTCCCAGCTCATACCAGGTTTAATGCTTTTTTCGTAATCTATTGTAAGATGATTCATTGCAGGAGCGATAAAATCTATCTTTAAATCATGTTTATGCTGGTCGGAATAATGTTCGGGATTAATCATTGCATCAACAAACATTTGAACAGCACCATTTGAAAATACAATCTTTTGAAGCTCGTCCTTGTCAATACCCATTACGATACTGTCTTTATCGATTGGATAAATGTATTTTACTATATCAGGCAGGACTTCTGTTACTTTAGCAATCAATACTAATCCGCTTTTTTTGTAGATAGTATCTTTTGCCACTTGAGAGTAAACTTTGGTGAAGCTAAATAATATCACCAGAATTGCGAGGTTTAATTTTAGGTTTTTCATTTTATTTATTTTTTTAATTGTTAATAATATTTATTTATAATGCGAATGTTAATCCGATAAAAGTAATTACTTGAGGTTTGTAGAACCAGTTCTTTGCATGGAGAGAACCATCGTTAACTCCATTTGCCACAACATCAAATCGTTCAGTGAACATAATTTTATTTGCTATAGGGAAAGATATTCCGGAATTTATAGTGTACCAAACTCCACCCATAAATCCTCCATCAAGAGTAAAAACACTTTTCCTGGTATCAGAACTTATGATATGAGCTTCATCGTGTCCGGTTAAAAGAAAGTCGGCACACGCAGCTCCGGGAAGTCCAGCACCCAATGCTATTCGAAGACCTGACGAAAATTTCTTTTCAAACATTACTTCAGGATAAGCAAGAACCCAGCTTTCCAATCGGGTTGTTTTTGGATAAAAGAGAATTGGTAGCTCTCCATAAATTCTGAAATTATCACTTGAAGAATAAATTATTCCTCTGAATCGGATTCCATAAGCAGGAGCCATTTGCCCATAGCTTCGAGCATATATTGCACCTACAGAAAACTTGTTTGTAAAACCATAAGAATATTCACCTGCACCGAAAAAAGGGATTCCAGTTGAGATGAATAGTGATGCTTTGCCTTTGGATGGAAACAGTTGGTCTTTGTTCCATTGTTGATTGTTTAAAGTGTCCTGAGCATTACACTTATTGATTACCATCATTAAACCAGCAATCATCATTATCATGCTTATTAATTTTTTTGATTTCATATTATTATTTTTTAATTGTTTATATATATTTAACGAAGGCAAAATTAGGTTGAGAGCAAAGCGAAAACTAATTGATTTCCCCCACCATATTTTGCTTTTTTGCAGATATTAGCCTTTTAAAAAGGTATTATTTTAAATAATAATTGGAAATTACCAATCTTTAGCTACTTTTGCCCTCAATTATTGATTTCCGCAAATGATAATTTCGGATTTTGCGAATTATACTAAACTAAATTAAGATGGAGACATTTGAACTTCAAAAACACTTTTTCAAGCAGTTGAAAGGTAAACATTCATCCAATGTATCGTTGGTTGATGAAATTGCTGATTTGTTAAGCATTAGTAATGATAGTGCCTATAGAAGGATAAGAGGAGAGAAACCGGTTTCATTGGAGGAACTTCAAAAACTATGTAAACATTTCAGGATTTCGGCAGATAATTTAATGAACATAGAATCTAATAGTGTTGTCTTCTTTGGCAGTTATGCTGATACTGTTAATTTTGATTTTGAAAAATACATGACAGATTTCCTGATGAATGTGAAACTGATAAACAGTGCTAAAAGCAAAACAATTTATTATGATGCTAAAGATATTCCGCTTTTTCATTATTACCAGATAAAAGAATTAACTGCTTTTAAATGTTTCTTTTGGATGCGCACTATTTTATCTTATCCCGAATACAATAAGTTATCTTTTGAAGATTTTAAACTGCCTGATAATCTGCTCTCTATAGGCTCTGATACAAACAAAACATACAATCAAATCCCCTCGGTGGAAATATGGACATCTGAAACACTTACGAGCGCATTAAGGCAGATTGAATTTTATTGCGAATCGGGAGTTTTTAAGAAAAGAGAAACCGCAGAGATGCTCTATAATAAGGTTCGTGATTTAATTCTTCATATAAAAGAGGAAGCTGAGATAGGTGAAAAGTTTGAAATAGGAGAGAAACCAACAGGGAATAAAAATAATTACAGATTGTTTGTTAACCAGGTTCAGTTGGGACATAACAATGTGCTTGCCGAAACTGATGGAACCAAAACAGCGTTTGTTAATCACGGTGTAATGAATTATATGATTACGCGAGACGAAAAGTTTTGCGACTTTACAAAGAAATCAATTGAAAACATGATGAGCAAATCATCGTTGATAAGTTCCGTAAGTGAGAAAGAACGAAACCGTTTCTTTAAAATATTGCTGGATAAAATTGACAGACTTAAAGAGGAATTAAATCGGATGAGTTTTTAATTTTTCCTTTTATTGTATTTTCCTTATTATTGAGAAGGGGATGATAAAGATGAAGTCGTTAAACATAATCTTACTAAGTTTGGTTTAACAGACCATAATTAAACCTGTCAGGAGCTGAAGGGCGCACCTTACAGGTTTTTTTGGAAAACAATGGTGTTTTATTTGGAATGAATGGTATTTTATTTTGAATGATTGCTTCTTGAAAAGGGAACAATGTGATAAGAAATGAAATCAATTGTTCTTAAATTGAAACCAATTATATTATTTTTTGAATCAATGGTTTTTAATTTGCTGAGAGCGGTGTTTATTTTGCTGACAGCGGTGTTTTATTTCGTGACAATGGTGTTTTATTTTTTGAAAAGGTTGTAAATATGGTAGTTAATGACAAAATGTCAGACGAAAATGTGATAATATTGCGATTCAGGGGTGTTTGGATTAAAATGACAATAGTCAAATTTGGAGCAAATGTCGTAAATATGGCTTCTAATGACGTTAAATTTGCTGGAAGCGTTGTTTATTTTGCTGACAGCGTCGTATATTTTGCTGGAAGCGTTGTACTATTTATTGTTAAAGGAGTAAAAAGCGCGTGGTTATAGGGTATTTACAAAACTGTCATACAGGGGGGAGAATTAGGAATTAGAAATTAGGAATCGGGAAAAAATCAGAAATGTTTTAAGTAGGAAAGTGGAATAATATTGAGGAAAAAAGAAATTATCAGTCTTTTATGAACTTACCTCTTAATGTTTCTTTGTTGTTTGTTAATTGATAAAGATAAACCCCATTACTTAACTCAGAAACATCAATAGTTTCTTTCACTTCGGTTCCTGTTATAATTTGTGTGTAAACAATTCTTCCCATTAAATCAATTATTTGGAAAGAGGTGTTTTGTGTTTCATTAGCAAAATGACAGGAAAGGATAAAATTACCGTCGTTAGGATTTGGATAGATAGAAACATTGTTGTTGTTAGTAATCTCATTTATTCCGGTGAAGTTAAAGCAGAGTGAATCGGAGGAGGTATCGCAACCATAGGAGTTCACCTGTCGGACTGTATAACATCCTGAACTATTCACAACGATATAATTGTTGGAGGAAAGATACATTATATTATTCCAATACCATTGATTGTTAGTTGAATCGCTTGAGAACAAGGTATCGCCATGTTGGATGATGGTTGCAGGTGATGGAATAGGATAAGCGTTGATATAATTCGGACGAACCAATGTATCATTACAACCATAAGGAAAATAACCAATTACAGTTACTGTATAGTTACCGGGATTATAATATATATGTTCAACATATTCATAATTACTTGTTAAAGTATCACCATCTCCAAATTCCATAAAGAAATGATTAGTTAGAGAAACACCAAATAATACGTCTAACGGAACACATCCAACAGTATCATAAGGGCTGTAAACACCCATTTCTATATAATGTGTAATGGCAGGCAATTGAATGTAATTTAATCTGGTCATGGTATCTGAAAAAGTTCCGCAGGTCCCATTATAATAAGCAATGAGGGTAACAGTATAATAAGCTGCAGTAGGATATTGATGGACAGGATTTACTAATGTGCTGCTATCGCCATCACCAAAAAACCATTTATATGAAGTTGCATTTATGCTTGTATTTACAAAATGAATGGAGTCGCAACGCATGGTGTCAACTGCATGAAAGTTACTTTGGCAGATTGGTCCGACGGCAATTAAATCGGTAGAAATTGTGGAATCACTGCATGCTCCTGAACCATAGACAATTAATTTAACGGTATAAATTCCGTTTGAATTATAAATGTGATTTGGATTAATGCTGGTGCTTGTATTTCCATCTCCGAAGTCCCAGAAAGAAGTTACCATGTTGTAACTAAGGTTTGAAAAATTTACAGAAAATGGACTACAACCTGACAATGTATCAGCAGAGAATGCGGCATGAACAGAATCGGAAACCGTGATGTAATTTGTCATGATTAAAGAATCCATAAAATTGCTGCATGCTAGAGAATTATAAACAAAAAGTTTTACTGTGTAGATTCCTGAAGTTGTGTAAGTATATGTGGGATTTGCAAGAGTGCTTGAATCTCCATTACCGAATGTCCATAAATAACTCAAGGCGTTTGTGCTGGAATTAGAAAAGTTTACAGTTAATGGATTGCAACCAGCAGTGTCAGTTGCTATAAAAGAAGCATGGACAGGGTAGGAATTTAAAATGGAAGGACATGTGCTGTCGGGGATATATTTCCAGAGATAATTATGATTACTGCCGCCGAATAACCATAAGACATTTGAACTGTCATTCCATGAAACAGCATTTGCACCATTGTCAGGATGAGTAGTTGACTGACTCATTAAAGTCCATTTATTGGTGTTCATGTTAAAATTCCACATTCCATTATCAGGAAAACTCGCATAATAATAACCACCAGGATTAAATCCACCATAAAAAACCAGGTTATCACAATTCATTAACCATGCTGCAGTATTATAACAGGAACCGGGAGCGGAAGTGTCACCTGTTGAACAGGTTGATGGATAAGTATAATCCCCCCAGGCATCATATAAATTACCATCATTAATTGAGGTTGGCAAATTTGTCCATTGATTATTAACTGCATCGTACTTCCAGAGATCATTAAAGCCAGCCGTTGAATTACAGCCATTGCAATCATAAAGTATAAACTGACATCCGCCAAAAAGAACAAAATTACCATCACTATCTTTCCAATGCGCCCAGCAAGCTCTTGGATCTGGTCCTGAAGCACCGAACCAAGCCCATTGATTTGTAGTAGTATTATATTCCCATAAATCATTGAAATTATAATAAACTATATCAATAAAACTTTGCTGTAAATATATAGAGTAAACACCACCAAACATCCAAAGATTATTATTCGCATCGGTCCATCCAATTGAATTTGCGCAGGCTTGTGGAATAAAAGTGGAATCAAATTGACCTATATTTCCATAAATGGCAGGTAAATTCGGTATAGTGTCACCATTCATTAAGGTCCACTGGTTGTTTGCAATGTTATACTTCCATAAATCGTTCATATATCCAGCTCCACCGAAAAACCAGAAATCTCCAGAAGTGTCAATCCAGTTTGCACCAGCATATCTGCCATGAGGACCAGAGGAATCTATCCAAGCCCACTGCCCAATTGCAGGGTCCATCTTCCATAAAGAATTACCATCATAAAGCCAGAATTTTCCTTGTTTATCAGTCCAATTAAATTCACCTCCCAATGGAGGAGGAGTATAAGCGGAACTAAAAACTCCGGATGCTCCGTGAGATGAAGTAGTATCTTGTCTGACCTGAACCCATTGCCCGGTTTGAGCAAGGGAGGGAAAAGTGGAGAGTGAAGAGAAAAAAGTGACAAGAATGGCAATGGTAATTATTTTTTTCATTGGGGTAGTTATTAAAAGTTAATTAACAATAAGTTTTCCTGAGACAATGATTTCATTATCGCCAGACATTAGTTTATAGAAATACATCCCAGGTTCAAGTTTATTCCGGTTAATTGTATAATGATTTGTTGTTCCTGAAATTCCTGCAATTCTTTGAACTTCTCTTCCGGTTATGTCATAAATCACTATTGAGTAACTATTTATATTTACATCCGATTTTATTGTAAGAGTTGTAAAATCGGAAAATGGATTTGGTGAAATAGTTACTTCAAGTTGGTTGGATTTACTAAGGTTATTGATTCCAACATCGTTTGACATATCCAATAAATCTCCCCACGGGACCATTGGCTCATATTCTCCGGGGAAATTATTTTCATAATAAAAATAACCGGTAGTACTATCGAAATTATGAATGTAAGTAATGTTGTTATTGTCAAGATTGTAATAGAAAATGGTGCCCTTATTATACATTCCGCCTGACCTTGTGATACCGTAAAGTTTTCTATATCCAGCTTCAATAAGTTCGCCTATTGGTGAGGCGGGATATGTAGTAGCGTATCCAATATAATTAGATGTGGTAGTATTAAACCCAAAAATAACATCGCGGTCAATTCCATATAATTGCCCGTCGCTTGCCTGAATCAAGCTCCCGTAATTAGATCCCATTTCACCGAAATTAGTGACAATTCCAGCAGAATCAATATCAAAAATACCATTGCCTACAAAGCAAAGACCATACAATTTATTATTGTTTGCCATTAGTAAATTACCGAAAGGTCCGTCAACAGAGCTCCCACTCATATTGGCTCCAAAACATACAATATTGGTAAATGCATTATTTTGAGGATTTACTTTAAAAGCTGTTCCATTCGGATAACCCAATCCTCCGTAAAAGGTCATTCCATATAGCATTCCATTTGGAGCTTTCGTTAAACTATTATATGGATAACCACCATCTCCCCCGCTGAAATCATAAACATGGAAATAAGTATTATTTGCAAGAACAAATCGAAATACAACACCATAAGTACCGGAACCGCCTTGATTAGTCATGCCATAAAGGTTTCCGTTAGCTGCTTCTACAAGGCTGCCAAGGGGATAACCGCCATCAGTCAAATTAAAATCGTATAGTTTAGTAAAAGTATTAGTTGTTGTATCGAAGCTAAAGATAATCCCCATATTGTTTACACCACCAAAGGGAGTCAATCCATATAGTTTGCCATCAGAAGCTTTGATTAACCCTCCATTAGGGCGAGAACCATTAATGGAATCAAAGGAATGACGAACCTGGTAGTTGCTTCCATCAAGATTAATGGAATAGATGACTCCTAAATCATTTGCACCTCCAAGTCCAGTCATACCCCATAATTGTGCATAAGAATGAAGAGTGAAGAACGAAGAGTGAAGAGTTAGAATGACTGCAAGAGTAATTATCTTTTTCATCGGTATAGTTTTTTGTTAATTAATAATAAGTTTACCTGAGGCAATGATTTCTTTTTCGCCACTGATTAGTTTATAGAAATACATGCCTGATTCTAATTGATTGCGGTCAAGTTTGATTTCTTTTTTATCAATAAGAAAAAGATTCTGTACTTCCCTTCCAGTGATGTCATATATATTCAAAGAAATATTTTTGTCAGAGGAATTTCCTTTAATGATAAATGTTGTATAATCGGAAAATGGATTAGGGTAAACTGTCAGATTAATTTGATTGGATATATTGACTTGATTGATTCCTGTTCCTGCCGGCATTTCAATTAAGTTACCATAAGGATCTCCACCATTGTAAAAATAGAAATTATGAAGAACAGTATAGTTTACAGCATTGGTGGTATCTAAGCCGAAAATAACTCCGGCACTGTTTGAACCACCGAATTGGGTCATCCCATATAATTTTCCATCACTGCATTTCATAAGCGTTCCATAAGGGTTAAGACCATCACTACCATTAAATGAATATATGTTTGTCAAAGTGTTTGAGGGTATATCAAGGCTGAAGATATTGCCCAAACCATAGTTGCAATGATAATCATTATAGGGATAGTTACCACTAGTCATGCCGTATAATCTTCCATCGGCAACTTGAATAAGATTTCCAAAAGGCTGCCATTGCCCCGCATTTAATACATTCAGATATTGAAGAAGATGGAAATTATTCGTTCCGGTATCTAAACTGAATATTACACCATAACTGGAGCAGTCACCTTGGGAAATACAATAGATACCTCCATACAGTGTCATGCCATATAATTTACCATCGGTGGCTTCCATAAGAGTTCCATTAGGATTTAAACCATTTAAACTATCGAAGTTATGAACCACCTGGTAGTTGCCGGAATTAATATCGTAGGTAAAAATCACTCCGGCATGATGTGTTCCTCCTATGCTTGCCATTCCATATAATTTACCATTGGTTGATTGCATCAGGTTTCCCCATGGAAGTGCACCGGTACTGTCATCGAAATTATGCAATACAGAATAAGTATTTGTACTGATATTGTATTTAAACATCACGCCTGATCCTGCTAAAGGGAAGTTATAGCCATAAAGTGAATTAAAATAGTGCCCTGTATCAGTTCCTCCTAATAAAGCCATTCCATAAAGATTACCATCAGATGCTTGAAGGAGAGTGCCTTGGGGAGAAGCTCCGGTTGCAGGAGCAAAATCATATAGTTTAGTTAGTGAATAAGCATTTGCATCAAATCTAAAGAGTGAACCGGCGTTATTAAGACCTCCGGTTGGAGTCAACCCATAGAGGAATCCATCAGAGGCTCTTAATAAATCTCCTGTTGGAGAAGAACCATCAGTAGAATAGAAATAATTAAAATCAAAGAGTTTAGAGTAGGTATTCTGAACAGGGTCGTAACAGAAAATGACACCATCATTACTTGCACCTCCCTGGTTTGTCATTCCATATAATTTTCCATTAGTTGCCTGAATTAAATCTCCGTATGGATTCATACCGGTGGAATCTTTCAAGTCAACTAATTTGGTCAAAGTATTCGTTGCCGGATTATAATTAACAATGGTTCCTCCTTGATGCAAACCTCCATACCTACCCAGTCCATATAATGTTCCATCAGAAGCAAGCGTAAATGTACCCCAACCTCCTCCATAAAGAGTATCATTTGGGAAATAATAAAGTAAATCAAGGGAATCATTGGCAGGATTAAAAACAAATATTTCATCCATTGAAGGAGTAATCATAAAACCATTACTTAACTGAACAAGATTTTTTTGTGGCTGACCAATGTTGGTAGCTCTCTGGGTTATTGCATGATTGGGAATACTATAACTGCAGATAGAATTTCCAATAGTAGTGAAAAACAAGTTACCGTCACTTGCCTGCATCGGACTTCCAAATGGTAAAGAACCATCCGTACCATTCAATGATGCAAGCTGTTGAAAAGCATTAGTCGTAGGGTTAAAACTAAAAACAGTACCATAATTATTAGTTCCGCCAATACAGGTTAATCCATACAGATTTCCATCCGAACAATTTATTAAACTTCCTATTGCATTGTATGTTCCGAATTGAACAAGCACATCAAAATCATGCACATCAGTATAAGTATTCGTAGTAAAATCAAAACTGAATAATGCACCATATCTATATGCACCACCTAAAGAAGTCATTCCATATAATTTACCATTGTTCGCCTCAACCAAAGCTCCCATAGGGTTTGCACCGGTCGTGTCATTAAAACTAAACAACCGTGTGAAAGTATTTGTGTTGATATCAAATGAAAAGATGGTACCAAAGTTATACAATCCACCATCATAAGTCATTCCATAAAGCTTTCCGTCTGATGCCTGGTACAAATCGCTTTGTGGATGAGAACCTGTTGAATTGTTTGGAACTACACCAAATGAATAAGGAACATCCAAGCCTGTTCCATCGGTGTTAATCTTTATTATTGCACCAAGATTATTTGTTCCTCCGTAGTTGGTCATTCCCCATAATTGAGGAGTTTGAGCTTTTACATTAAAACTTAAAAATGTGAACAGGATTACAAACAGATAGTAATTTTTCTTCATGAGCAGGTTTATTTGGTGATTTATATTCTACAAATGTACATTAAATTAATAACAAGATGAAATATAAGGATAAAAGGTTGGAATGGTTGAAAAATAAATATTTCATATTTAGTCAAATTACTTAATAACAGCTATTTTCCCTTTACCCTCTATTCCATTTTCGGATAATAACTGCCAATAATAAATCCCATTACATAAATCAGGAACAGAAATAACTTGTGTACCTTCATAACCATTTATCATCGTATTATAAACAATTCTTCCCGTGATATCAGTAACCTGGAAAGAAGTTTTGAAAGTACTATTAAGATGATAATGAAGTATAAAGTTACCCGAATTGGGGTTTGGAAAAAGGTAAACATTTTGCAGAAGTTCTATGCTTGGAATGCCGACATTTGAATTGCCGATTTTTGCAACATAAGGAGGACCCAAGCCGGAAGGAATTAATGTATCATGCCCAATGATTAAGTTAGTAGTACCGAAATTTCCACCAATATAAACTGTGCCTGGTTGATTTCCGATTGCCACACCACTAATATTGGCTGGTAATTCAAATGCATAAACAGCATGACCGGATGAATCAAATTTTGCTATATACATAGGAAAATAATCATTTATCATGGGTGGTAACCCAATTGAACCGAAGAAAATGCTGCCATCGTCAAACTCTCCAATTACGTAAGCATTGCCTAAAGCATCTACGGCAAGTCCATATCCATCAGAATTATCATTATTGCCACCGGATTGTGTATTTGCCCAAATAACATTGCCTTCAGAATCATATTTGACTAAAAAATAGCTCTGAAATCCGGCTGCCACAATTGTGATTGAATCAAAAGTAAGAGATGACCCAAATTCCCCTGTCATTACAATATTTCCAAAAGGATCTGATGCAATCTCGCGAGGCCAGTTCTGAAAGCCGCTTGGTGCTTTTGCCCAGATTACATTTCCTCCTGAATCATATTTAGCAATAAATATATTATAGCTTCCTGGGTTTTGATTAATAATCGAATCAGAACCAAAATAAGCTGCTGCACTATAAAAAGCACCTGCAATACAAATATTTCCGTAGCTATCAATTGCAGAGCATGTGCCCAAATTATCATATACCGTTCCACCTGCACTTTTAGCCCAAATAACATTTCCATTAGAGTCATACTTAGCAAGAAAAATATTACTTGTTCCGATATTAGTTAATGTATCTGTACCGAAAATGAATGTTGGTGAAGAAAATATTCCGGTGATATAACTGTTGCCATTAATATCGGCAGAAACATTGTAAGCTGCACCTGAACCGGTTCCGCCTCCGCTTTTAGCCCAAAGAATATTTCCTGAGGAATCAATTTTTACGAGAAACGTATTTTCGCTCCCTGAATTAATCAAAGTATCTGTGCCAAAAGTAGCTATCGAGGAATTAAAATATCCTGTAATAAAAATATTTCCTAAAGCATTCGTTGTAATATCAGTTAATTCATAAATATCTAAATCTCCATATTTTTTTGCCCATATTACATTACCTGAGGAATTGTATTTTGTAATATATAAACTTAAGGTATCGCCGGGAATAGTATCACCGGTTAAAGTAAATGCACCGAAAGTAATTGTATCCTTGAAAAGTTGAGCAAGATAGAAATTTCCCGAAGCATCTGAAGCCAGAGTTTTACTTAACCCATAAACAGAACATGAATGACTGCATGTTGCTGTTTTTGCCCATTCCCATGCCGCAACCTGAGCATTGGTTTTTATGAAAATGAATGACAGAAAAATTGATACTTGTATTAGTTTATTCATTTAATTTATAATTTTGTTAATAATTTATACTTCATTTTTCTATTCGATTATCATTTTTCCTGTAGCCAATGTTTCATTTTTATTGGTTATCAGTTTATAGAAATACATTCCTGCTGCCAGATTATCTCTGTTAATTGTAATCTCATTTTGATTGCCGATAAACATACTTCTAACCTCTTGCCCAAGAAGATTGTATATCTTTATTGTATTATATTTATAAGTCTCTGAGCCATCAATACTAAGAGTAGCGCTGGTAGAGAAAGGATTTGGAAAAATATTGACATTAATATTGTTTTCTGAAAATGTTTTAATCCCTGCATTCACAATGGCAATTTTAGCAACAAATGGATCAGCAGGACCTGGATTAGCATTTGTTAAGGTATATGAGTCGAAGGTGATTGTCGAACTTTGAAATTGACCTGCAACATATACATTACCCAATGCATCAACAGCTATTGATAGTCCGTCATCATAGGAATCTCCACCGGCAGACGTAACCCATTTTACATTGCCATTTGCATCCAATTTAATAACGAAAACATCATCATAACCCGGATATGCATTAATCATCGTATCAGAATCAAAAGCTATAAAAGCACTTCTGAACATACCGGTGACAAAAGTATTTCCTGAGGCATCTGTTGCAAGGTAAAAAGCTTCATCAGAAGCGTTTCCATTCCCGAAGGATTTTGCCCATAATACATTTCCGGAAGGATCATATTTAACAACAAAAATATTTGAAGAATCAGTTGAAACATTATTTAATATATGGGTTCCAAAAGTAATGGATTGACTTTGATAATATCCTGTCATTATAACATTATCTGATGTATCTGTTGCAATTGAGGTTTCTACATCAAATCCAGCGCTTCCGGCAGATTTAGCCCATAGAAAATTTCCATAGGGGTCATATTTTACCAGGAACATATCATAACCACCACCGTTTATCAGCGTGTCATTGCTGATAATGAGTTTAGCACTTGTAAACCATCCTGAACATAAAATATCTCCAGATGCATCAATAATAACATTTTGTCCAAATTCATCACCATTTCCATGACCAATTACAGTTCCCCAAAGAACATTGCCACCAGGCGAAAATTTAACAATAAACGTATTATAACCACCATAACTGTACAATGTAACTGAATCAAATGTTATAGTATTACTGCTGAAAAATCCGGTAACATAAATATTTCTTTGGGCGTCTGTGGATACAGATGTTCCAGCATCATATAAATCACCTTGGGTGGACATTGACCAGATAACATTACCATTAGCATCATACTTTATCACAAATATCCATTGATTTGCATTATTTGCTAAAAAAGAAGAACCGATGTAAAAGAATATGCTCTGAGAACTTCCTGTTACTATAACATTGCCTGAATCATCCACAGCAATTCCATTTATTACATCAGAATTTGCTCCTCCGGCAGACTTAGCCCAAAGAACGTTTCCTCCGGCATCATATTTAACTAAGAACATATCATAGGAACCATTATTTGTAAGTGTAAAAGTATCGAATGTTATAGTAGAGCTGCTGAAAGCTCCTGCGATATAAACATTTCCAGAAGCATCGGTTGCTACCGAATATGCACCATCATCATTAGTGCCACTTCCTGATTTAGCCCATGCATAAGCAGGTGCTTGTGCTTTTAAAACCAAACTTAATAATAAAGCTGCAATTAATGTTAAGTATATTTTTTTCATTTAATTCATTTTTATTATTGATAAATATTACCCCCCCTGTCTTAAACAAAATTTAAATTTAATTAATTACCATTTTCCCTCTTCCTATTGTTTTATTATCATCTGTAATAAGTTTAAAGAAATATATCCCATCAGGCAGATTATCTTTGTTAATGGTTATTTCTTTTTGATTGCCGATATACATACTTTTTAATTCCTGCCCTAACACATCAAATATTTTTATCTCCCAATTCATTCCCGATAGACTCGGGACGTAATTCCTAATTGAAAGGGTGGCGGAGGGGGAGAAAGGATTTGGATATATTGAAATAACAGTTGGTTCAACGTTCAATGAGGCAAATCCTGAACCCAAGGTAGAAATAAAATTTCCAATTGAAAGAGGACCATTACCAACCAGAATATTAGCCCAGACAGCATGAGTGGAAGTATTTATTACACTTACGTTATCTTCACCACCATTGGCAACATATACCCTCGTTCCATCGGGAGTTACACATATACCATAAGGCTGATGACCAACCGGAATGGTGTAAAAAACAGTATTGGTTGCGGTATTTATTTCACTTACAGTATTATCAGCCCAATTTGAAACATATACTCTGCTTCCATCAGGACTAATATTTATTCCACCGGGATTAGAACCAACCTGAATTGTAGTAGAGATAGTATTTGTGGCTGTGTTTATCACGGTCACCGTAAATGCAGGGTCATTCGAAACATATAACTTGCTTCCATCAGGACTCACACAAACACCAAAAGGACCACCACCAACATGAATAGTTGCCATAACTGTATCGACAGCAGTATTAATTACACTTACTGTACCATCATTCAGATTCGCAACATATACTTTACTTCCATCGGGGCTTGCAGCTACTCCAAAAGGAAAGGAACCAACTGTAATTGAATCCAAAACAGAATTTGTAGCAGTGTTTATTACACTTACTGTATTCCCTGAATCATTCCCTGAATTTGAAACATAAACCTTACTGCCATTTGGAATCACTGCTAGACCCGCAGGAGAGTTACCAACCGGAATGGTCGCAATAACAGAGTTAGTAAAAGTGTTAATTACACTTACTGAATTAGATGCACGATTCGCAACGAATACTCTGCTTCCATCTGCAGTTATTGATACACTTTCAGGTATATAACCAACAGCAATCGTAGTTATAAGAGAATTTGTTGCAACATTAATAACAGATACACTACCAGCTCCACTAGTTACATAAGCAGTTTGAGATAGTCCGATATTGCTTAAGAGTATAAAAGCTAAAGTAATTATTTTATTCATTAAGTTCTCTTTTAGCGGTTACAAAGATAGTGTTTATTTATTACAATATGATAAAAAATATTTAAATATCAGAACCAATGAAAAAATAAAAAGTATAAAAGTTTATTTCATAATTACTAACTTCCCATTATTTCGTTTATAGTCATCGTTAATTAATTCCCAATAATAAATACCATTATTCAAACCTGAAACATCAATAGTCTCCTTACCATCAATCCCATTTATATCTTTTGTATAAACACTTCTGCCAGTAATATCAACAATTTGAAACATTGAATTTATCTTTGACAGATGATAAGAAATTGTAAAAATACCTGATGCAGGGTTAGGATAAATATCAATACTTGTAAGTTCATTATTCAGAGAGGCGATACCCGCAGGGTGAGAGGAAATAAAATTTCCAAATGCATAAGGTGCAGCACCAACTGTAACTGTTGCTGAAACAGTATTGGATGAAGTATTTATTACACTTACTGTTGTAACACCGCTATTAGTAACATATATCTTACTTCCATCAGGGCTGACAGATATTCCATAAGGATGAAGACCTACTGAAACAGTTGCAGTAATTGCGTTTGTCGTTGTATTTATCACACTTACTGTATTAGCGCCTTCATTCACTACATAAACTTTTGTTCCATCAGGGCTTAAAACCACTCCATAAGGATTAGCACCAACAGTAATGGTTGAAGAAACCGTATTTGTAGCAGTGTTTATCACACTAACTGTATTAGCTCCTTCATTAGTAACATACAACTTTGTTCCATCCGGGCTTACCGATTCACCGCGAGGAGATAAACCAACCGGAATTGTTGTGGAAACAATATTATTTGAAGAATTTATAACTGTTACTGTATTCACATCAATATTAGTTACATAAACCTTGCTTCCATCAGGGCTGATTGTTACACCCCATGGACCGGAGCCAACCGAAATAGTTGCCGAAATAGTATTGGTTGCAGTACTTATAACACTTACACTATTACCATTTCTATTCGCTACATAAACTTTACTTCCATCCGGTGTGACACAGATACCGCGAGGGGCGCCACCAACCGAAACCGTTGCCGAAACAGTATTAGTGGCTGTATTTATAACACTTACCGAACTATTATTCTGATTCACGACATATACCTTGTTCCCATCAGCGCTGACAGATACACCATAAGGTTGCGACCCGACAGGAATCGTTGCAAACACAGCATTAGTAGATACATTAATAACAGATACACTGCTATCACCCTGATTAGTGACATAAGCAGTTTGAGAAAAACAGGTTATGCCCGTAAGTATAAAAGATAAAGCAAGGCAAATCATCAGCATTTTACCGAAACCTGCTGTAAAGGACAAAAAGAAATTGTAATTTTTTTTCATTTTATTTATTTATTAAAGGATTAAAATTTTGGTTATTTGTTACAAGATGAAAAAAAGAGGCAAAAGGTTGGAATGGTTGAAAAATAAATATTAGACCTCCTTGATAATTCAGGCAGGAGATTCCTCACTTCGTTCGGAATGACAAGCATTTTGGTGCATCAGAGACTGTGAGAGGAAATCGGCAAAGCCGATTTCCTCTCACAGTAATAAAAACATACGAAACCTATCATTTCGAACGAAGCGAGGAATCTAAAACGAATTGAATAATGAAAGGAGATTATTTATCATTCACCTTTTTGTGATTAGTTTACTTGTTAAAAGCCGTGATTTTATTAAATTAAAAATTTAAACATGAATTATAAACTACACTCCTAAGGGCAGACTTTCAATTATTATTAGTTGATTTTAAAAAAAAGTATGTTTATACCGCTTTTAATGTTGAGATATATTAAGATTGTGGTTAAAACAATCTTTTTCCTTTTCGGGATTTGCTGTGGAGTTCGTAAGTAACTATTATTTATTTGGAGTGAATGGTATTTTATTTTGATTGATTGGTTCTTGAAAAGGAAACAATGTGATAAGAAATGAAATGAATTGTTGGGGATTTGAAATGATTGGTATTCGTTTTTAAAGCAATGGTTTTTGATTTGCTGGAAGCGGCTTATGTTTTGCTGGAAGCGTCGTATGTTTTTGTGTAAATGCCATTTGTTTTTTTGAAAAGGTTGTAATATTGATAGTTTGTGACAGAATATCAGTCGGAAATGTGAGAATATTGCGATTCAGGGGTGTTTGATTTGAAATGGCAATAGTCCGATTTAGAGCAAATGTCGTAAATTTGGCTTCTAATGACGTTTTATTGATAAAAAGTGTCGTATGTTTTGCTGGAAGCGTCGTATTTTTTGCGGGAAGCGTTGTATGTTTTATTGTAAGAGTAGTGAAAAGCGCGTGGTTATAGGGTATTTACAAAACTGTCATACAGGGGGTGGTAATGATGTTGTACTATTTAATTTTGCTTTTTCTTGTATTGTATTTGATAAAATTACTCTTTATGTTATGGCTAAAAAAGATATTGTTGGTTGTACAGTTCCCTTTTTTAACTTAAGTTGAGAAACCATTGCTTTGATTATTTTGTCCTTCTAAGGTTAATATGTTTAAGCAAAATATAGCATTAGATAATTTTAAATAACTAAATTTGCCACAGCTAATAAACAAGAAAAATATTAATAACCTAAATCAGAAATTTATGAAAGTATTCTACAAAATCAATCTCAAGGTTCTTATAATTGCGTTGATGGTGTGCTCGCATTATTTAATTGCACAAACTGATTCAACCATCAAAGTCCCTTTCGATGGCTATGACCAATCGTGGCAAAATGGCAATGATCGTCGTGATTCTGCTATCCTTCAAAGCAAATATTTCAATGGTAATATTATGGTTGATGCTAATGCCACTTATTCTTTTTGGAATCCTAACGACCATACTGTTGTGGGTTCTACAGCCCTTGCCCGTGACAATGAAATGGAAGTTTCTGCAGCAGCTATAGGTGGAGATTTCAGCTACGATGCAGCTCGCGGAAGAATTATGATGCAATTCGGAACCCGCTCTACCATTGTCCCTCGCAATGATTTAAGTCCTTATCGTGGTCAGTATCAGCTTGCAGATGCTTATCGTTACATCAGCGAGGCATATGGAGGTTATCATATAAATTGCATGTATGGCATTAATATAGATGCCGGAATGTTCATGTCCTATGTAGGTTTGAACTCCTACTATCAGGTAGAGAATTGGGAGTACCAGGCTTCTTATACTTCAGACAATACACCCTGGTATTTTAATGGCATGAGGGTTCAGATTTTCCCTGCAAAGCAGTTGAAGATTGAAGCCTGGCTTATCAATGGCTGGCAGAGTTATGGTATGTTTAACGACATGCCAGGCTTTGGTGGAAACTTCACCTGGTGCCCATCGGAGAATTTCAAAATCCTTACCAATGATTATTATGGAAGCGATGCAGCAGGTTTACTTGGCAGGCATAGATGGCACTCTGATAACAGCACAGAGTTGAGATATTATCATAAAAGAGAATCATCGGGAGTAAGCCAGATGGCATTCTGCTATACGTTTGATATTGGTGCTGAAAGCGGTGATGGAGTTAATGGTTTTCGCAGTGACCCAACTCTTGGTCCAGCGCAATTTTTTGTAAGCGAAATGTTTTACAATCGCGTATGGTTCCATCATAATAAATTTGCATGGACTGTTGGAGGAGGTGTTATGAGAAACCCCGGTCGTTATTTAGTTCTTGAACCAACCGGACAAGCAAGTAATATTCCTGATCCCAACAATCCTGCTGCTCCTGTTCCAGCTACTGCATTTACACAAAATCCGGGAGATTACTTTTCAGGTTGGGACTGGTCAACAAACTTTAGCTGGATGCCCAATCAAAGCATAGAATTCAGATTGGAATATGTTCGTCGGGGTGCAAGTGTTCCTTACTTTAATGGTCCGGGAGGAGTAACTTCTCCTAGTGGCTATACAACAACTCCTATTCCTTCGAACTGGGCTCCTGATTTGGCGACAACGGAAAGCAGAATTATCTTTGCAATGTTGTTCAGACTATAAAAATAAGTGTTTGTTGTTGATTGTTTCAGTTAGTTTAAAATAAAGTAAAATGAATATCAGAAGGCAAATAATAATAGGACTAATATTCCTGTTTGGAGTAGCGGTAATTGTTACCGGTATGGCAACATATTACACTGGGAAACAAGCAAAGGAAGAGGAAGCTATCTTAAAAGATAACTTCAACAGCATTGTTTATACAAAGGATATGCTTAAAACGCTTTCAAATACCAATGATGCCAATGTTATTGACTTCACGTTATTTGAAAAGAGTCTGAAGTTACAGCAAAATAACATCACTGAAAAAGGTGAAAAAGAATTAACAGATGACCTCACTTCTGAATTTAACAATCTTAAAAGTGACAGGCATTCTGTTATTATAATAGCATCCATAAGAGGAGATTTATATAAAATTATGGAACTGAATATGAAGGCGATGGAAGAAAAAAGCGGAGTTGCTATAAGTACCGGACAGACATTCTTCACTTATTTTCTAGTAACCGGTGTCTTGTTTTTGATACTGTTTGTATTCATTATGCTTAGATTGCCGAAATCTGAAGTGAAAGAATAAAGTTTTATCGGTGAGTAAGAAGATAATGTAGATTACTTCTTAGATCTCATCTGAAAAATTAATTTACGAAGGCGGAAATTTCAATCCTTTATGAACTTCCCTTGAAGGTTTTCTTTGGCTTTGAGGATTTCACTATTTTAAAAGTTGTAAAAACTCATAGCTCTTGTTATTATTGACGGATGTTTGATGATAAATTTGAATCTTTTTCAGTTATTGAAGATAGTATTGTCGGGTATAATAAAGTAATAATTGTAAATCATGTACATAATGGAATCATTTTGTCATGCATATCGGAGAAAATACAATTAATTCTTACAAGGGCTATTTCTCAAAACAGGAATTTTATTATTTTACAAAAATAAAAAAGATACATTCAATTGCTTTTATTAATAAAGCTTTTGGAGGATTTTTCAGATTAAAGACACTTCTGATTCAAAATCATTCTTTTTAATCTGTTCCTTACAAATGTGTATAAATCTTATCTGTTTATAATTTACATTATTTTCATACCCCAAACTTTGTACTTGAAAATAAACAAGATACTTTGACATAAAATAGAAATGAAAACGAAATTAAATAACTGGAAAAAAGGCGAAATGTTTCTTTTTGCTTTTATTGTTATTTCGATTTCGGTTTTTGATAATATAAAAGGGGAAGGTACTCCATCGTTTATGCCTACTTCTTCAAGTTTTGGATGTATTCAATTCAATGACCAGGGGCGGCCATTTGCTCTTACAACAAATACTGATTCACTTCATCGGTTATATTTTCATATCAGCAGCACTACAGAAAAAGTTTATTTTGGTTTTGCCCGCGATGCGTCATCTCCGGCAACTTCAGGAACTTTCGATATTAAAAATCCTTCCGGTACTATTGTTTATGCATCAACTGCGCTTCCCAGTTCCGGAACCGGTTTTATCAGCAGTTACAGTCAAGCTATTGCCGGTCCAAAGATTGCAGGATTACCAGCTGGTGGATATACTCCTTTTACTTTTACTCCCGCAACAACAGGGGATTTTTATATGGAATTCACTTCGAACAGTAATCAGAATTACAGATTTACTTATTTTGACCTTACTGTTAAAAACTCTTCCGGTGTTACTATCAATGGTAGATTATGGTCTTATGCCTGGGATTTAAATGCTTATACTCAAAATAATCCATGGACAGGTTCGTTTTATGTTTATACAACTGATGGTTATGTTACCAAAGTAAACTTAAATGGAATTCAACCCTGGGGATTTGTAGTTTTAAGTAATAAAACAGGAACGGGAGTTACGGGAAATGTATCAGCTGATAGAAAATCAGTTGCCAGTGACAGTGAATATCCATTATATAAGGTGTTTGTGAATAATCCTGATTCCACTGTGTATCCATCCGGAACTACCCCGGTTATTACTACTCCACCTTCGATTATCGGTGGTATTATATATTATGGACAACCGGTTTCATTTTCTGTCGGGGTTTCTTCGCCTGGTCTTTTTCAAATTTTTATCAGTATAAATGAATCTCCGGTTATCTCCAATGTGATTGTCAGTGGAAATGTTACAGCTGGTACAGATACCTTAGTATGGAATGGAAGGGATAGCGCAGGAAACTTTCCGAAAGAAGGTAGCGTAATTACAATTACTACTGAATATTCTGTTGGAGTTACGCACTTACCAATCTGGGATCCTGAAACTAATGACGAAGGGGGATTTATTATTAACAGAATTCGACCTGTTTCAAGCAGCGTATTTGTCAGATGGGATGATACGGGAATATCAGGAACTCAAAATCTTTCAGGTGGGTCTGGTAATAGTCATCAATGGGCATTAAATTTTGGGAATAATATGACTATGAATACCTGGTGGGATGGATTTGATGTTATTGATTCTAATGAGTTCACTTTAACGGTAACTTCTCCTTTACCAATAGAATTAGTTAGTTTTACAGCTAAGCTATTTGATAATAATTCAAAGGTAACTTTAAATTGGACAACGGCATCTCAAATTAATAATTCGTATTTTTCTATTGAAAAGACAACTGATAACATAAATTTTGAACTTGTTGGAAAGGCCAAAAGTGCTGGTACAAGTGACCAATTAATAAATTACAGTCTTATTGACGAAAGTCCATATCCAGGGATTTCATATTATAGGTTAAAACAAACTGATTTTAATGGAAATTCACAAGCATTTTATTTGGTAGAGGTGAAGAATATAGGTGATGATGTTAATTCAAATTTATTCTCAATGTATCCAAATCCTTGTAATGGAAATGATATAAACTTACTACTAAAGAATTGTGATGTTGGTGAAAATTTCAGGATAACTATTTATGATTTAAAAGGGGAACAGGTATCAGATAAAAACTTCATTATTAATGACTCTGGAGTTTTGGTTTACCCTATTTCAGAATGTTATATAATTAAACCGGGAATATATTTTGTAACAGGGAATTCAAATAAAAAATCGTATTCAGCTAGATTAATAATAAACTAAGATACTTGCGTAAAACTCATATGATACTTTTTATATTTATTGTAAAATATATGCTTAATAACAAACCGTAATAATTAGTTTAAGTTTTTCTTTCATTTCAAAATGCTTAATGAGTTTGACTCCTCAGGTTTTTTTTAATCTATTGAAACGTTTTTTTGATTCTTTTTTGAACATACTTATAGGCATCTTTATTAATTAATGTATTACTGATGGTTTTGTAACATACATTCAAACTATCTATAATATTATCTATTGTTTTTTCTTTGGCTGGTCAAAATCTGGATGAACGTATTTATTAATGAACCGGAGCTCGACTATCCAAGAAACTCCTTATACCATTTCCCTGATTCTTTAATAATCCGCTGTTGTGTTTTGAAATTAACATACACCATTCCAAAACGTTGGCGATAGCCTTCTGCCCATTCAAAATTATCAGTTAACGATCAGACAAAATATCCCGAAATTTTACAGTCTTCTTGTTTTGCTTTTAGTAGTTGTTCTAAATATAATTGCAAAAAATGTTTCCTGTCCTTATCATCCACTTTGTTATCAATTACATTATCAGGAAAGGACGCACCATTTTCAGTTATGATAATCTTTTTGATTCCTTTATATTGATTATATTTCTTTATCATTTCATAAATGGATTCGGGGTAAACTTCCCAATCCATAAGGGTATGATATACCTTGCGCTTATCGGCAGGAACTAATTTTGCATTAAGAAACGGAATGTAAAAACAATGCCTCACAACCTCGCGTGTATAGATTTGAACTCCTATGAAATCAAACTCTGCTTTCATCAATTCGTCATCTCCTGCCTGCATATATTTTTTAATTCTTTTCAGGAATGGCAGTGTATCAAAAGGATAACCAAGTCCAAGGGAAGGTTCTATAAATGTTCTGTTTAACATTGCATCAATTTTAATTGCTGCTCTTTTATCTTTTTCAGAAGTTGAATTGGGAGTAACATAAGAGCATGAAAATGTTGTGCCAACTTCCGATTCAGGTTGTAGTTTCTTAATCGTTCTTAATCCAATCGCCTGGCATAAAACAGCATGATGCATGGCTTTAAGAAAGTTCCTGAAACCTTTTCTACCGGGTGCATGTATTCCAAGGTAATAGCCTGCACCGGTGAATCCCAAAGGTTCATTAAGTACCATCCAATGTTTCACTTTATCTTTATACTCATTCACACAAACTTCAACATATTCCTGAAACCAATTGATAATTTCTCTATTTGTCCAGCCGCCTTTCTTTTCAAGGGCAAGCGGTAAATCCCAATGGTATAAAGTAATCCAAGGCTCTATCCCCAGTTCAATACAATAATCAATTACATTATGATAAAATTGCAATCCCTTTTGGTTAACAGTTCCAATACCATCAGGCAATATCCTTGACCATGAAATTGACAATCTGAAATTAGGAATTCCAAGCTCTTTTACCAATTCAATATCTTTTCTGTAATTATGATAGAAATCACATGCTTCGGCAGGAGAATCATTATTATATATTTTATTTTTCTTGGTTGCAAAATCATCCCAAATGGATAATCCCTTGCCATCAATGCTTGCAGCACCTTCTGTCTGGACGGCAGATGAAGCAATACCCCATACAAAATCATTTCCGAAATCGTTTTTATTGAAGGATATAGAATTGTCAGGAATGATATTTTTATCCGTCATGCTTTGTTCAAATCTTGAGAGAAAAAGATAAGTGTACGAACTGCTTACTTATTGAAACAAAGTATAGTGATGAGATTCAAACTCCGTATCCATCAACTGTTTCCCTGCGTGGTTTTCCACTATGGTATCAATAATATGTTTCGTTATATCGATGTAATTCACTTCCACAATTTCTTTACTTCTTAACCAATGCGCTAATGTATCAAGGTATTTCTTTTTCAATTTCTTCATCACCGGTACACCCATGCTTTCCAGCATTGCTGCATTGCAAAACTGTTCGTATTGTGTTTTCATCGGGATAACCAATAACTTTTTCTTTAAGAACAATGCTTCACTGGCGGTGCCGAAACCTGCATTAGTAAGCACGCCTTCTGATGATGCCATGCTTTTCAGAAACGCATCTTTATCAATAGGACGAATATTTATATTCTTTGTTTTAATACTTTTTTTGTAATGCTTGCTGAACACTTCCCACTTTATGTTTTTGAACTTTTGCAGATTCTTTATTATTCGTTCATCATCGTAAGAAGGCAGATAGACAGTGTAATGCCCTTCATTCGTGGGTTTCAGCGCTCTCACTTCTTTTCTTATGATGGGTGTATAGATATTTTTATCCAGACTTTTAAAATGAAATCCATAGTTATAGGTTGACGGAGCATAGTTGCGCAATATTAATTTCCCTAATAAATCTGTGTGCTTTGGATGAGGAGCAAGTGGGTGCAGCGTAGCTACCTGATTGCTTAATCCGATGCAGGGTTTCTTTGCTTTAATCGCTGCCCAGCAGGAAACAGGTTCGAAATCGCTGATGATTAAATCGTATTTCTCCACGTTTAAGGATTTTATATCCTTATATAATTTCCTTGAATTCATTTTCCAATATGTTCTCCAAAGGTCTAATCCTCCTTCCTTTCCGAAGATAAAGGACAGCCCTTTGAATTTATATTTAACCTTAAAAGGCAATTCAATATCATTCTGGATGCCGCTGACAAGAATATCAACATCGCCCTTTTTCTGAAGATACGGAATTATCTCCATTGCCCTAGTAATGTGCCCGTTTCCGGTGCCTTGAACTGCGTAGAGGATTTTAATGCTTTACTTGTTTTACTATTTATCAGGCTGCAAAGGTAGGTTAAATTTAGTCAGGGTGAATTGAAAAATCTTTTAGGTTTCATTCATAAGAGCAAGGTGCTTACTTGAAGGAGCAGGGTGGGAATTCAAAGGAGTGAGGTGGGACATCAAAGGAGTAAGGTGGAACGTCAAAGGAGCAAGGTGGAACATCAAAGGAGTAAGGTGGAACGTCAAAGGAGTAAGGTGGAACGTCAAAGGAGCAAGGTTTTAAGTTAAAATTGGTTTATCTCACAGTTTTAAGGTGGGGAGGTGGGGGAGTATGGGTAAAATATATTAATGCAATATAAGACAAGGAAATGGGCTTTACGGGCGTGGGGTGTTTTTTGTGAATTTTTATTTAAACACAGAGTCTTCTACTATAAAAAGGAAACATCAAGTAAGATAAATTTAAAATTTGACACAAAGTTTCACAAAGTAAACGCAGAGTTTCACAGAGAAAGAAGAGAGTTTTATCTGTTTAATGAAGCTTTTATTGGAATTCCTGCATATCAGAGGAAAAAAGCCTCATCCCTAACCCATCTCCAAAAGAGAGGGAACAAGGAAATGTGTGGTAACTGATTGATAGTGAGGATGGGGGTGGGGCGAATGATGGCGGTGAACTTAATACGAAGAACTGAACCTTGATAGACTGCGCCCGATGTTGACATTTCTTTCTGCATGAATTGAAGTTTGAATTTGCGGTGAACTTTATGCAGAAAAAATGGCTGCAGCGGGACTGAACTTGAGACGAGAAGTGAAGTACCCGCCCAAATTTAATTAGGAATTAGGAATGAAATCGTTACTGTGTTGATTTGTTGTTAAAGAGATCCCTCCTTCGTCGGGATGACAAGATGGGTGGGGATGACGAACTGAATTATCCCGCAACTTTAAAATCACCGAGCTATTTGTTTGAATATTTCCTGGTCGCTCATGAGGACGAGACTATCTTCTTCTTCATCGTGTTCATGGTGGTTGAAATCGTTTTCGTTGTAAAGGAATAAAGTCCATTTGCCATCGGCATATTCTAATGCGGTGAGGTTTTCAATCCAATCGCCGGAGTTGAGATATTCGACTTGTCCTTTATCGGTTTTAATCGTTTTCATTTCGGGATGATGGATATGCCCGCATAAGACATAATCGTAACCATTATGAATGGCTATGTCGGCTGTGGTGGTTTCAAAATCATTGAGGAATTTCACTGCCTGCTTGACTTTGTTTTTAATGGTTTTGGATAAGGAAATTTTTCCTCTTCCCATTTTTACGGAGAGCCAGTTGCAGAATGTATTTATGTAAATCAACAGGTCGTAACCATGCGAACCGAGCTTGGTGAGCCATTTGGAATGTGTCATGGTGACATCGAATACATCGCCGTGAAATATCCATGTTTTCTTTCCGTCGAGTTCCAATAATAATTTGTTTTCGATGACGAATGAACCCATTTTGAAACCGGCGAATTTGGGGAGCATTTCATCGTGGTTTCCGGTGATGTAATGGACTTTAATTCCCTTGCTTATCCATTTGGTGAGCATGTGAATGACGCTCATGTGCGACTTGGGCCAGTAGCGTTTACTGAATTGCCACATGTCTATTATGTCGCCATTTAAAATGACCATCTTGGGCTTGACGCTTTTAATGTACTTCAGGAGTTCTTTGGCGCGGCAACCATAGGTTCCGAGATGGACATCGGAAATGACGAGGATGTCGATTTTTCTTTTTTTTGTTTTAGTTTTTTCCATGGGTGTTTTATCTTATTGTTTTAAAATCTTTTTATAATGAACATCCTGTTGAATCATAAATAAATTCAACAAACGAAAGTGATTCGGTTTTTTGTTTATTAAGTGGGAGAAAGTTAGGATCGGGGATGTTTTGATGAACTGCTTATATGTTATGATATTTAATGGAGTTTCTATCAAAATTATCTGGTGCAAAATTAGATAGGGAATGAGAACAATGAATTAAGGGAATGTGAAGTTTATGTTAACAATAGTTTTTTTGTTGTCCATTCGGTATCGTCTTTTAGAAAATCAGTCTTTCATTCCTTCTATATAAAGTATCGGGACGGTTAGTTTAAGTTCTCCATTCTTTTCTGAATGTTTATTGAGGTTGGTTTCTAATTGGTTGAAGAATTCTATTCTGTTTTCATTCAGGATGATTTCTTTCCATGCATCCATGAAACCCATCTTGATGAAATAATGATTGAGAAATGTTGTTCCATTTAAAAATCGAATGGAGAATGTTGCTTCTTTATGTTTAGTGATAGAAAATTTATTTCTAGTGAATAAATTGGTGACTGATTCAATGGTGCCTCTGTGAAGTTCATGGGATTGCAACTTATTAAGTAGTTCGCGGTTGGATTGTGAGAGTGTATCATAGAAGATTTTATAAAACTCTTTCCAATGACCGTAAAGATTTGTGGTGAGGGATAATTTTCCTTTTGGTTTTAATACGCGATAACATTCTTTAAACGCAGCATCTTTGTCGGGGATGTTATTGATGCCAAGGTTTGAAACAATTAAATCGAAGGATTCATTTTCGAATGGCATTGACTCAGCAGAACCTTTTATAATAGTTGCATTAGTAATGTTATATGATTTAATTTTCTGTTCAACTCTTTCAATTGCATTAGTCCAAGGGTCGATGCCTGTAACCTTACATGTACTGCCGAATCTCTGAGCTAACTCTAGCAGAGGAAAACCGGTGCCGCAACCAATATCGAGAATGTTGAGATTGGGTTTAAGTTCAATATTATCTAACAAAAGCAAACCAAAAGGCGCAGACCATAATGGAAGTTCATCGTAAGTGGAAACAAAATCCGATGAATCCTTAAAAATATAGTTAAGGTAATCGGTCATTGGAAAGAAAGTAGTTTATTAATTGTTGATACCGAGCTTCTTGGCGATGTTTTTCGGGATAACATTTTTGTTCACCATGATGCCGGTAGTTTTGTATTGGAAATAAGGAACCGAACAAAAGAAATATCCTTTTTCATCATTGCGCTCTGTGCCCCAGGAGTTCTTGACAATATAATATTCCGTACCTAACTGGTCGGTAGCCATGCCAATGATGTGCATACCGTGGTCATCAGTGGTGGTTAAGTTATCAAATGCTTTCTGACGCATTACCTGAGTGATGGTAGCTTGCTTAACGGGGTAGTTGAATATTGAATCTTTAGTTGCTTTGTCCATATCTTCCCAATCTTTATCGGGCCAAATGGCAACGCCGTTCTTAAAGGAGAAGGTTTTCTCGCTTACATCGCTTGCCCATTCAACTGAATAACCACTTTTGATGCTGTTGGTTGTGATTTCGGTTAAATCATCAAGGGTTACATTATATTCTTCGCCATTATCCCAGTTATCGGAAAGCTCTGCAATGAATTTAGTGTAGAAAGGATGATGCGTGAAGGAAGTTATCTCCACATAATCATCGGGATTGATTCCTAAATACTTAGCGAATGACTGGGGAGTGTAGTTTTTGCCGTTATAATCAAAGGTTGTAGGAATTTTTCCAAGGTACTCATCTAAAATATCATTGAAAGCATTCAGCCAATGGTCGGAAAGTTTGGGTTGTTCGACGATTGCGTTTAAAAAAGCTTTCAATACTGCAAGCATTTCTTTATGATCTGGCTTAATTGAGCCGGGATATACTGATTCGGGGACTATTCCATACTTTCTTACTACGTTTATAACATCGTGTGGCTCGCCGCCTTCATCAAACTGAGCTTTTCCTTGTCGGCGAACGTAGTTTATTGCTTTCTCGGTGTAGGCATTGCGAACAACCCACATCTCGCTTAGTTCTACTTTGGGTTTTCCCATGCGGATAACTTCGCTTTCGAGGAAAGATTCGGCGCTGTAATCCCAGCAAGTGCCTGTTGTGTTTTGATTTTTAACATCAGTACGCGTTATATCTTTCTGGACAGTGAATTTATAATGGCTGTCTTTGTGATTAGTACTGAAATCCTGTGCTTTTGCATAGCAAGCAGCTAAGATGATGACGATGATGGTGGTTATTTTTTTCATTATTTATTTAATTAAGGGCGCAAATATAGTAAAAATAGTGAAGAGCGAAGAACTATGAGTGAAGAGTGAAAAGAAAGGAGTTGAGATTGGGGTGAAAATGTGTAGTTGTGATTTGATTGCTGAAATAGTGATTTTATAAGTACTTGAATATGAACATTTTATTTCGACCACCGTGAAGATATTGCCGACCAGTGTGATGGTTTTGCCGACCAGTACGATGGTTTTGACGGTCAGTTAAGCCAAATTGCTGACCAACGTGATAATTTAGGCGACGAGTTTGATGGATCTAATGACAAGTATAATGGATTTAAGATTGTTGATAGGACAATTGTGAAGGAAGGGGTGATAGAATCAGGAATCCTTGAACAAGAAATAATACTTTTATGCTTGTTGTCAATATTTTATTTCCAATTTTTAATATCTTTTTTCATTTTGCATATTATATTCTATATAAATCCTCACCCAAAATGCGGGTTTGTTCTCACAGAAGATAAAGAAATCAGCACAATCGGTAAAGTCAAAATGTTTATAAGTAAATAGCTCCAAATGACACCAAGCATGTTAGTTTTTTCATGTTTTCTGGCTATTAAGGTGATATTGAGTAATGAATAATAAATTAAATTCATTGATTTTGAGTGGATAATTTCATTTTGTAATATTCTAGATTGAAACTTTTACTATACTTCAATTTTCATCAATTCCTAATAAACAAGGGGTATTTGCGCAAAATTCATGTCAGGATTTGCGTATTATTTCGTGGTGAAATACATTTAAAATGTCAGGATTTACCGAAGTTGTGTCGGAATCTGCGTAAAATTCAATTATTAAAAAATTAATAAAATTGATTGAATCAATTGCCAGATAAGGGTTTCAATGCATATGAGGGTAATTAATATTTTTAAATAAAATAAAAATCATTTTGTACTATAAATATTTAACTTAATTTTGTCCACATGTAAATTATTTAATGTTAAACTTTAATAAAAATAAACAAAATGGCTTTTAATGGAACTGAAGGTGGACCGATTGACCTTAAAACAGCATCGGCATTGACCGCAAATTACAGAGCGTCAGGTAGTGGTACGCTGACTTTAGCTCAATTTTTTGGTAAAGATATTATTAATTCAATTCTAGCTCAAACTGGTTGTATGGGAATAAGAATCTATTATGGAATTGATGGTAGTGGTAAACCTGCATTAATTATGGTTGGGTCGGATGCTAATGAAAATGATATGCTTGGAACAGTGGCAAGTCCAGGTGTAATTGCAAATTTTGCATTGCCCTGCCCAAATCGTTGCAGTAGCAATAATGCGCTAAATTCTTAACATTTGGAACACTCACAATTGCTTGACGTATTTTGTGAGATTTCGGCTTATACTGTTGGTATTCCGATCCTTCTGTCATTCTTTTATTATAAAGGATATAATCGAAATATAAGGGTTTTATTTTATTATTTATATATTTCTCTGATTTTGGATGTGGTAACTATAATATTGGCGCATTATAAAATTAATAATTCCATAAATTCACATTTAGATACATTAGCTCAGATCTTGTTTCTAGGCGTTCTTTATTTTTATACTCTCAAAGTACAAACATTAAGAAAACCAACAATCTCAATAACTATTATTCTTGTTTTATTTACCATTTTAAATGGAATATTCATTCAGGGTTTTGATCATTTTAATTCCTATTCCCGCACGGCAGTGAATATGTTTTTAATAGTTCTTCCCTTATTTTATTTTTACGAACTATTAAGGATGGAAAAAATTGTAAAAATAGAGAAGGAATTTATGTTTTGGGTTAGTGTTGGTACACTGATTTATTATGCGGGAACATTATTTGTGTTTATTTTATGTTTAAATCCTGAAATTGGATTATCTAAGGAAATCAGTAATCAGATTTGGGTAGTTAATTCGGTTTTGACTATTTTACAGAATATTTTATTCGGAGGAGCAATACTATGCCTGAAAAAGATATAAATATACCTTTTGTTTTTGTTATCGGTACGCTAATCCTATTAGCGTTGGTTATCTTTATTATTCTCTTTGTTGTTCTATATCAAAGGAAAGTTCTAAAGCATGAAAAGGAGAAATTGAATATTATCGAAGAAAATAAAGTGGAGTTACTCAATAATACCATAAACATACAGGAAGAGGAAAGAAAAAATATTTCATCGGACCTCCATGATGAATGGGGACCTCTTCTGTCGGCAATTAAGCTTAACCTGAAACAGATTGAAACAATAAATCATGATAAGTTTAAACAGGCTAAAATATCTGAAACCTATAAGATAGTGGATACCCTTGTTGAAGAAATGCGTAATATTTCGAGGTTGCTTTCTCCATTTACAGTTACTGAATTTGGTTTGGCTGACGCTGTGAGAGAATTATGCGAAAGGATAAATGACAATGATACAATAAAAATTAGCTTTAAGGAAAGCTATTACCGCGAACTGGTTTCGCAAAAAGTTGAACTAACTTTATACCGGATTACCCAAGAGTTACTAAACAATATCATTAAGCACGCAGAAGCAAAAAACGTATTCATTGAACTCGAGACGAATGCTGAAAAACTCACTCTAATCATTAAAGATGATGGTAAGGGGTTCGATATGAATAATAAAAATGTATCTTTGAGCCGTGGTAATGGATTGAATAATATTCAGAGCAGGTTGTTGATTATAAATGCTGATGTGATATATGAAAGCTGGTTAAACAAAGAAGGGACTAAAGTTACTGTAGAAGTTAAACTTGATAAAATGAATTCTTAAATTATTTTTTTATACTACATTATGAAAACACCAATTATTAAAGTAGCAGTTGTGGATAATCACAAACTTTTCCGTTCAGGATTGATTCCTATTATTGATAATTTTGAAGGAATGAAAGTGATTATTGATGCTGATGGAGGAGAAATTCTTTTAAAAAAAATGAAAGAAACTGTGCCTCATGTTATACTTCTTGATATTAAAATGCCGGTAATGAGCGGAATGGATGTAGCCAGAATATTAAGAAAAAAATATCCCAAAGTAAAAATTATTATGTTAACCATGTATGAACATCCAAGTATGATTACAAGCGTATATAAAATAGGAGTGCATGGATATATACTCAAGTCAACGGATCCTGAGGAGGTAGAAAAAGCAATACATTCAGTTATGGATACAGGTTTTTATTTCAGCCCGACAACATCTATGGCATTTCTAAGAAACCTGGTAAAAGATTCCTCTATTGATTTTAATTTTAAAAACGATGTTTTTTTTGAGGATCATGAACTACTTGTCATTAGTTATATTTGCGAAGAGTTAACATCAAAAGAAATAGCAGAAAAGTTTTGTTCTTTGCATAAAATGCAAGTTGATGTGAGAACTATTGACCGTTATAAAAGTGAAATAATTGAAAAACTAGGGGTAAAAAATTCTCTAGGGATTGTAGTGTACGCTTTGAGATCTGGAATAGTTGAATAAATGAGAGAAGCCTTCCGGATATTTTCATCCATTTTATTGTTCATTTTTGATATTCAGAGATAAGTTGCCTTTAGTATTGGTATTATTTTTTTGAACATTTTCATCAAGATTGTTTGGTTTCAATGCAGCTTTTTCTACAGCTATTACTGTTTCTATTGAATCAATTGATTTTTTCAGGTGTGAAATTTTATTATCTATATCTGTTTCACATCCAAAGAGGAGAAAAAATCCATTTAATAAAAATACAAAAGATACTATTTTATGTTTCCTGATTTTATTCATTCTTTTATTTTCATTCTATATGGATTAAAAAAACAATAAATTCTCGGGTTTAAATTTGCCTTTTTTGCAATACAAACATAATATAAAAAAAATTATAATAAAAGGGGTCTTTTTCATAAAAAATATTTCGTCTGCTTAAAATACAGTATGAAAGCCTTATCAGGCTTAGGATTTGTTCATTTATTGAAATGTTAATTTTGCGCAGATCCTGACAACGATTGCGCAAATCCTGACATATAATCTTTTACCTTTAAAGATTCATTAATGAATATAGGGAATGTATATAATAGTTTAATAACTTTTTGAAATTTAAAGTTAACCTGAAGGTTTTTACATTTTTATATTTAACAGGAGAATATATGGGCAGAAAGAAGAATGCTTAAATACTAATGAAAAAAGTAAATTTTGTAAATTAATTGAAATCTAATTAAATCAAACGTTTTTTAAGAAATTATTTCAAATAAATTTAGCAGGAAAGAGTTATTAGAAATTGTAATCTATTATTTTACACTTTCCATTTTCAATAGTTCATCTGAACCTATTTCCTTCATATTAGTTTTTCCTGTCATTATTGAAACCAATTTCCTGAATCTTTTGAATACACTTTCCTGAATATAAGGGATGTTATATTGTACACATAATTCTTTTACTCTTTGTTGATATTGCTGGTATTTTAATAATGGCAAATCAGGAAACAGATGATGCTCTATCTGATAATTCAACCAGCCATGCATTAAATCAATTCTATCATTACCACACTTATAATTAACAGAGCCTATTACCTGTCTAACATAAAATTCGTTTGAATCACTTAACCCTGTTTCAAACCTATATATATCATCACCGGCATGATTAGGAACAATTATCATGAATGTGTATATATTTGTTACCAACTCTGCCAACAAAGAATTGATTAATACAAATAGAAACGCATGAAAACTTATTGGTAAAAACACCAATGGAATGAGTATAAATCTTATGGAAATATAAGGCAACAAACAAGTTCCACAGAAGTTAAGAGATGTTTTATTATCTGGGATAAACAATTTTGAAACGGAAATCTCTTCCTCCTTCAGTGCCCTCATTTTATTTCGTTTATTTTCTGCCTTCCTATTCAATAAATAAGTAGTCGGGGCATAATATGTAAATTTCCAAGTACACATAAACAGGAATATTATAATATATTTAAACGGGATAGGCATGTTTGAATTCCTTATAAATTCAACATTTCTTTCTGCCAAATCAGGGTCTGCAGATTCTCCTGTATGATAATGATGCAGTATATTATGTTCATATTTCCAAGCCATCGGATGCATCCAATCGAGCCAATCTATGAATCTTCTGTTTCCTTTTGCAAAACCTGAACTCTTATATCTTTCGGGGCAATTTACTTTATCATAACCTTTGTGCCCCACATGATGCATCATTATACACCATCGAACCATGCTACCCTGGCTGATTAAAAAAGCAGAAAGAGGATTCGGGAATATCCATGCTGTGCCATATCCAAGAATTGTAAACAAGTGCCCCCAGAGTTCAATTTTCTTCAGATGTTTGAAATCGTCTACTCCTATTTTCGATTCAATCTCTGAGCGCAGTGTTTTTATTTCATTGGCAAAACCAATAAAATCAATTTCATTACTCATTAAATCTTATCCTGATATATTATGCATCTTTGAAAACACCTCAGGCGAAATCTTCCATGGGTCTTGAAAAGGATGTTCAAGAACAAAAACCAAAAACAAAGTTAATCCGATGATTGCACCGATAACTATCGTAAAAATTATATGCGTCTTAAAATGTTCGATATGGAAATAATAACTAAAAAATACAACGGCAATTGTTCCTGCTATCAATGTTAACCAAAGTACAGAAGGAATTTCTTCGGTTGAAGCTATCAATCGCAATCTCCGGCAATCAAGCATATCATTAAAATCCTTATATATTCCATTAAATACAACACTTTCCTTATCCAGTAAACTTTGATATCTTGCAATTGTATTAAAAATCTTAATAATAATATCTTTCACTTCCTTCGATTCCCCTCCATATTCCATCGCTGGAAATTCCTTATTAATCACAGCATCTTCATAAGCAAGCAGTTCTTTGTTCAACTCACTTCTTGTTGGCTCCGGAAGCAAGGTAATATTCCTGTATAAGCTCCCTAAATTATTTGCCTCACTCGATACATTATCCTGACATTTATCGAAACTCTCCCATACCGCAATAACAAGAAAAGCAAGTAAAACAGCATATAAAACAGCGACAATATTCATAAAAGCAATAATCGCTTCCTGGCTACTTTTCAAGCGCTCCTTATCAGTATATTTTCTGAAAAGGATTAATCCTGCAACAGAAATACCAACGCAAACAAAAATAAATGTTGCTCCAAGCAACCATGGATGAACTTTATGAAAAATATATAATGGCATAGTTTATAGGTTTAATTGTTTGATAAATAAAGCTGCTAAACTAAAGAAAAATATGATATAATTGTATTATTAAGGAATCAGCCGAATTAATCAGGCTAGTTTAGTATTTCAAATCTATCAATTGGTTTATTACTGTAGCAATACTAAATTGTACGAAAGAACTAAACCATATCCAATAAAACCTGCAAAGGATAATCGCTATGCATTAATAGAAAAGCATGAACATCTATTATAGAATTGTTTTGTTTCAGTTTTTGGTTAACTATCTTTTTTATTGTTAATGCACCTACTTTGTAGCATAAGGCTTGTCCTGCCCAGTTGGTAATTCGGGTTATTTCACGGTCTGCAATATCATCCTGACCTTTAATATTATCTTTCCAGTATTGCATTGCTTTTTCTCTGCTCCATCCATAATAATGAATTCCAACTTCCATAACCAGTCGGGCAGAGCGAACCAAATCCCATTGCCATTTACCTAAATAACTATAATCGTTTTGATACAATCCCATTTCTTTTCCATAGTCCTCAACATAGCAAGCCCATCCTTCCGAATTACCGAAATAGAAGAAGTTGTTTTTAAGAACGGAACTATCTTTATTATTATTCCTGACAACAACCTGTAAATGATGCCCCGGTATTGCTTCGTGCATATACAACCACTCCATGCTTCGTTTGTTATGCTTTTGTCCGTAAAAGTTATATCGAAAAACATCCTTGCCATACGCATTATTAGCTTTATCTAAATACATTCCAGGTGGCGTTGTTGCCGTTGCATTAGTCCATTCCATAACACCTATTTCAGGAATATTATAATTAGGGAATAACTTATCAAGGTTTTTCCTGACGGTTTTATCTATAACGGCATAAGCATTTAAAATTTGTTCCTTGTCTTTCAAATAAAAGGTATCGCTCTGAAGGTATTTATAAAAGCTTTCGTCGTCAGAATATCCCAACTTCGTTTCAATGGTTTTAATCTCCTTTTGAATTCTTTCCACTTCGCTTTCACCCATTTCAAAGACTTTTTCAGGAGTTATGTTTACACTTGTAAAGAGCTTGATATAATAAGAATACCATTCTTTATAATTACTTAACTGATGCAATCCATTCTCAGGGATTTTCCTTCCTTCATCATTCCATTTCTTTTCCAAAGTGATACGTTCGAGGTTAATTGCAGTTTCATATTTAAGTTGATTATAACGAAACTTATTCTCAACATTTAACTTCCTTGTATTAAGTTTACTAAATCGTTTGGAGTAATCAAGAAAGAATGCTTCCTGTTGATTCAAATCATTGTTGTTTTTAATATTTCCGAAGTTAACCTTGTAATCCAAATCTGTTGCAGGGATGGCAAGTTCGTTATATCCTTTCATAAAAGAGGTACACAAACTATCGAAATCAGTTGTTTGAGATTGTGCTTGTCGAAAGAATATAAACGTAAAAAGAATTATCGGAAATAATCTAAATCTATTCCTCATAATTATGATTTATGATTGCCTTAACCATTTTAGAATCTGATTAGCTACATCAGGATTATAAGCTCCGGGAGATTGTTTTGCCTCTTGAAATGAATTCGCATATTTCATTCCATGATTTGTTGCTTTCACCGTAACAAATTCGGCATTGCCGGGATGATATGCATTTACTGTTTGGGTAATTATCTGATGGTCTTCTTTTGATGAGATATAATCACTCTCTCCCCACATCAGCAAAGCTTTTCCGGTAAATGTTTTCCATACACCGGGGATATTCAAATCATACAATTCATTGTTATAAGGACGCGAACGATAATCAAATATTGATAAGTAATCCTTACAGGCTTCTTTCTTTTTGGCAGCCTCGGCAGTGGTCATCTTCTCAACAAAATAATAGGTCGCACATTCGCAATAATCCTTAATGTAATCGTCCGTTTCATCAGGCTTCCAGTTAAATGCTTCACCGATTGTACGACGAGTCTTGGCAAGATATTCTATAAAATTAGAACCAATGGTTCCATAAGCAATAATACCTTTAATAGCAGTTTCTTCAGCAATCAATGGCGCCATTACTCCACCCATGCTATGCCCTATTATATATACCTGGTTCGAATCAACATAATCATAACTTTTAATTGTTTTTACAGTCTTTACATATCCATCCAGTTCTTCTTTAAAACTTATTTCATTGCAGGGTTTGCAATTCATATTATCACCAACACCGGGCTTCTCGGCACGAACACAAACATATCCGGCGCGGGTCAGGGAGTTCAGTAATCTTATTTCACTCATTGTTGTATCCATCGGATTATCCAATGTATAACATCCTATGCCACCGATAAATACTATAGCAGGCGCTTTTGATTTATTCTTTGGCTTACTGACCACTATCCGTTGAATGCCGTTTACTGTTTTTGTAGAAGTATAAAACATATCCATATCATCATATTTCTCGAAAGGCAAAGCTCTGAAAACGGCTTTCCCTTCTACGATTTTCTTTTCACGGATTAGCTGATAGGTAAACTCATCACCACCTCTGTAACCTGCAACCAACTTGATTGCTTCGGAAGGTGTATTAATTTCTTTGTTGTTAATTTTAAGCAATACATCTCCCGATTTAAACCCTGCATCCGTGGCAGTGGTATTTGGGATAACACCTTTGATAAGAACACCATTAATGGAAGGAAGTTCCATAATTCGTTTTACATCATCTGTAATTTGTTCCAGTTGAACTCCAAGGAGTGGACGACGCGCAAGCTCTTGAGCTTTGCAGTTAATTCCAATAAGGAATAACAGGATACTGATTTTAGTTTTCATTTGTCATGATTTTATGTTTGAGGAACAAAGGTCAGGAGATTTTTTCAATATCCAAACGCTATCATGGCAACTTTAACAAAGATTAACTTTGGGTAATTAATCTATTGCCTGCAATGTTTATATCTTTTAAAGGGAGATTTAATAATTAACAAGGAAGATTAAGGAAGAAGCATATAAACAATTAACTCTTTTGAAGTTGCAACGAAACATATTTAATGAATTACTACTATAAAAAGCATAAAGAGGATTGACTCCTGAAATCTGTTTTAACCTGATATTTTTCAAAACTTTGACAAAATGTCAGTCGGATGGAAAAACGATTTAGCTTGTAAGTCTGCCATAATTGTAAAAACCTAATATGTTTTTGTTGCAAAAGCATATTACAAAATCATTTTGTTGGTAAACAAAACTGTTTTGTTGGTAAACAAATTCATTTTGTTGGTAATCAAATTCATTTTGTTTGATAACAAATTCATTTTGTTTGATAACATAGCCATAAAAACATATAGCATAAGCGTTTTGTTGGTAAACAAATTCATTTTGTTGGATAACAAAGCCATAAAAACATATAACAAAATCATTTTGTTTTATTTCAAAACCATTTTGTTATATAACATAGCGGCTTTGTTGGATAACATAGCCATAAAAACATATTAGGTTTTGAGGATACCAATTACCTAAATAGATTAAACTCTTATCTTGCAAGATAAATGCCTGATTCTATGTAAATAAATTTGAAATCATAACTATAAATAAGGAAGTAAGGAGCATCATCCTTTATAGATTAATGGAGATGATAACCGAAAATGGAGAATAAGGTTTTGATTATTGAGAAGTATAGCCTACTTTTGTGAGACGAAAATAAAAGAAAGATGCGTAAATACTTTGGATTATCAGAAACCTTTAAATATAATACCTATATTAAGAAAACATTGTATTTATTAATATTTAGTATTGCTGTTAATCTTATTGGAACTCAACTCCTGTATGCTCAAAATACATTTCCTTGTGATGGAAAGATATATTATTTCGGTATGTCGAACAATGAAACTATGCTTTCTTACATTGATAATTATAATACCATACCTGTTTCGGTGAATGTATGCGTAATACCCGGAGTTACAGGAGAAATAGATGGTGGTAAGTATCATATTGTTGAATATACGTTATTAGCAAACCCTACCGACCAGTACTTATATATTTATTCAAAGAAAGAAAATGCTTTGAAACGGCTTGATTCGCATTGCAATGTTACCCCTGTTTGCACTTTGCCAAGAATGACTGATGATGATGCCGGTGCTTTTGATATTATTGGAAAATATTGGTGCTACGACGCTGGAGATGGATTGATATCGGTAGATATTTCATCATGTCGGGTCTTTGCTCAAACAAAGCTGGGCGTGCCAAGCTTTAGTGATTTTATTTTTAATCCTGAAGATATAAGTTTTTACGGAGCGGCAGGAAGTTTGCTTTATAAAATGGATGTCCACGGAAATGTAGAAGTTTATAAACATCTGATTCCAAATTGTCAAACCTGTGCAAATTTAGGATATTCTAAAGTAGCCATGAGTGCCGATGGAATAATGTATTCCTTTCCAAGGAGTCATACAAATACACTTTATAGTATTAACATTAAAACAGGTGCAGTTGATTCGATAGGTCATATTAACAGTGCATTGAAGGGTTTCAGCCTTGCAATGTTTTATTGTAAACTCGTTCCTCATAACAACGAAGTTCAAACAACTACAGAATTAATTCCTGAAAATCAGAACAAGGAAAAGGAGAGTTCAATACCTAAAAAAGTAATTACTAAAACAGATGTACAACCTATTCCTGCTGTTAAGACTTATGCAGATGGAATTTCGGAGGAAACCATTACCGAAAAGGGAAGAATTATAACAAGGCACATCGTCACAAAAAACAACGATCAGATTACTTTCACAAAAATAGTTTATGATTGGGGAGGCATTTATTATTTTAAAAATGATGTGAGCATTTCGTTAACCGACTACGAACAGGAATTAAAAACAGCTAAAGAAAGTTTTCAGCCAAAGTAGATCAATAAACCTGCAAGGCATCGACAATTTTCTATTTTCTAAAACTATAATTAAGGCAGAAACATTAGTTTTAAGTAAAGGAATAGAGGGACTTAGCTTTGAAAGAAGTTTTTCTGAAATATTTAATACCTTATACTTCATTTATTATCCCTAATTTTGCCCTCATCAGATGTATAAACTGTTTATAAAACCTTTCTTATTTTTATTAAGCCCTGAAGCAGCGCATCATTTCGTTTTTTCTTCGCTTCGGTTATTCTCAAAAATTCCAGGATTTACTTATTTATTAAGGAAATGTTACTGTATAGAAGATAAAAGGCTGGAAAGAACATTGTTTGGAATAACATTTCCTAATCCTGTTGGATTAGCAGCCGGATTTGATAAAGATGCAACTACAGTTAATGAATTATCATTGTTAGGATTTGGCTACATTGAGGTTGGAACGGTAACTCCAATTGGTCAACTAGGTAACCCAAAGCCACGATTATTTCGCCTTCCGAAAGATGAAGCATTGATAAACCGAATGGGATTTAATAACCAGGGAACTGCTGAGATGGTGAAGCGTCTTAAAAAAAGAAACCCTGGAATAATAATAGGAGGAAACATTGGAAAGAATAAAAATACCCCGATTGAAGATTCTGCAAAGGATTATGAAATCTGTTTTGAAGCTTTGTTTGATGTAGTTGATTATTTTGTGGTGAATGTGAGTTCTCCTAATACTCCTAATCTAAGAACATTGCAGGAGAAGGAGCCATTGACAGATTTGTTACTTCGATTAAAGAAACTAAATAATCATAAATCTCACCCCAAACCAATACTATTAAAGATAGCACCTGATTTAACAAATGAACAATTGGATGATATTATTGAAATCATCAAACAAACAAAGATTGATGGCGTTGTTGCAACCAATACCACCATTTCCCGCGATGGATTGAAGGCTACAAAAGAAGAAATTGAGAAAATGGGTGCAGGAGGATTGAGTGGGAAACCCATAACTAATCGTTCAACAGAGGTGATCAGGTATTTATCACAGCAATCGAATAAAGCATTTCCTATAATAGGTGTAGGAGGAATTCATTCACCGGAAGATGCAATAGAGAAATTAAATGCCGGTGCTGATATCATACAAATATATACCGGGTTTATTTATGAAGGACCCGGATTAATTAAAAGAATCAATAAAAAACTACTTTCTACCGTTTAACAGAATATGATTAAGATAATTGAATGCCCACGTGATGCAATGCAAGGAATTAAACATTTCATCCCGACAGATTTAAAAACAGAATATATCAATGCATTGTTAAAAGTGGGCTTCGATACTATAGACTTCGGAAGTTTTGTTTCCGCTAAAACAATCCCTCAATTGCAGGATACCAAAGAAGTTCTAGAGGGATTGGTTTTATCGCAAAGTAAATCGAAACTACTTGCTATAATAGCAAATGTACGTGGCGCAGAAGAGGCTGTTACTTATGAAAAGATAAGTTATCTCGGCTTTCCTTTTTCTATATCTGAAACATTTCAGATGCGAAACACAAATTCAACGATTGAACAGTCATTAATAAATGTGGAACAGATTCAAAATTTATGTTCTTTAAATAAAAAAGAGCTTGTAATATATATATCGATGGGTTTTGGTAATCCATATAATGATGAATGGAGCCCTGAATTGGTGATTCATTGGGTAAATAAGATAGTTGGAATGGGGATTAAGATTATATCCCTTTCAGATACCGTTGGAGTGGCAAACCCTGAAAGTATTTCCTATCTTTTCAGCAATTTAATACCATCTTTCCCCGAAATTGAGTTTGGAGCACACCTTCATACCCATTCTTTTAACTGGGAAGAAAAGATAAAAGCAGCATCTGATAATGGTTGTAAGCGGTTTGATGGAGCAATAAAAGGATACGGCGGTTGCCCAATGGCTGAAGATGACTTGGTTGGTAATATGCCCACTGAGAACCTGCTTTTATATTTTAAGGACCAGCTTAAAGATATCAATTATGATGCTTTAAAAAATGTTAATAAAATCGTTGATAAAGTATTTTTGTAATGACCTTTAAGATTAATGCAAAAAGCTACTTTTACACCTTTATATATAATCATAAACTGCGCTCAATGGTGATTTGGTCAGGTATTTGTTTTAACTTTGCTTAATGAATAACCATTTTTCTATAGGATTTATCAAATCACACCTTCAGGTGATTATTTGTTTTATACTTTGCCTTTCATCTATTAATGTGATTGCACAAAAGAATAAAACACTAAAGCCGGGTTATCTTGAAATATTTGGAAACATAAAGTGCGATGAAAAGAATTGTGGCAATGTTAAGATTGTTCTTTTCAGAGATACTTTTAAACTTCAGGAATTAGTTACCAATGCATCAGGGAAGTTTGATATTCGACTGGAATTGAATCAACTGTATTATATGAATGTCTCAAAGGATGGAATGATTACAAAGGTTCTAACCATTTCTACCTTTGTTCCTGATTCATCTCAGTTGCCTTATGAATATGAGTATAAATTCAATGTGAACCTATTGGAAAACTTTTCAGGTTTTCAAAACTACGAAGCATTTAAGAAGCCCGCAGCCAAGATTATATATAATGAAAAGTTCAATGATTTTGATGCTGATGAGGAATATACAAGAGAACTTCAGGCAGAAATGAAGCTTCTTCAGGAAACTATTAAATTAAGAATTGAAGAAGATAACAGGATGAAGATTGATTCTATTATTGCAGCAAAAAAACTCACAGATTCTCTGGCAGCAATTAAATATACTCAGGATTCGATTGCAAAAATTAAAAATGATTCATTAGCAAAAGTAAAAGTGCAAGTGCAGTTCAATAAAGAATTTGCAAAAGAAGATTCAATTGCTAATGCGCAGAAATTAAAACAACAACAAATAGAACAGCGGAAGCTTGATTCGGCGATAAAAGTACAGAAACCTGATACAAGTTCTGTTGTTCAAAATAAACAAACTACAACAATTGTTCAAAATAAGAAGCCCGATATAAAAAATACAACAACAACTACTGACAAGAAAGCTCCTGCTACTAACTTACCTAAATTTGCGGATAAGGCTTATCCTGAGGGCATTACCCATGAAACTTACAATGAAAAAGGAATGGTTATATACAGAGATGTGGTTAAAAAATCAACACAGCAGGACTCTTACCTAAAGATTGTGTATGATTGGGGAGGAGTCTTCTATTTTAGAAATGAAGTTGAGTTATCAAGTTCGAGTTATCAGCAGGAATTACAAAATGCACGTGAGTATTTCAAAGGTAAGTAGGTAATATTCAATCTTTGATTTATAAATAAAAGCAAGTTTACTTCATCTTTTAATAAAAATCTAAAATGAAAACCTTCACTAAATCCTTATTACTTTTTACTTTTACTGGAATCATTATTTAATCTTTTCTTATAAAAGTAAACCCGTAAATAGTTTAATATCCATAAGAATTAGCTAAATTTGTGAACTCGGAAATTTGAATTAACGTTAATAATTATCTTTTTTTATGCACCAAATCAGAATTCATTGTCTTCAACATGTCCCTTACGAAACATCCGGAATCATTCAGTATTGGGCTGAAATGGGAGGACATCATTTCACAACCACTCTTGTTCCTGAGCGGGCAAGATTACCACAAACGAAAGACTTCGATTGGCTGATAGTATTAGGAGGACCAATGAGTGTTAACGCTGAAAACGAGTTTCCATGGATTAAAACTGAAATGGAATTGATAGATAAGACAATAAAAGAAGGAAAGATTGTTGTCGGGATTTGTTTTGGTGCGCAGCTTATAGCAAAGGTTTTGGGAGCAAAGGTATCTGTAAACCGTTTAAAAGAAATTGGCTGGCTTCCTGTTCAATTAACTAATAAAGGAGCTGAAACAGATTTGTTTATATCTTTTCCTGCCGAATTTAATTCTTTTCAATGGCATGGCGAAACATTTGATACTCCTTCCAATGCGGTTAATATTGCAAAATCTACAGGATGCTCCAACCAGGGGTTTATATATAAAGACAGGGTTGTAGGTATTCAATTTCATTTAGAAGTTATTTCTTCCATAGTTCTTGAAATGATTGAAAACAACAGAAATGAATTGACTAAAGGAAAGTATGTTCAATCTGAATCTGAAATTATTAATGGAATACCAAATTCTAAACATTGCAATGATTTAATGGAAGAGCTGTTGAATAGATTGGAGGACATTCAAAAGAAGAAAATAAATCCTTTACTACCTAAAGCTAAATTAATAAAGAAGTATAATAAAAAACCAAAGAAGAAGGTTTAAGCTAGTAAAGTCTTTTCAGTTCAGATAAAAATTCGAGATTGGAAGGGCTTTTTAAAACTATGAATTCGAACTGATTATTTTTTTTCTAGTTTATCTAATAATTCAGACAGTTCATGTGTTGTAACTATATCCTTAAACTTTTTAGCTTTTAATCCTTCATAAAGTATTTTATCACCAGTCCATAGTTTGGCTTTTAGATGTTTTGATAATGCTACAAAGGTAATATCATCAGGATCAATATCATGAAGTAATTTTTCAGCATATAACAAATTCTTTTCCGGAATAAGTTCTTCTGAAATAAAAGCAATTCTTTTAGTAGTTATAAGTTCTAACTCTTCCAATTCATCAATTGTAAGACCGGTTAGTTTTAGAAGTTTAGTCCGATGTTTAAGTAACTCTAACTTTAAAACACCTGTTGTATAAAATTCAAAATGATCTTTTGAATGAAAAAGAATTTTTCCAATCTTGCCTTTCGAATTAAGGATTGAACTAAAGACAATATTGGTATCAACAATAATTCTCACTTAATAAGTTTTTTTCTTAGCTTCTTCCAACGACCCTTCTTAACTTCCTTAGACAATTTATCAACTTCTATTTGAGAAACATTGAATTTGGAAGTAAGTTCTTTATATCTTGCATAATCAACCATATCCTGCAAGTCATCAATATTTACTGAGGAAGGAAGACGAATGATAACTTCTTTTGCTGTTCTTTCTATTAACATAATTATTTATTTAGATTGCAAAGATACTCATAATTTCATTAAGATTTATTTCTTTGTTGCAAATGAAAGCTATTCTTAAACCCTTCTCCTTTTTATGATGCAAATAATTTTCAGTTCAGATGAATATTCGGAATTGGAAGGGCTTTTTGAGAGCTTTTTTGATTTAATGCTTTATCTCAAGAATGTAATATTTATTTGAATTCTTATCGAATTTATTCATTGGCAAAATATAAGTATAGAATAAAAATGAATAATCATCAATCCATTTAAATCCATTGGTCATTACACCTTCGTATTCAATCTTGTATTTTCTATTTGTGTTATTATTCTTGAATGTAACATTTCTAAATTCGTATATCATATTTGAAAAGGAATAACCATAATACAAATTAGATGGGGAATATATCGGTGGACTAAATAATGTATCAATTTTACCATTTTCTATATTAATTAAATACCAACATCCATATTCATAGGCAGATTCTCCTACCTGATAGTTTTTTAATATATTATTAAATCCCTGATAAAAATAGTAATGATTACCTTCCCATGGCGGATTTGTTATAGTATCAATAAACATGACAAACTTCCCATTATCCAAAGGCAATTTCAAAACTCCATTTACTTTATGAATCTTATTTGTATCAATTACAAAATCATTCTTCGCCTCAACTCCATGACTATAATAATACCCACTATCCACCTCCTTCAAAACATAATCAGTAGTATCTTTTATAACTTTAATCCCCTGTCCATCGGCAATAATAGCCATGAAAAGAAGATAAAGAAATAAAAACAACCGTTTGGTAATCATCAGGCAAAGATAGGGAATTAGGAATTAATGTTTCAGGCTTATGAAAACCTATTTTATTTTGTCATAAAAAATATGTGTTTTCACCTAAAAAGCATGTTTTTGACCATTATCGTTATAATGTCGAGCATTATCGTTATAGTGCTGAGCATTATCGTTATAGTGGTAACCATTATCGTGATATAGGTTACCACTATCGTGATATAGGTTACCACTATCGTGATATAGGTTACCACTATCGTGATATATGTTACCACTATCGTGATATAGGTTACCACTATCGTGATATAGGTTACCACTATCGTGATATAGGTTACCACTATCGTGATATAGGTTACCACTATCGTGATATAGGTTACCATTATCGTGATATAGGTTACCATTATCGTAATATAGGTTACCATTATCACGATAATGGTTAAAAATGACCTATTTCATGCTATTTGATATGTTAAAATGGTGTAAAACAAGGGTTGCAAGGTTAGAATCATCAATATTTCAACTCGTTAAATCGTAATATATCGAGTTATTTACCCTTTAATCTCTTTAAATGCCTTAATTCGTCCGTTAAAATAATTCTGACACTCAATCATTAAAAAAGATTTTAAACGCTCATACGGCGTTCCTAGAAGGGGTGTTTTTTTATTATAAGTGAGAATTATGACTATTTAGGTCAATAAGCTGATAAAAACAGGTAAAATGATTGATAGCAAATTACAATTGGCTTTAACATTTTTAATTATTAAACGAAATACTATAAATTAATCTACCTTTGCCCCCGGATGATTAAATTACTGTTTAAGTTTTATTTTAAACTCACGGGATGGAAACTTGTTGGCACATTTCCTTATGATGTTAAAAAAGCTGTTTGTATTTTAGCCCCTCACACCAGTAATTATGATTTCGTGATTGCTGTAATGGGCAGGAGTTTAATGGGTGTTAAGGCAAAATATCTTGCCAAGAAAGAGTTGTTTGACTCTGCTTTTGGATTCTTATTTTATTGGTCGGGAGGAATACCTGTGGATAGAAAGAATCATCATCACCTCACAGAACGTATTATTAAAAGCAGTAATAAAGAAGGTAATTTTTATATTGCAATCACTCCTGAAGGAACTCGCAAACGGGTAACCAGATGGAAAACAGGGTTTTATAATATTGCAGTAGCTGCCAATATTCCGATAATTTGTTTTGAGATAGATTATAAAACGAAAGAGTTCAGGATAGGTCCTGTTTTTTATCCTACCGGAGATTATAAAAACGATTTAACATTTTTTAAACAATTATATGGTAATGCAACTCCAAGACATGTTGAAAATTGGTGTCCTGACTTCGAGTAAAGAATTATTATAAATAGTTTGCAGGTGTAAAACTTTTTGTAATTTCGCCTCGTATAACGAAAGAGGTGGCAGACGAAAAACCTTTTCAAGAGTAGTCAACAATAAATTTTAAATTATAAATATGAAACAAACGTTTTTGAGATTGATTTTAGGAGTTATGATGTTATTTGCCGGCGGAGTTGTAATGGCACAGAACAACACAACAAACGGCACAGCACAAGCACTTCCACCAAGGAAAACATTAACACCGGAAGAGAAAGCAGACAGACAAACAAGGAAACTTGCTGAAAGATTAACTCTGACAAATGAGCAACAAACAAAGGTAAGAGCGATACTATTAGCCTCCATTCAACAGGAAGATGCTGACAGGAAAAATGCAAATGGCGATATGGAAAAATTAAAAACGCTTAACATGCAACGCGATGAAAAGAAAAGAGAGGAAATAAAGAAGATATTGACGGAGAACCAGGTTAAGATTTATGATACACCTGCCGTAAGACAAACTCCGCCTCCTCCTGCTAAATAAAAGATTGTTTATATAATTAGGTTTCAAAATTGCTTCATGATTTCATGAGGCAATTTTTGTTTTATAGAACAGTTTATCCTGTAGAATATCATTTGCAGATTATTTATAATACTATATATTTGCAACCCCGAATTTAAACACTATATAATATGGCAAATACAATTGATGATTATAATTTCTCAGGCAAAAAGGTATTAGTGCGAGTTGATTTTAATGTTCCGCTCAATGCTAATTTGCAAATCACTGACGATAGCAGGATAAGAGCTGCTATTCCAACGATAAAGAAAATAATTTCTGAAGGAGGTTCAGTGATTCTTATGTCGCATTTAGGAAGACCTAAGAATGGACCTGAGGATAAGTTTTCATTGAAGCATATAGTAGCTCATCTCTCTAAATTATTAAAGTTGAATGTTCTTTTTGCTGATGATTGCATTGGGGAATCGGCAAAGATTGCAGCCAATGATTTACAGGCAGGAGAAGTTTTATTGCTGGAGAATGTTCGATTTTATAAAGAGGAAGAAAAAGGTAATGAGGAGTTTGCAAAAAAGTTGGCAAGCCTTGGAGATGCCTATGTTAATGATGCTTTTGGCACTGCGCATAGAGCACATGCTTCAACGACAATCATTGCTAAGTTCTTTCCGAATGATAAAATGTTCGGATATGTGATGGGTAATGAATTATCAAACATTAATAAATTATTAGATAATGCTGAACGTCCTTTCACAGCAATAATGGGTGGAGCGAAAGTATCGGATAAAATATTGCTGATGGACCAATTGATTAATAAAGTTGATTATCTTTTGGTTGGAGGAGCGATGTCTTATACTTTTGCAAAAGCTTTAGGTGGGAAAGTTGGTAAATCATTAGTTGAAGAAGATAAACTGGATGAGGCATTACACATCTTAAAAAGCGCAGAAACAAAGGGCGTTAAGATAGTTTTACCTAAAGATTCTATTGTTGCAGATAACTTTTCGAACGATGCAAAGATTGCAACAGCACCTAATAATAACATCCCCGATGGATGGATGGGCTTGGATATAGGACCCGAAACAATAACTGAATTCTCTGAAATAATTAAGAAATCTAAATCTATTCTCTGGAACGGACCTGTTGGTGTTTTTGAAATGCCTAATTTTCAGAAAGGAACAAAAGCTATTGCAAATGCTATTGCTGATGCTACAGCAAATGGAAGTTATTCTTTAATTGGTGGAGGAGATTCTGCAGCTGCAATCAATAAGTTTGGATTAGCAAATAAAGTAAGCTATGTTTCTACAGGCGGTGGTGCCTTGCTTGAATATATTGAGGGTAAGGAATTGCCTGGTGTTAAAGCAATATTAGAAAATTAGTATCACTACTTCTTCTTATTATCTGTAGCCTTATTAACAGTCCCTTTAATTTGTTTTGTTGCAACAACCATAGAAGGAATTAATAATAATGCCACCTTTGTTTCAGGTTGATACAATTGAGATTTAGCTTTCGAATCTTTAGGAATTATTTCATCTTTCTTGTCAAATGGTGCAATCATATACAACACCAAACTGATAATCAAAGCCCACTTTGCGATGCCAAATATTGAACCTGCCAATTTATTTATAAACCGTAATCCAACAAGACCTAATAAAGAATCAGTAGATTTTGTAATGAAATAAATGATAATCATCATCACAATTAATATCCAGATGAATGCATAAAACTTAAGCATGTCTGAATGATAGTTGTATTTCGTTTCGATGAAATCAGTAATAAAATTAACAATACGATAACCACAAAATATACCAATCACCAAACAAACTACAATTAATACTTCATGAACAAAACCATTCCTGAAACCCTTGTAGGCTCCATAAAGAAGTGGTAATGCAATAAAGATATCCAGTTTGTTCATTGATGGGTTTAGAAAAACGAACGAACTATATTATACCTCTTTCTTTTTTAATCTGGTCATAAGCCTCGTTGATTGTTTTGAATTTTTCCTGTGCTGATTTCTGTATTTCAGGTCCTAAATGATAAACTTTATCTGGATGGTACTTAACAGCCATCATCCTGTATGCCTTTTTAACTTCCTCATCCGAAGCGGTTGGTTCAATCTCTAAAATTTTATACGCAGCATTTGTATCCTTTACAAACATTGCTTTGATAGAAACAAAATCCTTATCAGTTATTCCAAGATAGTTGGATATGTTATAAATCGTTTCAATTTCATTCTTATGAAACTCTCCATCAGCACCGGAGACTCCGAATAATAAATGCAGCAATTGAAGCTTGGAAGGATAATCAAGATTGTATCTTATCTGACCACAAACTTCACTTAAAGAATATTCTTGTTTAAGAATTTCTCTGAATAATAACATCCGCTCATTGGCAGCAGTAATCCCGAATTGTTTTATAAAGAAATCTCTGACAAAATCTAACTCCGACTTTAAAATCTTATTATCAGATTTCATCACAGCTCCGCAAAGTATTAATAATGCAACACTGAAATCACCAGGCTGTGTAGAAACATTTTGAGTTGTTGTTCTTTGTTCAGTTTCATGGTCAACAACGGAGCCGATTATTAATCCTAGTATCCCTCCTATCGGACCGCCAACTGCCCAACCTAATCCCCCGAATAATAACTTATTCAAATAGGACATTAATCTGTCTTCAAATTATTGTACGTTCAAATCTGATTTCGCATTCGTGTTATCCGATTGGATAAAATTGGGGTCCATATTGAATGCAGTAGTTAATTCAGCTTGGGTATAAGGAGTCCAAAGTTGCACTATCAAACCTCTGTCTCTCGCCGCTTTAACTGATGCGGCAGTTACATAAGAATGTGAAAAATTTTCTGAGACACCATCATATCCTAATGCAATTGCAGTATCTGCATAATCATACAAGGAATTAAATCCATAACGGAATATGCAAAACTTAAATCCGGGGTAACTGTTTCTTAATTTTCTGCAAAATGTGGTATCATCTACCTCAAACATAATTTGCGTGTTAGGATTATTTCTGACAGTAAATAAGGTATCTATTTCATCTGCCATTTTCGATAAATAGGCACTCATGCCCCCGATATTGTTAATGGTATCCTGGCAAAGGTCAGCCTGTTTTATTTCAATATCCATAGTAAATCCACCTTGGGTACTGTTCCAAAGTGCAATAAGTTCCGACAGTTTATAAAGCCTGTCATGCCGTCCATCGGCACAAAGTTGTATGTTAGCAATTTGCGAATCATGCAAATCATAAAGCGCAGGAGTGTATGTCGTGGGCCAGCTGCAACAATTGGAAATATAGGAATCATGAATCATCCACACAGTTCCATCCAGGCTCATTTGAGCATCAATTTCCACACCATCCATTGTTTTAAGCGCCTCCACAAAACTCGGGGTGGTCATTTCCATATATGCATCCTCATAATTGTTACTTCCTGCGCCTTTATGACCCAGAAATTTTACATCAGTAGCAGCAGGAGCAGGAGGTGTAGTGTCTTTCTTTTTGCAACCAATGCCAGCTAAAATAAGGAATACTAAAATAAATCCTGAAAGTAATTGTAGTTTTTTTGTCATTGTAATAATTGGTTTTATATAAAATGTAAGTTTCTTTTAAAGGAATGGTTATAGTTTGATTTTGCAAATGTACAATTAAAATTTAAAATACAAATATGGGGGTAAAGGGGCAAGCAGTAAGTTTTTATGGGTTACTGAGGGGATTTTGGTTATTATCTAATTTTTACGTTTGTATATATAATTTTGAGGTTTACCATTAATATCAGAAATTACAGTAAATTCTTCATTTGTTAAAAAACACTTTAATGTTTCTGACCTATAATAAATTACTTTAGGATCAGTCATAAGACTTTTTCCAAATTTATCAATTTCATCCATTTCTGTAAGTTCTAGTGAATCTTTCGTTAAATTCCATTTACCCGTCATTATTATAGTTTCCTTTTTATTCTTTTTTGAACTTAAAGCTATCTGTTTATAGCTTCCGTTTTCAAAAAAAGAAACGGTATCAATTCGCCCTTTTTCAATATGTACCCATGTCCCGGTTAAATCAGGTTTTTTAAAATTTTTACCAATTGAATCAATTTGACCTAAACAAGTCACATGTAAAGCAATAAAAGAACTAATGATAATTATCTTTTTCATTTTATTTAATGATTATAGCTATTAATAAGTGTGGCAAATCTAACCAATTTTCCCTCAATCCCACCCCCTTCCAAAAAAGCTGCCTTATATATAAAGGTATAAAAAAACCATTTTATCCTCCAAAAAGACGAAAAACAGGTCAAACATGCAAATCCGTACGCTTTTAATCGAAAGGCGTACGCTTCTGCATCAAAAGAGTACGCTTTTAATCGAAGGGTGTACGCTTCTGCATCGAAAGAGTACGCTTTTGATCGAAAGGTGTACGCTTTTGCATCGAAAGCGTACGCTTTTGATCGAAAGGTGTACGCTTTTGCATCGAAAGCGTACGCTTTTCATAAAAGAACCAAAAGCCCTTCGAATTATCGGAGGGCTTTTGTTGTTTATACCCCTCGCTGACTTTTTAATCCGTACCTTTGCCAAATAATATTTAATTTTTATTTTATAAAATGACAAGAGCTCAAGCAGAAAAAGAACTGAAAAAAACTTTTAAGATAGATAAATTCTTCGATGAACAATGGAAAGCGATAGATAAAATAATGAAGGGCGAACGGGTGCTGATGATTCAGAAAACAGGTTTCGGGAAATCATTGTGCTACCAGTTTCCTGCATCGCAGTTTCCGGGCATTACGATTGTGTTTTCTCCCCTCCTATCCCTCATGCGCGACCAATGTAAATCGTTGAAAGAACTCGGAATTGAAGCAAAATGTATCAACAGCGAACAAACTCCCGAAGAAAATCGCGTGGCATTGATGCAAGCGAAAAACGGCAAGTTGAAAATGCTTTATATCGCTCCTGAAAGACAGGATAAATTCTGGTGGATGGATTCAGTAAAAGAAATGAAAGTGTCAACGATTGTGGCATCTGGGTATGGATAATAAACCGAATATCTGGCTTATCAATCCCCATTCCGAGAGCGTTTGTTGAAACAATTACTTTCCATTTATTGCTCATCAAACCCTTCTCAATATCCTTTCGGTTTGATGAATCCAGACCTGCATTATATCCAATTGCTGAAACACCGATTGATTCCAGCCATCTTGAATAAAGTTCCGTATTAATACGAGTTCCTGTGTAAATAAGTCCGTTGCCGGGAAGTTTATTTATATTCTCGGCAATCCATTTCATTTTATCATCCTCGGTTTCAACTTTTACAACGGCAAGATGCAGGTTCTCGCGAAGCAGATTCCCCCTTATTATTTTCGA